>Ga0207682_10000608_pt1 | contig 16646 bp, 13 predicted proteins | sample KBSM63metaG_FD_184332 | JGI IMG/M metagenome (GOLD analysis project Ga0207682, IMG submission 184332) | Miscanthus rhizosphere microbial communities from Kellogg Biological Station, Michigan, USA - KBS M6-3 metaG (SPAdes) (version 2) | ecosystem: Host-associated > Plants > Roots > Rhizosphere >... | reverse complement strand
GTGCCCGCGATGCCGCCCACCGCCGAGAACCACACGCCGGCGCCGAGCGCGAGCTCCGCCTGGCCCTTGCGCGTCATCGCATAGGCTTCGTCCGCGTAAGCCGCGGAAGCGGGCGTACCGGGAATGCGCAGGAGCGCGCCGGGAATATCGCCTGAGAAGATCGCCATCGAGGACGCCGCGACGATGGTCGCGATCGCGGCGATCGGCGAGAGATAGAACGTCACGGGCACGAGCAACGCGGTAGCCATCGTTGCCGAGAGACCGGGCAGCGATCCGATCACCAGCCCGTAGATCGACGCGAGCAGCATCGCGATGATGACTTCCCACGTCGAGATCAGGCCGATTGCTTCGATCAGCGTGTTGAGCATGGCGTCACCACGGCATCGGAATGAGGCCGATCGGAAGCGGCACCCGCAGGACCTTCGCGAAGATCAAATGGATGCCGATCGGCGCCAGGATCGAGAGCGGGACCGAGAGCTTCGGCCGTGCGCCGAGCGCGGTCGACGTCACGAGCACGATCAGCCCGGCCGTGAGGATGAAGCCGAGCCTGTCGGCGGCAACGACGTAGAACATCAGCAGCGCCGGCGGAAGCAATGCGCGCAAGCCATAGAGATCGTGGCGCGGCGGCGGGGGCGCCTGCTGCCCGGCCTCGAACGGGACGAGCTCTTCTTCCTCCTCGAACGTGTGGCCGATGCCGAACGCGATCATCAGCCCGCAGATCGCAAGCCCGATCCCGATCACCAGCGGAAACACATTCGGCCCGACCGGCTGCCCCGGCACCGGCGGCAGCAGCCAGCCACCATAGGCGGCGAGCGATCCAAGCCCGACGAGGAATAACCCGGTGGCGCGATCGGGCAGACGCATGAACACCCCGCATGTCCGGCCACGTTTTCCGGCCGGTCCCCTGGAGCATGATCCCGAAAATTGGACACCGGTTTTCGGAAAAGATCATGCTCCGCCAACAATGGAAACCGGCGGACGCTTGCGCGCCCGCCGCGTTTCGCTTAAGCCTTCGCCAGCCCCGCGGCCTTCATGGCGTCGCCCATCTTGGCGTCGCCAGCATCCATGAACTTGGCGAACTCGGCGGCATCGCCCCACACCACGCCGAAGCCGCGATTGCTCATGAAGTCCTTGAACTCCTTCGAGTCGTACGCCTTCTTGAGCGCTGCGGTCAGTTTCGTCGCGACGTCCTGCGGCAGGCCCTTCGGCCCCGCGATGCCGCGCCAGGCGCCGACCGAATAATCGATGCCGGCGGCTTCCTTGAGGGTCGGGATGTCCTTGAAGATCGGGTTGCGCTCGGGGGCCATAATGGCGAGCGCGCGCGCCTTGCCGGCCTCGATGATCGCGCGGGCCTCGGGAATCGAGCAGGTGCACAAGTCGAGGCCGCCAGCCGCGAGATCCTGCATTGCGGGCGCGGCGCCGTTCGACGGCACCCATGCCACGTGATTGGCCGCGAGGCCCATCGCCTTCAGCCAGCCGACGAGCGCGAGATGCCAGATGCCGCCCTGGCCGGTGCCGGACGCCTTCAGCTTGCCGGCCGGCGAAGCCTTGATGGCGTCGGCGAGCTCCTTGAGGGTCTTGTGGGGCGAACTCGAACTCACCGAAACGCCCGGTGGGTCTTCGTTCATCAGCGCGAGCGGCGTGTAGCTCTTCGGGGCCAACTCAGTGAGCCCCTGCCAATGCATCATGGTGATTTCCACCGTGAGCATGCCGATGGTGTAGCCGTCCGGCTGTGCCGTCGCGATCGCCGAGTGGCCGACCACGCCGGAGCCGCCGGTGCGGTTCACCACGTTGAACGGCTGGCCGAGGTCTTTTTCCAGCAGCGCCGCGACGATGCGCGCGGTGGCGTCGGTGCCGCCGCCCGCGCCCCATGGCACGACGACCGTGACGGGACGGCTCGGATAGGCTTGCGCGAATGCAGGCTTGGCCAGGCTGATGCCGGCCGCGGCTGCGGCGGCCGAGGCCGCGAATTCGCGGCGGGTGAGTTTCGTCATGGAATCCTCCCTCGATCACGGCCTGTTGGCGGCCGCCTTTGTTCGATGTGTAACATGCTAGAGCCGCGGCGGGGGGAAGGGCAAGCGAGAGCGAGGTTGAATCCCGACGCTCTCCTGGAACCAATCGCACTTCACCGCGTTCGGTTCCGAATCGATGGACGTTATGCCGTTGCGGACGGGGCTTGCCAGCCTTCTCGACCGGGTGCGAAGCCTTGCGGGCTTCGGCCGCGATGGCGCGCGCGCCGACGAGCTCGCGACGCAGCAGGCGTTGCGCGACTCGGAGGAGCGGCTGCGTCTCGTGCGCCGCGCCACCGGGCTCGGCATGTACGAGATCGATTGGGCCGAACGGCGGCGCTACTGGTCGCCGGAGTTGCGCGCGCTGCTGCGGGTGCCGGACGACCTCGACATCAACACCGACGCGGATTTGCTCGAACGCATCATTCCCGAAGACATGCGCGCAGCGTTTCGCGACAAGATGTGGGCCTCGCTCGACCCGGATAGTAGCGGCGACTACGAGGACGAGCACCGCATCACGCGCTTTGACGGCTCGAACGGCTGGCTGCTGTTGCGCGGCAAGACCTTCTTCGCCGAGGGCCCCAATGGACGCTACCCCACGCGTTCGATCGGTCTCGTGGTCGACATCTCCGACCGCAAGCGCGGCGAGGAGGCAAACGCGCTGCATGCCTCCACGGTGCTGTCGTCGAACGATGCGATCTTCTCGATCGATTTCGCCCGCACGATCCGCACCTGGAATCCGGGCGCCGAGCGCCTTTACGGCTATACGGCGTGGGAGGCGATCGGCCGTCCGATCTCGATTCTCGCCCCGGATCATCTGCAAGGCGAGCAGTTCTCGCTCTACACCGAAACGACCGGCGGCAAGGCCGTGGTGCTGGAGACGGTGCGCCGTCACAAAAGCGGGCGGCTGATCCCGGTCGGCATCAGCGCGGCGCCTATTTTCGCGGAAGGCAAGGTCGCGGGCGTCGCCGCCGTGCATCGCGACATGACCGACCGCCGCCACTACGAAGAGCATATGGCCTTCACGATGCGTGAACTCTCGCATCGCACCAAGAACATGCTCGCTGTGGTGCAGGGGCTGACTCACATGATCGCGCGGCGCAGCGACAGCATCGAGGCGTTCGAGACGCGGCTGCGCGGCTGTATCCAGGCGCTCGCCTATTCGCACGACCTCCTGGTGCAGCACGACTGGGAGGGTGCGACCTTGGAGGAATTGCTGCGCGTCCAGCTTGCCTCGTTCGGCGGGCTCGACAGCGGCCGCATCCTCGCGCGGGGGCCGGAGGTTTTCCTGCAGCCGCAGGCGATGCAGTCGCTCGGGCTGATCCTGCACGAGCTCGGCACCAATGCGACCAAGCACGGCGCACTGTCGGTCGAGGGCGGACGGGTGACGATCGATTGGGCGTGGCGAGACGATGGCGTGGCGCTGACCTGGACCGAAAGCGGCGGGCCAGCGGTCGTCGCGCCGGCGCGGAAAGGCTTCGGCCAGGTCGTGTTCGAGCGCATCGGCGCAGCGCTCGATGGCGCGATCGCGACTGAATTTCACGCCGACGGCTTGGTTTGCGCGATCACCATCGGAGCGAGCAATTTGCTCCCCGTTGAGTGATTCGCCCGGACCGTGTCGTCCGCGCACTCTCTCTCTCGGGATTTCGCGCAGGCAATAAGACGTTAATAATCAACGTATTATGAGAATAAATGCCGAATTAGCTTCAGCTAACGGCGGGCGAATTTCTTTCTGCCTTCCGTAGCGAAATCAGCTATCATTACTTTGGGTGGAAGGTGCGGGAGAGATTTTATGCGTCGGCTCGCGACGACCGCTTCGCTTGCGCTCTTTTCGTTTGCCACCCTCCAGCTGGGTACCGCTTCCGCCTCCGACATCGTCTGGGAGGTGCAGAACCCGTTCCGCTTCTTCAAGAAGGCGGCGGCGTTCAACATGCACGAGAAGGCGTATGAGGCGGTGCGCGGCAAGGCGGACAGTCCGCTGCCGGCCAACATGGTGTGGCGCACCGAGCGCCGGCTGAACGATCCCGATTGCACCGACAAGTCGACCCCGGCGCGTTGCCTCGCGACCGCCAAGAAGGGTTACGAGCGCTCGCGCCTCGGCTGGGCCGCGCAGACGCTCGACATGGTATGCTACGAGCGCGGCTCCCGGCCGTTCCGTTACCCGACCGTCTGCGAGCGGCAGTATTCGTGGGGCACTGCGAAGGAAGACTACGTCCTGCCGGACGCGCACACCGTCGAGGTGAAGCTGTCGGCCGAGCGGGTCACCGAGGCGGCGGCGGGCGAGTGCAGCTGGAGCTTCCAGCCGCGCGCCGGCAAGAGCGAGAGCGCCAAGCAGCCGTGCAAGAATACGTTCGTGGTCAAGCGCGTGCCGTATTCGCGCGACGACAAGGTGTCGGGCGGCGAGGTCAAGGTGAAGCTCCCCGATGGGCGCGAGATCGCCGAGACGATCGTCGTGCAGGACGTGCTGGTGGTCGCGATGGGCGACTCGTTCATGTCGGGCGAGAGCAATCCGGACCGCCCGGTCACGTTCTCGGCGGCGCGCGAAATGGTCTACGACCCGAGCATGGCGAACGACCGCGACCAGCTCGCGTACCGCTCCTTCAAGAGACCCAGCCAGGCGAACACATACGGCCTTGCTTCGACCGACAATCAGTTCGACGCCAAGACCCTGCCGCGCCGGCGCATGGAGGACGAGGACAAGGGCCTCCAGTTCCGTCCGTCCTCGCAGGAATTCCTCGCGGCGTTCAACAAGGGCGGTGCGCAGTGGCTCTCCGCCGACTGCCACCGCTCGCAATACGGCTATCCGTTCCGCGTCGGCATCCAGATGGCCCTGGAGAACCGTCATCGCGCGGTGACGCTTTTGAGCGTCGCCTGTTCGGGGGCCGAGAGCCTGGGCTTCTTCATGGATCACGATGCGCGCGAGCGCGCCGGCGAGAAGGGCGGCGCGCAGGTGCCGCCGCAGCTCGATCAGGTCGCCGACCTCCTGTGCCGCGGCGGATCGCAAGGCCGCACGCAGGCTGCGAGCTACACGCTGCCGGTCTACAAGCACGGCAGCACGGGCATCTCGGCGCAGACCATTTCCAAGCAATGGTGTCCGCCCGCCAACCGCAAGCGCCCGATCGATCTGGTGCTGCTCTCGATCGGCGGCAACGACGTCGGCTTCGGCGCGCTCGCGATGTACGCCTCGACCGAGAGCGCGCGCGACCTCGCCCCGATCGCGGGCCTGGTCGGCGGCGAGATCCGCTTCGGGCCCGAGGTGTCGCGCGCCTATCTCGGCGCGCTCGACAAGCGCATCAAGGCGGTGCGCGACGCGCTGGTCGAAGGCTTCGGCGTCGCGCCCGAGCGCGTGCTGCAGAACGCCTACGAGCCGATCCAGTATGACGAGACCGGCAGCTATTGCGGCAACCAGGCGACGCTCGGCATGGACGTGCATCCCTCGCTCAAGGTGAGCAAGGCGCGTCTGGGCGAGGTCGCGAACCTCGCGGCCGAGCTGGAGAAGCGGCTTTCCTGCATCGCCTCGACCGGGAGCAGGCGCGATTGCCCGGCCGGGCTTGCGACCGGCAGCGGCACCGGCTTCCGCTTCATCACCGAACACACCGCGGAGTTCATGAAGCGCGGCATCTGCGCGCGCGATCCGACCCGCGCGCTGGTCGACCAGGCGGCGATGAAGATGCCGCGCCGCTCCAAGGTGAGCGGTGACTTCGAGCCCTATTCGCCGGCCGGCGCGCTGCCTTACGCGCATCGCTGGCGCCTGATCCACAACCCGAACGACGCTTTCCTCACCGCGAATACCCATCGCGAAGGCATCTCGCCGTTCGACATTCTCCAGCCGGCCTACGCGGCGCTTTACTCCGGCGCGTTCCACCCGACCGCGGAAGGCCACGCGATCGTCGCCGACCACGTGATGCGCCACGTGCGCAGCGTTCTCGACAAGGAGAAGAAGCCGGTGCTCGAGGGACGGCTGAACTGAGCCGCGCCCGGCTACTCCCGCACCATTCTTGACGGCGGGTCGCTTCGCCTGAGCCCGGAAAAGAACGCCGCCGGGTTTGCGACATTATCGATGAAGCATTCGTACTGGCCGCGGATCTCCACGCCGAGGATGGCGAGCATCGCCTTTTCCTGCTTATCGCATTCGACCACGTGGACGAATGCTTCGCGGCCGGCATCGAATGCCCTCATTATCCCCTTCGACCGCGCGTCGAATGGGACGGAATTCTATGGTATTATCACGGCATGAACGTCGCTTGGACCAGGGCTGCCGAGGGCTTTCCGCGCCGGGCATTCACTGTCGCGGATGTGCAGCGCATGCTGGACAGCGGGATCATTGCGGAAGGTGAGCGCGTCGAGCTGATCAAGGGGGAACTCGTCGTGATGGCGGCAAAGAGCGTTGCGCATGACAACGTTCAGAACGCGCTCAATCTCCTGTTCGCGAAAGTCGTGCCGGCCGGCTTGTACGTGGGCAACAGCAGCACCCTTCAGCTTACCGAAGACATCTTGGTTGAGCCGGACCTCGCGATCATTTCACGCGGTCTCTACAAGAGGTCCGCGAAGGGCTTCGCCCGTCCCCGTGCGGAAGATGTGCTGCTCGTTGTCGAGATCGCCGTCTCCAGCCTGGCATATGATCGCGACGTGAAAGCGCAGCTATATGCGCAGCACGGAATCCCGGAATATTGGCTTATCGATGCCAACGAACGCACGACATGGGTCCACAAGGGACCATCCGCCGGGAATTGGCCGTCGATCGCGAAGCATGGCCCGGAGGAGATATTGACGACCCCGGCGCTTCCCGGCCTTGCCATCAAGCTCAGCGCGATCGACTGACTACTCCGCCGCTTCCCGCGTATGTCCCAGCCGCCGGTTGAGCGACTTCACCAGTTCCTCGGCGGCTTCGGCGATCACCGTGCCGGGCGGGAAGATCGCCTCGGCGCCGGCCTTCTTCAGCGCATCGTAATCCTGCGGCGGCACCACGCCGCCGACCACGATCATGATATCGCCGCGGCCCTGCTTCTCGAGCTCGGCCTTCACTTCCGGCACCAATGTCAAATGGCCTGCCGCGAGCGACGACACGCCGATCACATGCACGTCGTTCTCGACCGCCTGCCGCGCCGCTTCGCCCGGTGTCGCGAACAGCGGTCCGATATCGACGTCGAAACCGAGATCCGCGAAGGCCGATGCGATCACCTTCTGCCCGCGATCGTGGCCGTCCTGCCCGATCTTGGCGACCAGAATGCGCGGGCGGCGCCCTTCGTCCTGCTCGAACGCGGCAACTAGCTCCAACACACGCGTGACGGCCTCGTTCATGCCGACCTCCCGCTTGTAGACGCCGGACAGCGATTTGATCTCGGCCCGGTGACGTCCATAGACCTTCTCCAGCGCGGCCGAAATCTCGCCGACGGTCGCCTTGGCGCGGGCCGCATCGACCGCGAGCGCCAGCAGGTTGCCGTTGCCGCGGTCGGCCGCGCGCGTCAGCGCGGCGAGCGCTTCTTCGACCGCCTTTGGATCGCGTTCTTTCCTCAGCCGCGCGAGCTTGTCGAGCTGCAGCGTGCGCACCGCGGAATTGTCCACCTTCAGCACGTCGATCGGCTTCTCGTCGGTCGGCTTGTACTTGTTCACCCCGATGACGGACTGCGTGCGCGAGTCGATGCGCGCCTGGGCTTTCGCGGCGGCCTCCTCGATGCGCAGCTTGGGAATGCCGGCCTCGATCGCCTTCGCCATGCCGCCCAGCTCTTCGACTTCCTGGATGTGGCTCCAGGCCTTTTTGGCAAGCTCGGCGGTCAGACGCTCGACATAGAACGAGCCGCCCCACGGGTCTGCGATGCGCGTGGTGCCGCTTTCCTGTTGCAGGAACAGCTGCGTGTTGCGCGCGATGCGCGCGGAGAAATCCGACGGCAGCGCCAGCGCCTCGTCGAGCGCGTTGGTGTGCAGCGATTGGGTGTGGCCTTGCGTCGCCGCCATCGCCTCGATCGCGGTGCGCACCACGTTGTTGTAGACGTCCTGCGCCGTGAGCGACCAGCCCGAGGTCTGCGAATGCGTGCGCAGCGAGAGCGAGCGCGCATCCTTCGCGCCTTCCGCCTTCATCAATTTGGCCCAGATCATGCGCGCGGCGCGCAGCTTGGCGACCTCCATGAAGAAGTTCATGCCGATCGCCCAGAAGAAGCTGAGGCGTGGTGCAAAACGATCGATGCCGAGCCCGGCCTTCTGTCCGGCGCGCACGTATTCGACGCCGTCGGCGAGCGTGTAGGCAAGCTCGAGGTCCTGCGTCGCGCCCGCCTCCTGCATGTGATAGCCGGAAATCGAGATCGAATTGAACTTCGGCATGTGCTCGGAGGCGAATGCGAAGATGTCGGAGATGATGCGCATCGAAGGCGTCGGCGGATAGATGTAGGTATTGCGCACCATGAATTCTTTCAGGATGTCGTTCTGGATCGTGCCCGACAGTTTTTCCGGCGGCACGCCCTGCTCCTCCGCCGCCACGATGTAGAGCGCGAGCACCGGCAGCACCGCGCCGTTCATCGTCATCGACACGCTCATCTGGTCGAGCGGGATGCCGGAGAACAGCGTGCGCATGTCGTAGATCGAGTCGATCGCGACGCCGGCCATGCCGACGTCGCCCGAGACGCGTGCGTGATCGGAGTCGTAGCCGCGATGGGTCGCGAGATCGAACGCGACCGAGAGGCCTTTCTGCCCGGCCGCGAGGTTGCGCCGGTAGAAGGCGTTGCTGTCCTCCGCGGTCGAGAAGCCCGCGTACTGGCGCACCGTCCACGGCTGCGTGACATACATGGTCGGATAGGGCCCGCGCAGATAAGGCGCGATGCCCGGATAGGTGTCGAGGAAGTCGAGGCCCTTCACGTCGTCCGGGCCGTAGGCCGGCTTGACCGGGATGCCTTCGGGGGTGAGCCAGGGCGGCGCGGCGCCGGCATCGTTCACGGCCTCGGCAGGCGCGAAGTCAACGCTCGCGAAATTCGGAACCTGAGTCATTCTGCGTTCCAGGACGGCGCAATTCGTGTGTCGCGCCAATTGTATCACTCACCGCAGCAAAGGTCGAAGCCTCCGCGGCTGCGGGGCTATCATTCGGGTGCGGCCGCAGTCCGATCGCGGCCCCGATCGGAGCGAGCAAGCAGTTCACGGAAACGCCAACCTTCAGAGTCCAAGCTGGCTTTGTGCCTCGCGCAGCGTCGCGACGACATCGCAGCCGACATAAATGAAATCCTGAACGCCGGCGGCTTTCAGCGCGGCTTCGAGCTCTCCGGGACGGCCGGCGAGATAGATGCGTGACGCGCCGGCCGCCGTCAGCGCCTTCGCAGCGTCGACGGCCTCGGCCGCGTAGATCTTGTCGGACGAGCACAGACACGCCAGTTTCGCGCCCGACGCCTTGAATGCCGCAACCATCTCGTGACGGCTGGCAAAGCCGTCGTTCGAGATCGCCTCGATGCCGCCGGCCTCGAAGACGTTCTTCGCAAACAGCGTGCGTGCCGTGAAGTCGGACAGCTTGCCGAGATTGGCGAGGAAGATTGTCGGACGCGTACCTTTCGCCGCGAGCATGCGATCGGAGGCGTCGCGCAGCTTCTCGAACGCCTCGGCGAGGCGGATACGGGGCAGGGCGAGCGGCGAGCGTTCGCCCGTGCTTGCCGCGCGCGGCGCGACATCGAGCACAGGCGCTGCCGCCTCGTGAACGTTAGGAAACTCGCTCGTCCCGGTCATCGCGTCGCGGCGCCGTGCGATGTTCTTCTCGCGTTCGGCCCGGGTCGCCGCGACCTTGCGCTGGATCAAGCCTTGCGCCAGCGCCACGTCGATACCGCCCGCGGTCTCGATCTCCCGGAACAGGGTCCACGCGGTCGTGCATAGCTGCGCGGTCAAATCCTCGATGCCGCCGGCGCCCGCCGCCGGATCGGACACCTTCGCGAGGTGCGACTCTTCCAGCAGCACCAGCTGCGTGTTGCGTGCGATGCGCCGCGCGAAGGCATCGGGCAGGCCGAGCGCCGCAGTGAACGGCAGCACCGTGATGGCATCCGCGCCGCCGAGGCCGGCCGCGACCACCGCGACCGTGGAGCGCAGGATGTTCACGGAGGGATCGCGCCGCGTCATCATCCGCCACGCGGTTTCGGCCGCCACGTATGTCGGCGCCGGCGCAAGTCCGCAGGCTTGCTCGACGCGCGCCCAGAGTTTGCGGATCGCGCGGAATTTCGCGATCGAGAGAAACTGATCGGCATCAGCGGCGAGTCGGAAGTAGACCATCCGCCGCGCCGCATCGAGCGCGATGCCGCCTGCTTCGAGTGCGCGCAGATAGGTGACGGCGCTCGCCAGCGCGAACGCCAGCTCCTGCGCCTCCGAGCCGCCCGCATTGTGAATGACGCGTCCGTCCGCCACCGCGAACGGCCCTCGAAATCCCTGGCCGGCCAGTTCCTGCACCAGCCCGGCGAAATACGGCGCGAGCTTGCTCCATGGCATCGCTTCCATACCGGTCGCCGCAACGCCGCCGAGCGGGTTGAGGCTGGCGCGCATCTCGACTGCGCCGGGTGCGATCCCGAGGCGCGTCACCAGCGCGGCGAAATTCTTCGCGGCGTCGCGGGTCTCGGCGCTGACGTTGAAGTCGATCGCGACGCCGGCGTCGAGATAGATCCCGTCGAGCGCGCGCGCGAGCGTCTCAGGCGAAGCGTCCAGCCCAAAGCCGTTCGCATTCAGCGACCCGGCCATCACCATCGTCAGCCCGGTCGCGCCGTTTTCCAGATCGTGCAACGCCTGTTCGTTGGCGGCGGCGGGATCGGGATGATCGACGCGCTGCATCACGGTCCATGCGGCGCCCGCCGCGCGCGCCGCGACCGGCTTGGCGCCGGCATTGCGGGGGTAAAGCGGCTGGATCGAGAGGCCGTCATAGGTCTTGGCGACCAGCCGCTTGTCGAACGGCGCGCCTTTCAGCACGCCGTCGACCAGTTTGAGCCATTGCTCGCGCGTGGCGGCGGGAAATTCGGTTGCGAAGGCAAGCTCTTCGGCGTCAGACATGGCGGCTTTCACACGGCATTGCTATCGAAATGCCACGGCAGCACATGCCACGGCAGCACATGCCACGGCATGGCATGCAATGAAAGTGCCACGCCCGGCAAGGGCGTCAGGCTCCGCGTAGCGGCGGCAGCCGCTCGATGCCGCGGTCATCGAGCTTTGCCAGCGCTTCCTTGATGTTGCGGCCCGCGATCACGCGGCCCGGCACGATCTCGTTCAGCGGGACCAGCACGAAGGCGCGCTCGAACAGCCGCGGATGCGGCAGGATCAGTCCCGGCTCGTCGAGCGTGAGATTGTCGTAGGAGAGCAGGTCGATATCGACCGGACGCGGACCCCAGCGCTTCTCGCGATAGCGGTCGCGGTCGAACGCGCTTTCGATGTTCATCGCGCGTTCGAGCAGCGCGCGCGGCGTCAGCGTCGTGTCCACCACGATCGCCATATTGGTGAAGCGCGGCTGTTCGAGCACACCCCAGGGCGGCGTCAGATACTGCGACGAGGCGAAGCGCAGCGTGACGTCCTTGCCGTCGGCGAACAGCGCGACCGCTTCGTTGAGCGTGCTGCGCACGTCGCCGACATTGCCGCCGAAACCGAGCAGAGCTTCAGCCATGCGCGGCCCTGATCGCCGCGGTGACACGCAGCGCCTGCACGGTTTCGGCCACGTCGTGCACGCGCACGATGTCGGCGCCGCCCAGCACCGACAGTACGTTGGCGGCGATCGAGCCGCCGATGCGTTGGTCGGGTTTCGACGGCGAGACGCTGTCGATGAAGCGCTTTCGCGACAGGCCCATGAGGAGCGGCAGGCCGAATTCGCGCAACTCGGAAAGCCGCGCGATCATCGTGATGCTCTGCTCCGCGGTCTTGCCGAAACCGATGCCGGGATCGAGCACGATGCGCTCGCGCGCGATGCCGGCGCGCGCCGCGATGTCGAGCGAGCGCGCGAAGAACGCCCGCACGTCGGCCATGATGTCGAGCGCCGGGTCGGCAGCCTCGCGGTTGTGCATGACGATCACCGGCACGCCGTGCTCGGCGGCGACGCGCCCCATGTCGGGATCGCGTTGCAGGCCCCAGACGTCGTTGAGGATCGTGGCGCCCCGTTCGAGCGCCCAGGCCGCGACCCGCGCCTTGATGGTGTCGATCGAGACCGGCAGGCCGAGCCGCACGATCTCGGGAAGCACCGGCGCAAGACGCGCGAGCTCGTCTTCGAACGCGACCGGCTTCGCGCCGGTATATGGCCGTGTCGATTCCGCGCCGACGTCGAGGATGTCGGCCCCTTCGCCGGCCATGCGGCCTGCATGCGCGATCGCACCCGCCGGATCGAAGAATTGCCCCCCGTCGGAGAAGGAATCCGGCGTGACATTGAGGATGCCCATCACCAGCGGCCGCCCGCGCGCGAGCAGCGCTGCGAGCGCATCGGAGCCTGTGAGGGTTGCGGCGATCATCGCGCCGCTTTGCGGCGCGGCCGAAGCCAAGTCAAGCGTTCAATACTTGATCTTCTGATCGAGTTTCTTCGCGGCCTCGATCCAGGCTTTCACACGTGTTTCGGAGGGCAAGAGCCGCACGCGCTTGTGCTTCAGGTTCGCCGCGCTCATCGCTTCGGCGAGCCGGCCCGGGTTGCGGTATTTGAGTTCCTTGACGGTGTCGACGCCGGCATCCTGCAGCAGTTGCGCATAAGGCTCGCGCACACCCTTGATGCGCATCCGGTCGGCAAGATTGGCCCAGCGCAGCACGGCGTGCTCGTCGACCTCGAGCTTCTGCGCCAGATCCTTGCGGCCCTTCGCGGATCTTGCGGCTTCAAGGAGCTTTGCGGTGGTTCGGATTCCGATCGCCTTCAACCGGGCGGTCGTCGCCGGGCCGATGCCCGCGATCGCGGAAATTGGGTAGGACACGCACCTGCCTCCTTGAGCCTTGTCCGATGCGCGGCGCGGCGCGCGACGTCAAAAAAAGAACGGAGGTCAGGTGGATGGATCGAACGCCATGGCAATGCGGTCAATAATGTCGGTGATGAACCTGTCGAGCCTGCTCATGATCCCCCTCAGTGCCCCGCGCTGCTGGCGAGTTGCAATGATCTTGAACATGTCTGCGGGCGAACACAAGCACGACGACGCACGAGCGTCACGCTGTGAATCGTTTTGCGCGTTTGATCCTTCGTGAGCGTGACCGCGGAGCCACAGCGTTGATGCGCCACGCATGAGCTGTGGCACGGCTGCGCAGCACACACTATAACGGGCGTAACGTCACAACGATTGCAGCTTCGCAAAGCCGCAAGAGGATGCGCGATGGCAGATCTCGATCAGGACGGAAAGATTTTCGTCGGCAAGAGCGGCAAGCCCGAATACCTCACGCTGCACTACGGCAACCGGCACGGTCTGGTGACCGGCGCGACCGGCACCGGCAAGACCGTGACGCTGCAGGTGATGGCCGAAGGCTTTGCGCGCGCCGGCGTTCCGGTATTTGCCGCCGACATCAAGGGTGACCTCTCGGGCATCGCGGCGGTGGGCGACGCGAGGGACGCTTTCGTCAAGCGCGCCAAGGAGTTGGGTTTCGCCTACGAGGCCGACGAATTTTCCGTGGTGTTCTGGGACGTGTTCGGCGAGCAGGGCCACCCGGTGCGCGCAACCATTTCCGAGATGGGTCCGCTGCTGCTGTCGCGGCTGATGGATCTGAACGACGTCCAGGAAGGGGTGTTGAACATCGCGTTTCGCGTAGCGGACGAGCAGGGACTCCTGCTGCTCGACCTGAAAGACCTGCGTGCGATGCTCGGCTTTATCGCGGAGCACGCCGCCGAGCTCACGACGCAATACGGAAACGTTTCGAAAGCGACCATCGGCACGATGCAGCGCCAGCTTCTGGTGCTGGAGAACCAGGGGGCTGCGAAATTCTTCGCCGAGCCGGCGCTCGACTTGAAGGATTTCATGAAGGTCGACCGCGACGGCCGCGGTATCATCAGCATCCTGGCCGCCGACAAGCTGATGGAGAACCCGCGGCTCTATGCGACATTCCTGCTCTGGCTGCTGTCCGAGCTGTTCGAGGTGCTTCCCGAGGTCGGCGATCCGGACAAGCCGAAGCTCGTGTTCTTCTTCGATGAGGCGCATCTCCTGTTCAACGATGCGCCGAAGGCTCTGCTCGAGAAGGTCGAGCAGGTGGTGCGGTTGATCCGCTCCAAAGGGGTCGGCGTCTATTTCGTCACGCAGAACCCGCTCGATGTGCCGGACAAGGTGCTGGCGCAACTCGGTAACCGGGTACAGCATGCGTTGCGCGCGTTCACGCCGCGCGACCAGAAGGCGGTGCGCGCCGCGGCCGAAACGTTCCGCGCGAATCCGAAACTCGATACCGCGACCGTCATCAGCGAACTCGGCAAAGGCGAGGCGCTGGTGTCGTTTCTGGAAGGCAATGGCACACCCTCGATGGTCGAGCGCTGTATGGTGCGTCCGCCATCCGCGCGCGTCGGACCGGTGACGCCCGAGGAGCGCGCCGCGATCGTCAGGAAGAGCCCGTTGAAGGGCAAGTACGACCAGACGGTCGACTCGGAGTCGGCCTACGAGGTGCTGATGCAGCGCACGCACCAGACCGCCGCGCCGGCCGGCACGGGTGGCGCGCAAGGGGAAGCCGCTCCGCAGGATGGCGGCGGGCTGCTCGGCAACATCGGCGGTATGCTCGGCTCGATCTTCGGCACCAGCCGTCCGCGCGGCCAGCGTCTCTCCACCGGCCAGCTGATCACGCGCGAGATCACGCGCTCGGTCACCAACAAGTTCGCCGGCCAGGTTGCCGCCAATATCGGCAAGTCGATCGGCGGCTCGATGGGCGGATCGGTCGGCCGCGCGATCGTGCGCGGCACCTTGGGCGGGATTTTGCGCCGGTAGAGCATGATCCCGAAAAGCATGTCCTCGACCCCGATCGGCGATAGGCACCGGCTTTCGTAAAAGATCATGCTCCACCAATAGCGCCCGGCCCCCAGGTCATTCCCGGCCGCCGCGAAGCGGTTGCGAAATGTCACGGCCGGTGCGACATCGTTGGGCAGTTTATGGACTCTCTGGCCTCTACTCTCGCCGGAATGACGTTTTGAATCTCCGGAGCAAAAGATGACCTCTGCCGCCAACGCTCTTCCTGCCGTTCTCGCGCATATCGATGCCGACCTCGACAACAGCCTGAACCGGCTGTTCGATCTGGTGCGCATCCCGTCGATCTCGACCGACGGCGCGTTCAAGGACTCGTGCAAGGCGGCTGCCGACTTCGTCGCGAAGGATCTCCAAAGCCTCGGCTTCGAAGCCACCGTGCGCCCGACCGCCGGTCATCCGGTCGTCACCGCCACCAGCAACGGCGCGACCGCGCCGAACAACGGCCCGCGCGTCCTGTTCTACGGCCACTACGACGTGCAGCCGGTCGACCCGCTCAATCTGTGGAGCACCCCGCCGTTCGAGCCGAAGGTCGGCAGCCTTCCCGACGGCCGCAAGATCATCCTCGGGCGCGGCGCCTGCGACGACAAAGGCCAGTTCATGACCTTCGTCGAGGCCTGTCGCGCCTTCAAGGCGGTGACCGGCAAGCTGCCGCTCGACATCACCATGATGATCGAAGGCGAGGAGGAGTGCGGCTCGAAGAGCCTGTTCGACTTCGTGCGCACCAACGCGAGCGAGTTCAAGCGCGATCTCGCGCTCATCTGCGATACCGGGATGTGGGACACGAAGACGCCGTTGGTCACCACGTCGCTGCGCGGTTTGCTGTACGAGGAGGTGACGATCACCTGCGCCGACCGCGACCTGCATTCGGGCCTGTTCGGCGGCGCCGCCGCCAATCCGATCCGCATCCTCGCGCGCATCCTGGCGAGCCTGCATGACGCGGACGGCCGCGTGACGGTGCCGGGCTATTACGAAGGCGTCAAGGAGTTGCCGCCGGACATCAAGGCCGAGCTGAAGGACCTGAATCTGACCGCCGAACAATTCCTTGGCCAGGTCGGCCTCAAGGTCCCGGCGGGCGAGAAGGACCGCATGCTGATCGAACAGATCTCCACGCGCCCGACCTGCGACGTCAACGGCATCATCGGCGGCTATACCGCCGAGGGCGCCAAGACCGTGATCGCCGCACAGGCGACCGCGAAGGTTTCGTTCCGTCTCGTCGGCGAGCAGAGCCCGGAGAAGATCCGCGACAGTTTTCGCGATTTCGTCCGGTCGCAGCTTCCGGCCGACGCCAAGGCCGAGTTCATCAATCACGCCTGCAGCCCCGCGCTCGCGGTGGCTTACGAAAATCCCGCGCTCGGCAAGGCCCGCGCGGCCCTCACGGAAGAATGGGGCACCAAGTCGGTCGCGATCGGCTCGGGCGGCTCGATCCCGATCGTCGGCGACTTCAAGACCGTGCTCGGCATGGACACGCTGCTGGTCGGCTTCGCGCTCGACGACGACCGCGTGCATTCGCCGAACGAGAAGTACGATCTCGTCTCGTACCACAAGGGCACGCGCTCCTGGGCGCGCATCCTGGCGGCGCTGGCGGGTTAGAGCATGCACCGGTTTTCGGAAAGGATCATGCTCCACCAATAAGGTCGAACGTCGCCAAACTCACCAGATCGCCCACTACTTTCACCGGTGCGAACTCCGGATATTCGTCCGGCATGTTCGCCCGGTTGACCCACACGCAGCGGAAGCCGAACGC
>Ga0207682_10000604_pt1 | contig 16696 bp, 18 predicted proteins | sample KBSM63metaG_FD_184332 | JGI IMG/M metagenome (GOLD analysis project Ga0207682, IMG submission 184332) | Miscanthus rhizosphere microbial communities from Kellogg Biological Station, Michigan, USA - KBS M6-3 metaG (SPAdes) (version 2) | ecosystem: Host-associated > Plants > Roots > Rhizosphere >... | reverse complement strand
GCCAGCTTCAGCTTGGTACCGACGCCGTCGGTGCACGACACCAGCAGCGGTTCCTTGTAACGCGCCGGCAGCGCGCACAGACCGGCGAAGCCGCCCAGGTCGGTCATCACCTCGGGACGCAGCGTCCGCCGCACGTGCGGCTTGATGCGCGCGTGAGCCGCGCGAATGGCATCCTGTCCGATCATATGACGTTGAGTTCCTTCACCGGGCGCCCCGCCATTACGCGCTCATAGCCGAAGATCGTCAGGTCAAGCGAGACGAATTTTCCGTGCACGATCAGCTCTGCGACGGCGCGGCCGGTGGCAGGCGATTGCTGCAGGCCATGCCCGGAGAAGCCGTTCGCAAAAATGAAACTGGTGACTTCCGGATGCCGGCCGATCACGGCGTTCTGGTCGAGCGTGTTGTAGTCGTAATGCCCGGCCCAGGCGCGCTGCAGCTTCAGCTCTTCCATCGCGGGTACGCGATGCGCCAGCATCGGCCACACGACCTCCTCGAACAGCGAATAGTCGACGTCGAAATCGGTCGCGCGCGCATCGGCGTCTTCCGGCGGCGACACGCCGCAGATGTAGACCTCGCCCTCGGGCCGAATCCACACGCCGGTCGGATCGACCATCAGCGGCATGCCGGGCAGCGCCGCGCGGCATGCGACCACGAACACGCAGCGCTTGCGCGGCTCGACCGGGAGCTTGACCCCGGCGAGCGCCGCGACATCGCCGGCCTGCGGCCCCGCCGCATTGACCAGCGTGCCGCAGCGGATCTGGCGCCCGTCGGCAAGCGTCACGCCGCTGACGCGCGCGCCGTCGCGCATAATGCCGGTGACCTCGCCGTGGATGTAGGTCGCACCCTTCCGTGCCGCGCCGCGCAGCAAGGTCAGCAGCGAATGCGCGTCGAACCAGCCCTCGCCGCTGCGGCCGAACGCACCGAGCCGCAGATCCGATGTCTTCAGCCAGCGGAAATTGTCGGCAAGCGCTTCCCGGTCCATCAGCACGATGTCGGCGCCTTCCGCCTTCTGCACCTCGTGGTTGACGAGCAGCGTGTCCTCGCCGGTCTCGCTCGCGAGCAGGAGATAGCCGCGCTCGCGAAAGCCGATGTCGGCGTCGGCGCCGAAACGAGTCTTGAGGTCGCGGAAGAACGCGACCCCGAACGCGCTCATGCGGATGTTTTCCGGCGTGGAAAACTGCTGGCGGATCGAGGCGGCCGACAGGGTCGTGGCGGCGTGCGCATAGGTCGGGTCGCGCTCGACCACGGCGACCGAGCCGTCAAAGCCGAGATCGTGGGTGAGGAAATAGGCCGTCGCGGAGCCGATCGCAGCCCCACCCACGATGACCACGTCGAAACCCTCGGAACTCACACCTTACTCCCGTCCATCGGCCAAACAGTGGCACGCGCGATGCATGGCGGCTAGGGTTGTGCCGACGACGAAATTGGGGGTGCCGATGACCATCCGCCCGCGCCGCAGCGTGCTCTACATGCCGGGCTCGAATGCCCGCGCGCTGGAGAAGGCCAAGACACTGCCGGCGGACGGCGTGATCCTCGACCTGGAGGATGCGGTCGCGCCCGACGCCAAGGCCGCCGCGCGCGATCAGGTGGTCGCAGCCGTCAAGGCCGGCGGGTTCGGCGCGCGCGAAGTGTTCATCCGCACCAACGGCTTCGACACGCCGTGGTTCTCCGACGACCTGACCGCAGCGGCGGCCGCCGCGCCCGACGCGATCCTCATTCCGAAAATCTCCGCCGGTGAACAGCTTCAGCTGATCGCGCAGCGCCTGCTCAGCATGCATGCCGACCGGAAGGTGCGCATCTGGGCGATGATCGAGACGCCGACCGCGATCTTCAACGTGCGTGAGATCGCGGCTGCGGCGACCGACGCGGAGACGCGCCTCACCGGTTTCGTGCTCGGCACCAACGATCTCGCCAAGGAGACCCGCGCGAAAATCCTGCCCGGCCGCGCCCCGATGCTGCCGTGGCTTTCGACCTGTCTGCTCGCCGCACGTGAATACGGCATCGACGTGCTCGACGGCGTGTTCAACGACATCGCGAACATGCAGGGCTTCACGGAGGAATGCGCGCAGGCGCGCGACATGGGCTTCGACGGCAAGACGCTGATTCATCCAAACCAGATCGAGCCTTGCAACGCGGCGTTCTCGCCGAGCGCGGACGAGGTGGCGGAGGCGCGCAAGATGATCGCGGCATTCGATCTACCCGAGAACAAGGACAAGGGCGTGGTGCAGATCGACGGCCGCATGGTCGAGCGCATGCATGCGGAGATGGCGCGCCGCACCGTGGCGATCGCCGACGCGATCGCGGCAAGGGTGTAGCAGCTGGCTCCGCTCATACCCGCGTAAGCGGGTATCCAGTCTTTGACCCTGGGTCCCCGCTTTCGCGGGGACGAGCGGAGACGGTGTCGCTAATATCTCCCCGATGCCCAACCCGAAAGCCCGCCCCTGCGACGAGGCCGCCATTCGCGCGACCGGCGCGGTCGCTGGCTGTCCGCAACGCAACAAGGCCTGGGTGCTCGTCGTCACGATCCTCGCCTCGACGATATCCTACATCGACGAGTCGGTGGTGAACGTCGCGCTGCCGACCATCGAGGCCGAACTGAAGACCTCGGCCGCCGTCGTGCAGTGGCTGGTCAATGCCTACATGCTCTCGCTCACCGCGCTGGTCCTCGTCGGTGGCGCGGCCGGCGACCAGTTCGGCCGGCGCCACGTCTTCGTCATCGGCACCGCACTGTTCGCCGCCGCGTCGCTGTGGTGCGGCCTGTCCGGCGACATCGCGCAACTGATCGCCGCGCGCACCCTGCAAGGCGCGGGCGCAGCACTGCTGATCCCGTGCTCGCTCGCGATCATCGGCGCGACCTTCGATGAGAGCGAACGCGGCGCCGCGATCGGCACATGGGCGACCTTCTCGGCGCTGTCGGCGGCGATCGGCCCGGTGCTCGGCGGCTGGATCGTCGATCACGTGTCGTGGCGCTGGATCTTCCTGATCAATCCTTTCATCGCGCTGCCGGCGATCCTGATCGCGCTGCGTTATGTGCCGGAGAGCCGCGACGAAACGGCCGCGCGCGGGCTCGACTGGCGCGGCGCGTTCCTGGCATTCGCGGGTCTCGGCGCACTGGTGTATGGCCTGATCGCGGCGCCCGGCCGCGGCTGGAGCGACACGCTGGTGATCGCGGCGCTGGCTGGCGCCGTGCTGTTGCTCGCGGGCTTCGTGTTCGAAGAGTCGCGCAGCCGCGTTCCGATGATGCCGCTCGCGCTGTTCCGCTCGCGCTCCTTCAGCGGCGTGAACGCGCTGACCTTGTTGCTCTATGCGGGGTTGGGCGGCGCGATGTTCTTCCTGCCGTTCCTGCTGATCCAGGTGAACGGCTTCTCGGCGACGCTCGCCGGCGCGGCGTTCCTGCCGTTTACCGCGATCATGGTCATTCTGTCGCGCTGGGCCGGCGGCCTGCTCGACCGCTTCGGCGCGCGGCTGCCGCTGATCATCGGTCCCGCGATCGCGGGCGTCGGATTCGTGCTGTTCGCGCTGCCCGGCGCCGCGCATTCTTATCTCGCGCTGCTCGCGCCGACGATCGTGCTCGGTCTCGGCATGGCGATCACGGTCGCGCCGCTGACTACGTCGGTGATCAACGCCGTGCCGGAGCGGCAGGCCGGCGTCGCCTCGGGCATCAACAATGCGGTCGCCTCGCTCGCGAGCCTGCTGGCGATCGCGATCTTCGGCGCGGTCGCGCTCGGGTTGCACAACAAGACGCTCCAGCGGCAAGCGGCGACACAGCCGCTATCGGCGCAAGCGCGCGACGCCATCGCGGGAGCGCGCGGAAAGTTCGCCGCCGAACTGACAACGCTGCAGGGCAAGGAGCGCAAGGCCGCCGAGACCATCGTGCGGCAATCGCTGGGAGCGAGCATCAGCCTGGTGATGGGACTGGCGGCGGCGCTCGCCTTCGCGGCCGCGCTGTGCGCCGCGCTGACGATGCGGCCGCCGGAGACGCGAACACAGGCAGCGGCGAAACCGGCCGGCGTTTGACGCAATCTACAGCTTGCGCCACGCCTCGTATTCGCCGCGCAGCAGTATGGGCCAGCGTGCGAGCGCCGGCCAAGTGGTGACGCGCGTGTTGCTGCGCATCGCCAGAAACACCGCGCGGCCGTTGCGATCGATCCCGACAAAGCCCTGATCCGAATTGCAGGGATGCGCCTGACAACCGGTGCCGACGAGGAAATTACCTTTGCGCTCGACGCCTGAGGCGACATGCAGCCGCTGTGCGAAATCGCGGAATTGCGCGCCGGTCAGCTTGCGCACCGCCGCGTCGAACGGCGCGACGTTGAACAGCGCGAGCGGGTGATCGAGCATCCTGGTAAGATCGGCCCACGTCGTGCCCGGCTGCGGCTGGAACACCAGCACGCCAAGGCGGTGCATCCCGTCGTCCGACGTAAAGCGCCAGACCGAACCGTCGGTGCCCGGCTGCGGCCGCTCGACGAAGGTGAAACCCTCTTCGTCGGCCGACGCGGCAAACGCGGCGCACTCGTCCTTCATCGTGGTGTCGGCTGCGACCTTGCCGTCCTTCACGATGACGACTGCGGGCCAGCCCCCGCAGGCATTGCCGCCGGGCCCGACCTCGATCACCCGCGCATCGACGTCCTTGAATTTCGCCGCCCGGCCGGCGCTAACGGAGGATTCCTTCAGCAGCACGCGCGTGCCGTGGCGCAGCTCCTTCTCGCCGCTGCCGGTCTCGACGATCTGCAAGGTGACCGGCCCGACCGCGACGTCCTCGGGCTTGGCCGCATCTTGCGCGTGCGCGGACGCGGCCAGCAACAACAGCAGAAGCGCGAACGCGCTCCTCACGCCCAAGGGCGCGCGACTTTCGCCCTGTCTTCGTAGGAGGCGATCTTGTCTTTCTTGACCATGGTCAGGCCGACATCGTCGAGGCCGTTGAGCAGGCAGTGCTTGCGGAACTGGTCGATCTCGAACTTGACCACGCCGCCGTCCGGCCCACGGATTTCCTGCGCCGCCAGATCGACCGAGAGCGTCGCATTGGCGCCACGCTCGGCATCGTCGAACAGCTTCTCGAGGTCCTCCGGCGAGACCTTGATCGGCAGAATGCCGTTCTTGAAACAGTTGTTGTAGAAAATGTCGCCGAACGAGGTCGAGATCACGCAGCGGATGCCGAAGTCGAGCAGCGCCCAAGGCGCATGCTCCCGGCTCGAGCCGCAGCCGAAATTATCGTCCGCCACGATGATCTTGGCGTTGCGATAAGCCGGCTTGTTGAGCACGAAGTCCGGATTCTCGCTGCCGTCGTCCTTGAAGCGCTTCTCGGCGAACAGGCCCTTGCCGAGCCCGGTGCGTTTGATTGTCTTCAGGTAGTTCTTCGGGATGATCATATCGGTGTCGATATTGACCATCCGCAGCGGTGCCGCGACGCCTTCGAGCTTGGTGAACTTGTCCATAACGCAGTCCTCGATCCGGCCAGACACATGGCGGGAGGAAGCCCGCCGGTCAAGGGTTCAGAGCTGCCCGCCGTCACCCCAGGCGTCGAGCAAGGCGCGGTATTCCGGATCCTGGTAGCGCGACAGCAGGAAGGCGCCCGCATAGTCCGGCAGCGCGCCACCGGTGATATGGCGGGCAATCAGCTCCCCGGCGGCGCACGACGCCATCACGCCGAAGCCCGAGAAGCCGCACGACACGTAGGCGCCCTCGACCGGTACCGGCCCGATCAGTGGCCGGTTCTCGCGCGTGCGCATGTAGTAGCCGCCATCGACGTAGGGCCGGACGGGCCTGCCGGCGTAGGCCTGCAGCGCCGGCACCATCGTCGACATGCCGCGCAGCGCGATCTCGGCATAATGCGGCGGCGGCTCGGGCAGCGGGAACACCGGCTCGACCGGTTCACCGTGATGGTTGAACAGCACGAGTGTCGCGTGCGCGCCGTCCGGGCGGCCGTGCACGCCGGCCGGAAACGGCTGCAGCAGCCAGCGCGCGTCCTCGTCCTGGCTGAGCGCGGCGCGCTCCTCCTCGCTCCAGGGCAGGCATTGCTCGTCGAGCCAGATCATCATCGGGGCGGAGCGCGGCACGGCATTCAACGCGTCGGCGAAGCTGACCTTGTGGTGGCGCTCGGCGTAGAGCGGCAGATCGATGCCGATGAGCTGCGCCATCGCCTTCTGCATCGGGCCCGCGGCGAGCACGAGATGCGATGCTTCGAGCGAGCGGCGCTCGCCCTCATGCTCGACATGCACCGCGCGCACGCGTTCGCCGGCGTCGATGCCGACGACGGTGCCGCGGAGAAGCTTCATGCCGCGCTCACGCGCCGCCTCCAGCATCACCATGCCGAGCTGCTGCGCGCTGAGCCAGCCGGCGCGCCGCGCATGCGCGACCGCGACGGTCTCAGGCACGAAGTAAGGGAAATGCCGGCGGATCAGGCTCGCATCGGTGATGACGTCCGCGCCGGTGAGCGGAAAATCAAAGCCGCGCTCGGGCGACGGCACGTAGCCGCTCGACGCGGTGTCGTGGAAGCGCGCCGGCCCGCCGCCGCGCGTCTCGGCGCTCTGTGCCATCGTCTGCAGGAAAGGAATTTTGGCCGCATCCGCGGTCGCGAACGCATAGCCGCGGCGATTGAGGTTGATACGATTTCCGGTCGCGCGCGCGATCCCTTCGATCAGATCGATGCTGCGGTTCATGAACGCGGTCATCGCCCGGTCGGGGCCGGGCCACCAATTGCGATAGGCTTCGGTCGATTTGTCCGAGGTGAGCGAAAGCGGGTTGCCTTGCTCGACCAGCACCACATTGGTCACGCCGTGCTCGGTCAGCGCGTACGCGGCCGCGATCCCCGCAATGCCCGCGCCGCAGATGACGACTGAACCGGCCATGCCGGATTGTCCCGCACGGCGCGCGCGATGTCACGCCGTGCGGGGATCTGTCTTGTTGCTCTTGTTACTGGCTTTTGCGATCTCTCTCAGCGCTTGGTAATGACGACTTCGAGATATTCGCTGCGCACCGCCATCGTGCCGTCGTTTGCGCGGTTGAACTGGCGGACCAGTGCGAGCAGATCGTTGCGCAGCGCATCCTGCTTGGCGGCATCGAGTGTCGCGAAGGCCTTGAGCATCGGACCGTAGAAGGTCTTGAACACCTCGAGCCAGTGTTCGGGCGAGCGATAGCGGAACACGAACATGCGCGGCTGCGCGTCGATCTCGCCCCCCTTGCCGAACATCTCGTCGAGCCGCGCGCGCGTGCCCCACAGCGCAGGGGATTTCACGCCGGCCGGCGGGGTTACGTGCTTGCCGAGCGTCTTGAACAGCTGGCCGATGAAGCCGTCCGGCGTCCAGTTCGCCATGCCGATCTTGCCGCCGCTCCGGCACACGCGCAGCATTTCGGCTGCGGCCTTGTCCTGATCGGCAGTGAACATCACGCCGAAGGTCGACATCACGACGTCGTAACTCTTGTCGGCGAAGGGGAGATTCTCCGCATCCGCCTCGCGGAAATCGACCTTGAGCCTCTCGGCGGCCGCGCGGTCGCGCCCGTTGTTGAGCAGCGCCCGCACGTAGTCGGTCGAGGTGACGTCGCACCAGCGGCGCGCCGCCGCCAAGGTCGCGTTGCCGTTGCCGGCCGCGACGTCGAGCACCTTGGAGCCGGGGCGCAGGTCGAGCGTCTCGCACAGGTCCTCGCCGACGATCTGCAGCGTGGTGCCGACGATCGCGTAGTCGCCGGACGACCATGCGGCTTGCTGTCGCGTCTTCACTGCGGTGAGATCGGGTTGGATGGGAGCGGTTTGCAGAACAGCTGCGGCTGGCATAGCAATCCTCCTGACGATGAGCCGCGGATCGCGGCCTTAATAGCCGAAGATGAGCAAATGCGGCCGGCTTTGGCTTTGAGAGCACCTTGATTTTCCCTTGAGAGCGCGTTGATTCTCGCTTGCCGTGAACCTTTGAGGCCCGCTTTGGCGCTTTATTTCGAGGATTTCGCGCTCGACCCAGACCGCCGCGAACTGCGGCGCGCGGACACGCTGGTCGCGGTCGAGCCGCAGGTCTTCGACCTGATTCACTATCTAGTGGGCCAACGCGAACGCGTCGTCAGCAAGGACGATCTGCTCGACGCGATCTGGAACGGACGGGTGGTGTCCGATTCGACCCTGACGAGCCGGATCAATGCGGCGCGCCGGGCGCTTGGCGACAGCGGCGGCGAGCAGCGGCTCATCCGCACCATTTCGCGCAAGGGCTTCCGCTTCGTCGGCGCGCTGCGCCAGGATGCCGCAGCGCCCCGGGACGAGACACCGCCGGCGCGACCGCCGCGCGAGCCGCCGGCGACCGATCGTCCATCGATCGCCGTGCTGCCTTTCGCCAATCTATCCGCGGATCACGCCCTCGGCCTGCTCACCGACGCGCTGACCGAGGACGTGACGGCGCTGCTGGCGCGTGTGCCGGGCTTCTTCGTCATCGCGCGCGCGTCGGCTTTCCTCTACCGCGATGCGTCGCACGAGCTGCACCGGATCGGCGACGAACTGGGGGTGCAGTATCTCGTCACCGGAAGCGTGCGCGCCTCGGATCATCTGCTGCGCGTGACCGCCGAGCTTGCCGAGCCGAACGGACGCCAGATCTGGTCAGGACGCTACGAGGCGGAACGCGGCGACACCTTGACCTTGCAGGACGAGATCGCCCGCCAGCTCGCGACGCATCTGGAGCCGGCGTTGCTGCGCGCCGAGTTTTCCAGCATCCGGCGGCGGCGCTCCGACAGTCTCGATGCGTGGTCGCACTTTCGCCAGGCGGTCGGCTCGGTCGTGGTGCACGGCTGGAGCGAGGACGGATTCGAGCGCGGCCTCAAGGAGCTCGAGCTTGCCGTCGCGGCCGATCCGCAATTCGCGATCGCGCATGCGCTGTTCTCGCTGTGGGCGGCGATCGGCGCCAACATGTCGCTGCTTCCCAATTCCGACGCGGCGCGGCAACGGGCATCGGACGCAGCGGAACGCGCGCTGGCGCTCGATCCGAACGATTTCGACGTGCTCGGCTTCACCGGATGCGCGTTCGGCGATCTCGGCGAGACGTCGCGCGGGCGCAAACTGCTCGAACGCGCGATCGAGTTCGACCCGAGCAATGCGCAGGCGCGCGTCGCGCTCGGCGTGCTGCAGACGCGCGACGGCGAGCACGCGACCGGCATCGGCAACATGCGGCTCGGCATCCGCCAGAGCCCGCAGGATTTCCGTCTCGGGTTCTTCCGCTCTCTGCTCGCGGACGGCCTGATCCGTGCCGGCCGGTTCGAGGAAGCGCTCGACGAAGCGCAGATCGCCTGCCGCCGCGACGGCGGGTTTTTCCTGCCGCGCATCGTCGCCGCATGGGCCTTGGTCAGGCTCGCGCGCCTGGACGAGGCGCGTGCGATGCTCGGCGAGGCGCATCGCATCCGCCCGTCGCTCGATCGCGAACAGATCGAGCGCTTCTTCGGGCGCCGCGCTGCGGCGGAACTCGACGCGGTCCTGGGCTGAGGCGCAGAAACCCTACGTTTGCTTCTCGACCTTGCGGATGCCGTCGAGTCCTGTGACCCAGTCGCGCGCCGAGCGCCACCAGATCTGCCGCTTCGGCATCAGCTGGTCGCGCTGGCGCAGGATGCCGACGCGCACGATGTACATCGCCTGCTGCCCTTCGCCCGGCGTGGTCGAATAGATCGGCGAGCCGCAGGTCGGGCAGAACGCCTGCACGCGCGGATTGCCGCTCTCGGCGGTGGTCTTGATGAAGATCGTGGGCTGTCCGGTCATCTTGAACGTCGCGCCAGAGACCGGGATCGAGACGCGGAACGCGGTGCCGCTCGCGCTCTGGCAATCCGTACAGTGGCAGACGCTGACGCTGTCGGGGTCGGCCTCGCCTTCGATCCTGATGTTGCCGCAGCTGCACGCGCCGTCGATCTTCATGCATCGTCCTCCACGCTCGCCTCTATGGCTTCCATGTCATCGTCCGACATGCCGAAGTGATGCCCGATTTCGTGCACCAGCACATGCGTGACGATCTCGCCCAGCGAATCCTCGTGCTCGGCCCAGTAGTCGAGGATCGGGCGGCGATAAAGCCAGATCATGTTCGGCATGTGCACCGGCGCGCTTTCGGAGCGAAACGGCAGTCCGACGCCCTGGAACAACCCGAGCAGGTCGAACTCGCTGCTCGCGTTCATCCGGTCGAGCACCTCGTCGGTCGGGAAGTCCTCGATGCGGATGACCAGATCCGAGCACAGCGCGCGGAAATTATCCGGCAGGCGGCGGAATGCCTCGATTGCCATCACCTCGAACTCCGCGAGCGAGGGCGCCTTGAGCGGTCGCCAGAGCGGTGGCGCGGATTGATTGCCCGGAGCATTCATCGGAAATACGTCAGGTACAGATAGACCGCGAGCGCCACGAAGCCCGCGAGGCTCAAGCCTCGCCCGATCCGCCGGCCCCATCGTTCGATGCGGTCTTCGCCAGCGTCTTTGGCGGCGAAATGATCGCCCGCGCGCCGCGCGGTGCGCGCCAGCGCCGAAGTCGCGAAGGTGTCGCGTTCATTCAACTCACGCAGCGAGGCGAGCGCTTCCCGCCGCTGCGGTTCGTCGCGCTCGTGTGACGGTTGTGTCATGGGGCCAAGCATAGGCTTGGTGAGGCTCCGGCGCCAACGGCAAGCGGTTGACGCAGCAGCCATGATGCGGGAGCGTATCGGCCGGAATTCGAGGGTACGCATGATCAAAGTAGCGATGGGGCTGCTGGCGCTGGGGCTTGTTTCCGTCCCGGCCGAGGCCGGGCCGGCACCGCAAGGCGCGCGGGCCAATGAGTTGTCGGCGCAGGCGCAGCGACCGCGCGCGAGGCTGCGCGTCACTCCGGACCGCCGCCTGTTGCTCTATCGCGACTGCGACTTCAGGCTGGTGCAGCAATGGCGCCCGGGCGGCGCGGTGATCGTGCCATGGCAGCGCTGCTGGTGGGTGCGCGGCTGAGGAGAAACGGTCAAGAAGGCGAAAGTGCGCAAGCAATCGTTACCGCTGCGCGCGTCACCGCACTTGGCGCCACGGCTGCATCATTCCGCGCCGCAGTCCTGGTTCCGTCCGCGCCCGCTGATAGTTCCAAACCGGCAACGATTCGCGGGTTGCGGCGTTGTGTCATCAGGAGCGGCTGATGGAGAGGAACCATGTCGAAAATTCTCGTGAGTATCGCGGCTCTCGGCCTTGTGGGAGCCGCAAGCCTTCCGCTGCAGGCGAATGCTGCCGAGCGGCAAGGCGGAGTCACGAACACCAACGTCCAGCAGACGACTGACGTAAGCGCCCAGCGCCGCTATTGGCGCGGCCGTCATTACGGTTACCGGTACTATGGACCGCGCCGCTATTACGGCCCGCGCTACGGTTACTACAGCGGCTACGGGTATCCGTACGGCTACTATCGCCCGGGCATCGGCGTCGGCGTCGGCCCGTTCGGCTTCCGGGTGTTCTAGCGATCGGCTGATCGGCTAATGCAAAGCCCGCTCGATCCTGCCTCGCCAGGACGAGCGGGTTCTTGCTTTTTTCTTGCTATTTCCACTCGCGCACGTCGACGAACTTCCCGGCGATCGCCGCAGCCGCCGCCATCGCGGGCGAGACCAGATGCGTGCGGCCCTTGTAGCCCTGGCGGCCCTCGAAGTTGCGGTTCGAGGTCGAGGCGCAGCGTTCGCCCGGCGCGAGCTTGTCCGGGTTCATCGCAAGGCACATCGAGCAGCCGGGCTCGCGCCAGTCGAAACCCGCCGCCTTGAAGATCTTGTCGAGGCCTTCGGCCTCGGCCTGCTCTTTCACGATGCCGGAGCCCGGCACGATCATCGCGTAGACATTGGCGTTGACCTTGTGACCTTCGGCGATGCGCGCGACGTCGCGCAGATCCTCGATGCGCCCGTTGGTGCATGAGCCGATGAACACGCGATCGAGCTTGATGTCGGTGATCTTCTCGCCGCCCTTGAAGTCCATGTAGGCGAGCGCGCGCTGCAGCCCCTCGCGACTGTGCTCGTCGGTCTCCTCCAGCGTCGGCACGCGGCCGGTGACCGACACCACCTGTCCGGGGTTGGTGCCCCAGGTGACGATCGGCGGGAGCTTGGCGGCATCGAGCTTGATCTCGGTGTCGAACGCGGCGCCCTCGTCGGACTGCAGCGACTCCCAGTAGCGCATCGCGTTTTCCCATGCGCCCGCCTTCGGCGCCTTGGGACGGCCCTTCAAATATTCGTAGGTCTTCTCGTCCGGCGCCACCATGCCGGCGCGCGCGCCGCCCTCGATCGACATGTTGCAGACCGTCATGCGGCCTTCCATCGAGAGCGCGCGGATCGCCTCTCCGGTGTACTCGATCACGTGGCCGGTCCCGCCCGCCATGCCGATCTCGCCGATGATCGCCAGGATGATATCCTTCGCGGTGACGCCGGGCGGCAGCTTGCCGTCGACCACCGCGCGCATGTTCTTCGACTTCTTCTGGATCAGCGTCTGCGTCGCGAGCACATGCTCGACCTCCGACGTGCCGATGCCGTGCGCCAGCGCGCCGAACGCGCCGTGCGTCGCGGTGTGGCTGTCGCCGCACACGATCGTGGTGCCCGGCAAGGTGAAGCCCTGCTCCGGACCGATGATGTGCACGATGCCCTGGCGGCGGTCGCGTTCGTCGAAATACTCGATGCCGAAATCGCGCGCGTTTTCCGCCATCACGCGGATCTGCTCGGCGCTCTCCGGATCGGGGTTGGGCAAGTTGCGGTCGGAGGTCGGGATGTTGTGATCGACCACCGCGAGCGTCTTCTCCGGCGCGCGCACCTTGCGGCCCGACAGGCGCAGGCCATCGAACGCCTGCGGGCTCGTCACCTCGTGCACCAGATGGCGGTCGATGTAGAGCAGGCAGGTCCCGTCCGGCTGCTGATCGACGACGTGGTCGTCCCAGATCTTGTCGTAGAGGGTGCGGGGGCCTGACATGCTGATACGCTCGTTGGTTTTGAAGGCTTCTAGACGCTGATATAAAACCCTAACCGCGCAAAGAAAAGCGCGCCGGAATGACCGGCGCGCGGGACGATCTCGGCGCTCGGCCGGAGCAACGCGGAGACTTACCCGGCGGCTTCGACGTTAGACTGCTTCTCGGTGATGCGCGCCTTCTTGCCGCGCAAGCCGCGCAGGTAATAGAGCTTCGCGCGGCGCACCTTGCCGCGGCGCACGACCTTGATGCTGTCCACCATCGGCGAATAGAGCGGGAACACGCGCTCGACGCCCTCGCCATAGGAAATCTTGCGCACCGTGAAGCTCTGGTTGATGCCGCCGCCCGAGCGCGCGATGCACACACCCTCGTAAGCCTGCAGGCGCGAGCGCTCGCCCTCGACCACCTTCACGTTGACGATCACCGTGTCGCCCGGCCCGAAGTCGGGAATTTCCTTGCTGGCGGTGAGCTTGGTGATCTGCTCTTGCTCGAGCTGTTTCAAAAGGTTCATGGGACTTCTCCGGCGGCGGCGCCGCGCGCGGGGCGCTCTGGCGGTCGGGTTCAATGGATTGGGCGGGGTTCTACTGGAAAGAATCCGGCTTGTCACCCCGGCGTCATGACTTTGATTTCGGGGGCTTAATCCGCGCCGCCCAGAGGTCCGGCCGGCGCTTTTGGGTGAGCTTTTCCGCCTCCTGGCGGCGCCAGGCCGCGACCTTGGCGTGGTCGCCGGAGGTGAGGATTTCGGGGATGGCCGCGCCCTCGAACACCGCGGGACGGGTGTATTGCGGGTATTCGAGCAGCCCGTCGGAAAAGCTCTCGTCCGCGCCCGAGGCCTCCTTGCCCATCACACCAGGCAGCAGCCGCACGCAGGCGTCGATCAGCGCCAGCGCGGCGACCTCGCCGCCCGACAGCACGAAATCGCCGAGCGAAACCTCTTCCAGGCCGCGCGCCGAAATGACCCGCTCGTCCACCCCCTCGAACCGGCCGCAGACCACGATGGCGCCCGGCCCGGCGGCAAGCTCCACGACCCGCCGCTGCGTCAACGGCGCGCCGCGCGGCGACATCAAAAGCCGCGGCCGAGCTTCACCGGCGGCATCGATCGCACGCGCCAGCACGTCGGCCTTCATCACCATGCCGGGGCCGCCGCCGGCCGGCGTATCGTCCACGGTGCGGTGCTTGTCGGCCGCGTGATCGCGGATATCGACCGCGTCGAGCGCCCACAGGCCTTTCGCCAGCGCCTTGCCGGCGAGGCTTGAGCCCAGTGGCCCGGGAAACATCTCGGGAAAAATCGTCAGCACGCTCGCGCGCCACATGGCTCACACATCCGCCGGAGGCGCGACCACGAGCTTGCGGCCCGCAAGGTCGATCGCCGGCACGGTCGCTTCGGTGAACGGCAGCAGCAGCGTCGCGCCACCGCCCACGGGTTCGATCTCCAGCAGATCGCCGGCGCCGAAATTATGCACGGCTTTCACGGTGCCGAATGCTTCGCCGCTCGCGGTGTGCGCCTCCAGGCCGACGAGGTCCGCATAATAGAACTCGTCATCCGCCGGCCTCGGCAATTTTTCGCGCGCGACATAGAGGCGGACGTTCGTCAGCGCCTCGGCGGCATTGCGATCCGCGACGCCCTTCAGCCGCGCGACCAGCACATCTTTCGCCGGCCGCACCGCCTCGATCTCGAAACGACGCGCCCCATCCTCGGTTTCGAGCGCACCGTAACGAGTGACGCTCATCGGATCTTCGGTGAACGCCTTCAGCCGCACCTCGCCGCGCACACCGTGCGCGGCGCCGATCTGCGCGATGAGGACACGAGCGTTCATCTCGTCCGCTCGTCCCCGCGAAAGCGGGGACCCAGAGCCAATCGCGCCGGCTTGTCGGTACTTATTCTGGATTCCCGCTTTCGCGGGAATGAGCGGAGCATGGTCAACCAGCGGCCGGGGCCGCGCCTTCCGCCGGAGCGGCCGCCGCCGCAGCCGCACGCTCCTGCGCCTTCTTCTTCGGCTTCGCCTTCTCGGGATTGTTGCGCTTCTCGCGCGTCATGATGCCGGCGGCATCGAGGAAGCGCGACACGCGATCGCTCGGCGTCGCACCCTTCGCCATCCACGCCTTGACCTTCTCGAGGTCGAGCTTGAGACGGTCCTGGTTGTCCTTCGCCAGCAGCGGATTGAAGTAGCCGAGCCGCTCGATGTAGCGGCCATCGCGCGGCGAGCGGCTGTCGGCGATCACGATGTGATAGACGGGACGCTTCTTGGTGCCCGCACGGGCCATCCGGATTTTCAGAGACATTGCAGTTCCTTTCGTTGTTCGAATCTGTTCGACGATTTCGCTATTTCTTTTTCCCAAGGCCGGGAAAGCCGCCCAGTCCGGGCATTTTCGGGCCCAGGCCGGAGAGGCCTCCGGGAAGCGTTCCGGGGAAATTCGGCGGCAGGCCCGGCATCTTTCCCGGCATGCCCTGGGGCGCACCGGGCATTCCGGGCGGCAATCCGCCGGGCATCTTCTCGGCGAGCTTTGCCATCTCTTCCGGGCTCGGCATGCCGCCGCCGAAGCCCATCATCTGCGCGAGACCGGCCATCGGCCCGCGCTTCGCGCCGCTCATCGCCTTCATCATGTCGGCCATGCCGCGATGCATTTTCAACAGCTTGTTGATGTCTTCCGGCCTGGTGCCGGAGCCGGACGCGATGCGGCGCTTGCGGCTTGCCTTGAGCAGATCGGGATTGCGCCGCTCGCGCGGCGTCATCGAGTCGATGATCGCCATCTGCCGCTTCAGCACTTTCTCGTCGAGATTGGCGGATGCGATCTGGTTCTTCATCTTCGCAATACCCGGCATCATGCCCATCAACCCGCCGATGCCGCCCATCTGCTGCATCTGCGCCAGCTGCTCGCGCAGATCGCCGAGGTCGAACGCGCCCTTGCGCATCTTCTCGGCGACGCGCGCGGCCTTCTCGGCATCGATCGTCGCCGCAGCCTTCTCGACCAGCGAAACGATATCGCCCATGCCGAGAATGCGGTCGGCGATGCGCGAGGGATGGAAGTCCTCCAGCGCGTCGAGCTTTTCGCCGGTACCGATCAGCTTGATCGGCTTGCCGGTGACGGCGCGCATCGAGAGCGCGGCGCCGCCGCGTCCGTCGCCGTCCACGCGCGTGAGCACGATGCCGGTCAAGCCGACGCGCTCATCGAACGAGCGCGCCAGATTGACCGCGTCCTGGCCGGTCAGCGCATCGGCGACCAGCAACACCTCATGCGGGTTCGCGGCCTGCTTCACGCTGGCTGCTTCATTCATCATCTCGTCGTCGAGCGTGGTGCGGCCCGCGGTATCGAGCATCACCACGTCGAAGCCGCCGAGGCGCCCGGCTTCGAGCGCGCGGCGCGCGATCTGCGGCGGCGTCTGGCCCTCGACGATGGGGAGCGTATCGACGCTCACCTGCCGGCCGAGCGCCGCGAGCTGCTCCATCGCGGCCGGACGGCGCGTATCGAGCGAGGCCATCAGCACCTTGCGCTTGCCCTGCTCGGAGAGGCGCCGCGCGATCTTGGCGGTGGTGGTGGTTTTACCCGAGCCCTGCAGGCCGACCATCATCACGGCGACCGGCGCCGGCGCGTTGAGGTCGATCGGATCGGCGTTCGAGCCGAGCGTCTCGATCAGCTGGTCGTGCACCAGCTTCACGACCATCTGGCCCGGCGTGACCGACTTGATCACCGCGATGCCGACGGCGTGCTTCTTCACCTGATCGACGAACGAGCGCACCACGTCGAGCGCGACGTCCGCCTCAAGCAGCGCGCGGCGCACCTCGCGCATCGCGGCATCGACGTCGGCCTCCGTCA
>Ga0207682_10000601_pt1 | contig 16698 bp, 11 predicted proteins | sample KBSM63metaG_FD_184332 | JGI IMG/M metagenome (GOLD analysis project Ga0207682, IMG submission 184332) | Miscanthus rhizosphere microbial communities from Kellogg Biological Station, Michigan, USA - KBS M6-3 metaG (SPAdes) (version 2) | ecosystem: Host-associated > Plants > Roots > Rhizosphere >... | reverse complement strand
CGAGCGCATCCACCGCTCCAACCTGATCGGCATGGGCGTGTTGCCGCTGATGTTCCCGGCCGGCAAGACCGCCGCCACGCTCGGCCTCACGGGCAGCGAAGTGTTCGAGATCACCGGCCTCAATAACGCCGAAGCCAAGACTGTGAAAGTGGTGGCAACGCCTCCCAAGGGCTCCCCGATCACGTTCGAGGCGCGCGTGCGCATCGACACGCCGAAGGAACGCGACTACTACCGCCACGGCGGCATTCTTCAGTACGTGCTGCGTCAGCTGGCCGCGAAAGCCGCCTGAAAGAGGGTGCCGGGCAGGGGTTCTCGGGGTTCGCAAGCGCGCCGAGATCTCGCACTTCCGTCACGAACCCCGAGAACCCCTGCCCGGCACCGTCTTCATCGCCGTTGGCGGCCGACCGAACAGGCTGACGAACGCGCGCCGCATGCGCTCCGGGTCGCCGAAGCCGCAGTTGCGCGCGATCTCCTGCACCGACTTTCCGCCGCTCTCGATCTGGGCGCGCGCGGTTTCGGCGCGCAGGCGCATGACGGCACGCGCCGGAGTCGTGCCCGTCTCGGCCTGAAATACCCGCGCGAAATTGCGCGGGCTCATGCATGCCCTCACCGCGAGCTCTTCCACGGATAAGCGCTCGCGAAGATTGCTGCGCACGTGATCGAGCAGCGGCGCGAAGCGTCCATCCGCACGCTCGAGCTCGAGCAGCGTCGAAAATTGCGATTGGCCACCTGGCCGGCGGTAGTACACCACCAGTTGCCGGGCCACTTTGCGCGCCACCGCTTCGCCGAGATCCTCGGCAATCAGAGCCAGTGACAGGTCGATGCCCGCCGTGATGCCGGCCGAGGTCCAGAATTTTCCGGACCTGGTGAAGATGCGATCAGCGTCGAGCTTGACGCGCGGGAAGCGCCGCGCGAAATCGCGGCTGCGGGTCCAGTGCGTGGTGGCCGGTCGCCCGTCCAGCAAGCCGGTGGCGGCCAGGATGTACGCGCCCGAGCAGACGCTGGCCACACGCCTGGCGTCGGCGCCGCAGGCAGCGACAAATTTCACGATGCGCGGCTCCTTCGCCGCAGCACGCGTGCCCTCACCGCCAGCAATGAGCAAAGTGTCGACGATGGTGGGCCTGCCGAAAGCCGCGGCATTCATCGTGACACCCGAAGTACTCACGACCGCGCCCTTCTGCGGAGCGATCAGCCGCAGTTCATAACTTCCCGGTCGATAGCGCTCGGCGATCTCGAACGCGGAAATGGGGCCCGCCGCATCGAGCAGTTGGAAGTCCGGAAAGATCAGGAATGCGACGCGACGACTCATGCGGCACCTTGGCACAAAACGAGGGGAGTATGTCCTTTCCGCCAGAAGGCTATGGGTCCAGCATCGCACCGTCAATCCACTCGACCGAGGAACGAACATGTCCGCCACTTTCAATGTCGTATTCGCCCTGTATCCGCGCGTCACGCAGCTGGACTTCACGGGACCCTACGAGGTGCTCACCCGGCTACCCGGCGCACGCTGTGTACTCGCCTCGGTCGCGGGCGGCGACCTCGAAGTCGATTCCGTCATGCGATTCGCGGGCCTTCAACGTCTCGATCGCGTCGACGAATGCGACCTCCTCTGCGTTCCTGGAGGCTTCGGCACCGTGGCCGCCGTCGAGGATCAGGCTTATCTCAGCGCCATCCGGCGGCTCGGCGAAAAGGCCCGCTACATCACCTCGGTATGCACGGGTTCGTTGTTACTCGCGGCAGCCGGACTGCTGCGTGGCAGGCGCGCGGCCTGCCATTGGGCGTGGCGCGACAAGCTTGCCGACTTCGGTGTCACGCAGGACCCTGGCCGCGTGGTGCGCGACGGCATCATCTTCACTGGCGGCGGCGTCACCGCCGGAATCGACATGGCGCTCGAGGTGATGGCGGAAATCGCCGGCCGCGACCTCGCCGAAACTGTCCAGCTGGCGATCGAATATGCACCGGCGCCGCCCTTCGATTCCGGCCGGCCCGAACTGGCGCGCGAGCCGGTACTGCGCGCGGCCCGCGCACGGCTGGATTCGGTGCGCCCCGAGCGCGACGCGGCCATTCGACGGGCCGCCATCGCGCTCGGCAACGTGAACTAGATTCCCTCCTCTGCGCGTTTACGTCGCGCGACGTTCGACCAGTCGACGCGGCGTGTGGCGATCATGAGGATCGCGAGCACGCCGAACAGCAGCAGCGAACCCATGAGCAGCGAATAATCCTCGGAGCGCAGGATCCAGTAGAGCATTGTGTAGAGCGTGGCGAGGCCCGCGCCCGCGCCAAGCGCAAGGTTGACGCGTCTGAGCACGCCGGTCAGGTAGATGGTTATCAGGGTCACCAGCGCGCCGGCCGACAGGCCATAGGCGAGATCGAAACTCATGTGTTCGGACAACGCGAGCAACAGTAGATAGAACAGCGCCAGCGCAAGCCCCACCATCAGGTACTGCATCCCGTGGATGGCGATGCCGGCCACGTGCTCCCACAGGAAGAATGTGAGGAAGGTGATCACGATGAGCAGCACCGCGTAGTGCACCGCGCGATAGTTGCGCTGATAGATGTCCACGGGCTCGTAGAACGCCACGCCCACGCCACTCTGCGCGAATGACATCTCCACCGGCTCGCCCGGCCGGATCTGGCTGTCATACCAGCTCTGGCCGAAGTTGCGATTGATTTCCAGCACCGACCATCGCGCGTTGAAACCATTCTTGTCGATGCTCGGATCGAGCGGCGCCGGCGCGCCTTCGAACTTCGGATGCGGCCACGTCGACTTCAGCGAGATGTCCGCCCTTCGCGCCAGCGGCAGGAAAGTCAGCTGACTGCTGCCGGCGAGCGTGAGCTTCAGACGAAATGGAATCGATGTGTTTTCGCGCAGTGCCGCAGCCGGCACCGCGGCCGAGATACCTGCCGATCCTGCATAGCCGTCGGCGGAAACCGGCAGACTAACACCTGCGACCACCAGGTCATCGACCGCTCGCAGCGCGCGCGATTCGGAGTTGAGGACCAGCAGCCGCGCCTCGTTCCACTTCACTTCGCGGCCTTCCTTCTCCTGCAGCCGGCCCGCAAAGTCGCGATTGAGGAATTCGCCCGCGATCTGCACGTGCGCCGTGTAAACCGGTGTCTCATAAAGACCCACTGGACGCGTACTCAGGTCTGCGGTGGCATCCACCTTGAGCGTGTCAGGAAGGACGTAGAGAACGTTCCTATCCACTTCGGTGCGTTGCGTCTCGCGCCCGGCCACCGACTGTTCGATGACGACACGGCTGGTCTCGATCGGAATCGCGAGCAACACACCGGCGGTGGTCTGAGCGCCGCCCCAGGACACAGCGACGCGCTCCGCGGCCGTCTGCCGCATCCCGACTCGCTCGCCCACCAGGTTTTCCACCTGCGCAAGCGGCACGAGCAGAATGATCACGAGGAAGCCGATGACCAGCACCTTGGCCAGCAGCGGCGGAATGAATCTGAATCTCTCGGACATCGCGGACTCCCCTGCACTTGAATGGAGTTCCGGAGTGTCCGGAGCAATGTGGCCAATGGGACGGCAAAATTGTGGCGAATCGTGGCAACCGCCACTGATAGCATTGCGCTCAAATGCCCATCGCCATATTCGACCTCGACGGCACCATCACCTATCGCGACACCCTGTTTCCGCTGGTTTTGCGGCAGCTCGCACGAAGACCCTGGAATCTGCTGCGGCTTTTCTTCGTGGCACCGGCCGCGTTGCACTATCTATTCGATCACGACCGCGGCGCGCTCAAGCAATCGTTGCTGCGCTCCACACTGCGTGGCATCGCACGCAGTGAGCTCGCCGCAGTCAGCACGGAGTTCGTGCGCGACACCATCGAGCACCGATGCTTCCGCGATGCACTGGCCGCCATCCGCCGCCATCGTGAAGCAGGCCACCATCTGGTGCTCATGTCGGCGAGTGTCGATTTCTATGTGCCGGAGTTTGGCCGGCAGCTGGGCTTTGACGAGGTGATATCCACCGGCGTCGCATGGAACGGCGATCGGCTCGATGGCACTCTGACGACTCCCAACCGGCGCGGAGCGGAAAAGGTGCAGTGCCTGCGCGCACTGGTCGCCGCACGCCGCGATTCCGAGGTCTTCGCCTACGGCAACAGCGCCTCGGACCTTCCCCACCTGGCGATTGCGAGACACGGCCTCCTGGTCAATGGCTCCCAGTCGGCGCGTCGCGCCGCAGCCGATCGGGGCATCGCCACGGCGGAATGGGTCTAGGCCCCTCCTAGGGCCTGTGATGCGCTTCACATTTACAGTGTGGTAGCGCTCAACCCCGGAGCGTCTCGCGTGGTGCTTTGGACTCCAGTCACATAGCGGGCGGGCACGCGCCACTACGATGTGGTCTGGAGTCGTCCGTTGCTCAGGACAATGTCAAGAACACGGGGGAAAAATCGGCACGTCAGTTTGTGCGCGCGCGTCACGATCGCCGCGTTCGCCTGCATCTTTTCGTGCTCAGCCCCCGCGACTCCGCCACTCAGCGTGCAGCGCTACAGCCTCGAGGAAGGCTTGTCGCAGCAAGCGGTGAACACCATCGTCCAGGACAGCGAAGGGTTCATGTGGTTCGGCACCGAAGACGGTCTCAATCGCTTCGATGGTTATGAGTTCCGTCAGCTGCGTCATGAACGTGGCGACGAGGAAACGCTGCCGAACGGATGGATCTCCTCGTTGATCGCCACCGAAGACGGTTTGTGGATCGGCACCGTTGGCGGCGGCGTGGTGTTCCGCGACGCCCAGACCGGCAAACTCAGAGCGCCGGCACAGCTGAGTAGCGCGGCGGACCTGCAGCGCGTACGCACGATGGCGCGCGACCGGCTCGGCCGCCTGTGGATCGCCTCGCGCGATGCCGGTGTCGCGATCTTTGATGCGCGCACCGGCGAATTGCGTCGCCTGCGCTACTCGCAAACGCAGACGAATTCGCTTTCCGACGATTCCGTCTTCAGCATCGTCCATCTTCGCAACGGCGACACGTTGCTCGGTACGGCGCGCGGGCTCGATCGTCTCTCCGCCGCCAACCTCGACGTTTCACGCCTGCAGCTTCCGCCGGAACTGGTGCCGCATGGGCAACCGCTGCGCGTGCGTGCTCTGACCGAATCCCCCGATGGTGTGGTGTGGGTAGGAACCGATGCCGGCCTCGGCCGCTTCGACCCCCGTAGCGATCACTGGCGGGTCTATCGTCAATCACCGGGCCAGCCTCCCGGCAATTCCACCGGGCTGCCCGATAATCGCGTGCAGTCGCTGCTCATCGACAGCCAGGGACGCCTTTGGGTTGGCCTGATCGATGGACTGTCCTGGTTTGATTCCGCCACTGAAACGTTCTCCAGTTACCACCGAGACGACGCTGAACCGCGTTCACTGCCGGATGACTACGTCCAGTCGTTGTTCGAGGACCGCGGCGGCTCGCTGTGGATCGGCACCAAGTCCGGCGGTCTCGCCAAGTGGAATCCGCGCACATGGTCGTTCGGCCACTTCCGCGCCAGCGCCGAGGAAGGATTCACCGACCGCAATATCACCTCGTTCGCCGAAGACAAACTCGGCCGGCTGTGGATCGGCACTTTCGGCAGCGGCATCAACCTGCTCAACCGCGCGAACAGCCACGTGACGCCGGTGCGCCACGTGAACGGCGTGCGCAACAGCTTGAGCGACGATCGCGTCATGGCCATGCTGGAGGCGAGCGACGGTGCAGTCTGGGTGGGCACCATGGGCGGCGGTCTCAACCGCGTCGACACCACTACCCTGAAATCCGAATCGTTCGCGAACGACCCCACCGTACCGACTTCGCTCAGCGCCGCCGGCGTAATGAGCCTGCTCGAAGTCGAAAGCCAGTTGTGGGTCGGGACGTTCGGTGGCGGCATCTCGCGCTACGACTCACGTACGCGCCGCTTCGAAAACCTCCGGCCCGGACCCGAAGACGGCCTGCACCTGTCGAACGGCCGGGTCACCGCACTGGCTCGCGACCGTTCCGGCCACGTGTGGATCGGCACGGATGGCGGTGGACTCAATGTCTGGGATCTGAAGACACGCCGTCTCTACTACTACAAGCGCGACGCCAAGCGACTCGATTCCCTCAGCGCCGACACTATCTATTCGATCCTGGTGGATGACACCGGCGGCGTCTGGATCGGCACGCGAGGCGGCGGAATCGACCGGGTATTGAACCCACTCGACGCGCCACACAACCTGCGCTTCGCCAACATCTCTGAAACCCAGGGATTGCCTAACAACACCGTCTACGGCCTGCGTGCCGATGGCGCCGGCAATATCTGGATCAGCACCAATTTCGGCCTCGCGCGCCTCGACCCGCGCACCAGCGCCATCCAGCGCTTCCACCGGTTGCACGGTCTGCAGGCCGAAGAATTCAATTTCGGCGCGCACTACCGCGATCGCAGCGGCAAGCTGTTCTTCGGCGGCGCTGCCGGGTTCAATGCGTTCTATCCGGAAGTGCTCGAGTTCAACGAGCGTCCGCCGCGCGTGGTGCTGACGCAGTTCCTCAAACTCAATACGCCTGGCATCGTCGGCGTGCCCGAGGAGCGTATCGAGCGCCTGAGCCTCGGACACAAGGAAGACGTCATTACGCTGAAGTTCGCGGCGCTGGACTTCGCCGACCCGCGCGCCAATCGCTACGAATACAAGCTCGACGGCTTCGACAATGCCTGGGTGCGCGCTGACGAGCGCCGCGCCGCGACCTACACCAATCTGCCCGGTGGCAAGTACGTGTTCCGGGTGCGTGCCAGCAACAGTGACGGTGTGTGGAGCACGCAGGACCTCGCGCTGCCCATCGACGTGGCGCCATCGCCCTGGCTCTCGCCGGTCGCGTATGTGAGTTACACGCTGCTCGCCGCCTTCATGTTGCTGACGGTCTGGTATGCGCAGCAAAGACGCATTGCACGCGCGGCCGCACACCGCATGGAACTCGAGCAACAGGTCAGCGATCGCACCTTCGAACTGGCACAACGCAACCGCGAGCTCGAAGAAGCGAATGACCGGCTGGAGATGGCCAGCCTCACCGACACCCTCACCGGCCTCGCGAACCGCCGCTATCTCATGCAGCAGTTCCCGCGTCTGATCGCCGACCAGAAGGCGAATGCCGGCCTCGCGATCATGATCATCGATCTCGACGCGCTGAAGCCGATCAACGACCAGCATGGCCACGCCGCAGGCGACGACGTCATCATCGAGATCGCCAAGACCCTGCGCCAGGCCATCCGCCCTGACGACGTACTTGCCCGCTGGGGTGGTGACGAGTTCGTGGTGGTAGCGCACGCCCAGCACGTCGAACACGCCTGCATGCTTGCCGAGCGCGTGCGTGAACGCATCGCCAAGATGAAGTGCGTGCTGCCGCGCGGCGCAGTGGTACGCACCAGCTGCTCGATCGGCCTCACGTGTCTGCCATTTGTTCCAGGAAAGCCCGGGGCAGTGAGCTGGGAGCAGGCCATCAAGATCGCCGACCTCGCGCTGTATCGTGCCAAGCGCGGTCGCAATGCCTGGCGCGGCTGGTTCGGCACGGAACACGTGGCGGCGCTGAATTCGGTCATCGCGGCGGTGGAATCGAATGTCGACGGGCTGATCGCCAACGGTGTCATCATCGAGCAGATGTCGACGCATGGCAGCGACGACACGGTGAATGCACTTAGAGTGCTGCGCGAGGCGCGTTAGACCACATCGGTGAGCATGGACAGCGACATTGCAAAATCCCTTCCCGACCTGGCGCTCATCGTGCGCCGCGACGGAGTCATTCTTTCCTGTGTAGGCGGCAACGCGGTGCGCGGGGTGAGAGCCGGCGAAGAGGAAATCCCTGGCCGCAGTCTGGACTCTCTGTGGCCCTCGTCGATCGCCACGCACGTTTTGCAGACCGCGCGGCGCATCCTCAAGACCCGCAAGAGCACGCAACAACGCTACCAGGACGGCGATCTCAAGCTCGAGATGCGTTTCCAGGTGCAAGGTTTCGATCGCGTGTTGATCGTCTGCCGCGATCTCGGCGAAGGCGCGACCGCCAATGACTCAGGCCTTTATCCCCAGGGCGCGAGTGCGATGCTGCCGCATCGCGAGGGCTTCGAAAAATCCCTGCGCATGGCGCTCGACATGGCCGCGCTGCGTGAAGACACCGTGGGCGTGGCCTTGATTCACATCGGCGGCTACGTCACCTATCAGCGCGTGTTCGACTCGGCGCTTGCGAATCGCCTGCTCGAATCCGCCGCCAAGGTCATCCTCGAAAACCTGCCCGAAGGCCGCACCAACCTGCCGCGCGTTGCGCGAGTTTCCGACGATGTCATCGGCGTGGTGTTGACCGACATTCGCTCTCGTGCAGACGCCGATTCGGTAGTCCAGGCACTCGTGACGGCGCTCAAGCACCCCGTCGATCTCGATGGGCAGATCTTCCAGCTCGCGCCGCAGATTGGCGTGACGCTCTCGGGCACCGATGGAGCGCGTGCGATCGAGCTCATCGAACGTGCGCTCACGACACTCGATTCGGGAAGGCGGCTGGGCCAACATCGCGCTGTCACTTTCTATTCCGACACGCTACGACTTGCATCGCTCACGCGGCTCGACTGGCAGCAGGAGCTGAGCCAGGCGCTGCAGAACGACGAGCTGGAGCTGCACTATCAGCCTCGCCTGCTGCTCGCTACGCGCGAGATCGTCGCGCTCGAAGCGTTCCTGCGCTGGCCTCACAAGATTCGCGGCATGGTGCCCACGTCGGAGTTCCTGCCGATCGCCGAACTATCCGGGCTGTCGGTGCAGCTCGGCCGCTGGGTCCTGCGGCGCGCGTTTCGCGATCTCGCGACTCTGGCCGAGCGCGGACACCCTCACCTGCGTCTGTCGGTCAACGTCGGGCGTCAGTATTTCTCTGCCGAGAGTCTCGCCGAAGACGTAGCCAATTCCTCGAAGGAATCCGGGATCGAGCCCTCGTGTCTCGATCTCGAGATCACCGAACAGATGCTCTCCACGGGCCGCGGTGGCCTCGTGGCGCTTCATAAACTGCGTGGCCAGGGTGTCCGAGTGCTCATCGATGATTTCGGCACCGGCTACGTGTCGCTCGGCAAACTGCGCAGCTCACCGCTCGACGGCATCATGATCGACCGCTCATTCGTCGAAGAAGTCGGCCACGATCACGAGGCGCGCGCCGTGTGTCGTGCAGCGATCGCGCTCGGCCACGCGTTCGGTTTACGCATCGTGGCCGAAGGTATCGAGACCGAAGCGCAGGCACAGTTCCTCGTCGCGGAACAGTGCCATGAAGGTCAGGGCCACCTCTTCTGTGCAGCGACGCCACTTTCCAACCTGCTCGACAATATCCTGCCAGGCGGCAAAGAAGCGCCAGCTTCTGTTCAACGCACCGCCGGTCGTTGACATAGCGCACGGATTTAACCGGCTCTTATCAGAGGCCGGTCACACTTTTCCCGAGATACGCGTCACACACGCACGCTGCTAAATTGCCGTCCACGTCTCTAATTGGCCACGTTCGCGAAAGCGGACAGGGGTCAAACAAGAGGCGTGAATGAGTGCAGATGTAGTCAATAAGGCGGCCGCTGGGGTTCTGAGTGCGGCAGTCCTGGCGATGCTGGTGTCCTGCTCCGCAGCGACATCGGGAACGCCGTCGGCCAGCAATGCAACTGCTCCGCCCACGTCACACAGCTACATCGTCGAAGCCGAGAGCACTGACAAGGCCGCGAGCGCCGTGGCCGCCGTGGGCGGTAAAGTCGTCTCGCGACTTGGCGTCATCGACGCTGTCGAAGCGAAGCTCACCGAAGCGCAGCACGCCAAGGTGCTCTCGGTGCGCGGCGTCAAACAGATCACGCCCAACGCGCCGATCACTACGCAGGCGGCCGCGAGCGTGCGTGACAATTTCGAAAACGGCTCGTTCGCCAACAACGACGGCACCCATCGCTGGTATGGCGACTGGGTCGAGTCCAACGACAACAATTCTCCGTTCGACGGCAAGGTGACCATCGGCTGGAACGACAAGGGCGGCAAACGCCTCATGATCGCTGGCAACGGCACCATCTATCGCCGCGCCGCGACGCCCTCCACTTCGCCAAACGTCACGCTCAAGTTCAACAGTTCGCGTGGCAGCCTCGAGGCTGGCGAGTACGTGTCGGTGCAGGCCAGCAGCAATGGTGGCGTCCTGTGGACGGAGGTCGGCCGCATTTCGGGCGCCGCCAACGATGCCGGCTTCACCGCGCAGAGCTACAACATCACCGCGTACCGCGGCCGCAATACCGCGATCCGCTTCGTCTCGTACATGAACGCGTCCTTCCCCGGCGACTGGGTGGACATCGACGACCTCGAGATCAGCTACACGACCACCTTCGGCGAGGGCGATTCCGCTCCCGTTGATGTCAATGCGCAGGATCTCCACGCCGCGGGAATTCGCGGCCGTGACATCGGTGTCGCCATCATCGACACCGGCTACTGGAAGCTCGATTCGCTCGACAAGGATTCGGCCGGCACGGGTCGCGTGGCGGTGCAATACGACGCCGTGCGTAACGCCGTTGACGCCACCTGGTCCTCGGTCTCGACCGACACGAACGGCCACGGCACGCATATCACGGGTCTCATCGCCAGCAGCCGCCGGAACGCCAGCAACCGTTTCTACGGAGTCGCTCCCGATGCGCGCATCATTTCGGTCAAGGCATTCGCCGAAGACGGCTCGAGCAGCTACGCCGCGGTGATCCGCGGTATCGACTGGGTGATCAACAATCGCACCCAGTTCGCGATCCGCGTGTTGAATCTTTCGCTAGGGGCCCCGGCGCACTCGCGCTACTGGGACGATCCGCTTAATAAAGCCGTGATGCGTGCGTGGCAATCCGGCATTGTCGTAGTCGTGTCAGCGGGCAATAGCGGACCGCTGCCGCAGACCGTGGGTGTGCCGGGCAACGTCCCGTACGTCATCACGGTCGGCGCGATGACCGACAGCTACACGAGCAGCAAGAGCGATGACAGCCTGGCTTCGTTCTCGGCCACCGGCCCGACGTTCGAAGGCTTCGTCAAGCCCGATCTCGTCGCGCCTGGTGGTCACGTGTGGAGCTTCATGGCGACGTACCAGAAGATCGCCGTGGACCATCCCACGTTCATGAACAACGGCGACTTCTTCACCATGTCGGGCACTTCGCAGTCCGCTGCGGTGGTCTCGGGTGTCGCGGCACTGGTGATCTACAACAATCCGAACCTCACGCCCGACCAGGTGAAGTGCCGCATCATCGCGAGCGGCAAGCCTGCGGTGAATACCGACGGCTCGCTCGCCTACAGCGTGCTGCAGCAGGGCGCGGGCCTGGTCGACGCCAAGGCTGCGGTGTATGGCACGACCAGCAACTGCGCCAACCAGGGCCTCAATATCACCGCCGATCTCAACGGCACGCAGCACTTCATGGGTCGCGTTACCCAGAACCCCGATGGCGTCTTCGAGGTCGCGACTCCCAATGGGTCGCTGTGGGAAAACGGCACCCTGTGGGACGCAGGCAGTCTGTGGGATGCTGCCGCGCTTTGGGAAAATGGCTACCTCTGGAAAGAGGCATTCCTCTGGCCCGAGGGATTCCTGTGGACCGCCGCGAACCCGTATGCCTCGGACATTCCGTGGGTCGGCGGCTATCCGGCACTCATCGGAACCAGCGTCGGCACCGCATCGTCGATGTCAATCAATTCCTGGGTTGAACCTGAATAGTTAGAGGCTGCGTCCACCGAAGTCACGCGGCTCCGCCCGATCGAACAAGAATAAAGGCGCCGCCCGCGCAACGACATCGTGTGCGCGGGCCGGCGTCACTCAACAAGAGCGAAGTGGGCGTGATGGCCACCGGCCATCACGCCCACAAAAGCCTCTCGCCAACACCCCCGGGGCGAAACCCCAATCCGAACGGGCAGGCGCCTGCCCCGGATGGGTATTGCCGGGGCCTTCGTGAAGACCCCGGTCGGTCAGCGCGCCAGCTTCAGGAGCGCCGACATTGCAGAAAATCATGATGTGATCGAGCTCACCCCAGGCAGTCGGCAACGTTTCACCCTCACATTGAAGTGCGCACCTGCCAAAGCTCCGGGAAGAACTTGAGCTCGAGTGCCTTGGCCAGGTAGGAAACTCCGCCGGTTCCGCCGGTGCCCGGCTTGTAGCCGATGACGCGTTCGACGGTCTTGAGATGATGGAAGCGCCAGAGCTGGAATTTCTGGTCGAGATCGACCAGGCGTTCGGCCATTTCGTAGAGATCCCAGTCCTTCTCCGCGTTGTGATACACGCCCAGCCATGCGGCGGTCACCGCCTTCGACGGCGTGTAGGGCTCGGAGAAGTCGCGCTCGATGAGCTCCTCGGGGATGCCGTAACCGCGACGCGACAGCAGGCGCAGCACTTCGTCATAGATCGACGGCGCATTGAGCGTGCGTTCCAGTTTTTCGAAACCCGCGGCGTCGCGCTTGTGCACAGCAATCACATCGCGGTTCTTGTTCCCCAGCTTGAACTCGAGCAGACGGTACTGCAGCGACTGGAATCCGGACGACCGGCCCAGGGTGTTTCTGAAAGACGAATACTCGAACGGCGTGAGTGTCGACAGCACACTCCATGCGCCGAGGAGCTCTTCCTGCAGCCGCGAGATGCGCGCCAGCATTTTGAACGAGGGATCGAGGTTTTCGCGCCGCACGCACTCGAACACGTGATCGAGCTCGTGCAGGAACAGACGCATCCACAACTCCGACACCTGGTGGACGATGATGAACAGCATCTCGTCCTGCTCGATGGAGTTGGGCTGCTGTGCGTCGAGCAGCTTGTCGAGCTGCAGATATTCGCCATAGGACTTGGAAGTGCCCAGGTCCCAGTGCACGCCTCCGTTCTTGAGATCGACTTTGTTGTCGGCCATTTTTATTGGTTCGAAAAGATCCATGAAGGCACGTGGCGCCAGCCCTGCACGAGTTCGCGATCGAGCGCGCGCCAATCGGGGCAATGACGTTCCACTGCCTGCCAGAAACGCGCCGAGTGGTTCATGTGCTTCACGTGTGTGAGCTCGTGCACGATGAGGTAGTCCACCACTTCGGGGCGCTGGAACAGCAGGCAGCAGTTGAGGCTGATGGTACCGCGTGCGGAACAACTTCCCCAGCGAGACCGCTGGCGGCGTATGGAAACCTGCGAATAATTCACGCCCATGGCCCGCGCGATCGCCGCCACGCGCGGTTCCAGGCGGGTGCGCGCGGCGCGCAGCAGCCAGGTGCGCAGGCCGGCGCGCAATCGCGGCGTGGAAGCGCCACCCGTCGCGCGCAGTATTCCCTGACCGGCCTCGCGCAGCCGCAGGGCTCCGGCATCGCCCAACACCTGCAGGCGCCACAGCTCCGCGGACATCCGCAATTCGATTGCCGCAGGCGGAAACGGCTGCGGCTCGGGTCGATTGCGCAAGGCGATGGCGCGACGGCTTTCTATCCACTCGCGGTGCGCGGCGATGAATGCTTCGATTTCACGCGGCCTCGCGCGCGGCGGCACCACGCACTCGACACGCGCATCCGGATATACGCGAATCGACAGGCGCCGCGCCCGCGCACTGACGCGGATCAGGGGACTGTCCCCGATTCGCTCGCTGGCATGGCCGTCGGGAAAAACCAGCTCGAATTGGGGACTGTCCCCATTCCGGTTCTTGCTATCGCTCATAACCGCGCCGCCAGCATCACGCCCTCGCGGATCGCGCGCTCCGCATCGATCTCGGCGGCGAGCAGCGCCCCGCCGATCACGTGCGACGCCAATCCCAGCGCGCCCAGTTCGCCGGCGAGCGTATTGACCGACTCCTGGCCCGCGCAGACGATGACGTTGTCGACGCTGAGCACCTCGGGCCCCGCCCCGGTGGAAATGTGCAGCCCGGCATCATCGATGCGCTGGTACGTCACCCCGTCGCGCATCACCACACCGCGATGCTTGAGCGCCGTGCGATGGATCCAGCCCGTGGTCTTGCCGAGCCCCGCCCCAGGCTTGCCGGTCTTGCGCTGCAGTAGATAGACGCGACGCGGCGACGCCACCTGCCGCTGCGGCAGCAGCCCGCCGCGCGCCACCAGCGTGCGGTCGATGCCCCATTCTTCGAAGTAGTTCCCGCCCCCACGGTGCGTGAGAAACGCGGCCACGTCAAAGCCGATGCCGCCGGCCCCGATGATGGCCACGTTCTCGCCCGCCTGGCGCGCGCGCAAAAACAGCTCCGGATAGGTGATGACCTTCGGATGATCGATCCCCGCAATATCGGGCACGCGCGCCGCAACGCCGCTGGAGATCACGATGTCATCGAATCTGCCGCTGGCCAGCGCGTGCACGTCGGCGAGCGTGTTCAGTGCCAGCGTCACACCAGTGAGTTCGATGCGCCGTGTGAAGTAGCGCAATGTGTCGTGAAAATCCTCTTTGCCCGGCACTTCACGCGCGTAGCGGAACTGGCCGCCGATTTCCGCGGCGCGTTCGAACAGCGTGACCCGATGGCCGCGTTCGGCAAGCGTCGTGGCGCAAGCCAGCCCGGCGGGTCCCGCTCCCACCACGGCGATGCGCTTTGGAACTTGCGTCGCCTTGATGCGCAATTCTGTCTCGTAGGCCGCCAACGGATTCACGAGACAGGTGGCGCGCTGATTCTCGAACACGCGATCGAGGCATCCCTGGTTGCAGGCGATGCAGGTATTGATCTCCGTGACGCGTCCCTCGGCGGCCTTGCGAGGAAGATCGGGGTCCGCAAGCAGCGGGCGCGCCATCGACACCAGGTCGGCGTCGCCACCCTCAAGCAGCGCCTCGGCGCCGTCGGGTGCGTTGAAGCGATTGGTCGCGATCACCGGCAGCCGCGTCGCGGCCTTGATGCGCGCCGACACCCAGCCGAACGCACCACGCGGCACGATGCCGGCGATAGTCGGCACCCGCGCTTCGTGCCATCCGATTCCGGTGTTCAGCATGGTCGCGCCCGCGCCTTCCATGCGCGATGCGAGCCATTCCACTTCCGCACCAGTGCTGCCGCCCTCCACGAGATCGAGCCCCGAGATGCGGAAGATGATGATGAATCGCGGGCCCACCGCCGCGCGGGTTTGCGAGACGATTTCCAGTGCGAGCCGCGTGCGTCCCACGAGATCCCCGCCCCATTCATCGGTGCGATGGTTGGTGCAGGGAACCAGGAACTCGTTGATGAAGTACCCTTCCGAGCCCATGATCTCGATGCCATCGTAGTTAGCTTGCTGCGCGAGACGCGCGCAGTTCACGAAGTCCGCGATCTGATCACGCACTCCATGCGACGACAATCCTCGCGGCTTGAACCGGTTGATGGGCGCGCGCAGCGCCGAGGGCGCCACCGGGAAGGGATGGTAGGCGTAGCGGCCCGCGTGAAGGATCTGCATGCAGATCCTGCCGCCTTCCGCATGCACGGCGTTGGTGACCAGGCGATGGCGCGCTACCTCGCGGGGGCTCGACAGTTTTCCCGCGAGCGGCTTGACCCAGCCGGCACGATTGGGCGCGATGCCGCCGGTCACCAGCAGTCCGGCTCCGCCGCGCGCCCGCGCCGCGAAATAAGCCGCCAGCTTGCCGAAATCGCGCGCACGATCTTCGAGCCCGGTGTGCATCGAACCCATCACGATGCGATTGGCCAAGCGCGTGAATCCCAGATCGAGCGGGGCAAACAGGCGCGGATACTTCATGGGATCCCAATACTAGCAGCGTGAGAAAATGTGATGCGGACCGCGATTCGCACGGAGCCCCAAAGCTCGATGTTCGGCGTCGCTTCGACGCCGTTTTCCGTTGTGGCGCTTGCGCCTTTTAACGCGTGATCTGCGCCATGAGCTGTCGCGCAAGCGCGTATTCCGGAGCGATCAGCAGCGAACGTTCGAGCGCTTCTCGCGCCCCCACCACGTCGCGCTGGTCGAAGAGCGCACGCCCGAGAAAGGCATAGGCCTCGGCCGCGCCCCATTCGGGTGTGCTCGACTCGCGCGCGCGTATGTCTTCGAACATGACGGTCACAGCCTGCAGCTTCCTGAGCGCAGCCTGCTTTTCGGCGGGGTCGTTGCCGGCGCGTTCGAACAGCGCCAGCGCCTCGACCAGCCGCACACGCGGATTCTTCGGCTCGAGCAACACCGCTTCGTCGATGCGCGAGCCGATGCGGCCGCCTCCAAATGGCAGGGAGCTCATCTCGCGGCCCGCGAGCGTGCAGGCGGTGCCGAGCGCATAGGCCTCGACGCGGCGAACACGGTTTTCGTCGGTTTCGTCGACTCCCAGCGGCACCTTGGGAAGCGCGTCGACGATCTCGTCGACTTCATCACCGCAGCCGCCAATTGCATCCTTGGCCTGGGATTTCTTCACCGCCACCATGACCTGGGCGATGCGGTAGTGCGTGAGCGCCAGGAAGTAGTGGCGCATGGCGGCATCATCGCCGGACTTTTCCTCACCCTCACCGCCTTTGGGCTTGAGCGAGGTGAGCACGCTGTTCAGCGCACGCGAATCGTTGGTGTAGTACGCGTACTGGATGCGGCCTTCCATGTCGGCCCAGTCTGCAGGCGCGGTCTGCGCAGTCGCCGCCGACGCGGATGCGCCGGCGAGCACCACCAGCACGCCTTTCCCGAGAATCCTTGCCCGGCTCCGACTTTGAATCACAACTCGCGCAAACCCGCCGTGATGGGCAACCTGGCCGCCCGGATGCCCGGCAGTATGCCAGCGATGAAGGTGAGAATGAGGCCGTAGACAATTCCCGTGATCATCAGCTGCGGCGTTACGGTAAACGCGAA
>Ga0207682_10000600_pt1 | contig 16720 bp, 17 predicted proteins | sample KBSM63metaG_FD_184332 | JGI IMG/M metagenome (GOLD analysis project Ga0207682, IMG submission 184332) | Miscanthus rhizosphere microbial communities from Kellogg Biological Station, Michigan, USA - KBS M6-3 metaG (SPAdes) (version 2) | ecosystem: Host-associated > Plants > Roots > Rhizosphere >... | reverse complement strand
GGGCCAAGCCCTCGCCGGCGTCGTCGGGCCCTTGATTGAAGTACCCGTCCTTGTTGCACTTGTGTATGTAGCCCTCTGGGCGCGCAAGCGCTATTTTCCTTCCACCACCATCGCTGCCTGACCTTCGAGGAAACCATGACCACCGAAAACGCCAAGAAGCCTTCAGTCCTGTTCGTCTGCGTCCATAACGCGGGACGCTCCCAGATGGCCGCAGCATTCCTCACGACGCTCTCCGACGGAGCCATCGAAGTCCGCTCCGCCGGTTCGCAGCCCGCGGACAAAGTCAACCCTGCTGCCGTCGAAGCCATGTCTGAACTTGGCATCGATATGTCCGCCGAGATACCAAAGGTCCTCACCACGGAGGCGGTCATCGCCGCGGGACTCGCGATCGTGCAACCGTGCAGGCCACAACAAAACAGCGGAGGCCAGAGCTCGCCTTTTGTTCGAACAGCCGCCAAATGAAAAGGGCCTGCAATGAATGCAAGCCCTTGATGTTTCTGGCGCGCCCGGCAGGATTCGAACCCACGACCCCCTGGTTCGTAGCCAGGTACTCTATCCAACTGAGCTACGGGCGCAAGACCATGATTTTAACACGTTATCGCCGCTCTTCGCCATGGGCCGCCGCAGGGGTGGCCGTCCCGGCCGGCAGCACCGGAGACGTGCGCTGGATCTTGCGCTTCAGCACCCATCCCTTCACGCCCCACGCGACGCCCAGCCACACGCAGATGAGCGCGAGCGGCCATGCGAACACGCGCGGCCAGAACGCCGCGACGACGCCGATGGCGACGAAGAACGCGCACATGATGTAGAGCAGGCCGGCCTCGGCCGGGCCGAGCGAGCGGCGGTTGGTCAGCGCCGCGCCGAGCGCGCTACCGACGCTCACCGCACCGGCGGCCGCGCGATTCGCGCTGCCGGACATCGAGCGGCGCGACGCACCGCGCGCCGCGGTATGGGGGACGGTCTCTTCCGACAACTCTGCGGGACGCACGCGGTTGCGCGACGTCAGCACGATCTCGGTGGCGCGGCCAAGATCGCTCTCGAACTGCTTCGCCATGATCTCCGCGAACGTCGTGTCCTCGATCGCGACGTCGAGCTCGTAGTTGGTCATCCAGCTTGCGAGGTTGAGGTTGGTCGAGCCGACGCGCGCCCACAGGTTGTCGGCGACGGCGGTCTTGGCGTGGAGCATCGTGCCCTCCCACTCGAACACGCGAACGCCGGATTCGAGGAGCGGACGATATTGCGCGCGCGACAGCGGCGAGAGCGCAGGGATGTCGCTCGCGCCGGGCACCAGCAGGCGCACGTCGACGCCGTCCTTCGCGGCGGCGCGCAGCGCCTGCACGTAAGCGGATGTCGCGACGAAATACGCGTCGGTCAGCCACAACCGCTTTCGCGCGAGCGAAGCGACGACGAGGTCGAGGCGAAACGTCGACGCTTGCGAGGGCACGCCGGCGATGATGCGGAGCCGGGAGTCGCCGGTCTCGACGATCGACGCCTCGGGCGTGAGCTGATCGGGCGTGAGCGGATCGCCGCACACGTCCCACACCTGCGCGAACGCCTGCTCCAGCTTCGCGACCGCCGGGCCGGTGAGCTCGATGCCGGTGTCGCGCCACGCCTCGTGGTCGCGCGCGGGGTCGGCCAGCCAGCGCGCGCTGACGCACAGGCCGCTGACGAAGCCGATGCGCCCGTCCACGGTGATCGTCTTGCGATGGTCGCGCGTGAACCAGCCGAGCGGACTGTCGATCCGGGGCGGATTGAATACGCGCACCTCGCAGCCGGCGGCGCGCATCTGGGTGGCCAGCCCACGCATGCCGGACGAGCCGAGCCAGTCGTACACGACGCATACGAGGACGCCCGCCTTGGCGCGCTCCGAGAGGGCGTCCGCGAACTCGCGGCCGACCTCGTCGTCGCTGACGATGTAGCTCTCGAAGAAGATCGAGCGCTGCGCGCCGCGGATGGCCGCCAGCCACGCGGGGAAGTTCTGCTCGGCGTCGAGCAGCAGGCGGACGGTGTTTCCCGCGCTCGCCGGCGCCCCTGAGGCGCGCTCCAGCGCGCGGTCGCCGAGCTCGGCGAGGCCGGGAATCGCGGCGACGGCATCGGCAGCGAGCGGCATCGCTACCCTTGCGCCGTGACGCCGATCAGACGCCGCCCCAGACATCGCGTGCGGTCTCGACCACCAGCCGCAGCTTGGCGGTCTGCGATTCCAGCGCGATGTCGTTGCCGTGGACGGTGCTGGAAAAGCCGCATTGCGGCGACAGGCAGAGCTGCTCGAGCGGCACGAGCTTGGCCGCAGCGTCGATGCGGCGCTTCAGATCGTCCTTGGATTCGAGCTGGCCGATCTTCGTGCTGACTAGGCCCAGGACCACCGTCTTGCCCTTCGGCACGTGGCGCAGCGGCGCGAAGTCCCCGGAGCGCGCATCGTCGTATTCCAGGAAATAGCCGTCGACGGCGAGCTCGTTGAACAGCACTTCGGCGACGGGCTCGTAGCCCCCCTCCGCCGCCCAGGCGCTCTTGAAGTTGCCGCGGCACAGATGGACGCAAACGGTCATGTTCTTGGGCCGGTTCGCGATGGCCGCGTTGATGAGACGCGCGTATCGCCGCGGGAGCTCGTTGGGATCGTCGCCGCGCGACCGTGCGCCCTCGCGCATCTTCTCGTCGCAGAGGTACGCGAGGTTGGTGTCGTCGAGCTGCAGGTACGTGCAGCCCGCGGCGCCGAGCGACTGCAGCTCGTCCGCGTACCCGGCGGCGACGTCGGCGTAGAACGCGTCCAGATCGGGATAGGCCTCGCGGCTGATGGCGTTGCGGCCGCCGCGGAAGTGCAGCATCGTCGGTGAGGGAATGGTCACCTTGGGCGTGCGCGACGTCGCGGACTTCAGGAACTGAAAGTCGGCGAGCTGGATGGGCTTGGCGTGGCGCACCTTGCGCGTCACCTGCATCACGGGTGGAGCGAAGTCGACGTTGCCCGCGGCGCTGTGGAAGCTGACGGCGATGCCGCCTTTCGTCTCGACGCCGTCGAGCTGCGTCAGGAAGTCGATGTGGAAATACGTGCGGCGGAATTCGCCGTCGGTGATGCCGCGGAGCCCAAGATCCTCCTGGAACTTGACGACGCCGCGGATCGCCTCGTCCTCGACGCTGCGAAGCTTCGCAGCGTCGATCGTGCCCGCCTTGAACTGCTCCCGCGCGTCGAGCAGGAATTTGGGGCGGAGGAAGCTGCCGACGTGATCGGCGCGAAACGGCGGAACGGCGCGAGCGCCGACGGGCGCGGCTACGGTGGACGTGGTCATGCGGCGAATTCCTCTGGTGCGGCGAAGTTCGAACGACGCGCGCGCGAACCTTGCGCGTCCCCGTCGCATTCTACCCCTCGGGGCGGAGCGCCCTCTTCGCCCGCACTACGGCGCCGTCACACGCCGACCGCGCGCAGGTCGAGCCTTCCGGCGCTCACCGGCGGACACCAGTAATAGCCGCCGCTGACCGGGCGCGAAAATGTGAACAGCCCGTCGAGCTCGCCGTCGTCGAGGCCGATCATCCGGTGCAGCACGCGCTCGTAGCGGTCGAGCGATTCGCCGTAGGCGACGAACTCCAGCCCGTGCTCGTGCGCCGTGGCCCACGGCATCGAGCGGCGGACCATGAACGCAGGCGGGTCGTAGCTCTCCTGTGCGGTGCGTTTCACGTGCGCCGTCTCGGGGACGTCCTCGAGCTCTTCGTTGGAGTGGATGTCGCGCCCCATCGCCACGTCGCGCTCGCGCGTGCTCATCTGCCGGAAGCGCGCGAGGTCGTGCACCCAGCGCTGGACTGCGACGAAGCTCGAGCCCGCGAGCGGCGCCGCCGGCGCCACGATAGCGGCGGCAATCGCTGCCTCGTCCTTGGGATTCTCGGTGCCGTCCTCGTAGCCCGACAGGTCACGGAAGTCGCGATACCGAAAGAGCATGATCGCGTCGGAAACGACGAAGGCTTCGGCGAGGAGCGCCGTGACCGCCACTTCACGGTCGAACAGCACGCCGCGGTCGTCGCCATGCAGCTGGACCCACAGCGCGTGCTGGGTGCTCGGGATGGCCACGCCGCTCCCGGACAGCGCGGGAAACGTGCGCAGGCCGGGGACGTCGGCGCCGAGCGCGCGCGCCAGCGGCTCGCCGATGCCGACGATGCCCTCGCCCGGGACGAAGGCGTCGCGCAACCGTTCCAGCGCGGCCGCCGCCGCGGCCGCCGCGCCGGGCCGCAGCGACAGGTACAAGGCGCGGCAGAGCGGCGGAATGACGCGCAGGATGTTCGGTTGCGGCACCGTGTCCATTCGTTCCTTCAGGGCGCGGCGCCCGGCGTGTCGAAGAATTCCTTCATGAGGAAGGCCTCGAGCTGGGCGTTGTCCTGCTTGCGCGCGGAAAGCTGCACGTTGCGGCCGAGACGGCGCGATTCCCACGTGAAGTCCTCGACCTCGTATTCGCGGATGATCGCGATCATCTTGCGCACGACGGCGTCGCGGATCGTGCCGGTTTCACCGATGCGTACCTCGATCCGCTGCTGCGAGCGGCGGCGGATGTCCTTGTTCCAGCCGAAGAACGTGAACTCGGCGTCGGTGTAGCCGACGCGGATGATCTGGAAGATGCCGCCCGAGTTCTTCTGGTTGTTGCCGAAGTTCTGCGTGTTCACCGAGGCGAGATTCGACGCGATGATGCGGTCGCGGCGCGCGATCTCGTCCTGCTGCGGCGTGGTGGACGGGCCGGTGGGCGCGTCGGCTTCGCCACGCGAGCGGCGCCGCGCGGCGATGTAGGCGGCGAGGTCCGTCTCGACCGGTGGCGCGGGAGGTGGGGGCGCCGGCGGCGCCGGAACGGGCTGCGGCGCCACCTCCCGCGGCGGGGGCGGCGGCGCGGGAATGGATTGCGGTGAAGGCGCGGTGGCGGTCAGCGGCGGCGGGCGCGAGCGTGGCTGGGGCCGGATCTCCGGCGCGCGAGGCGCGGGAGGCGGCGCCGCCGGGCGGGCCTCGGCGAGCTGCGTCGTGGGCGCCTGCGGCGCCGACGGCGTGCTGGCCGGATTGGCGATGCGCACGGAAATCGGCGCGGTGGCCGCCGTTTCCTCGGGGCCCGGTGCATCGATCGCGATCGGCTTCATCCGCGGCAACCATTCCCACATCGCCGCGAGATGCACGAACAGCGACAGCACGAACGCCAGCCACAGGACCGGGACCGTGATCACGCTGCGCCGATAGCGCAACTCGTCGTGCCAATCGTTCATGCGGATTCTTGGGGTGAGGCCCGGGAGTGTATTGCATCACCGCGACCGTTCCGGCGCGGCGCCCTGCCGGTGCCACGGGCGGTTTCGCCCGCAATACCCGACAGCACAAAGGGGGTTCGACCGCCGCGCAGCCGCCCTGTTCCGCCCGGCTACCAGACGCATCCTTGCGCATCATCGCGATGCTGCCGGGCCCCTTCGCGGCCAGGACAGCGCCGGCGGCGACGGGATCGCCGCCCGCCCTCATTTCGTGGGCGTGACTCGTGCGAGCGAGAGGCCGCGGCCCGATCACGAGACGTTCGGCCAAAGCCACTGGCGGAGACGCAGGGATTCGAACCCTGGATACAGGTTTTGGCCCGTATGCTCCCTTAGCAGGGGAGTGCCTTCGACCACTCGGCCACGTCTCCGGGAAGAACGCGATTGTACCGGTGCAGGTACCGGGGCGTCCAGAAAGGCCCGGCGATTCCGGGTGTTAGCTTGGCTGCTCAGCCGACGGCGGCAGTGCCGAATCCGGGGCGGCTCAAGCCGGACCTACGGGCGCCTGCTCGAGCTCGAAGGCCTTGTGCAGCACGCGCACGGCGAGCTCCAGGTACTTCTCGTCGATCACCACGGCGATCTTGATCTCGGAAGTCGAGATCATCTGGATGTTGATGCCTTCGTCGGCCAACGCCTTGAACATCTTCGACGCGAGGCCGACGTGCGAGCGCATGCCGATGCCGACGACCGAGACCTTGCAGATCCGGTCGTCGCCGATGATCTCGCGCGCCTTGAAGTTGGTGCCCTTGGCGCCCGCCAGCACGTCGAGCGCCCTCTGGTATTCGTTGCGATGGACGGTGAACGAGAAGTCGGTGTGGCCGGACGCGCCGATGTTCTGCACGATCATGTCGACGTCGAGGTTGGCGGCGGCGATCGGGCCGAGGATGCTGTAGGCGATGCCGGGCTTGTCCTCGACGCCCATCACGGAGATCTTGGCTTCGTCGCGATTGAACGCGATGCCCGAAATGATGGCCTGTTCCATGTGCTCGTCTTCCTCGAAGGTGATGAGCGTGCCCTTGGACGTCGATTCGGGATCCTCGAACGACGACAGCACGCGCAGCTTGACCTGGTACTTGCCCGCGAACTCCACCGAGCGGATCTGCAGCACCTTGGAACCCTGGCTCGCGAGCTCGAGCATTTCCTCGAACGTGATGGTGTCGAGGCGCCGCGCGCCGGGCACGATGCGCGGATCGGTCGTGTAGACGCCGTCGACGTCGGTATAGATCTGGCACTCGTCGGCCTTGAGCGCCGCGGCGAGCGCCACGCCCGAGGTGTCCGATCCGCCGCGGCCGAGTGTGGTGATGTTGCCGGCGGCGTCGATGCCCTGGAAGCCGGCGACGATGACGATGGTGCCCGCCGCGAGGTCGTGGCGCATGCGGTCGCCGTCGATCTCGAGGATGCGCGCCTTGGTGTGCGCGCTGTCGGTCAGCACGCGCACCTGGCCGCCGGTATAGCTTTTCGCGGCCAGCCCCATTTCCTTCAGCGCGATAGCGAGGAGGCCGATCGTCACCTGCTCGCCGGACGCCGCGACTACGTCGAGCTCGCGCGGGTCCGGATTCGCGGACAGCTCCTTCGCGAGCGCGATCAGCCGGTTGGTCTCGCCGGACATCGCCGACACGACGACGACCAGCTGGTGCCCGTCGCGGTGATAGCGCGCGACGCGGCGGGCGACGTTGCGGATCCGCTCGGCGCTGCCGACGGACGTGCCGCCGTATTTCTGGACGATCAGCGCCATGGCAAACCCGATGCGCGCGACGGCCGCGTGGTGACCGCCGCGCTCACAGCGCGCGAAACGCGAGGGTCGCGTTGGTGCCGCCGAAGCCGAATGAGTTCGACAGCGCGGCGCGAATGGGCATCCTGCGCGCAACCAGCGGCACGAAATCGAGATCGCATTGCGGATCGCGCTCGAACAGGTTGGCCGTGGGCGGCGCGATCTGGTCGCGGATGGCGAGCACCGTGAACACCGCCTCGATGCCGCCGGCCGCCCCGAGCAGATGGCCGGTCATCGACTTGGTGGACGACACCGCCACCTTCGTCGCGTGCTCGCCGAACGTGCGTTTCACCGCGATGCACTCGGCGAGGTCGCCGAGCGGCGTGGAGGTGCCGTGGGCGTTGATGTAGTCGATGTCGGAGGGCGTCATCCCGGCGTTTCGCAGCGCGTTGACCATGCTGCGCCGCGCGCCGTCGCCGTCTTCGGGTGGCGCGGTGATGTGATGGGCGTCGGCGCTCATGCCGTAGCCGGCCAGCTCGCAATAGATACGCGCACCGCGGGCCTTCGCGTGCTCGTATTCCTCGAGCACGAGCACGCCGGCGCCCTCGCCCAGCACGAAGCCGTCGCGGCCGACGTCCCACGGGCGGCTTGCCGTGGCAGGGTCGTCGTTGCGATGCGACAGCGCGCGCGCCGCGCAGAAGCCGCCCACGCCGAGCGGCGACACGGTGGCCTCCGCGCCGCCCGCCACCATGATGTCCGCGTCGCCGTATTCGATGAGGCGCGCGGCTTCGCCGAAGCTGTGATTGGCGGTGGAGCAGGCGCTGACCGTGGCGAGGTTCGGGCCCTTGTAGCCGTAGTGGATCGACACGAGGCCCGAGATCATGTTGATGATCGAGCCCGGCACGAAGAACGGCGAGATCTTTCGCACGCCGCCCTGCAGGTACGCGGTCTGCGTGTCCTCGATCATCGGCAGGCCGCCGATGCCCGAGCCGATGCACACGCCGGCGCGCTCCTTGTCGCCGGTGTAATCGTCGAGCCGGGCGTCGCGGATGGCTTCCATCGACGCGACGAGGCCGTAGTGGATGAACGTGTCGTAGCGCCGCGCCTCCTTGGCGGACAGCCACTTCGAGACGTCGAAGTTCTTGACCTCGCCCGCGATGCGCGACGGGAACGTCGACGCGTCGAACCGCGTGATCGCGGTGATGCCGGACTTGCCGGCAAGGATGTCGGCCCACGCGGCATCAATCCCGATGCCGACGGGGGCGACGATGCCCATTCCGGTGACGACGACACGACGACGGGACATGGCGGGAGACACGCGAGGGAGACGAACGAATGCGCCAGGTTGCTGCGCGGCGCGCGGAAGTGCGCAGCGGCGAAGGCCGCCGCGCGCTGGTCCGGATTACTTTTTCACGTGCGCGCCGATGAAATCGACCGCCTGCTTCACCGTGGTGATTTTCTCGGCTTCCTCGTCCGGGATCTCGGTCTCGAATTCTTCCTCGAGGGCCATGACCAGTTCGACGGTGTCGAGCGAATCGGCGCCCAGATCGTCCACGAACGAAGATTCGTTCTTGATCTCGGCTTCGTTCACGCCGAGCTGCTCGGCAACGATCTTCTTGACCCGCTGTTCTACGTTTTCCATGCGTCTCCTCCCCTGCGGGGACCGTAACCCAAAAACCCGGCGATTTTACCAGAACGGGCGTTCACGCCCGGAAATCTTCGGCGGCCGCGCAAATCCCGGCGCCGGTGCTTCATACCATCAGCATGCCGCCGTTCACGTGGAGCGTGACACCGGTGATGTACGCGGCTCGCGGGCCGGCCAGGAACGCCACCGCTTCCGCGACGTCCTGCGGCGTGCCCAGCGCGCCGAGCGGAATGCGCGCCAGCAGTGCCTCGCGCTGCGCCGGCGGCAGCGAACGCGTCATGTCGGTGTCGATGAATCCCGGGGCCACGACGTTCACCGTGATGTTGCGGCTGCCCACTTCCTGCGCGAGCGACTTGGAAAAGCCGGTCAGCGCGGCCTTGGCTGCGGCGTAGTTGACCTGGCCGGGGTTGCCGGACGCGCCGACGACCGAGCCGATCTGGATGATGCGGCCCCGCCGCGCCTTCATCATGCCGCGAAGCACGGCCTTGGCCAGCCGGAACGCCGGCGTGAGATTGGTGGCCAGCACCGCGTCCCAGTCGTCCTGCTTCATCCGGATCATCAGGTTGTCGCGCGTGATGCCGGCATTGTTGACGAGGATGCCGATGGCGCCGTGCCTCGCCTCGATGGCCGACAGCGCCGCCTCGGTCGCGGCGGCGTCCGTGACGTCGAGCGCGACACCCTCGCCCGCCGCGCCGCGCCCAGCCAGATAGGCGGTGATGGCCGCGGCACCGTCTGCGGTGGTGGCGGTGCCGATGACGGTGGCGCCGTCGCGCGCAAGCGTCTCCGCGATCGCGCGCCCGATGCCGCGCGTGGCGCCGGTGACGAGGGCGACTTGTCCGCTCAGCTCCGTGGCCATGTCAGCTTCCCTTCAGCGCGGCCAGCGCTTCGTCGAACCCGGCGCGATCGCCGAGCGCGTACACGGTGAGCGTCTCGTCGATGCGGCGCGCGAGGCCGGACAGCACCTTGCCCGGACCGCATTCGACGACGTGCGTGACGCCTTGCGCGACGAACGCCTGCACGGTCTCGGTCCAGCGCACCGCGCTTGCGGCCTGGCGCGCCAGCGCGGCGCGAATGTCCGCGGGCGCCGCGTGCATGGCGACGTCGACGTTGTGCACGACGGGAATCGCAGGTGCCGCGACCGCCACGTCGGCGAGACGCGCCGCCAGGCGCTCCGCCGCGGGCTTCAGCAGCGAGCTGTGGAACGGCGCCGACACGGGCAGCAGCAGGCCGCGCTTGGCGCCCCGCGCCTTCGCCGCGACGATCGCGCGCTCGACGGCGGTCCTGTGGCCCGCGATGACGATCTGGCCCGGGCCGTTGAAGTTGACGGGCTCGACGATCTCGCCCTGCGCGGCGTCGCGGCACGCGTCGGCGACCGCCGCCTCGTCGCCGCCCATGATCGCCGCCATCGCGCCCACGCCCGCGGGCACGGCGTCCTGCATCGCCTCCGCGCGGAAGCGCACGAGCGGCACGGCGTCGGCAAGCGTCAGCGCTCCGGCGGCGACGAGCGCCGCGTATTCGCCGAGGCTGTGCCCGGCGACGAGCGCCGGCGCGGGACCGCCGGCCTCGCGCCACGCGCGCCACAGCGCGACGTCGGCGGTGAGCATCACGGGCTGCGTGTTGCGCGTGAGGTTGAGCGCATCGGCGGGACCTGCCGCGGCGAGCGTCCAGAGATCGTCGCCGAGCGCGGCCGACGCCTCGGCGAACGCAGCGCGCACCGCCGGGTCGTCGGCGAAGTCGCCGAGCATTCCCACCTGCTGCGAGCCCTGTCCGGGAAACACGAATGCGAGCTTCATCGAATCCTCCGTCACTAGCCCCAGCGCACGAACGCCGAGCCCCAGGTGAAGCCGCCGCCGACGCCGAGCAGCATGACGTGATGGCCGGCGCGGATGCGGCCGTCCTCGACCGCCACGTCGAGCGCCAGCGGTATCGACGCCGCCGAGGTGTTCGCGTGGCGATCGACAGTGGTGACCACGCGCTCCGCGGGCAGCTTCAGCCGCCTGGCCGTCGCGTCCATGATGCGCACGTTCGCCTGGTGGGGCACCAGCCAGTCGATGTCGCCGGTGGTCATGCCGACGGCGTCGAGCGCCTCCTGCGCGACGTCGGCCAGCACCTTCACCGCGAACTTGAACACGCCCTGTCCGTCCATGTGGACGAACGGCGAGCCGGTGACCGCGCCGCGCTGCACCTGGCCCGGCACGCACAGGATGCTGCGATAGTGACCGTCGGCGTGCAGGTGCGCAGTCAGCAGCCCCGGCTGATCGGCGGGCACGAGCACGACCGCGCCGGCGCCGTCGCCGAACAGCACGCACGTGCCGCGATCGCTCCAGTCGAGGATGCGCGAATAGATCTCGGCGCCGACCACCAGCGCGTTCTTCGCCATGCCGCCTGACACGAGCTTGTCCGCGAGCGCCAGCGCGTAGACGAAGCCCGAGCACACGGCCTGCACGTCGAACGCGGGACCGCCGCGGGCGCCGAGCTTCTCCTGCAGGATGCAGGCGGTGGACGGGAAGATCATGTCGGGCGTGGTGGTGGCGACGACGATAAGGTCGACGTCCGCCGGCGCGATGCCGGCCTTCGCGAGCGCCGCGCGCGACGCCGCGAGCGCAAGGTCGGACGTCTGCTCGCCGTCGGCGGCGATGTGGCGCTGGCGGATGCCGGTGCGCGTGCGGATCCACTCGTCGCTCGTCTCCACGCGCGCGGCCAGCGCTTCGTTGGTCAGCACCTGCGCGGGCAGGTACCGACCGGTTCCGGCGATGCGGCTAGGCATGCGGAAGAGTCGACGCGACGCCGCCGCCGGCGGCCGCCATTGCGGGGATGGGCATCGCCGCGATCCGCTGCGCGATCTTGTCGAGCACGCCGTTCGCCACCTCGGCGTGCGCCTTGGCGAGCGCCACGCCGAACGCGGTGGCGTCGGCGCCGCCGTGGCTCTTCACGACCACGCCCTTGAGGCCCACCAGCGTGGCGCCGTTGTAGTGGCGGGGATCGATGCGGCGCCGGAAGCCCAACAGCACCGGCGACGCGACGATGGCCGCGAGCCGCGTCAGCGGATTGCGCGTGAACTCGGCCTTCAGCATCTGGTAGAGCATCTGCGCCAGGCCTTCGGAGGTCTTCAGCATGACGTTGCCGACGAACCCGTCGCAGACGACGACGTCGGTCGTGCCCTTGTAGATGTCGTCGCCCTCGACGTTGCCGTAGAAATTGAGGCCGGACGTCTTCAGGAGCTCGGCGGTCTGCTTCACCACCTCGTTGCCCTTGATGTCCTCCTCGCCGATGTTGAGGAGGCCGACGGTGGGACGCTCGATGCCCGCGACCGCCGAGACGAGGGCGCTGCCCATCAGCGCGAACTGCACGAGCTGGCTCGCCGTGCAGTTCACGTTCGCGCCGAGATCGAGCGCGGTGGTCTCGCCCTTGCGCGTGGGAAGCTGCGACGCGATCGCGGGGCGGTCGATGCCGGGGAGCGTCTTCAGCACGAAGCGTGCGATGGCCATCAGCGCGCCGGTGTTGCCGGCGGAGACGCAGGCGTCGGCGGCGCCGTCCTTCACGAGATTGACGGCGACGCGAAGCGACGAATCCTTCTTCTTGCGCAGCGCGTCGGCCGGCGGCTCGTCCATGTCGACGACTTCGGTGGCGGCGTGTATCGACAGGCGCTCGCGCGCGGGCGACTTGTCGCGCGCGATGGCGGCCTCGAGCGGCGCAGCGAGGCCCACCAGGATGACGCGGGCGTCGGGCGTGGCCTCGAGGAATCGCAGCGCCGCCGGCACCGTGACCGACGGGCCATGATCGCCTCCCATCGCGTCGACGGCTACGGTAACGGGCATGGGCGGGGACGTCGGGCGGATCGGGGAGGCAGCGCCCGCACGAGCGGGCGCCGCTTGACTGCAATGTTGCCGTTCCCCTCAGCAGGGCGCGAGAGGCGCGCCCCGGATATTACTCGTCGGCCTTGGTCTTGACGACTTTCTTGCCGCGGTAATAGCCGCTCGGGCTGATGTGATGACGCAGGTGCACCTCGCCGCTCACCGGCTCGACGGCGAGCGCGGGCGTGGGGAGGAAATCGTGCGCACGATGCATGCCGCGCTTCGACGGCGACTTCTTGTTCTGCTGGACTGCCATGTTGCTCTCCTTAGGTTTCGCTCAGTGTTTCCTGCGGCGGCGCGCAAGCGCCATCCGGATGTCGCGGTGCGTACGGCAGCGTCAGCACCAGTTCGTCCTCGACCAGTTGCGCCGGATCGAGCGGCGTCGCCGCCAGGACGACTTCGTCGTCGCTGTCGGCGTCGAGGCGGGCCATGTCCGCCTCGTCCCGCGCGAGCACGAGCGACGTGCGCTGGTGCACCGGCCACTCGAGCGCCTGCAGGCAACGCTGGCACTCGAGCTCGATCTGGCCGTCGAGCGTGACCGAAAGCGCCGGACGCCCCTGCGAATCCGTCGCGCCGTCGATGCGCCACGCCAGCGGCGCGGGGCCTTCGAGGATGCGATCGCTGATTCGCGGCAGCTCCGCGGCGTCGACCGTTCCGGTCAGCGTGTCGCGGTCCCGCGCCAGGCGAAAGGCATCGAAGCGCCCGCGAGGCCGCTCGGCCGGTACACGCTCTGCCATAGTTCGGGACTGTCCGGCGCCGGACTTGCCAGGCCTGGAATTGCCAAGCCGGGACTTGCCGGCTCTATAGGCGCCGTAAGCAAACGTCGGATAATAGCGGAAACGCCGATTCCTGTCAAAAAATGTCCGATAAAACAAGGGGCAACCCCGCCGGACCGCCGCAGCGACCCCTGGTGCTGGCGTCGGGCTCCCGGTACCGCAAGGAATTGCTGTCCCGGCTGGGCCTGCCGTTCGAGGTTGCCGTGCCGGGCATCGACGAAGCGCCGCTGCCGGCGGAGACGCCGGGCGCGACAGCGCTTCGCCTCGCCGAGGCCAAGGCGCGGGCGGTCGCGGCCCGCTACCGCGACGCCCTGGTGATCGGCTCGGACCAGGTGGCGGACCTCGACGGGCAGCCCATCGGCAAGCCAGGCCATTTCGGCGGCGCGCTGGCGCAGCTGCGCCGGCTGTCGGGACAGACGGTCGTGTTCCGTACGGGCGTGGCGCTGTGCGACGCGGCGAGCGGCCGCTGCCGCAGCGTTCGCGTCGACGTGACCAGCGTATTTCGCCCGCTGGACGACGCCGCCATCACCGATTACCTGATCCGCGAAGCGCCGTTCGACTGCGCCGGCAGCGTGCGCTCGGAGGCGCTCGGCATCGCGTTGTTCGAGCGCATTTCGAGCGCCGATCCGTCGGCGCTGATCGGGCTGCCGCTGATCGCCTTGATCGATCTCCTCCGCGCCGAGGGTGTCGCCGTCATCGGCCACGCCCCGGCGACGGGCGCGCCATGAGCGGCCGGCTGTACCTCGTCCCCAACCTGCTGGGCCTGGCGCCGCCGGCGGCGGTCCTTCCGCAGCGCACGGTCGACGTCGCGCGCACCCTGCGGCACTGGGTGGTGGAAACGCCCAAGGCCGCGCGCGCGTTCCTGAAGACGCTCGACGTCGGCGTGCCGATCGCGACGCTCGACATCCGCGCGCTCGCGGACGGCGCGCCGCCGCCGGAGCTGGCGTCGCTGCTGGCGCCGGCGCAAGCGGGCGACGACGTGGGCATGCTGTCCGACGCCGGGTGCCCCGGCGTCGCCGATCCCGGCGCGGCGCTGGCGAGCGCCGCGCACGCGGCGGGGGTTCGCGTCGTGCCGCTGGTGGGGCCTTCGGCGATCCTGCTCGCGCTGATGGCGTCCGGCATGAGCGGTCAGAATTTCGCCTTTCACGGCTACCTGCCGGTCAAGCCCGACGCGCGGGCGGCGGCGCTGCGTGCGCTCGAGGTCGACTCGCGCCAGCACGGCCGCACGCAGCTCTTCATCGAGACGCCCTATCGCAACGCGGCGCTGCTGCAGGCGCTGGGCGCGACGCTCGCGCCGGCGACGATGGTGTGCGTGGCCGCGGACCTGACGCTCGACTCCGAAGCGATCGAGCGCCGCACGGCGGGCGCATGGCGCAACGTGGATGGCGCGCGCTTCGACCGCCGGCCCGCGATCTTCCTGCTGCAGGCCTGACGGCGGCGCGGGGACGGCGCGCAGCGGCGCTACTGTCCTTCGGTCTCCGGCCAGTCCTTGATGTAGGACTTCAGCATCCGGTTCTCGAAGCTCTGCTCCTCGTACACCGCCTTGGCGACGTCGTGGAACGAGACCACGCCCTGCAGCGTGGTGCCTTCCATCACCGGCACGTAGCGCGCGTGCCGCTCGAGCATCGTCCGCCGCAGCTCCATCACGTCGAGGTGCGGCGTGGCGGTGAGCGGGTCGCGCTGGCAGATCGCGCCGATCGTGAGGCCGCCGAGCGTGCCCTGCCGATCGGCGAGCGCGCGCAGCACTTCGGCGAACGTGAGGAGGCCCGCCATGCGGCCGCGATCCATGATGACGAGCGAGCCGATGTCGTGCTGCGCCATCACCGCGACGGCGTCGAGGACGTCGCCGTCGGGACCGGCGGTGAACAGCGTGTTGCCCTTGATGCGCAGGATTTCGCTGACGAGCATCGTCGATCCTCCGGGAGTGCGACGCTTAGGATCTGGCGTCCATCGAGGGTACTCCCCTCCCCGGCCAGCGCGCAATGAGGGTTCCTCCCTAGCCGCCACCGCCGTACAGGTAGTTCGGCAGCCAGAGCGTCATGCCCGGCCAGACATACATGATCACCATGCACAGGATGACGATCAGCATGTACGGCATCATGCCCGCGAAGATCTGGTTCAGCGTCACGTGGGGCGGCGACACGCCCTTCAGGTAGAACGCCGACATCGCCACCGGCGGGCTCAGGAAGGCCGCCTGCAGGTTGACGAACACCAGCACGCCGAACAGCAGCGGGTCGATGTGGAAGTGCTGCAGCAGCGGCAGGAAGATCGGCACGAAGATCACGATGATCTCCGTCCATTCGAGCGGCCAGCCGAGGACGAAGATGATCGCCTGCGACAGCAGCAGGAACTGCACCGGCGACAGGTCCATGCTCAGCACCCAGCGCTCGACCAGGCTCTGGCCACCGAGGATGGCGAACACCGCCGAGAACAGCGCCGAGCCGACGAACAGCCAGCACACCATGGCGGTCGTCTTGGCGGTCAGGAACACCGCCTCCTTGATGCGCTGCAATGTGAGCGTGCGCGCCTGCCAGGCCATCAGGAAGGCGCCGGCGGCCCCCACCGCGGCCGACTCGGTGGCGGTGGTGATGCCGAACAGGATCACGCCCAGCACCACCAGCGTCAGGGTCGCCAGCGGCATCACCGAGGTGACCAGCATGCTGAGGATCTCGAACTGCTCGGCCTCCATGCGCCAGTAGTAGACCGCCAGCGCCACGGCCATGATCGCGCAGGTGATCCAGAAGCCGACGTAGAAGCCGGGCGGCACGGGCGGCACCGTGATGGCCGCAGAAGGCTCGCCGAGTTCCTGCAGGCCGCCCTCGGCGGCGGGGGCGGCGTCCCGGGCCGCGCCCGGCGGCTCCTGCAGTCCCCCGCCCGCACCCTTGTCCTCGGCGGCGCCGGGTGGCTCCTGCAGACCCCCGCCCTGCGGCGGTTCCTGGACGCCGCCGGCCTGCGGCGGCTCCTGCAGGCCGCCGGCCGGGGCGGCCTCGCGCGCGCCGTCGGTGCCGGGCGGCACCTGCAGGCCGCCCGATGCGGCCGCCGGCTGGCTGCGCTCCGTCGGCGTGGCCGCCGGTTCGGGGTTGGCGTCCTTCTGCGAGTAGATCGTGACGTACCACCAGGTCGAACCCAGCAGCACAGCGGCGAGGGCAAGCGGCACCAGCGCATTGAGAAGGCCGCGCATCAGCGTCCACCAGCTGATTGCCGTGGCATCGGCAGCGCCGCGCATCACCCGTCCGGGCGCGACAACCGCTGCGAGCAGCGCCGGCAGCATCCGCGACGAGTAGGTCGCGGCAACCCGCGCAACCCACGGCGAAATGGGTGCGCGCATCTGATCGAGCGGAAGCTTCGGCGCGACGCTGGGTTGGATCAGCGCCCAGGCGATCACGTAGACGAGATAGAGGATGTAGCTGCCGGGGATCCCAAGCCAGCGCGCATCGGCGAGCGTCGAATGCGTCGCCCGCAGGAAGACGGAGCCGAG
>Ga0207682_10000594_pt1 | contig 16787 bp, 19 predicted proteins | sample KBSM63metaG_FD_184332 | JGI IMG/M metagenome (GOLD analysis project Ga0207682, IMG submission 184332) | Miscanthus rhizosphere microbial communities from Kellogg Biological Station, Michigan, USA - KBS M6-3 metaG (SPAdes) (version 2) | ecosystem: Host-associated > Plants > Roots > Rhizosphere >... | reverse complement strand
GTCATTCCGAGCGGAGCGAGGAATCCTTGGCGTCCGGGCCGAGAGGTCAGCCCCTCTACAAGGACAGCAAGGATTCCTCGCTCCGCTCGGAATGACGGGGTTAGATCAACCGGCTGTCGTAAGCCCAGTGCAAGAGCGCCTGACGCTGCCGACGACGGCACGTGAGGTCTCGTCGGCGGCAGCCTGCTTTCACCTGCGCCACGTGCCGCGCGATCTGACGCCAACGCCGCACTTGCCGGTCGTCATCGATGCAGCGGCGTCCCATGTAGTAGCGACAGTACCACTGGAACCACCCCCGCGGATCCTCCTCGTAGATCCACCCCTTCTTTCGCCAGACCTTGAGGGGCTGCGACGCGCGCACGCCGAAGTAGTTGAGCGTCGCATCGTATCGCTCCGGCGACAGCTTCGCCTTCGTGAACCAGCTCGCTGGAAACTCCGCCCGGCAGTCGGTCAGGTACTTCCCGCCGAAGACACCTAACGCGAGCATCTCCCGCGGCGTGAGCTGCGGCCGAAACCCCGCATGGAAGTTCCGCCCCACGGGCTCCGTCAGAGCATACGAATAGCCGCGCTGCATCTTGTCGTGAACGGTGACGGTTCGTTTGGACATCGCTTCCGCGTAGCCAGGCGACAGGCCCGCGACAAGCCTGGCCATGACGGAGTAGATAGAGCGCCCTGCCCTCACTCCATTCCCGAGTTCATCCCATGCCCCGCACCATCGACTACTGGTTCACCCTCGCCTCCCCGTGGGCGTTCCTTGGCCATCGGGCCTTTCTCGATCTCGTCAGCCAGCACGGCGTCACCGTGCGCTACCGGCCGGTCGATCTCGGCGAGGTGTTTCCGCACACCGGCGGCCTGCCGCTGCCGAAGCGCCATCCGGCGCGGCAGCGCTACCGCATCCTCGAGCTGCAGCGCTGGCGCGAGGCGCGCGGCATTCCGCTCAAGCTGCATCCGAAGCACTGGCCGTTCCCGGCCGCGACCGTGAACCGCACCATCGTCGCGGTGGCCGAGAGCGGTGCCGACCCGGGCCGCTACACGCAGCGCGCCTTCGAGGGCGTGTGGGTGAAGGACGAAGACCTCGCGCAGGACGGCACGCTGATCGCGTTGCTGAACGAATGCGGCCATGACGGCGCGGCGATGCTCGCCGCCGCAAGGTCGGATACGGTCGGCGCGCTCTATGCCGGCTACGCGCAGGAGGCGGTCGACGCCAACGTCATCGGCTCGCCCTGTTACGTGCTCGACGGCGAGGTGTTCTGGGGGCAGGACCGGCTGGCGCTGCTCGACAGCGCGCTGAAGAGCGGACGCAAGGCCTACCGGATGGATGCGCAGATGTGATGAGCCGCGCAGCGCCGCCTGCTCGACCCCGGCCCCTTGAGCCGCCGGAAAAAAAATTGAAAAACAACCCCATGCAAAGAACACAATTACCCGACGCGCGGTAATAAGATACCGCCTAGCGCGCCGATCAGCGGCAGCACGAGTACCGACGCCACATCGCCGAGCCGCAGCGACGGCGGCTCCGGCACGGCGAACATCCGGGCGAAATCCTGATGAGGGATTTCCTGAAGCCGATGGCGCTATCGCAGACGGCGCTGGCGAACGCGATCGGGGTGCCACCGCGCCGCATCAACGAGATCGTGCTCGGCAAGCGCGCGATCACCGCGGATACCGATCTGCGGCTCGCACGCTATTTCGGAATGTCGGAAGGTTTTTTCCTCGGCCTGCAAACCGACTATGAATTGATGCAGCGGCGGCGCCAGATCGGGGAGAAGCTCAAGGCGATCAGACCGAGAGCGGCGTAAGACAAACTCACATCCTGAACACCCCGAACCTCGTCTCCTCCACCGGCGCATTGAGCGCCGCGGAATAAGCCAAAGCCAGAACCCGCCGCGTCTCGCTCGGCGCGATGATCCCGTCGTCCCACAGCCGCGCGGTCGCGAAGTATGGATCGCTCTGCTGGTCGAACGCGTCCTTGATCGGCTGCTTGAACTCGGCCTCCTCGACCTCCGACCAGGTCTTGCCCGCCGCCTCGATGTTGTCGCGCCTGACCGTTGCGAGCACCGAGGCCGCCTGCTCCGAGCCCATCAGCGCGACGCGCGCGTTCGGCCAGGTGAACAGGAAGCGCGGGCCGTAGGCGCGCCCGCACATGCCGTAATTGCCCGCCCCGTACGAGCCCCCGACCACCAGCGTGATCTTCGGCACGTTGGCGCAGGCGACCGCCATCACCATCTTGGCGCCGTTCTTGGCGATGCCGCCGGCCTCGTAGTCGCGCCCCACCATGAAGCCGGTGATGTTCTGCAGGAACAGCAGCGGAATGCGGCGCTGGCAGCACAGCTCGATGAAGTGCGCGGCTTTGAGCGCGCTCTCCGAATAGAGGATGCCGTTGTTGCCGAGGATGCCGACCGGGATGCCGTGGATATGCGCGAAGCCGCAGACGAGCGTCGTGCCATAAAGGTGCTTGAACTCGTCGAACTCGGAGCCATCGACGATGCGCGCGATGATCTCGCGGATATCGTATTGCGTGCGCGTGCCGCTCGGCACGATGCCGTCGAGTTCGGCGGTGTCGAACAGCGGGTCGCGCGGGACGCCAAGCGCGATGTTCGGCTGTTTCACCGAATTGAAGTTCGCAACGATCCGGCGCACGAGGCTGAGCGCGTGGCCGTCGTCCATCGCGTAATGATCCGCGACGCCGGAGAGCCGCGCATGCACGTCGGCGCCGCCGAGGTCTTCGGCCGACACCACCTCGCCGGTCGCGGCCTTCACCAGCGGCGGCCCGGCGAGGAAGATCGTGCCCTGCTTGCGCACGATGATGCTCTCGTCCGACATCGCCGGCACATAGGCTCCGCCGGCCGTGCAGGAGCCCATCACGCAGGCGATCTGCGGAATGCGCAGCGCCGATAACGTGGCCTGGTTATAGAAAATGCGGCCAAAATGCTCGCGGTCGGGAAACACCTCGGGCCATTGCGGCAGGTTGGCGCCGCCGGAGTCGACCAGATAGATGCACGGCAGGCGGTTCTCGCGCGCGATCTCCTGCGCGCGCAGATGCTTCTTCACCGTCATCGGGTAGTAGGTGCCGCCCTTGATGGTGGCGTCGTTGCACACGATCACGCAGTCGCGGCCTTCGATCCGGCCGATGCCGGTGATGATGCCGGCGCCGTGGATCGCGTCCTCGTACATGGCGTTGGCGGCGAGCGGCGACAATTCGAGGAACGGCGTGCCGGGATCGAGCAGGCGCAGCACGCGTTCCCGCGGCAACAATTTACCGCGCGCGGTGTGACGCTGGCGCGAACGCTCCGGGCCGCCGAGCGCTGCTTCGGCGCGGCGCGAGTCCAGTTCCTTCACCAGCGCGCGCATCGCTGCGGCGTTGGCGCGGAACTCCTTGCCGTGCGTGTCGATGGCTGAGTTGAGTTTCGCCACGCGCCCTCCCGATTCCTGACCGTCCGCGGACACTATGGCGTGGCGCGCACGCGAAGTGAATGCGCATTCATGGAACATGCGAATCTGGCCGTTTTTCCGGGCTTTCTGGAACGTTCCACGGTCTCGTTGCGTTCATCACATACGGTTGTGTTGTGAGGGGCACCATTACAGGAGAGGAACAATGAAACGGACACTGATGGTTTCCGTCGCGGCCCTCGCGCTTGCGGCGGGCTCGACGATTGCGATGTCGCAAGGCAATAGCGGCCGCGGCGAAGGCGGCGGCGCGAGCGCCCCGATGAACAATCCGGCTGGCGCGGGTGCATCAGGCGGCGCGTCCGGCCAGATCAACGAATCCCCGGCTCCGGGACGTGGCGCGCAGGATCGCGCTGTTCCCGAGAAGCAGCAGAAGGCCCAGCAGGCTCCGAGCGGCACGCAGGCGCCGAACGCCCGCCAGACCCAGGGTGAGCGCGAGCAGGCTCCGACGACCAAGCAGTCCCAGGGTGAGCGCGACAAGAGCGGCACCCAGCAGCAGACCCAGTCTCCGTCGGCTGGCGGCAGCAAGCAGGGCACCGCGGGCACGGCCGGCACGATGAAGTCGAGCAACGTCTCGCTCACGACCGAGCAGAAGACCGTGATCCGCTCGAAGGTGCTGACCAGCTCGGCGCCGCGCGTGACGAACGTGAACTTCGACATCCGCGTCGGCACGGTGGTCCCGCGCGCGGTACGCATCGCGCCGGTGCCGGTCACGCTGATCGAGATCGAGCCGACCTGGCGCGGCTACATGTATTTCGTCTATGCGGACGAAATCATCATCGTCGAGCCGCGTACGCTCCAGATCGTCGCGGTGCTCCAGGTCTAAAGAAACGCATCACTGCGTGAGGGAAAGGCGGCTTCGGCCGCCTTTCTTTTTATAGCTGCAGGTCGGCGATCACCGGCAGATGATCCGAGACCCCGCGCGCGCCGCGGTCGGTATAGCAATCCACGAACGCGCCGTGCGGCCGGCAATAGATGCGGTCGAGCCGCAGCAGCGGAAAGATCGACGGGAAGGTGCGGAACCGCGTGCGGCCCGGCAATTCGCGCGACAGCGCCTTGCGCACCGAGCCGACCCAGAGCCAGTCGTTGAAATCGCCCATGACGATCGTCGGCATCGCGGAATTGCCCGCGATGGCGATCAGCTTTTCGGCCTGCTCGCGCCGCTCGTGGACACTCAGACCCAGATGCGTCGCGACCACGCGCAGCGGCCCGTGCGGCGTGTCGATGCGCGTCGCGATGGCGCGGCGCGGCTCGCGCTCCGGATAGGACAGGTCGTGGATCTCGGTGTCCGACATGGGCCAGCGGCTGATCAGCATCTGGCCGTATTCGCCGTCGTCGGTGGTGATCGATTTCGCCCCGATGCCGTGCTCGCCGAGCTCGCGTTGCAGGAACTCGAACGGATTGAGGTCTCCGCCGCGCCGCGAGTCGACCTCCTGCAGCGCGACGATCTGCGGGTCCCAGCGGTCGATCAGTTCGACCACACGCGCGAGATCGAAGCGCGGGTTGCGCCCGAACGTCCCGTGGATGTTCCACGTCAGCACGCGCACGATGCTCAAGACCGTTTTCCGAATTTCGCGAACGCAACCTGCACGCCGCCGGCGAGCGCGATCCAGATCGCGACGACACCGGCGAGCAGCGCGACGTCCGTCGCGCTCGGGCCGCTGATGATGCGCATCAGCTGGTGGCCGAGCGCCGACATCACGACCCACCCCGGCAGCATGCCGAGAATGGTGCCGGCCATGAACGCGCCGATCTTGATCTCGCTCGCGCCCGCGACCAGGTTGACCACCGTGAACGGCGCAATCGGGATCAACCGGATGGCCGCAATCGCCAGTACGCCGCCGCTGACGATGCGGCGCTGCACGCGCTTGAGCCGCGGGCCGATCACCGCGCGCAGCGTGTCGCGGCCGATCGCAAGCCCGATCGCGAAGGTCACCGCCGCGCTCGCCAGCGAGCCGGCCGCCGCATAGGCAAGCCCCAGCACCGGGCCGAAGGCCGCCGCCGTCGCGGCGATCAGGATGGTCACCGGAAACGCGATCAGTCCGCCGACGATGTAGACGCCGAGCACCAGCAGCGGCGCCCACGGCTCGGCGGCGAGCGCCTGCAGCATCGGGCCGATCTGGTCGAGGCTCGCGATGGTCGACAGCGGCGGGAACTGCCACGCGATGGCGAGCGCGATCAGCGCCAGCGGAACCGCGGCGAGCTTGAGCCAGGCGAACGGCGGCCGGCGGCCGGGGAAGCGGTCGCCGAACAGCGCCGCCATCACCTCGCGGCTCTGGATCGGACGCTCGGGATCGGCGATGCCCTCGATGTATTCGGCAAGTTCGCCAAGGTCCGGCTCGCCGTCGTCGATCGGCACCAGGCGATGGCCGCGCCCGCTCAGCGTGTCCGCGGCGCGGATCAGCGAGCCCGACGCCAGCCCCTGCGCGGCCTCTTGCGTCGCGACGCCGCAATGATCGGCGAGCAGGCGCGCGCGCATTCGGGCGATTGCGGCGCGCTCGGAATCGTTGCGCGCCTCCAGCGTGAGATCGCATTCGCTGTCGGTACCCATCGAGCGGCGGTTCAGGTTGGCCGAGCCGATGCGCAGCAACCGGTCGTCGATGATCATCACCTTGGAATGCACCATGGTGTACGTGACGCGCTCGCCGTCGCGCACTTCCGGGCAGACGAGGCGGATGCGGTCGGCCACCCCCGCCTCCTGCAGCGTGCGCAGGAAACGGATCCGGCCGTTGCGCATGGTGTGGCTCTCGAGCCAGGTATCGGGCGTGTGCGGCGCGACCATCACCACCTCGAGCGCGGGCTTCTCCTTGAGCCGTTTCACCAGCGCCTTGGCGATGCCGTCGCAGGTGAGGAACTGGTTCTCGATGTAGATCGTGTGCTCGGCGCTCGCGATCATGTCGCAGAACAGCGCCTCAACCTCCCTCACCTCCTGCTGGTCCTCGTATTCGGGCAGCGTGCGGGCGATTGCGATCTCGGCGTGCGTGAAATCCGGCGTTACGGCCGGCCACGGCCCGCCCGACGGCTTCACCGCGATACGCTCGCCGGTGACGCGCTCCCAGCGCGCGTGCGCGATGTCGGCAAGCGCGCGCGCTGCCTTGCCGTCGACCGCCATCTGGACGTCATGGAACGGGCGGTACGGCTCTCCTGCCGGATCGCAGCGCTGCGGATTGTCGATGTCGTGTTGGCAGGTGTCCCAGCGGCGGATGGTGAGATCGAGCCCGCCGGAAAACGCGACCGCGTCGTCGACCACGACGATCTTCTGGTGATGCGAGGCGCCGACGGGCAGCGCGTTGTCGAGCCGGAAGCGGATGCGCGAGGGCGTGTTCCAGCCGAGCTTCAACGAGGGAAACGGCTCGCGCTCCAGCGCGTAGAGCACGGCGAAATCCCAGGCGAGCAGATAGACCGTCAACTCGGGCCGCTCGCGCACCAGCCGCACGAGGAATTCGCGCAAGGTGACCGGCCAGCCGTCATCCGCGGTGCAGTCCTCGCCGACCAGTTTGGTCCTGCTGTCGAGGTCCCAGCCGACGATGAACACGGAGCGTTTGGCCTGCAGCAGCGCCGAGCGCACGGCGCCAAAGAACGCGCCCGCGTCGATCAGCACGGCGGCGCGGTCGGCGTGCTCGATGCGCCAGCAATTCTGGCCTGGTCGGAACGTGCCCATGGGGTGCTAGGTCCGAGCGCCTGCTCGGGTTCCAACTCCCGGGTGGAGCGGATTTCACGCAAGACTTGGCTAGTAACTGGGCGATTTCGTGTGCAGAAATGCATGGATACCGATGGAGGTCCTATGATCACCCGCTTTCCCGGCCTGATGCCGACTCGCAGCCGCGCCACCGCCACCGACGATCTGGTGTTCACCGTCGCGGTCGCGCCCGACCCGGTCACGCCGGACTATTACGAGCAGACCGTGAAGGTGCTGGCGCGCATCGACGAAAGCCTGGCGCTGTGCGGCACGGACAAGAGCAAAATCCTCTCGGCGATCATCTACATCGCGGACGTGAAGCAGAAGGCCGCGTTGAATCGCGCCTGGGACGGATGGGTCGACAAAGCCAATCCGCCGATGCGCCCCTGCATCGGCGTCGACATCGAGCCGCCGCACCTGGTCGAGATCGTGGTGACGGCGGCGAAATAGCGAGCATGCCGCTCGTCCCCGCGAAAGCGGGGACCCAGGGCCAAGAACTGGATGCCCGCTTTCGCGGGCATGAGCGGAGTTAGGCGGCGAGGTCTTTCATCACCGCATACAGCGCCGCCTGCCCTTCGAAACCGATCCCCGGCCGATCCGAGAGCGAGATGTACCCGCCCTCGATCACCGCGTCGTCGGCAAAGCCCGCGAACACGCCGAACACGCCCGGATAGCTCTCCGCGCCGCCAAGACCGAAGCCCGCGGCAATCGCGAGCGACATCTGGTTGCCGCCGTGCGGGAAGTGACCCGTGCGCGGCCACTGGTATTTCTCCAGCGCGGTCAGCGTGCGCGCATATTGCGCGATGCCGTAGGCCTGCGGCGGATCGACCTGGATCACATCGCGCCGCGCCGGCTTCAGATTGCCGAAGCGCACGAGGTTTTCCACGTCCTGCTGCGAAAACAGGTTCTCGCCGGTCGAGAGCGCGTGCTGATAGGCATCGGAGATGTCCGATAGCGTCGCGTAGTCGAGCGGATCGCACGGCTCCTCGAACCAGCGCAGCCGGTACGGTGTCATCGCCCTGGCGTAGCGCAGCGCTTCGCTGCGATCGAATTTCGAGTTGGCATCGACCGCGAGTTCCGCGTGCGACGGCAGGATGTTCTTCACCGCCTCGATGCGCCGCATGTCCTCGTCGAGCGGCGCGCCGCCGACCTTCATCTTCACCATCGTATAGCCGGCATCGAGATGACGCTTCATCTCGTCCTGCAATTCAGCAATGCCCTTGCCCGGCGCATACCAGCCGCCACCGACATAAACGAAGCATTTGTCGAGCACCTTGCCGCCGTGACGCTCGGCAAGCAGCACGTGCAGCGGCTTGCCTTCGATCTTCGCGATCGCATCCCACACGGCGACCTCGATGGTGCCGATGCCGATCGAGCGCTCGCTGTGCCCGCCGGATTTCTCATTGCGCATCATCACGGCAAGGATCTTTTCCGGATCGAGATTGTCGCCCGCCTCGTTGAGCAGCGATGCCGGATCGGCTTTCAGGATGCGCGGGATGAAGCGCGCGCGCATCTGCGCGCCGCAGGCATAGCGCCCGGTCGAGTTGAACGCGTAGCCGACGACCGGCTTTCCGTCGCGCTTGATGTCAGTGATGACCGCCACGACCGAGGTGGTCATCTCGGAGAAGTCGATGGAGGAGTTCTTCAGCGTGGAGTTCAGCGCGATGGAGGTTTCGCGGATGTCGGTGATGCGCATGGGAGCTCAGAGGTTGCCACAGACTCAGGAGGGTCCCCTCTCCCCTGTGGGGAGAGGTGAAAGAAAGAGCTACTCAATCCTCAGCTTCGCATCCCTGACCACCTTGCCCCACTTCTCGATCTCGACCTTGATCCGCGCGCCGAACTGCTCCGGCGTGTTCGCCACCGGCACGAAGCCAAGCGTCGAGAGCTTGTCCTTCACGTCCGGCTGCGCCACGGCCTTGGCGATCTCCTTCTGCAGCAGGTCGACGACCTCCTTCGGCGTGCCGGCCGGCACCACCAGCCCGGTGAGCGTATCGGACTCCTGATCCTTGATGCCCTGTTCGGTGAAGGTCGCTACATCCGGCATCGACGCCGAGCGCTCGGCCGCCGCGACCCCGAGCATGCGCAGCTTGCCGTCCTTCACGGCGGCGAGCGCAGGCGGCAGCGCCGTGAAGGCGATCGGCGTATGCCCGCCGATGGTCGCCTGGATCGCCGGTCCCGCCCCGGTGAACGGCACGTGGATCAGGTCGAGGTTGAACGCGAGACGGAATTGCTCCCCCGACAGATGCGGCGTCGATCCGACGCCGGGGCCGGCGAACGAGTACTTGCCGGGATTATCCCTGATCAGCTGCACCAGCTCCTGCACCGTCTTCGCCGGCACCGACGGATTGACCACCACGACGTTCGGCGAATAAGCGACGAGCGTCACCGGTGCAAAATCCTTGATCGGATCGTATGGCACCTTGGCGTAGAGGCTCGGGTTCACCATGAAGCCGGTGCTGATGATGTGGATGGTGTAGCCGTCGGGCGCCGCACGCGCGACCTGTCCGGCCGCGGTGTTGCCGCCCGCGCCGCCCACATTCTCGACATAAAACTGGTGGCCGAGCGCTTCCGAAAGCTTTTGCGCCACGATGCGGCCGATGACATCGCTCGGTCCGCCCGCCGCGAAGCCGACCACCACGCGCACCGGCTTGTTCGGATAGCCTTGCGCGAACGACGCCGCGACGCCGAGCAGAAGCGCGACAATCGCGCCGAACACGCGCACCGGCATAACGCTCTCCCTATTCGTTTTCTTGTGTCGTATCATCCGCGCCCGCGCCGCGCAGGACAAGAAGAAAAGCGGCGTTCCTGCCCCTCGTTTCGCCCAAGGAAAGAACAAATGGCTGCAAAAAAAGTGACGCGCAAGGATTTGAGCGACGCCTCCGAGAAGTACAAGAACTGGGGCAAGTGGGGGCCGGACGACGAGATCGGCACGCTGAACTACACCAGCGCCGAGGACATCGTCGCGGCGGCGCAACTGGTGAAGAAGGGCAAGGTCATCTCGCTCGCCTTGAACTTCGACCACACCGGCCCGCAGGGCGCGAAGAGCAAATACCCCACGATGGGGCGTACCAATCCGATCCACACCATGCTGCGCACCGGCACCGACGCGTATTCCGGCGTGCTCGACGCGCGCGGCATCCGCGCCGCCGACGACATGGTGGTGATGCCGCTGCAATGCGGCACACAATGGGACGGGCTCGGGCACGTCTTCTACGAGGACACCATGTGGAACGGCTACGACTGCCGCACCGTGACCAGCGCGGGCGCGCAGAAGTGCGGCATCGAGAAGACCAAGAACAAGATGGTCGGCCGCGGCGTGTTCCTCGACGTCGCGCGCTACAAGGGCGTCGAGTCGCTCGACGACGGCTACGGCATCACCTGCGACGATCTCGATGGCACCGCGAAGAAGCAGAAAGTCGAGCTGAAGCGCGGCGACTACATCATCGTGCGCACCGGCCAGATGGAGCGCTGCCAGAAGCTCGGGAGCTGGGACGGCTATCCGGGCGGCGACGCGCCGGGCTTCGCCTTCGAGACACTGGAATGGGTGAAGCGCACGGAACTTGCGGCGCTCGCGAGCGACACGTGGGGCTGCGAGGTGCGTCCGAACGAGACCGAGCCCGGCATCAACCAGCCCTGGCACTGGATCACCATCCCGATCATGGGCATGACCATGGGCGAGATCTTCCAGGTGAAGGAACTGGCGGACGACTGCGCGGCCGACGGCGTGTACGAATTCCTCTTCGTCGCGCCCGCGATCCCGATCACCGGCGCGGTCGGCTCGCCGGTCAATCCGCTGGCGATCAAGTGACGCCACTTGGCGTCATCCCGGGGCGCGCCATAAGCGCGTTCACGCGCGTCTGCGACGCGCTATGGCGCGAGCCCTGGGATCCATAACCACAGGCGCGACAAGAAGCGCATGGTTCCGGCCCTCGTTCGCTTCGCTCACGCGGCCGGAATGACAGCGAGGAAACAATGCTCGGACACAACCGAAAAATGACCGGGGCGGAATGCCTCGCCGACATGCTGAAAGGTTACGGCGTCACGCACGTGTTCATGGTGCCGGCCGTGCTGCGGCGAACCTTCGCCGAGATGGAGCGGCGCACCGCAATCAAACGCATCCATTGCCACGGCGAGAAATCCGCCGCCTACATGGCGGACGGCTACGCGCGGGCGAGCGGCAAACCGGGCGTCTGCATGGCGCAGGTCATCGGCGCCTTGAATCTCGCGGCCGGCCTGCGCGACGCCTGGCTCGCACATTCGCCGGTAATCGCATTCACCGGCGGGCGCGATCCGTCGAGCAAATTCCGGAAAGTGTATCAGGAGGTCGACGACGTGCCGGCGTTCGAGCCGGTGACCAAGTTCAACGCCACGGTGGACGACGTCGCGCGCTTCCCCGACATGGTGCGGCAGGCGTTCCGCGTCGCCACCACCGGCACGCCCGGCCCGGTGCATCTCCAGTTCCGCGGCAACGAGGGACAGGTCGATCTCGACGAAGCCGAGCTCGAGCCGCTGGTCGAGGAGCAGTTCGCGCGCGTGCCGCCGTTTCGCCCTGCCCCCGACGAGCAAAGCGTGCGCGCCGCGCTGAATGCGCTGCAAAACGCCGAGCGGCCGGTGATCGTCGCGGGCGGCGGCGTGCGCGCATCAGGGGCTGCGGCCGAGCTGGTTGCGTTGGCCGAAGCACTGCAGATCCCGGTCGCGACCTCGCTGAACGGCAAGGACTCCATTCCCGGCGTGCATCCGCTCTCGGTCGGCGTCTGCGGCAGCTATTCGCGCGAAAGCGCGAACCGGGTGGTGAACCGCGCGGACCTCGTGTGCTTCATCGGCAGCGAGACCGGCGGCATGACCACGCATTTCTGGGCAGTGCCGAAAATCGGCACGCCGGCTATCCAGATCGACATCGATCCGGAAGCGCTCGGGCGCAACTATCCGCTGGTCGCGATGGTCAACGGCGACGCCAAGGTGACGCTCGCCGCGATGCTGAAGGCGGCCGACCGCGGCACCGCGGGCAAGCGCAAACCGTGGATCGCCGAGACGCAGGGCATCTGCAAGGAGTGGTACGCGAAGTACAACGCGCTGCTCACCTCCGATCAGGTTCCGATCCATCCGGCGCGCATGTGCGGCGACCTCACCAAACACCTGCCGGACGACGCGATCGTCATCGTCGACACCGGCCACGCCGGCATGTGGATGGGCGGCATGTACGACCTGCGCACCACGCAGCAGAGCTATTTCCGCTCGGCCGGCCATCTCGGCTTCGCGTTCTGCGCCGGCATCGGCGCGAAAGCCGCCTGCCCCGAGCGCCCGGTCGTCGTGTTCACCGGCGACGCGGGCTTCTGGTATCACATCGGCGAGATCGAAACGGCTGTACGCTGGAAGCTCAACAGCGTCACCGTGGTGAACAACAATGCCGGCGGCAACCAGAGCAAGCGCGGTTTCGATCGCGCCTACGGCGGCAAGCAGACCGAGCAGGCGCGCGAGTTGTGGACCTACACGCCGGTCAACTTCGCGAAGATCGCCGAGGACATGGGGGCGCTCGGCATCCGCGTCGAGAAGCCGGCGGATTTCCCCGCTGCGCTCGAAAAGGCGCTCGCGGCCAATCGTCCCGCGGTGATCGACGTGGTGACCGACATCGACGCGATCGCGCCGACCGCGGTGACCTAGTTCCCGGAACCTCCCTGCCCTCAGAACCTTGTCCCGTCAGACCCGAACAACGGAGACGAACAATGGACAAGGATCGCGTGAAAGGCTCGCTTGAGCAGGCCAAGGGCAAGGTGAAGGAAGTCGCCGGCAAGGTGACGGGCGACGCCAAGCTCGAAGGCGAAGGCAAGGCGGATCAGGTCGCCGGCAAGGTTCAGAACGCCGTCGGCGGCGTCAAGGACGCGCTGCGCGGCAAGTGATCGCGCCGCCTGCGTAACGGAAAGCCCGGCTCGCGCCGGGCTTTTTCGTTCGGCTTACGCCCGCAGCCGCTGCGATTGCGGGAAATCCTCGAAATGCGGCAGCACCCAGGTCTCGTTCAGCGCGGCGCGGCGCCACTCCTGCCACGCCGGCAAAGCGATCATCGCCTGCATGTAGGCTTTGGCGGGCGCGCTGACATCGATCGCGTACGTCTCGAAGCGCGAGACGACCGGCGCGTACATCGCATCCGCCGCGCAGAACCGCCCGAACAGGAACGGCCCCGCGGCGCCGAACCGCGCACGCGTGTCGGCCCACAACGCCTGGATGCGCGTGATGTTGGCCTTCGCGTCGTCGGACAGTTCCTTGCGCAGATGCGGCCGCCACATCGCCATGCCGCATTCGTTGCGCAGCGCCGCAAAGCCGGCATGCATCTCGGTCGAGATCGTGCGCGCATGCGCCCGCGCCGCCGGATCGGACGGCCACAGTTGCGCCGCCGGAAACTTCTCCGCCGCATATTCGAGGATCGCGAGCGACTCCCACACGTGCGTCGCGCCGTCGATCAGCACCGGCACCTTGCCGGCCGGCGAGTGTGCCAGGATCTTTTCCTTGCTGCCCTCGACGTAGAGCGGGATCACCTCCTCGTCGAACGCGATGCCGGAGGCCTTCAGGCCGATCCACGGCCGGAACGACCACGACGAATAGTTCTTGTTGCCGATGATGAGTTTCATGCCCGCCTCAAAACTTCTCTTCGCCGAATTTGCGATGCGCGTCGGGGAAGTCGCGATAGAGCGCGAACACGGCATTCTGCACCAGCGAGTTCAGCCCGTGATGCGCGCCCTCGATCGGCTCGGCGCGCGACGACACATGCTGGAATGCCTGCTCCAGCTGCGCGAGGTTGTTGGTCTCGATGATGATGTGAAACTCACCGAGCCCCGCCACGCCGAGCCCGAGCTTGCGCCGTGTCAGCCGCCAGCCTTCGATCAGGCCTTGGTCCTTGAGACGGCCGAGATATTTCCGCGCGTTCTCGACCAGCGTGGTGTCGCGGACACCCGGCTTGAGGTCGCACCAGATGTGATAGAGATCCATGTCGCTCCCGCACAATCGTTGCAGAATTGCGGACGGAGCACATGGCGATCAAGCAAAATGTCCTGACCGCGCCAATCAACCGCGCGAATGACTCATGCCTTCTTCGGCTCCGGCTCCTCCACCGGCGCGCCGGATTTCTTCCATTCGCCAAAGCCGCCCTTGATGTGCGCGACCGGGTTCAGTCCCATGCGCGCCGCGGTCTGCGCCGCGAGCGCCGAGCGCCAGCCGCCGGCGCAGAAGAACACGAACTTCTTGTCCGCGGCGAATTGCGGCTTGTGATAGGGGCTGTCCGGATCGATCCAGAATTCCAGCATGCCGCGCGTGCAGTGGAAGGCGCCGGGCATCTTGCCCTCGCGATCGCGCTCGCGCGGATCGCGCAGGTCGACGAAGGTCACGTCGCCGCTGCCGTGCAGCTTGCGCGCCTCCTCAACGCTGAGCGTCTCGATCTCGTGCTCGGCAGCTTCGAGCAGGGCCTTGTATCCGGTGGTGATTTTTTGCGGCATGCCGGTCTCCTACGACAGGCATAGCATATGGTGTTGTCGTAAGCCTGCGCGCAAGGCAGCATGCGGGTGCGCGGCCAGCAAAAGTGGATACCGGTTTTGCGTCCGGCCGCGCGCAGAAAAAGTGGCACGATGCCGTTCACCCTGCCCGACCTTCTCGCGCTCGCCTGGTTCATCGCAGCCTGGGGCGGTTACGCGATCCTGCTCGAATACGTGCCGCACGCCCGCGAGGGCCTGAACGCGCGGATGAACCGCTATCGCGAGGTGTGGATGCGACGCATGCTCGACCGCGAGATGCGCATGGTCGACATGCAGGTGATGGCGGCGCTGCAGAACGGCACGGCGTTCTTCGCCTCGACCTCGCTGTTCGCGATCGGCGGCGCGCTGACCATCATCCGCTCGACCGATGACATGCTCAGTGTCGTCGCCACCCTGCCGATCGGCATCCAGACCGGCCGCGTGCTGTGGGAGATGAAGGCGATCGGGCTCGCGGTGATCTTCGTCTACGCGTTCTTCAAGTTCGGCTGGTCGTACCGGCTCTATAATTACGTCGCGATCCTGCTCGGCGCGATGCCGCCGTCTTCAGAGCGCGACACGGCGGAAGCCGAAGCCCATGTGATGCGCACGACGCGGTTGTTCGAGGCCGCAGGCCGGCATTTCAACCGCGGCCAGCGCGCGTTCTTCTTCGCGCTGGGTTATCTCGGCTGGTTCGTCAGCCCATGGGTATTGCTGCTGACGACGGCGCTCGTCGTCATCGTGACCTGGCGGCGGCAGTTCGCCTCGAACGCCTGGCGGGCGATGGGGTGCTAGCGCATTTTGACGATGCCGGTTTCAAATTCAGATGGTCGCCCCGGCCAGCAGGAAGGCGGCGCCAAGTGCGACCAGCACAAGACCAGGCCAGTTCGATTTAAGCTCAAATCCGCCAGCCGGACTTGCAGGTTCCAGGGTGTCGCTGGGTTGCTCGCCGCGAAGTCGCCTTCTACCGCTTAGTCGGCCATGCCAGATGGGCTGAAACGCCATCTGCAACATCCCACCGAAAACAAGAAGCACACCAAGCCAAATGAGTGTCATGCTGGTCTCCCGCCGGTGAATGGGTAGCGAGATTGCCCGTCGTCGATGCTCGACGTCGTTGTCCTTCAACGGCGTTTTGCCGGCCGTAGTTCCAATTGGCTTGACGACAGGCGCTCATCGTCACCTGGCGGGGGCAATTCGCGGGCGATGGGGGGAGCTAGCGCGTTTTCAGGCGAAGCGGCCTCAGCCCTTCGCCGCCGCCTCCAGTCCGGCAATGTCGAGCTTCACCATCTTCAGCATGGCCTCGGCGACGCGCTTGGACTTGTTGCTGTCGGGATCGCTCATCAGCTCGCCGAGACGCTTGGGCGCGATCTGCCAGCAGAGGCCCCAGCGGTCCCGCACCCAGCCGCATTGCTCGATCTGGCCGCCCTCCTTCAACGCGTCCCACAGGCGATCGATCTCGGCCTGGGTGTTGCATTCGACCATGATCGAGAAGCTGTGGTTGAACGGGTCGAGAGGCCCCGCCTCGATCGCCATGTAGCGCTGGTCGCCCAGGGTGAAGGCTGCGATCTTGACGCTGCCCGCCGGGCCGCTCGGGGTATCGACAGGCAGGGGCGAGACCCAGTGGACCGACGAGCCCTGGACGAGCGAGGTGTAGAAGCCGATCGCGGCCTCCATGTCTTTCTCGAACCAGAGATGCTGTGTGACCTTCATCGTGATGTTCCTTCCGTCGATCCGATGGACAGGGCCGGCCGCGCGCGCGGGCCGCTTCATCCCAAGGACGGATGGCGCGAGCCGCCTCCGACAGGGCCGCTGAAATTTCTTGCGGGGGTCGCATCGGACGACCGGGGAGGGAAACGCGTCAATCGAATCAGGACGCGCTGAAATCCCGCGGCGTGAAACTGAGATCGAGCACCTTCCATTCGCCATAGCGGGCCGCCGGCAGCATTGCGTAGGGCTGGCAGGCCTGTAGCGCGCGGATCGCGCCCTGCATCAGCAGCGGCCCCTTCATCGACGCGCTGGCCTCGATCAGGATCGGTTCGGCGGCGAGCCGGCCGTCCTCTGTCATCAGCACGCGCAGCTTGACCTTGACGTCGTCGGCGCCTGACAGCGACGCCGGCAGTTTCGAGCAGGTTTTGAGATGGCGCCGGAATTCCGCGATCAGCGTGCTC
>Ga0207682_10000591_pt1 | contig 16825 bp, 21 predicted proteins | sample KBSM63metaG_FD_184332 | JGI IMG/M metagenome (GOLD analysis project Ga0207682, IMG submission 184332) | Miscanthus rhizosphere microbial communities from Kellogg Biological Station, Michigan, USA - KBS M6-3 metaG (SPAdes) (version 2) | ecosystem: Host-associated > Plants > Roots > Rhizosphere >... | reverse complement strand
TCCAGATTCGGCGGTGTGAGTGCGTGAACGGTCCGGCGAGGGCTGCTTTCCCGGTCGCGGGCTTCCGCATCGATCGGATGGCCGATACAGCGGTCGTGCATCGCGCATTAACCTGATTCCCGGTTGTGAAGACGACGCGGCGTGGCTTCGCAGGCGTCACGCAACGACCCGTTTGAAACTAGGGCCTCTTAGATGATATATACGCGATATATACTTCTATCGAGAATTTCGGGCAATGGCGAAAATGGAACTGACGCAGATCTATCTCGCACAGGATCAGAAGAAGGCATTGCGGGCGAAGGCGAAGGCCAACGGCACCAAGGTGGCGGAGGAGGTGCGCCGGGCGGTCGACGCGTATCTGGCCGGCATTTCCGCCGAAGATCTACAGGTGCTCGATGCCGGAACGCGCAAGGCGGAGCGCAACCTGGTCGAGATGGCGGCTGATCTCGATCGTCTCAATGCAGCGCTCGACGCCGCATTTGTCGAGCTGAACCGCTCCCGAAAGAAGCCCAGGAGGCCCGCTTGACCATCATCACCGAAATACTCGACCGCCTCTCCGGCGTCGAGGTGCTGAAGGAGAAATTGCGCGACACGGCTCACCGCGTCGAAGAATGGGCGGCGCGCGTGGTCGAGCTGGATCGGCAGGTGCAGGACGTCGATCGCCGGCTGGTGCGCATCGAAACACTCGCGGACGTTGCGCGCGCCGCTCGCGGCACGCAGCGCAGGCTGGCGAAGCCGGACTGATCGTCGCGTTCACGCATCGCACCACGCGATAGGTCCTATCCATGGCAACTGTCGCCAACTGGCCCGCGAGCGAGCGCCCGCGCGAACGGCTGCTTGCGCAGGGCGCTGCGGTGCTCACCGACGCCGAGCTGTTGGCGGTGGTGCTCGGCAACGGCAGCGGCGGCGCATCGTCGCTCGATATCGCGCGCGATCTTTTGGGACGCCACCGCACACTCACAGGGCTTCTCGGCGAGACCCCCGGAAAGCTGGCAGCGGCCAAGGGCATCGGCCCGGCGAAGGCCGCGCAGCTGAAAGCGGGCATCGAGCTCACGCGGCGGCTGTTGCGCGAGGAAGTCACGCACGGCAGCGCGCTGACGTCGCCGGAAGCGGTGCGCGATTACCTGCGGCTGACGCTCGCGTCGCTGCCGCACGAAGCGTTCGTGGTGCTGTTTCTCGACAGCCAGCATCGGTTGCTGGCCGCGGACGAGCTGTTCCGCGGCACGCTCGCGCAAACGAGCGTGTATCCGCGCGAGGTCGTCAAGGCGGCACTGTCACGCAACGCAGCGGCGGTGATCTTCGCGCACAACCATCCGTCGGGTGTCGCCGAGCCGTCACGCGCCGACGAACTGCTGACGCAGGCGCTGAAGCAGGCGCTCGCGCTGGTCGACATCCGCACGCTCGATCATTTCGTCGTCGCCGGGCATCGCGTGGTGTCCTTCGCGGAGCGCGGGTTGCTGTGAATCGGGTCGAACTGCTTTCCGAGATTCGCCACGCGTTCGCCTCGCCGACGGTAAAGCAAAAGGAGACATACGGCCGGTTCGCGCACACGCTTGCGGCGGCAGCGATAATCGGCGATGTGACCATCATTTTTGGAGAATGGATCGTGGTGCCGACTTCAGCCTGGCGGGTAGTAGGTCTGACCTTTACCGGCGTAGTATGCTTTCTCACGGGTGCCATGTTGTCGAAAGGTGAGTAGTCATGGACGTCGTAGCACTGCTGATATTTACGGTGATCTTCTGCGGCTGGGGCATCTGGGTCTCTCAGCGCGGCGAAGGCAGGGACTTTTCCCGCCGCGACCGCCGCTCCACCGACGCGCGCAGCGAGTCCGAGGGCTGAACGTCGCCTAACCGCTTGATCCTCCCCGCGTTTTGCCTCATAATAGCCGGCTTTGCTGCGGCATAACGCGTCACGAGGAGCGGGCAATGGCTCGAGTCTGTCAGGTCACCGGAAAAGCCCCGATGGTGGGCAACAACGTTTCACACGCCAACAACAAGACCAAGCGGCGTTTCATGCCCAACCTGCAGCGGCGCCGGTTCTGGGTGGAAAGCGAGAACCGCTGGATCAGCCTGCGTCTCACCAACGCCGGCCTGCGCACGATCGACAAGAACGGCATCGATGCCGTGCTCGTCGACCTTCGCGCCCGCGGCGAAATCTGAGCGCTGACGGAGAACAACCATGCCACGCGACAAGATCAAGCTGGAATCGTCGGCCGGTACCGGCCACTTCTACACGACGTCGAAGAACAAGAAGAACATGCCGGACAAGATGGAGATCATGAAATTCGATCCCGTCGCCCGCAAGCACGTGAAGTACAAGGAAACGAAGCTGAAGTAACAACGCTTCAGCCTCGGCTCGAAAAAAAGCCCGCGAATTCCGCGGGCTTTTTGTCGTCCGGAGGGTGCCGGCTACGCGTAACGCTTGAGTTGCAGCGAGAACTGGGCGAGCGGCGGAATGCCGGACGCTTCGGCGCGATGGCACCAGTCCTGCAACCGCGCGAGCAGCTGCTCGGACGATTCCGTCGAGCGTCCCCACAGCGATGCCAGCTCCTGGCGCATGTGATAGATCTGCTGCAGCACCGTGCTGCGGTCGAGCGTCTGCGCAAGGCGCGCGCGCTCGGTCTCGGGCAGCACGTTTTCGTCGGAGGCAAGCCAGCGCTTGATGCGACGCAGGCTCGGCAGATCCACGTGTGTGTGACGCTCGCGCAGCGACGCGATCTCCGTCGCGCAGGCCACCTTCAGCGACTTGGCGTAGCTCGTCGCGACGGCGTAGCGGTGCGTGATGATCGCCTGCAGCGTCGCGAGATCGGGCGCGGCCTTGGCACGGTCGAACCGCACCCGCGGTGCGACCTTGCGCACGGTGGCAAGGCGCATCGACTCCAGGATGCGGATGTACATCCAGCCGATGTCGAACTCGTACCAGCGCGACGACAGCTTCGCCGACGTCCCGTACGCGTGGTGATTGTTGTGCAACTCTTCGCCGCCGATCAGGATGCCCCACGGCACGATGTTCATCGATGCGTCGGCGCACGCGAAATTGCGATAGCCCCAGTAGTGGCCGATGCCGTTGATGATGCCGGCGGCGGTGATCGGGATCCAGAGCATCTGCACGGCCCAGATCGTTGCGCCGATCGGCCCGAACAGGGCCAGGTCGATGATGAGCATCAGCGCCACACCCTGCCACGAGAACGGCGTGTAGAGGTTGCGCTCGATCCAGTCGCTCGGCGTGCCGTGGCCGTACTTGTCCAGCGTTTCCTGGATCTTCGATTCCTCACGGTAGAGCTCCGCGCCGCGCAGCAGCACCGTCCTGATCCCGCGGGTCTGCGGGCTGTGAGGATCATCCGGCGTCTCGACCTTCGCGTGGTGCTTGCGGTGGATGGCAACCCACTCCTTCGTCACCATACCGGTCGTCATCCACAGCCAGAAGCGGAAAAAGTGCGACGCGACCGGATGCAGGTCGAGCCCGCGGTGGGCCTGGCTGCGATGCAGGAAAATGGTGACCGAGGCGATCGTGATGTGAGTCAGCACCAGCGCGACGACGACATAGCCCCACCACGGCAGCGGCGTGAGCCCATGGGCGGCGAGGGCGAGAAAATCCGGAGTCATTGATTATCCAGTTGAAATCGACGTTTTTCACCTGCGGCAGCCCCAAGGCCGGCCGCGAGGATCGGACGCATTGTACGCGAGGGGGCGTTTCCGCGATATGACGACATGACGGGCCCCAAAACCCTGGTCTTATGACGACGGCGTCAGCCGCCATAAGATGGGGTCCCGGCGCCCGGGGCGCAAGGCGGTTCAACCGGGTTGCCGCGGGCTGGCGTCGCAGTGCCCGGATCCGCAAGCCCCGCGCCAGCGATGGCCAACGGGCCGATGACACGGACGTCGCGTTGCGGGGATGGGATTGCGACCCCGTTATCGGCGAATTGCTTCAGCACGGCGCGGTACAGCGTGCTTCGCAGGTTGCCCTGAATGTGCGGGTCGCCAACCCATACGCCGAGCTCGAGCGTGATGCCGTTGTCGCCCAGAGCCTGCAGCGCCGCGGCAGGCGCGCGGGCCTCCCGCAGCACCCGGGGATCGGCGAGCGCGATGCTTTCGAGCAACTTCAGCGCCTTGTCGACGTCGGTGCCGTAGGCGACCTGCACCGTCAGCACCATGCGGACCTCGCTGGAGGTGTACGTATGGTTCAGCACCGTCGTCGTGACGAGTGTCTCGTTCGGGACGATCACCTCGATGCCGTCGCCGCTGCGCACGACGACATAGCGCGACGACACCTTCGTGACGACGCCCATCCTGTTGTCGACGGTGATGAGGTCACCGAGGCGTATCGACCGGTCGAGCAGGATGACGAACCCGGCGATGTAGTTCGACGCCAGCTTCTGCAAGCCCAGGCCGATGCCGACGCCGAGCGCGCCGCCGAATACCGTCAGCAGCGTGAGGTCGAAGCCGATCTGCTGCAGCGCGATCAGGATGCCGACGACGATCAGCACGGCGCTGATTGCCTTCGACAGCACGACGCGCAGGTTCGCGTCGAGCTGCGTTGCGAGCGCGAGACGGTGCTCGATCAGCCCGGAAATCCACAGCGTCACCACCACGGTGGCGAGCACGACGACGATGCCCGTGAAGATCGTCAGCACCGATATCTGCGACTTGCCCAACGGGATGACGACCGCGTCGAGTGCTACGGCCATCTCGGGCAGCACACCGAGGAAGTAGAGAATCGCCAGCCCCCAGATCGTCGTTCCGATCGCGACTTCTGACGCGGGCAGCCACGCCTGCGACGGGAACACCCGGCGCAACCCGTAGACAAGAATGCGGATGATCGCGAGTGCGATCAGGATCGGAGTCGCGATGTTGAGGAAGAACGTCGCGCCGGCATAGCGGCGCCACGCGAACGATGCGACGTACGTGAGCGCGACGGCGAACAGCGGAAACGCGATGCGCACGACGCTGCGCGGCACGTGCGCGTAGACGTTGCGCCGCTCACGCACTTTGTCGAGGCGGCGATCGATCGCCCACGCCAGCAGCACGCATAGCAGCGTCACGAGCAGCTCGAGCCAGCCGCGCGTCGATGCGAGCGCGGCCTGCAGGTGGCCGAAGTCGATGGGTCTCATCGGACGAGCGTCGTCATGGGTTGCGTTCGAGAACCGCCGCGAAAAAGCCGTCGCAGCCGTGCAGGTGCGGCAACAGGCGGAGCCTCGGGCCCGTGTCGAGCGCCACGCCGGCCTGCGCCAGCAGCGGTGCCACATCACGCTCCGCGAACGCCGGATGCGTGCGGAGGAACGCGTCGACGATCGCGTCGTTCTCCTCTGGAAGCACGCTGCACGTCGCGTACACGACACGGCCGCCGGGCTTCACGAGCATCGACGCGGCGTCGAGAATCCGTGTCTGCTTCGCGGTGAGCTCGGCGAGATCCTGCGGCGTCTGCCGCCACTTGAGATCGGGGTTGCGGCGCAGCGTGCCGAAGCCGGTGCAGGGCGCGTCGACGAGCACGCGGTCGATCTTGCCGGCGAGCCGCTTGACCTTCGCGTCGCGCTCGTGCGCGATCACCTGCGGATGCACGTTCGACAATCCCGAGCGCGCGAGCCGCGGCGTCATGTTCTGCAATCGTCGCGCGGCAACGTCGAATGCGTACAGCCGGCCCTGCGAGCGCATCATGGCCCCGAGCAAGAGCGTCTTGCCGCCGGCGCCCGCACAGAAGTCGACGACCATGTCGTTGCGCCGAGGTGCGACCAGCACGCCGATCAGCTGGCTGCCTTCGTCCTGCACTTCCAGCCGCCCGTCGACGACCCACGGATGCGCCGCCATCGACGGTCGCCCGTCGATGCGAATGCCGTTCGGCGCGTAGGGCGTCGCGACGACCGCGAGGCCTTCGGCTGCGAGCGCCGCCAGTGCCTCGTCGCGCGATGCTTTCATCACGTTGGCGCGCAGGTCGAGCGGCGCCGGCACTTGCCACGAGCGTGCGATCGCCGCGCGCGCATCGTCGCCGTACACGTCGCCGAGTCGATCCCACAGCCAGTCCGGTACGTCGGCGGCAACGGCCGGCGGCAGTGTTTCGTGCAGGCGCGACTTGAACGCGGCAAGCCATTCGGCGTCGCTGGTGTTGATGGCAGGCGTGAGCTCGCGCACCGAGAAGTCGAAGTCGCGCACGGCGACGGCGAGGGCCAGGTGGCGCGGCAGCGTGCTCTGGGCAAGCGCTTCGAGCGAGCGCTTGCGCCGCAGGTACGCGAACGCGCCGTCGGCGACCAGCGCACGATCGCGGGCGCCCATCTCGCCGTGAGCGCGAAAGAATGCATAAAGCGCCGCATCGGCGGGGACGTCGAGTTGCGCGACGCGCTCGATCGCGCCGGCGAGCATCGCAAGCTGATTGCGGCGCAGTGTCATTGGCCGCGCAGGTCCCGCAGGGGCAATGCGGGCATCCCGCTGTTCGGCATATTGAAAGTGCTGTCGTCCACGGTACGCGGTGCGGACTCGGCTGTGCTCGTCGATGTTTCGTCGTCACGCGACGGATCGGACGTAAGGCCGTAAGCCGCGCCTTCGTCGGCGCGAATCGAGTCGAGCAGCACTTCCAACGTGCCGCGCGACGTGCGCGTGACGCGCATCTTGATCGGTATGTAGTGCATCGACGGCGCAAGCCAGAACCACGCTTCCGTCTTGCCGTCATCGCTGCGCTGGTGCCAGCGCTGAGTGACGATGTCGCCGCGCCGCCACGCGATCGTTTCCTCCTCCTGCAGCTTCAGCGTGTAACGACCGACCTTGCGCGTCGTGGCGATGCCGAACGTCTGGTCGGCCGTGCCGGGCGGCGCGAAATACGGTTGCCACAGGATCGTCAGCGGGTCGTACGTCGGCGGCTCGAGATGCGCGCGCTCGCCATCGTGCAGCACGACGTTGCCGGCGTCCCAGTCGAAGAACGCAACTTCCCGCTTGTCGGCGCTCCCGCGCTCGATCGCGAATTCGTAGGGACGCAAGCCGTCGGGCGTGATGCGGCCGTGGCTTTCGACCTTGCCAGTGCCGCGCACGATCAACGCCGCAAGTCCGCGCGCCTGCCCCACGGTCGCGATCCGGTAGCGATCGCCATCGTGCTCGAACCGGTACGTGGCGTCGCCGATCTGGAAGCCCTGCGTGCCGAGGAAGACCTTGTAGGCAAGATCCACGCGCGGCGGCAGCGTGACAGCCGGTGGCGGCGGCGCTTCGGAGGGCGCTGCCGCGTTTGCGACGGCGGGAGGTGCTTGCGCTGCAGCGTCTGCGCGATCCGTTGTCTTTTGCGCGTCGATTGCCGGTGCCGTTGCTTCGACCGTCGGTGCGCTTGCGTCCGGCGTTGCGATGGTTGGCACGCGCGGGCGCGGCTTCGGCCGTTTCCGCTCGACGGATGGTTGCGCAGGTACCGATTCCACCTGAGGCACGGGCGGCGGCGGCATTTCGGTCAGCGTCGCCGTCAACACGGTGCCTTCGGGCTCCGCGGTCGTGTCCACCGGCCAGAACGTCCATGCGACGTGCACGAGCACCGACACGGCGAGCGCCCACAGCAGGCCCTTGCGCACCGGGCGTGCGGACAATTGGGCATTGATGGAAGCTAACGGCGCCTTCGATCGACGTGCCATCGAAAGGATGACCGGCGGCGGCGCACGGAGTTCGAGCGACATCATCGTTGCGCGTCGCGAATGCGCGCGCGTCCGGCGTGGAGCGTCAGCCGCCCGTCGCAGAACCAGCCGACGACCTCGGGAAGCAGCCGGTGCTCGGCTTCGAGCACGCGCGCCGCGAGCGTGTCGGCGTCGTCGCCGGGCATTACCGGCACCTCGGCCTGCGCAACGACCGGCCCGCCGTCGACGTCGGGTGTCACGAAATGGACGGTGCACCCGTGGCGCGTGCCGTGATCCTCCAGCACGCGGCGATGCGTCTGCGTTCCCGGATACGCGGGCAACAGCGACGGATGGATGTTCAGCATCCGGCCTTCGTAGCGATGGACGAACGCGGCACCGAGGATACGCATGAATCCGGCGAGAACGATCAGGTCCGGTTCGCCGCGATCGATCGCGTCGGCGAGCGCCGTGTCGAAGGACTCGCGCGACGGATAGGCGCTATGATCGACGACGGTCGTCGCAATGCCGCGCGCGCTCGCGTACTCGAGTCCGCCGGCGTTGGGTCGATTGCTGATCACGTGCGTCACCGCTCCTTCGATGCGGCCCTCCGTTGCGGCGTCGATCACCGCAGCCATGTTCGAGCCGCGGCCGGAGATCAGGATCGTGATGCGTGCGAGCGCCATGTGCGGGGCAGGGCTCGCGGCGGCCGCGAAGCGACCGTCAGCGGACGATCGCGTGTGGCGCGCCGTCGGGCCGCGCAACGATTTCGCCGATGTCGAACGCCTTTTCGCCCGCGCGTTGCAGCGCGGCGATGGCCGGCGCGACGTCGCTGGCGCCGACCGCCAGCACCATGCCGATACCGCAGTTGAAGACACGATGCATCTCGTCGTCCGCGACGTGGCCCTGCGTCTGCAGCCAGTCGAATACCGCGGGGCGCGGCCACAGCGACCGGTCCATCACCGCCTGCACCGACTCCGGCAGCATCCGCGGCACGTTGAGCGTGAGCCCGCCGCCGGTGATGTGCGCCATGCCCTTGATGTGCAGCGTCTTCGCCAGCGCGAGCACGGGCTTTACATAGATGCGCGTCGGCGTCAGCAGCACGTCGCCGAGTGTCGCCGATGTGCTTGCGTCGAAGGGCTGGTACAGATCGGCCTCGGCGACGTCGACGATCCGGCGAATCAGCGAGAAGCCGTTCGAGTGCGGGCCGCTCGACGCGATGCCGACGAGGCGGTCGCCGGCCGCAATGTCGCGTCCGTCGACGATCGCATCCTTCTCGACGACACCGACGGCAAATCCGGCGAGATCGTAGCTGCCCGCCGGGAACGTTCCGGGATGCTCGGCGGTCTCGCCGCCGATCAGCGCGCAGCCGGCGAGTTCGCAGCCGTGCGCGATGCCTTTGATGACCTCGGCCGCCACGTCGACGTCGAGCTTCTCGCAGACGAAATAATCGAGGAAGAACAGCGGCTCGGCGCCTTGCACGAGCACGTCGTTGACACTCATCGCGACGAGGTCGATGCCGATCGTGTCGTGGCGAGCAAGGCGCAGCGCCAGGTCCAGCTTCGTGCCGACCCCGTCGGTGCCGGCGACGAGCACCGGCTCGCGGAAGCGCTTGCCGATCTCGATCAGAGCGCCGAAGCCGCCGATGCCGGCCAGCACCTCCGGGCGCAGCGTCCGCTTCGCGAACGGCTTGATCCGTTCGACCAGCGCATCGCCGGCGTGGATGTCGACGCCGGACTCGCGATAGGAAAGGGGCGCAGGAGACGAACGGAGGGACACGATGAGGTAAAGTGCAGCGTTTTTTGAGTCCGCGATTCTACTCTTACGTGAACGCATCCCCGCCGCCCGTCGACCGCGAACTCGATCCGATCGAAGGGGAGGCGCTCGCGTCGGTCACGGCACCGGTGCGCCGCCGGCATCCGCTGGCGCCGAAGCATTATCTGTGGGTCGTCGGCGCGGCGCTCGTCATCTTCTTCGCGCTGCGCTGGCTGGGCTCGGCGCTGACGCCGTTCCTGATCGGCGCCATACTTGCCTATCTCGGCACGCCGGTCGTCAACCGCCTGCAGACGCGCGGCGTTCCGCGCGCCGTGTCGACGCTGCTCGTGATCCTGTTCATCGGGTTTCTCTTGTCCGCGCTGTTCTTCGTGCTGATCCCGCTCGTGCAAAGCGAGGTCGTGACGATCACGCGGCGCGTGCCGGATCTGTTCGCGCAATTCACGGCGCGCGTCGCGCCGATCCTGGAGGAGAAGTTCGGCGTGACGCTCGCGCTCGACTTCGACTCGCTCCGCGATTTCGTCACGGAAAATGCGCAGGAGGCGCGCGACCTGTCGGTGAAGCTGCTGTCGGGTGTGAAGACCGGCGGCAGGATCGTGCTGACGGTGCTCGTGAACCTGGCGCTGATTCCCGTCGTGATGTTCTATCTGCTGCGCGACTGGAACATGTTGCTCGAGCGGCTCGACGAGCTCGTGCCGCTGCGGTGGCGGCCGAAGGTGCGCACCGTGGCGCTCGAGGTCGACGGTGTGCTCGCCGAGTTCCTGCACGGCCAGTTGCTGGTGATGCTGGCGCTCGCGATCTATTACGTGATCGGCCTTTCGATCGTGCGACTCGACCACGCGCTCGCGATCGGCATCCTGACGGGCGTGCTCGTCTTCATCCCGTACGTCGGCTTCGGGCTCGGGTTCATGCTCGGCATGCTCGCCGCGTTGTTGGAATGGCACGGGTGGCCCGGCTTCCTCGCGGTGCTCGCGATCTACGGCATCGGCCAGTTGCTGGAAAACTACGTGCTCGTGCCGCTGCTTGTCGGCGACCGCATCGGGTTGCATCCCCTTGCCGTCATCTTCGCGCTGCTGGCGTTCGGCGAGGTGTTCGGATTCGCGGGCGTGCTGATGGCACTGCCGGTATCCGCGATGCTGCTCGTGGGTTTGCGGCACTTGCGCAAGGCGTACGTTGCCTCACCCGTCTATCAGGAAGACTGACTTCTCGAAATTGGCTGCGCGGCCTCGCCCGATTTTGAGTTTTACGTCGAGTTACCTCTGACCGTGACCCAGCAGTTCGTTCTCGACCTCGCGCGGCCAGAACCGCCGTCCTTCGACAACTTTGTCACCGGCGCCAACGCCGAGCCGATGGCGGCGCTGGTGGCGCTCGCCGCTGGAACGTCGCCGGAAACCGGAATCCTGCTGTGGGGCGCGCCGGGGGCGGGCAAGTCCCACCTGTTGCGCGCGACGGCGCAACGGGCGGCCACCGCACGTCCCGTTGTCGAATGCGCGACGCTCCGTGACGTCGGCACCGACGTGCCGCCGTCTGCGCTCGTCATCGTCGATGCGATCGACTCGGCTGACGCGCTCGCGCAGGGACGGCTGTTCACGCTCCTCAACGAGCTGCCGGGACGCGGCGGCCAATGGCTGGCAGCAGCGTCGGCGCCGCCCGCGTCGCTGCCGTTGCGCGACGACCTGCGCACCCGTGTGGCGCTCGGTCTGGTGTTCGAGATCGTGCCGCTGTCCGACACCGACAAGTCCGTGGCGCTGGCGGCCTATGCCCGCGAGCGTGGTTTCCGGCTTTCCGACGATGTCATCGCGTACCTGCTCGCGCACGGCCGCCGCGACATGCCGACGCTCGTGGCGACGCTAGCGGCCCTCGACCGGCATTCGCTCGCCACGCAGCGTGCGATAACCGTGCCGCTGCTGCGGGACTGGTTGCAACGGGAACTTGGATTGGCACGTTGATGCGGACGCCCGTGTCGCCGCCGGGCGACGACGCGGCGCGGTAAACCTTTGAACCGCCGTGCGTTTCGCGGCGTCACCCTGATCGAGGCGCTGTCAACCCGCGTGCCATTAGCGGCGTTAATGGGCTCGACGCGGTATTCAAGCGTCGTTTTCTCAGGTTTTCGGGTTTCTGCAAGGAGGAACGTCGCCCATGAAGAAGTTGCTGATCGCCCTGGCCGCATGCGTGGTTGCTTCGGCTGCCTCGGCACAGGTCGTCACCGCACCGCCAGCATCGGGGAAACCCCCCGCTGGCGCCCCGCAAGCCGCTCCCGCCGACGCTGGCGCTGCGGCCAAGCAACAGGACACGACCAAGTCCACCACGAAGAAAAGCAAGAAAGCCAAGAAATCCACCGTAAAGCTGGGCGTCAAGACCAGCGCGGTGAAATAAGTCCCTTGGATCTAACCTCCCCTCTCATCTGACTACAGGAATGCACATGAACAAGCTGCTTGCCACGATGATCGCCGGCGTGTTTGCCGCCTCGACGACCATCGCTTTTGCCCAGACCGCCGCTCCCGCCACCCCGGCGGCCCCGGCCGCCCCGGCCGCGCCCGCAATGAAGGCGGACGACGCGATGAAGCACGACACGACGAAGCACGACACGACGAAGAAGTCGAAGACGACGATGACAAAGGAAGAAAAGGCCGCAGCGAAGGCCGCGAAGAAGAAGAACTTCGCCGAAAGTCAAAAGTCGATGCAGAAGGCTTCGGCGTCGTCGCACTCGGCATTGGGCGCCAACCCCCCGCCGGTCGCGAAGCCGCCGAAGTCGAAGGCCGACGCCGCTCCGGCGATGGCCGCGGCGCCGGCGACCCCGGCGGCGCCCGCCGCTCCGGCGATGGCCGCTGCGCCGGCGACCCCCGCCGCGCCGGCCACCGGTGCGATGAAGTCGGATACGACTGCGCCGAAGAAGTAACAGGCGTTCCCGTTCCAAGAAAGGCAGGGCGCGACGCCCTGCCTTTTTCATTTCAGCGCTGGCCCGCGAATTGCAGCGGCTATGATTCGTTCCTGGAAAGCCGCGCCGCTGCGGTCGCCATCGCCATGAATTCCGCCCACACGCTCGCGCAGCTTCAGCCCCGTCCGTACGTCAACAAGGTCGTTCGTCCCGCGGTGACTGTCGCCACGATCGTCGAGCGCGACGGCCGGTTCCTGCTGATCGAGGAGGAGACGCGCTACGGCCTGCGGCTCAACCAGCCGGCGGGCCATGTCGAGGCCGGCGAATCGATCGTCACCGCCGCCGCGCGCGAGACGCTCGAAGAGACGGCGTGGCGCGTCGATCCGACCGCGCTCGTCGGCGTGTATCAATGGGAGTCGCCGGACAGCGGCATGGCGTTCGTGCGCTTCACGTTTGCGGCAAATCCACGGCGCCACGAGCCGAACCGCCCGCTCGACACCGGCATTGTTCGCGCGCTCTGGCTGTCCTACGACGACATCGCCGCGCGGCGCGACCTGCATCGCAACCCGCTCGTGCTGCAGTCGCTCGACGACTATCGCGCCGGCACGCGCTGGCCGCTCGGAGTGATCGCGAACCTCTGATGGCTCGCCGGGAACGCGTCGTCGTCGGCATGTCCGGTGGCGTCGACTCGTCGGTCGCTGCGTGGCTGCTGAAAGCGCAGGGGTATGACGTCGTCGGTCTCTTCATGAAGAACTGGGAGGACGACGACACCGACGAATACTGCACGTCGCGCGAGGATCTCGTCGATGCAGCGGCCGTGGCCGACGTCATCGGCATCGAGCTCGAAGCGGTGAATTTCGCCGCCGAGTATCGCGAGCGCGTGTTCGCGCATTTCCTCCACGATTACGCCGCCGGTCGCACGCCCAACCCCGACGTGCTGTGCAATAGCGAAATCAAGTTCCGCGCCTTCCTCGATCACGCGGTCTCGCTGGGCGCCGATCGGATCGCGACCGGCCATTACGCGCGCGTGCGGCGGGCGAGTGGCACGGATCGCACCGAGCTCGTCAAGGCCGTCGACCGCTCGAAGGACCAGACGTACTTCCTGCATCGGCTGACGCAGGCGCAGCTCGCACCCGTCGTCTTTCCGCTGGGCGAAATGATGAAACGCGACGTGCGCGCACTGGCGCAGCGTGAGCACATCCCGACGTACGCGAAACGCGATTCGACAGGCATCTGTTTCATCGGCGAGCGGCCGTTTCGCGATTTCCTCGCGCGCTACCTCCCGCGAACACCGGGTGCGATCGTCACTGCGGAGGGCGCGCCGGTCGGCAGGCACGACGGGCTCGCCTATTACACGATGGGCCAGCGGCAGGGCCTTGGGATCGGCGGCACGCGCGAAGGCGTTGCCGCGCCGTGGTTCGTCGCGGGCAAGGACATGGCGCGCAACGAACTGATTGCCGTGCAGGGGCACGATCATCCGTTGCTGTACCGGCGCGACGTGCGCGCCGGCGACCTGCACTGGATCGCCGGCGAGGCTCCCGGTTTACCGGCGCGATTTGGAGCCAAGACGCGCTACCGGATGCCGGATGCGCCCTGCAGCGTGTCGGCTTCCGGGGATGGCGCCGCCGATGCACGCTTCGACGTGCCGCAGTGGGCGCCGACACCGGGGCAGTATCTCGTCTTCTACGACGGCGACGTCTGTCTTGGCGGCGGCGTCATCGATGTGCCGCCAAAGAAACCGTCGGACGAGACGAGTGAGCGGACGGCGGCGTCGAGCCAGCCGAGATCCTCGAGGCAGTCGAGGATCGTGTAGCGGCGTCGGATGAGTCGCGCCCGACGATAGTCCGCAGCGAGTTTGTCGATCGGGATCCCGAGATCGGACGGACGCGAGGCGGCGCCGCACGCGGCAAGCCAGCGCATCATCGTCGCGGGCGGCACCAGCGTCGATGCGAGCCGCATGCGCAGCGCGGGCCACTTCGCGCGGAGCGCGCCGACGCGGGTGGCGCGCTGCCCGATTCGCGCGAGCTTGACGTTCATTTCGCTGCGGGCGCTGTCGACGAGCGACGGCTCCGCAAACGATCCCGCAAGCTCGGCATCGACGCGCCGACGATCGGCGTCCGGCGCGGCCGTCGCCTGCGCGATGTCCTGCGCCAGCAGCCACCCGTACATTGCGAGCATCGCGACGGTCGCAACGCCGACGCACGCGCCGTGCGCCGCGGGCTCGTCGGCAACGGTCAGCCGCTCCATTTCCCACACGTGCGAGATCTGGTGCTCGCTGCCGCTTGCCGGCCGTGACGTCCCGTGCGCCTGCATTGCGAACCCCGAGATCAGGAGGCCGTCGACTAAGCCACGCAACGCGTCGATATCGCGCGCGCCGAGACGCTCGAAGCCGGCGAGCCAGCCGCCGATGTGGTCCTGGACGAGCGCAAACGCGCGTGGATCGATCGGGTCCTCGCCGAGCGCGTCGGCGAGGATCCAGTCCGCGCCGGCGACGATCTTGCCCGACAGATCACCATAGCCCCACGCGGCCATCCGCGCCGGTGCGTCGGCGATCACGTCGAGGTCGGCGACGATCGCAAGCGGCGGCGCGCAAGGCAGCGTGCGCTTGAAGCCGATGTCGAGCAGCGCAGCGCCCGACGCCGCATAGCCGTCCATCGACGCCGCCGTTGCAACGCAGACGTAGGGGGTGCCGGCGACCTCCGCCGCATATTTGGTCAGGTCGCTGATGACGCCGGCGCCCACGGCAATCGGCAGCGCACGGGTGGCCGCGAGACACTCGGCGATGCTGCGCGCGGTCTCCACGCGCGGCTTCACGCGCGGCGCCTCGTCGAGGACGATCGGTTCCTCCGTGGCGATGCCGGCGGCCCGCAGCACGGCGAGCGTGCGCACGCCTGCCGCATCGAGCGTGTGGGGATCGACGATCAATTGGCAGGCGCGTGCGGGAGCCAGTGCTGCGAGCAGTTGCGGCAGGCGGGCGATCGCATCGCGGTCGACGACGACCGCACGCGTGACCGATGCATGCTCGACCGCTCGCTGCAGCGCGTCTCGCGCGTCCACCGGCTGTCGCGCGACGCGCTCGCCCGTCAAGGCCGCGACGCCTGCATCGAGGGCGCGTCAGACACCGGCGAGGCAGTGCAGCAGCGCATCGTGGATGAGACCGTTCGATACGATCCGCTCGATGTCGTCGTCCGTTGCATCGCGACCGTCGAGCCGCGTGACCCGACCGCCCGCAGCGCGCACCAGTGGCATCGCGGCTGCGTGCGAAACGGCATCGGCCTTCAACGACACGAACGCATCGAGTTGCCCGTCCGCGACGAGCGTCATCTCCAGACCGCCCGACACGATGATGCGCACGCCGCGGACCTTGCCACCGAGTCTGCGCACCGCGTCCGACGTTCGCGCAACTTCGGCGTCGGTGAAATGCGACGTCAGCACGATCGAGACGACGGCGTCGGCGAGCGCATCCCGGCCGGATACGCGCGCCGTGCGGCCGTTCACCGTGGCCACACTCCCTTCGGCGTAGCGGGCGATCACCTGCGCCGCCGGCGCGTGCGTAACGCCCACGCGCGTGACGCCATCCTCCTGATAGGCGAGCGTCACCGAAAACCACGGCAGGCCCGCAGCGTAGTTGACCGTTCCATCGAGCGGGTCGACGATCCAGCGCTCGCCGCCGTCAGGGCCGCTTGCGCCGGCCTCTTCTGACAGGATGGCCGCGCCGGGCGTCAGCGCGCGGATGCCGCGCATCACGCTCGCCTCCGATGCAAGGTCCGCCTCCGTGACGACGTCGCGCAGCGACTTGCGGCTCACGTTGAGCGCGCCGCGCTGCATCGCCGTCAGCGTGCTTGCGGCATCGGCGGCGATCGCCTCAGCGCCCGCGAGAATGGAAGCGTAACGGTCGGTGGTCATGCCTGCCCAGGATAGTCGGCGGGCAGCTCGAAGTCGTGAATCGGGCCGAAATCGCCGATCGGCACGACGTGGCTGACGATGCCGCTTCCGCTGCCGTACGTATGCAGTGCGATGCCCGGTGGCTCGAGAATCCATCGCGTGGGCTCGCCGTCGCGCAGGTCGAGCGCCACCTGGTGCGCGGTGCTCGGTGCGACGAAGCCGATCGTGCCCGCAAAGCGCGTGACGATCGGCCGGTGATAGTGGCCCGCGACGATCCGCTCGATTTCCGGATGACGTGAAACCAGCGATGCGAACGTCGGCGCGGTTCGACACATCATCGGGTCCATCGCCGGCACGCCGGTGCGAAAGGGCGGGTGATGCATGAACACGATCGTCGGGTGGCCATTGCCTTTCGCCAGTGCTTCCGCAAGCCACGCTTCGCGCGCGGCGCAGACGATCCCGCCGTGCTCGCCGGCAATCACCGTGTCGAGTGCGATGAGCCGCACCGGATAATCGTCGATGACGTAGTGCAGGAAATCGGCATGATGGTGCAGATACGGATGGCGATCGCCGAGGCATTCGCGCATCACGTCGCGCCGGTCGTGGTTGCCGGGGACCACGAACGTGGGCATCGGCAGCGACGCAAGCATTGCGTCGATCTCGCGGTATTCGGCGGGAAGACCGCAATCGGCGAGATCGCCGGTCGCGAGCACGCA
>Ga0207682_10000588_pt1 | contig 16868 bp, 16 predicted proteins | sample KBSM63metaG_FD_184332 | JGI IMG/M metagenome (GOLD analysis project Ga0207682, IMG submission 184332) | Miscanthus rhizosphere microbial communities from Kellogg Biological Station, Michigan, USA - KBS M6-3 metaG (SPAdes) (version 2) | ecosystem: Host-associated > Plants > Roots > Rhizosphere >... | reverse complement strand
CATCAGCTTGCGGCTCGAGTGCGCGCCTTCGTCGATTTCATGGCGCTGTCGTTCTCGCAGCAGGCGGCCGCAAGCAAGGCTTAGGCGAGGCGCCTGGCTTCAGCTGAAGTGCGATCCCGTCGATCGCGGCGCCGAGACCATGGTGGCTCGTCGTTGTCGGCGGCGAAGGGGGCAGTGGATGACGCGTGAGAGCCCTGCGAACCCTTCCGAAATCGTTGTTCTTCTATTTGACATAATAACAATTATACGCAGTACCGGGAGGATAAAACGTCAGCGTCATCTATGCCATCGCCCCATTTCCGCTCGCCAATTCGCGGGAGCTTTGAGCGACTCATTGCGAGTGTGTGAGTGTCCATCGGGCGGCAGATTGCACTTTGCAGATGAAGTCAAGGCAATGATCTACGCGCGAGCACGGCATCGTCGTTGTTCTAAGATCAGCGCCCCGGCGCCACGGAACAACCCTCCTTGAACCATTGTCGGACCTGGAAGCACTTCGACTTGTCCCGCACTAGCTTGGAGCCTTTGCGATAAACGGGCCTCCACGCACCAACAGCGGCGCTTGCCCCCTCGTTTTTTCAAATCTTAAGGGGTGTCACTCATGAAACTGAACAAGCTTATGGTTCGCTACATCGTGAACGACGTTGATGCAGCGATTGCGTTTTACACGCAACATCTTGGGTTCAGTGAGTCCGCCCAGTCGGGGCCATATTTCGCACTTCTCGCACGGGACAATCTGCAACTCGTGCTGAGCCCACCCAGAGGTCCGGGCGGGGGTTCGCAACCGATGCCCGGTGGCCGCAGACCCGAACCCGGTGGTTGGAATCGGATAATCGTGCAAAGCAGCAACCTTCAAGACGACGTGGATGTCCTCAGGAAGGCCGGAGTTGGATTTCGCAACGACATCGTCGCTGGGCCGGGCGGCCGTCAGATTCTTCTACAGGACCCATCGGGCAATCTGGTGGAGTTGTTCGAGCCTGCGCCTGACTCGAATTAGCACAGACGTAGACGGAGCGCCCGCGCCCAATGAGGTCAGGAGACTTCGCACCTCGGCGGGCGATCGTCGGCCTTGCGTCGTTGTTTACCCTCCATTAGACCCGTAGGCCGTCCAGATGAGGCTGCTCGAAACCGTGCTGTTGCTCACCAACGGGCTGACGTTCTTCGGGTTGGCGATCCAACGCGTTCGCGCATCGCGCGTGCTGCGCTTCGTCGCGGCGATTGCGGTCCTGGTCGCAGGCGCACAGGTTCTGATCGAAGGGCCGCGTTGGCAGATGGTGCCGGCTTACGCACTGACCGGATTGCTCTTCGTGGCCTGGCTGCTGCAGGAGCATCCGCGCGGCGCGCACGCTCGTACGCGAGGTCATGCGGAACGCGTCGCTGGCCGCGTGGCTACCGCCGTTGGCTTGATCGGACTTGCCGCATCCACGGCGCTGCCGATGCTCATTCCGATATTCCGCTTTCCGACTCCAACCGGTCCGTACGCCATTGGCACGCTGACGTACCACTGGATCGATGCCGGGCGTCCGGAGGTGTTCACCGCCGATCCCGATGATCGCCGCGAACTGATGGTGCAAGTCTGGTACCCGGCCGTCGCCGAGCCGACAGCCGCGCGTGCTCCTTATGTGCACCATCCCGAGGTTCTCGCGCCGTTGGCGCGCCTGTTCGGTCTGCCGGCATTCACCTTCGGGTATCTGAACTACGTCACCACCAACGCGGTGACGTCCGCGCCCGCGGCGCACGGCGGACCTTACCCCGTGCTCATCTTTTCGCACGGGCGCGGCGGCTATCGCCAGCACAACACCATGCAGGTCGAGGAGCTCGTCTCGCATGGTTACATCGTTGCGGCCATCGATCACCCGTACGCCGCGACCGGGGTCGTATTCCCGGACGGGCGCATTGCGGCGTTCGATCCGCGGATGTTCGATCCCTCCCACCCGAGTCATCCCGAATTCCTGGATCGAATCATTCCCTTTCTCGCAGAAGACGCGCTGTTCACGCTCGATCGCCTCGCGGGGCTGAACCAGTCCGACCCCAACGGCATCCTCGCCGGGCAGCTCGACCTGCAACGTGCGGGCATGTTCGGCGTCTCGCTGGGCGGCGAGATCACCGCCGAGGCCTGCCACCTCACGCCCCGCCTGAGCGCCTGTCTCGCCATGGATGTGTTCATGCCCGCCGACGTTGTCGAAACAGGCCTGCGCCAACCCACTATGTGGATCAGCCGTGATGCGCGCAGCATGCAGCTCGAGCATTGGTCTCGACGCGACATCGACGAGACGCAGACCACGATGCGCGCGGTGTTCGACAAGCTGCCTGCTGATGGCTACCTGGTGCTGATCCCCGGCACCTTTCACCCGAACTTTTCGGATTTCCCATTGCTGTCGCCGCTGACGCATTGGCTCGGGCTTACCGGTCCCATCGATGGCAGACGCGCCAGTCGCATCATCGACGCGTTCTCGTTGGCGTTCTTCGACCGTCACTTGAAGAGTCGTGCCGACGCGTTCCTCGATCGCCCGGAGCAGCGCTTTCCCGAAGTGCTGTATAAGACGCGTCGAAGCCGGCACGGGTAACGCGCTTTCCAACCGTATTCATGCGAATCAAGCGCTGGACGGAGATGTCGCGGAGGCCACTTCGCGGCAATGGAAGAGCCTGCGCTTCTCGCGGACGACATCCGCACCTGGTTTCGCCAGTTTCGTTAGAACGCTGCAGCCCTCCCCCGCCGTTTCGACGCGTGACGACCTTGCGGTCCGTGGGGAATCCAGGTCGCTGCCGGGAACGCGCCATTACACTGCTGGGCATCCCAGGAGCGAGACCATGAAATCCATCGACATTGTCTACCGGTACAGCGCGATCGATGCCGCTGCCCGGCCGCGGCCCGGCGACGCGGAGGCAGCGCTTAAGCGTCTTGACGACGGCGGCCGGATGATTGCTGAACTGTGCGCAGACGCAGCCGAAGGTGATGGAACGGCCCAGCGCGTGATCGAGTTGGATGCGCACGATCTCGGCTTTGCGAAGGTCGACAGGGCTGCGCCGAAGCAGCGACCCTACGCGGCGATCCTTGGTTGCTCGGACGCACGGGTTCCCATCGAGCTCATTTTCAATGAAGGTCCAAACGATCTGTTCGTGGTGCGGGTAGCCGGCAACGGGCTCGGCAGCGACGTCCTCGGAAGCCTGAAATATGCGGTCGCTCATCTTGGCGGCAGCTTGAAACTCATTGTCGTCCTTGGACATAGCGGCTGCGGCGCCGTTTCCGCCGCGGTGGATGTTTTCCTGAATCCGGAAAACTACCTGTCGTTTGTCAACAAGCAGTCGTTGCGCAACATCGTCGACAGGCTTGTGGTGGTCGTGCATACAGCGGCGAGACGAATGCAGGCCACGCTGGGTCCGGACGTCGCGCACCGCGCCGGGTATCGGCTGGCGCTCACCGAAACGGCAATCGTCCTCAATGCCGCCCTTACGGCTCACACCGTCCAGCAGGAGATGGGAGATGTCGCCGTTCATGGCGTGCGCGCGGCCTATGGCAGCTACCTGCTCGCCAGCCATCGCGTCTGGGCACCTCGCGGCGGAAGTTCCGATCATGCGGGGCTGGCGTATCCACCCGCCGACGCTGCCGCGTTTGGCACCTTCGCAGACGCCGTGCTGCTGTCGGATCGGATCCAAGGACTGCTCGAACACGGTGCCGAACACACGTCGCCGAACCCGGCCGGGAATTCGACCTCGCCAACCGGCGATTGAGCGACCGCTAGACTACATCAGCGGGCGTTGCCGAATGCGACAGCGAATGGAGTCCGCTCGCGTGACCCGGAGCGATTCCAGCGATCGACGCGGCATCGGGGAGGCCCGATGCCAAGAGACCCTCCAGCGCAGCGAGGTCGTAGCCACACACGACAACGATCCAGTCCGCCACTTGATCGGTCGCCATGCGAATTTTCTGCTCCGTCGTAAGCGCCATCGCAGGCGGCTGATGCCGTAACAGATGCACTCCGACGATCCCCGGACGTGACACCCACGTTTCGGCGAACGATTTGAAGTGCGCGCGCGCGTCGGCATCTCGGCCGGGCTCGGGCGAGAACCGCACCGTGAGCGCGTGCCTGGCCGTGCCGGCACCGCGACTTTCGAGCACGTGGCATTGGCTGCGCACCATGTTGCGGTGATGCGGCATCATCTTCGTCGACCACGGCGTGGGCGAATTCAGCCGCGCGGCATAGGCCGGCGACGAAAGCGTCTCGTGCGCATCGACTTCGTACATGACGAATATCCCCGGGCCGTCGGTTGCACTCGTCCACCGCGTGCCACGGCGGAAGCCGGGGATCGACAGGCGCTCCGGAAAGTGCTCGTGCGAATGCCAGTTCTCGAATTCGGCCTTCATTTCCGGCGCCATGTCCCACCACATGGCCAGCGCAGCCTTCCCCAATAGCGACAATTGGCAGCTCCCGATGAGGCGTCTAATCGAACCGCTGCGCGCCCGTCAGGCTCGCATCAGTGCACTGCAGTGGCGGCTCAATCGCTCGCCGGTGCCGCGTCCATCACGGACGCCATCTGAGTGACGCAATCCTGGATGTGCGTGACGAGCGTCTGCTGCGCCCGTTGCCAGTCGCGCGCGAGCGCACATTCGAGAAGAATGCGGTGTTCGTCCGCCGCAATCGGACCGCGAAAGATCGCCGCGATCATCTGGTAGCGAAGATATTTGTCGCATATCGCCGCGTACGTTTCCAGCAGCACGCGCGAGTCGCACGCGGAAATCAGTGCCAGGTGAAATGCCCAGTCGTAGCGCCGCCACGTCTCCGGCGGGCATGGCCCGCCCGTATGCAATTGCTTCTCGGTCGTCGCCAGCATGTGATGCGCCGCGACGACGCGTCCTTCCCACGCCAGGTCGCCGCGCTTGAACGACTCCTGCATGCCATGGCATTCGAGCAGCTGGCGCATCGCGGCGATCTCGCGCAGGTTCGCCGACGACACTGCGGGCACCTGGAAGCCGCGCGCGCCTTCGGCGACTAGCAGACCCTCGGACGCAAGACGATTGAAGAGCTCCCGCAACGTGCTGACGCTGGTGCCGTACGCGTTGCGCATGCGGTCGAGCGGCAGTTTCCGGCCCGGCGGCAAACGCCCCAGGACGATGTCGGAACGGATGCGCCGGTACGTGATCTCGCCCACGCTGGCCCCCGCTTCCGGCACGGCTGCCGTGTGTTCGGGGGCCACCACAGTCGCCCGGGCGAGTCGCCGCCTGCGCGGCCGAATGTCGGCGGATTCGTCGTTCATGCGAATGGGGCCCTTCGACTGCGCAATGAGGGACTGTTGTTCGGATGCTTCTCACATTATCATACGCACGCTGTTCAATGTGACGATCCGCCAAGCCTCAGATGATCCGTTCACCCCACGCGTGTGCATAACAGGAGGAAATACCCGATGGAACCGACTTTTACCCGGCGCAGGATGCTTAGTGCCGGTGCGTCGATGCTGGCGCTCGGGGCGCTTCCGCAGGCCCTTGCCCAGGCCAAGACCAAGCTCCGTTTCAGTTGCGCGTTCACGGAGCAGGATCTGCGCACGGAGGCCTATAAGAATTTCGCGGCCGCCATCAAGGATGGCTACGAGTTCGAACCGTACTGGGGCAACACGCTGTTCAAGCAGGGAACCGAGCTCATCGCCCTGCAGCGCGGCAACCTGGAGATGTGCAATCTCGCACCCGCGGACATTTCGAAGCAGATACCGGCGTGGTCGCTAATGACGTCCGCGTATCTGTTCCGCGACGTCGACCACCTGAAGAAGACCTTCAAGAGCGACGTCGGCAAGGAATTCGCGAAGCTGGCGCGCGACCAGCTCGGCATCCAGATCATCACGCCGGTCTATTTCGGATCGCGCCACGTCAACCTGAAGCCGGACAAGCAGATCAAGACGCCTGCCGATCTCGCCGGCATCAAGCTGCGCATGCCGCCCGGCGAGTACTGGCAGTTCCTGGGTGAGTCGATCGGTGTCAATCCGACGCCGGTGGCGTACGCCGAGGTGTACACGGCGCTGCAGTCGGGCGCGATCGACGGCCAGGACAATCCACTGGTCGCGAGCCGGTTGATGAAATTCGACGAAGTCACCACGCAGTTCGTGCTGACGTCGCACGTGCTCGGATACGACGTGATGGTGATCACGACCAAGGTCTGGGACGCGATGTCACCCGCCCAGCAGGCGACCTTCCAGGCGGCCGCCGAGAAAGCCGTCGACGACTACACCGCAAAGTTCGTCGGTCAGGAGAAGGACGTCGTCGAGTACTTCAAGAAGGAAGGCAAGAAGATCTACACGCCGGACATCGCAGCCTTCCGCACCTTCGCGCAGAAGAAGTACGTCGACAAGTACGGCGGCGACTGGCCGAAGGGCGCGCTCGAGCGCATCAACGCCCTTTGATCCGACACACCCGGCGCGGCTGCGTGGTCGCGCCGGCAGCGAAGTCCGGCATCCGGGAATGATCGCCCGCACGGGAATCGTCGTGCGTCGCCATCGGTTGCGCTGACATCTTCGGGGGAGCGATGGAACAGGCAGGCATGGCGAGCGCAGCGCGCTGGCTCAAGCGCCGCGCGAACGACGTCGCCGTCGGGCTGATGGGCCTGATGTTCATCTCGTTCCTGCTGCAGATTGCGTTTCGCTACGTGCTGAACCAGCCGCTCGGGTGGACCGAGGAAGTGACGGTGTTGTGCTGGGTCTGGGTCGTGCTCTGGTGCGCGGCGTTCGTGCTGTCGAATAACGACGAGATTCGTTTCGACATCGTCTACACGCTGGTGCCTCCACGGGTTCGGCGGCTGTTCACGGCGGCGTCCAGCATCGCGTTCGTCGTCCTCCTGCTGATGTCGCTCCCCGCGTCATGGAGCTACGTCGCGTTCATGAAACGCGAGCACACGGCGTACCTGCATCTGCGGCTCGATGCGATGTATTCGATCTACGTCATCTTCGTGCTGGCCTGCATCGTCAAGCAGGCGCGCATCGCGCTGCGCGCTGTCACCGGCAGGGACCGCGCCGAAACCGACACGCCGTGACCATGCCGGGCCATTTCACCCTTTGCATCGTCGTGCTGGTCGTGCTCGCCCTCCTCGGCCTGCCCATCGGCCTGTCGATGATCGCGGCGTCAGTCTTCTACTTCGTCGTTGCCGGACTCGATGTCGGAACGGCCGCCGAGCAGATCCTGAACGGACTGTTCAACAGCTACGTGCTGCTGGCCGTGCCCCTGTTCATCCTCGCTGCCGACCTGATGAACACGGGCAGCCTCACCGATCGGCTGCTGAAATTCTGTCTCGTCCTCGTGGGACGTTTTCGCGGTGGATTGGGGCACGTCAACGTCGTTGCAAACATCATCTTCGCGGGCATGTCCGGATCGGCGATCGCGGACGCCGTCGGCATCGGGAGGGTCATCATCGGCATGATGACGCGCGGCGGCAGTTATCCGATCGCCTACGCCGGCGCGATCACGGCCTCCGCTGCCATCATCGGGCCGATCATCCCGCCGTCGATCCCGATGGTCATCTATGCGCTCGTATCGGACACGTCGATCGGCTACCTGTTTCTCGGCGGCGTGATCCCGGGGCTTCTGCTCGGCGTCGGCTTCATGATCACCAACACGTGGATCGCGCGGCGCAGGAACTATCCGGTCGAGCCTGCCGTACCTTGGCGCGACGTGCCGCGCATCACGCTCGATGCGTTTCCCGCGCTGATGCTGCCGGTGGTGCTGCTGTTCGGCATCTACGGCGGCGTGATGACGCCGACCGAGGGCGCCGCCGCTGCAGCCGCGTACGCGTTGCTGGCGTCGTGGCTCATCTATCGCGCGATGACATGGCGACAGCTCTACGACGTGCTGCTCTCGAGCGCCAAAGCGACGACATCCGTCGGCATGCTCATCGCGGGCGCGCTGGTCTTCAACTATGTCGTCACGATCGAAAAAGTGCCGCTGTCCGTGCAGGCCTTCATCAGCGGATTTCACCTCACGCCGATCATGTACTTGCTGCTGGTCAATGCGATCCTGCTGGTGCTGGGGTGCCTGCTCGAGGGCTCGACGATCCTGCTGGTCATCGTTCCCATCATGATTCCGGCGGCGAAGGCGCTCGGCATCGACATGGTTCATTTCGGTGTCGTCGTCGTCGTCAACATCATGATCGGGCTGTTGACGCCGCCGTTCGGTCTTCTGCTGTTCGTCGTCGCCGGCATGACCAAGCAGCCGCTGATGGCGATCGTGAAGGAAGCGCTGCCATTCATCCTGATGGCGATCGTCGTCCTCGCAATCATCACGCTCGTGCCGCAAACCATCCTGTGGCTGCCGCGATTGATGGGTTACAAAGGCTAGCGTTAACAGGCCCCGGGAATCTCACCCCTGCCGCACCCGACTCGACCATGAACAAGCCCATTTATGTCCTGAACGGTCCCAATCTCAATCGCCTCGGCACCCGCGAGCCGGGTGTCTATGGCACCACGACGCTCGCAGAGATCGAGACGATGTGCAAGGATGAAGCCGGGGGTGCCAGGCTCGAGTTCCGGCAGTCGAACAGCGAGGCCGAGCTCATCGACTGGATCCACGAGGCGATCGACGCGGGAGCTGCGATCGTCATCAATCCCGCCGCGTATTCCTTCACGTCGTTGGCGATCCTGGATGCGCTCAAGATGTCCCGCGAGCCAATCATCGAGGTGCACATCACGAACATCCACCGCCGCGAGGAGATGTACCACCGTTCGTACGTGTCGAAGGCAGCGACTGCCGTGATCGCGGGACTCGGACCCGGCGGCTATCGCGCCGCGCTCCGGGCATTGCGCGAGATGGCCGAGGTGGCGCGGCTGTAGCTGCCGCTGCCGCTGCTTTCAGGCTGCAGGCGTCGCCGTCGCCAGATGATGAGCGGCGATGTAGCCGAACGTCATCGCCGGCCCGAGCGTGATGCCGCCGCTGGGATAGCGCCCGCCCATGACGCTCGCCATGTCGGCGCCGCACGCGTACAACCCCGGTATCGCCATCCCTCGTGCGTCGAGCACGCGCGCGTCGGCGTCGGTGCGCAGTCCTGCGAATGTCCCGAGGCTCCCCGGCACTACTTTCACGGCGTAGTACGGTGCGTGCTCGACCGGCGCCACGTTCGGATTGGGGCGCTGCAGCGGATCGCCGCCCGCGCGGTCGTACGGCGTATCCCCGCGACCGAAGGCTGGATCGCGACCCTCGCATGCATCGCGGTTGTACGTTTCCACGGTGGCAGCCAGCGCGCCTTCCGGAAGCCCGCAAGCGCGAGCGAGTTCGGCGATCGTCCTGCCCCGCTTGAGGTAGCCCGAGCGCAGCGAAGGGCCGAGCGACAGCGGCGCGGGCATGGCATGGCCAAGCCCGTAGCGGCGGATGAAGCGGTGATCGCAGACGAGCCACGCCTCGACGGGCGCACCCGCGGGCAGTGCGGCGAACAGCGCCGCCATGAAGTCGTAGTACGAGCCGGCCTCGTCGACGAAGCGCGCGCCGGCAGGCGTAACGGCGATGAGGCCCGGTTTCGCGCGCTCGACCAGATGCGGAAAATGGCCGACGGTGCCGTCGCGCCTGGGCACGAGCGACACGGGTGCCCACGCGGCACCCGCGCGCAAATCTGTCTCGACGACGGCCCCCACCGCTTCTCCGAGCCGCAATCCGTCGCCGGTGTTCGAGGCCGGTGCCGCCGATCGATGCTCACGGCCCGTCGGCGCATGCGCGAACAATTGCGCGATTCGCACCGGATCATGGGGAAAGCCGCCGCATGCGAGCACGACACCGCGATTCGCACGAATTTCGGTGTCGCCGCCGGGTTTCTGCACGACGGCGCCGACCACCCGCCCTTCCTCGATCAGCAATTGGCGCACTGGCGCCGATACGCGCAAGTCGACGCCGCGGTCGAACGCCGATCGGGCGAGCCGCGCGACGAGCGCATTGCCGTTGACGAGCTTCATGCCGCGCCGATGCACGACGAGATCGAGCATGTGCCAGACAACGCGGCGCGTGACGTAAGCGAACGAGCGCCAGTTGCGCATCGCGTTCAGGAAGTGGCGCAGTTCCGTGCCCGAGGCGATGCCCATGCCCCACGGCGAGATCAGGTCCAGCGGCGGCCGCAACTGCGCGAAGCGCGGCCCGAGCTCGCGTGCGTCGAACGGCGCGGCGCATACCGATCGTCCGCCTTCACGCGCACCGGGACTTGCGCCGTGGAAATCGGGGATCGCGTTGCCGTCGATGAACATGACCGCCGTTTCGCGCTGGAAGAAGTCGATCATCCGCGGCCCCTGCTCGAGGAAAGCCTCGACGCGTGTCTCGTCGTAATGAGGACCGAGTTCGTGGCGAAGGTACGTGCGCGGGGCCTCCGCATCCTCGACGATGCCGGCGGCGACTGCGAGCGGGTTGCGCGGAATCCACAGCCACCCGCCCGACCACGCCGTCGTGCCGCCGAACACGGCCTCCTTCTCGACGACGATCACGTTGAGGCCAAGCGACGCAGCCGTCACTGCCGCAGACAGCCCGCCGGCACCCGAGCCGACCACCAGCACGTCGCAACGTGCCGCCGGCACATCGGCGGTCACGTCGCCCCTGCGCATTCTCGCTGCGCTACGCGCCGGTCGCGGGGGGACCAGCCGCGAGCGGACCCGCAGCCAGCAGGAAATCGACGATGTGCTCGCAGACGGCGGCAAACATGCCGGTACCGATCTGCGTGCCGCAGCCACGTGCGCGGGCCGCGGCGATCAAAGGCGTCACGGCCGGCACGGTGATCACGTCGCCGACGAACGCATCGCTGTCCAGACGGGTTGCATCGACGGGCAGCGGGTCACCTTCGCGCATGCCCGACGTCGTTGCGTTGACGACTACGCCGAAGCCCTGCGGGTCGGCGGAGCCCGCACTCACGCGATTGCCGTAACGATTGCGGAGCCGCTCGATCAATGCGTCGCGCCGCTTCGGATCCCCGTCATGGATCGCGAGTTCGACGACACCTGCTTCGAGCAGCGCGAGTGCAATCGCCGAGCCCGCACCGCCGGCGCCGGCCAGCAACGCGCGCCGGCCTTCCGGGCGACACCCGCCGTGCGGATTCCTTCGACGAAGCCGACACCATCCGCGTGATCGCCGTGCCAGCTGCCGTCGTCCTTTCGGCGCAGCACGTTGACGGCACCGAGGAACTGCGCGCGCTCCGTGGTCGTGGCGCAGAGTCGGAAAACGTCGAACTTGTGCGGCACGGTGACGATGATGCCGTCCAGATTGCGTGCGAGGCTCACGCCTTGGATGAAACGCTCGAGGTCCGCGGTCGTCACATGTATCGGCACGACAATGGCGTTGCGGTCGCGATCGATCAGCGATTGCGTGACGCCGGCCGGCGATTTCACCTGCGCGATCGGATCCCCGATGATGGCGACGAGCCGGGTTGCACCGTCGAGCGTATCTGCGATGTTCATCGTGCATCCAGTCGCGCGAGCACTGCACGCGTCGAAGCGAGCGCGCGCCGCGCGCGATCGCTCGCGCTCATCGTGCGCGCGAGCGTATGCGTCGGCACTTCGACGCTCAGCGGCAGATCGCGGGGCACGGCACGCAGCAAGCCCACGAGGTCGAGCGCGCCCTCCCCCGGAAACAGCCGCTCGGCGCGGGCCTCCGCCAGGATCTCGTCCATCGTCGGCGGAATCGCCGCCGGAACGTCGCAAAACTGCATGAAGTGAAGCCGTTTGACCGGCACGCTCGCGATCTCGTCGATGCTGCTGCGCGAGCGGCTCAGGTGGAACGGATCGATCAGCACGCCGCCGTTGGCGCGGTTGGCGGCCTCGACGATGCGCGCCCCTTGCGCCAGGTCCTTCGCGTCGGTCCACGGCATGAATTCGAGGCTCGCGCCCAGTCCGTAGCGCCCCGCGAGATCGCAGAATGCGCCGAAGCGTTCGATGAGTCGCGCCTCGTCCGGATCGTTGCCGGCGACGAGCAGGCACTTGGCGCCCAGCCGGGCTGCCGTAGCGATCGCCCCTTCGTAGTCGACAACGCGCGTTTCGGGCTTCAGCCGGAAGATCTCGACGTCCAGCACGTCGACGTGGGTGTCTGCAAGCCGGGCCTCGATCTCGCGCACCAGTGGCGTGTCGCCGACGAGGTCGTACTGCGGCTCGGTCGGCGTCGCGGGGATCAGCCGGATGCCCACGTGGCTGAACCCGGCCTCGGCCGCGCAGGTCACCATGTCGGGTGGTGTCAGTTCCAGCACGGTCAATGCGGCGAGCGAGATCGGTCGGCTCATGGCGTCTCAGTAGGTTCGACGAGCGGTCATTGTATTGACCACGAATCCGATTGAGAACGTGCGATCCGTCGCACTATGATTCACGGATCGTGAATGCTTCAAACTCGAGGATTTGAGGGGCTCGGGTGGCCGCGCGCAAGGTCAGGTTTGCGGCGACCGCAATCGAAGCGGCACGCGATGCCGGCCGCTTGGTGCATGTGCTGCTTGACTACGAAGAGCCGGCGGACGTCTGGGCAGCGACCACGCGCACCTTGGCCAATCAGCCAAGGTGCGCGTGTGCGTCGCGTTTCTGCAGGAGCAATTGACCGGCGGTCCGTTCAGGCTGCGTGACTCGGCCAACGGATGACGACGCCAGCACGCGCCCGCGTGTGCCGCTCAAGCTGCGCCGAACGGCTGCTGGGGAACGGCTTGCGCGTTACCGATCCCCGCGTGCGGCAGACTGTCGAGAGCCCCGCTGCTGGCCGTTCGCCGACCTGCGGCCCTGACGCGCGCCACGCGCCATGAGTTCGGCCTTCCGGTCGGCCAACTGCCGGCCGATCGCTTCGAGGTCCATCTGCGACGACTTGACCTTCGGGAAGAGTTCGTTCTCCTCCTCCTTGACATGATGCTTGACGTACTCGCTCAGCACCTTGACCCCGGCGTCGTAGAGCGGATCGTCCGTCGGTGCCGCTTCCAGCCGCGCGATGAGATCCTTCAACGTCTGGTGCTCGACAGCGGCTTCGTCGAGCAGGTCCTTCCCTTCGTCGCCATCGAGCGCGCGCCGAGCGGCCGGGTAGAAGATCTCCTCCTCGACTTGCGCGTGTACGGTCAGCGCGTCGCATATCTGCGTGACCAGCATTTCTTTGGCGTCATCGTCATTGGTCTCCTTGCTATCCTCGTACTGGGAGAACAGCGTGTCGACATCGTCGTGATCGCGCTTCAAGAGCTCGATGGCATTGGTGATTTCTGTACTCGTGTTGCCGAACATTGTGGGTACCTCGCAACGGATGGAATCGCAATGACCAACTGTACGCCGCTCGCATGCGCGCTCCTGTCCGGGCGACGCCCGAACGTCTGTAGGACATGGACGACGCACCGGCGCATCGCGCGCACGTTCACCCACTAGCCGAGCCCAATGGCCGATTCCAGGATTGCCGTCTACGGCGCCATCGCAGCGAACGTCGCGATCGCTGCAACCAAGTTCGTCGTGGCAGGCATTACGGGCAGTTCGGCGATGCTGTCCGAAGGCATCCACTCGGCGGTCGACACCGGCAACGGCGTGCTGCTCTTGATCGGCAGGCGCCTCAGCGAGCGCAAGGCGACGCCCGAGCATCCATTCGGCCACGGCAAGGAGCTCTTCTTCTGGAGCCTGATCGTGGCCGTGCTCGTGTTCGGTCTCGGTGGCGGACTGTCGATGCTCGAGGGCATCCAGCACATCATGAATCCGGCGTCGATGCGCGATCCGAAGTGGAACTACTTCGTGCTGTTCGCTGCGGCGATATTCGAGGGAACGAGTTTCACGGTGGCGCTGCGAGTCTTTCTGCGCGAGAAAGGCGATCGCCCGTTCTGGGCCGCGCTGCACGCCAGCAAGGATCCGATGACGTACACGGTCCTGGGCGAGGACTTCGCCGCGCTCGCAGGCCTTGCCGTCGCTGCGCTCGGCATCTTCATCAGCCATTACTACAACCTGCCGCAGGCTGACGGCGCGGCCTCGATCGCCATCGGCGTGATCCTCGCCGGCGTCGCCGTGCTGCTGATCCGCGAGGCGCGCGGCCTCTTGATCGGCGAAGGCATTCGCCCGGATACCGCTGCGGCGATCCGCGAACTGCTGGGCCGTCATCCGCTGGTGCGCAGCGTCGGCCCGCTGCTGTCGATGTACATCGGACCTGAGCAGGTGCTGCTGACGCTCGATGTCGAGTTCGACCCGAAGGCGTCCGCCGCGAGCATCTCAAAGGCCGTCAGGTCGCTCGAGCAGGAAATACGGGCACGCTTCGACAAGATCACGCGCATCTACATAGAGGCACGGGCTACAGATGCGCGGTGATAACCTCACGCACTTTGGATCTGCCTGGCGTCGATCAAGCGACGCCGTCACTGCCGGATGAGCATCAGTCAAGAGTTCGAACGCGCCTTTCGCCTCCACCAGCAGGGCAAGCTTCGCGAAGCATTCATGCGCTACGATGCCGTGCTCGCAGCCGATCCCGACAATGCGCCCGCGCTTCACTATTCGGGGGTCGTGCTGTTCCAGGCAGGCAAGCTCCCGGAAGCGGCCGAGCGAATCCGCGCATCGCTCGCAATCGAGCCGAAGTCACCCGATGCATGGTCGAATCTAGCGCTGGTGCTGAACGCTGCAGGACGCCGCGAGGCCGCCGCCAACGCGCTGCGCGAGGCAGCGACACTCGCGCCGGCGTCGCCCGAAATACTTGCGAACCTCTCGGCGGCCGAGCTCGCCTTGGGACGCACCGCCGAAGCGGAAGCCTTCGCGCGGCGTGCGATCGCAGCCGATGCGACGCACGCGCCGGCGTGGCACAACCTCGCGCTGTCGCTCGAGCCGCAGGGGCGGCTGCTCGAAGCGATGGACGCATCGTCGCGCGCCACGGCGCAGGCGCCGGCGGAGCCCGCTTATGCCGGATTCAAGGCCCAGCTCGAAAGCACGGCGGGCATGCGCAAGAAGGCACGCACGACGCTCGATTCGGCGCTGGCGCGCAAGCCGGAATCTGCGCCGCTGCAGTTTCAGCTCGCAGGCCTGCTCGAGCGCGAGAACGACCCGTCGGGTGCCATGCAGGCGTATGCGAATGTCGTGCGCCTCGACCCACGCCATGGTGCGGCGCTGTCCCAGCTGCTGTTCCTGCGCCAGCGCGTCGGCGACTGGCACGATCTGAAGACGCTCCGCACGCAGTTTCAAGACGGCGTCGCCGCCGGCACGCCGCTGCTGTCGCCGTTTGTGCTGCTGTCCCAACCATCGTCCCGGCACGAGCAGTTGCGGTGTGCGACTGGATGGACCGCAGTGCTCGCGCCGGCGGGCGAATCAGCGCCGTCGCGCGAGTTGCGCGACGATCGTCTGCGCATCGGCTATCTGTCGGCCGACCTCTACACGCATGCCACCGCATATCTTGCGGCGGGTCTGTTCGAGGCGCACGATCGGTCGCGCTTCGAGATCGTCGCGTATTCGACGGGCCCGGACGATCGCAGTGCGATGCGCGATCGTCTCGTGCGCGGGTTCGACCGGTTCGTCGATGCCGCCGGCTGGCCTGCGCTGCGGCTCGCGCAATCGATTCGCGACGATGGCATCGACATCCTCGTCGATCTCAAGGGCCACACGGAGGGCGCGGCGCCGGCCGTGCTCGCGCTGCGCCCGGCACCGATCCAGGTCCACTACCTGGGGTACCCGGGAACACTCGGCGGCAATCTCGTCGACTACCTGATCGGCGACGCGATCGTCACACCGGCAGCGCACGCCGGCGACTATTCGGAAACGCTCGTGCGGCTTCCCGGCAGCTACCAGATCAACGATCGCGCGCGACCAATCGCCGACAACGTGCCGTCGCGGCATGAGCTTGGTTTCGCGAAGAGCGCGATCGTGCTGTGCTGTTTCAACCGCGGCTACAAGCTCAATCCGGAAGTGTTCGATGCGTGGATGCGCATCCTCGCCGAAGTGCCCGACGCCGTGCTGTGGCTGCTGGCGCGTCCCGGCGAGGAAATGCTCGAGCGCAACCTGCGGCGCGAGATGGTGCGCCGCGGCCTCGATGCGCGGCGGCTGCAGTTCACGCGCGCGCGCGCCAACCCGGACTATCTTGCTCTCTATCGCGTCGCCGACCTGTTCCTCGACACGTGGCCCTACAACGCGCATACAACTGCAAGCGACGCACTGTGGGCCGGGTGCCCGGTCGTCACGCGGCGCGGAGACACGTTTGCTGCGCGGGTTGCGGCGAGCCTTCTGACCGCCGTGGGATTGCCCGAGTTGATCGCGACGGACGTCGACGGCTACGTGCGCAAGGCGGTGGCGCTCGCGCGCGACGCGAACGAGCGGCAGCGCTTGCGGGCGTTCCTCGACGCCGCCGGGCACGACAGCCCGCTGTTCGACACCGTCGCGACGACTCGCGCGCTCGAGGCGGCGTATGGCGCAATGGCGGCCCAATACCGCAACCGGACCCGCGCGCCGATCGACATCGACGTAGCGCCGGCGGCGTAGCCGCCGAGCGCGCACCCCTGCCGCTCGGACTACTCCCGCAGGAGTGCCAGCGCTTCCTCGACGCGATCGACGGCTATTATTATAGTATTTTCAGGATGTTGCTTTGGTTTGTTGAGGTTGGGTATCACGAACGTGGTGAAGCCGAGTTTCGCGGCCTCGCGAATCCGCTCCTGTCCGCGCTGTACAGGCCGGATTTCGCCGGCCAGCCCTACTTCACCAAAAATAAGCGTTTTACGCGGCACTGGCTTGTTTTTCAAAGAAGAACAGACCGACAGCAACACTGCCAGATCAGCGGCTGGCTCCAGAATTCGCACGCCACCCACCGCGTTGACAAAGACGTCGAATCCACCGGTGTCGACGCCGCCATGACGGTGCAGCACCGCCAGCAGCAAGGCGAGTCGCTGCGGGTCGAGGCCCACCGCGAGGCGCCGTGGCATGCCGCCCTGGATGGGATCGACGAGCGCCTGCACCTCGACAAGGAGCGGCCG
>Ga0207682_10000583_pt1 | contig 16902 bp, 17 predicted proteins | sample KBSM63metaG_FD_184332 | JGI IMG/M metagenome (GOLD analysis project Ga0207682, IMG submission 184332) | Miscanthus rhizosphere microbial communities from Kellogg Biological Station, Michigan, USA - KBS M6-3 metaG (SPAdes) (version 2) | ecosystem: Host-associated > Plants > Roots > Rhizosphere >... | reverse complement strand
ACCTGATAGAAGGGGTCCACGACATCCGCCAGCAGGCTCAGCGACGAACGCACCACCGCCTCCTGAGTGTTGGCGGCGGAGGTGGCGCAGGAGGTGAAGAGGGTCACGACGAGCGGAAAGCCCGACAGGAACAGCGCGACCACCAGAGCTGCGGCGAGACGGCTGCCGGAGAACTCCGGCCGGACTGAAGGGCGGTGGCTCTGCATGCGGTTTCCTCCAAACGCTCAGATCGCCGACATCGCGTAGCGGAGTCTATGGCAGCGACTGCGCCGCCAGCCTTGGCCACCAGCTCGTCGCCGTGCTGCGCCCACCATGTCACTCACGTGGCCATCGCATAGCGACCAGCAAAGTAGGCAGGCATGACGCCGCGCTCGGCGTCAGTCAGCACGCGCTTGAAAATCACGACGTCGGTCAGCTTGCCGCGCAGCGAGTTGTTGACCTGCTCATCGTGCGCGCCGATGAGAACGTACTGATTGACGCCAGGCACCGCCGGCGGCGTGGTGCTGTTGCCCGATGCGACCTGCGTCGACCTGATGTAGAGCGCCCACTCATTGCCGGGTCGGCCCTCCTGGTAATAGCAGCCCACGAAGACCGGTTGATTGAGCACGAGCGGCGACGGCGAGGACGCGCTGACGGCGTAAGACGATGTCGCGGTTCGGATGTTTAGCCTGAGCAGGCCGGTAGCCGTGATCAGAAACTCCATCGCGACGCCGTACATCTGCGCAAGGAAATACTGGTCTTGCGCGAACGAGGTCGGCAGGAATCCAGCCCATACCTCCATCCCCGATCCATCGCACAGGAACGATGCTTTGGTGACGACCTCGTAATACTGGATGGCAGTAAACGTCGCGGCGAGCTGGTTGTTGAGCAGCGGCTCGGCGACGGGCGGAGGCGTCTTGTACGAGTAGTTATGCGTCCAGTTGAGCCCGACCGTGGCGACGTCTTGATAGCTATCGAGCAGATTGCTCACGTTCGTCACGAAGTCCGGCCGCGTCCAGGAGAACGGTTCGAGCCGCAGGATCGTGCTCGACAGGTCGTCGAGCGGGAACGTGACGGTGCCGTAGCGGTCGAAGAAATAGTCTCTCAATAACTGCGTCTCGTACTCGCCCATCACACGCGGAATGATCAGCGTCTCTGCCCAGCGGCCGACCAGCGGCTTGTTTCCGGCAGCTGTGTTGTTCTGCGCCTGGGCTCCGATTCGGTACGTGTAGACGGCTGGCGTCGTGGACAGACCGCCGATCGTCGCGAGTGCCTTCCACTTGCGGTTGACGGTCTGCGAGAACTCGAACAGCTCGCCTTTTTTGCAGCGCACGTCCCATACGGTCGGCGTGTTCGCGACGAGGTTCGCGTTGTAAGTGTCATTGACGACCAGCCCCGAGTCCGCCCAGAGAGTTACGTAGGTCTGCGTGCCGGTGATGCCGTCGTTATGGCCGTTCTGGCCGTAGCCGGTGCTGCCGACCGTCTTGTCGCCAGTGACGTTGTCTACTGAGAACACGTGCACGATCTGGCAGTTGCTTTTGTTGATGTAGTTGAAGCTCGCTTTGAGCGCTGTGCTGTCGAGCCACTGCGTGCCCGTGAACTGGACGGTGGGCTGCCCGTTGAACTTCGCGTCCGTAACGAGCGGCCCAAGCGCAGCCGAGCCCGTGCCGAGCTGGAGCGTGTCGGGGCCGCGCAGATTCTGCACGCCGATCACGTTGTTGCTGCCGTCGAGAATCGCCTGGTCCGCGCGCCACTGAAACTCCACGCCGAGCGCGGCAGCGAGCGAGGCGGGGCGCATTGCGTAGGCGGGTCTCACGCCATGTCTCCCGAGACGCGCCACTGCCCGGCCGCGATCTTGGTCGCGTAGATGATGGAGTATTGCTTGCGCGTCTTGAATGAGAGCGGCGTGTTGATGTTCTCCGCGCAAGTAAACTGGAGCTGCCCCGCGCCCTCTTGCATCGCCGAAAGCACGGTCCCGATCGGATGCCCCACCGGGATAGTAAGGGTCTGGAGTGCTGCGTTCGTCGACACGACGAGCTTGTCGGCGTCGGTCAGCGCGAACGTGTAGGCGGTGCCGGATTGGTTGACGATGGCCACACCCGCGCCGCCGGCGCTCGCGAGCGCCGTTTGTAGTGCGTTGAGCGCCGTGGTTACGGTGGCGCCGCCGGAGGGCACCGTCGACTGGTTGGCGATGTCATTGGAGCCGGACGGGATCGGCTTGGCGTTGAGTGTGTTGAGCGCCGCGGCCACCGTCGCGCCAGCCACGCCAGCGTCGTTTTTTACTTGCGACGCGAGGTAGTCATCCGCGGCGGGAACCACCGCGCCGGTCCGGCCGAACACGCTCGCCACCGTGAGGTCCGCCGCCGTGGCGAGCGGACGGATCACATACGGCGTGAAGTAGTCCGCCTTGATGGCCAGCGCGACGGCGTTCGGCTTGAAAACGTAGTCAACGCCGCCGGGAGTCGATAGGCAAAACCCGGCGCCGTGAACCATGTCCGCGTTGTGCTTGATCGTGATCGCGGCCGGGCCGGGATTGTAGAGGACGTAAGTACGGACTCGGCCGTCCGATGACGGCGAGGGCATGCCTAGCAGATTTTGCGGAGTTGCCGCGCTCAACGAGATCGCGGAGGCGTCGTCGAAGTTTTCGCCGCTCCCGAACTGTGCACTTGAGTCGGTAGGGCCGGTCAACGTCGCCGCGATGGTGCGAGCCGCGGAAACCTTTGCGGAGAGCTGTATCTCGTCCGCGTCGATCGTGAATCCGATGTTATTGAGCGCGCGGAGTTTCTTGAGGACGAGATCGGAGCCGACCTTGCCGGAGATGATCGACGCTTGCCATGGACCCGCGACGGCCGACGTATTGATCGCGTTCGTGATGCCGGCCGGTCGCGCGTTGAGCGTGTTGAGTGCTGCGGTGACGTTCGGGCCCGTGACGGCAGAGGCATTCGAGACGTCGTCGGAGGAACTGCTGCTGCCTCCGCCACTCGGCAGCGCGTCGACCGCGCCCGCCAGCTCATCGACGGTGAGGTAGAGCTTCTCGAGGTCGAGGTAGTAGCCGCTGTAGTTTTCCCCAGGCACGCGCGGGTCGCCCGCGTAGAGGGCGTTGTTCTCCGACGCGGCCTTGACGGCGGCGGTGTCCTTGCTGACCCAGCTCGCCTCGGCGCTGCCACGCTCGCACAGCGCCGGGATTCTCAGCTGGCGGTTGGGCGTCAGGATGGCGAGCTCGCGCGTGAGCGATTGCCCGTCCACGGTGAGCCGCACGCGATAGGTGCCCACCGCGCCAGCGTCAGGTCGAAAGGACCACTCCGCCGGCGCGCTGCTGCTATTCATCGCGACCACCGCCGCCATGTCGCCGCGAGGCATCCAGAGGATCTCAAGCGAGTTGGCCGCGCCCGGGCTGAGGTTTTTGACGGTGACCAGCTTGCCCGGCGACAAATCATGCCGCGACTGGTTGTCGGGAGAGTCCGGCCGGCCCTCGACCACGAAACGCATTTGAGCAGACATCGTTCACCTTCAGGGTTGAGGGCCGCGCTCAGCCGAACAGCGCGCCGACGCCGAACGCAAGCGCGGTGGGCTCGGTCTCAGGAGGCGGCTCCTCCGGCTCGACGGGCGGCTTGGGTTCCGAGAGCTCCCCGTTCTGAGGCCCTGCCCGTCCTCCGCTCCGCCGGCGCATCAGTTGCGGGATGCGGCGCTGCACGGGCTCAGGTCTCCGACGGGTGACAGCGCGCGCAGCCGCTGCCAGACGCCTGGATCGCGAACGTCGTGGCGTCGGGCGGAAACTGCATGTCCTCGGAGTCGCCGTCCGCGACGCGATAGCAGCCGCCCGCCGGCGCCGTCAGCACCACGGGCGAGCCCGCCTCTCCGGAGCGCGCCGCCTTGTCGCACGTGGCCGGCGTGGCGCTGGTCGAGACCTGGATGTACAGGTCTGCGCCCTCCGCCTGCACGCGCACGAAAATGCCGCGCCACTCGTCGGGCACGACGTAGGTCTTGCTGCTCGCCCCCACCGCGATGGCGTGGACCTCGCCGCGCACCGGACCGCGCAAGCTCGTGGCCGCGATGCTGGAGTCGGCGAGCCCAGTGGAGCTGAGTGCGCTGGCTGTTTGGGCTTTTGTAGCCATGAAACCTCCAAAGGGTCAGACGTAGCGGACGATGCTGTAGAGCGCGTTGACGACGTCGGGCGCGTTCTCCACCACCGCGTAGATGAGCGTCCGGTCCTCGTCGTAGAAGCGGACGTTGTATTCGCCGAAGAAGCCCGTATCGAGATCATGGACGCCGCTCGTCGTGTCTCCCGTCGCGCTCGCCAGCTGCGAGTACGTCGACAGCTGGCAATCGAGGATGCGGACCGAGAGCTTGGCGCCCGAGAGCGCAGCCCCGTGCTCGACCCGCGCAGACACGCGCGAGATGCGTTCGTTGGGGCTCATGGGCAGGTTGATCCACAGCTCCGTCGCGCTGGTGACCGGACAGGTCCAGCGCGGCGGCAGGCCCGGGCTCTTCGAGACCGCCCACGAACCGCCCTCGAGCGCGTTGCTCAGGTCCACCTGGCGCCTCGACGAGGGCGAGAAGTAGGACCCCACCACCATCCATGCGGTCCCCTGGAATACGACGGTCACGCTCTCGCCAGGCGCCAGCGCCATGTACATCGCGCCATGGGTCCAGAGGCGGTTGGACGGCGGCGACTGGGTCTGCGAGCCGGACTCGAGCTCGATGATGCCGTCGCCCATGTTGACGAGGATCTTGCGCTTGGCGGACGCAGGCCCCAGCCCCGACAGCCGCCCCTCTCCCGAGAGGCAGACCACGGTGGCGGTCGACCAGTTGCTCGGCGAGTAGTTGTCGAGGTTGCCGCTGAGCGCCGCCGGCGTGATCACCTGCTCGCCGAGGTCGCCCTGCGTCAGCGCCGACCACGCCGCCAGCCCCGCGCCGACGCGCAGGACGCGGCCATTGTCAGCTGGAAGCGCGCCGAGTTTGCTGACGGCGATGGCGGCGTTGCTCGCGACGTCCCCATTCATGACGCGGCGGAAGGCAAGGCCCAGCGGACTGCCCGCCTTGCCGCCGAGCACGCCATCCGGGAGCACCGAGACCGAAGCCGGGTCGATGTCAAAGCCCATGACGCTCGCCGCATCTCCGGCCGTGAGATCCCCGAACACGAGAGGCGAGGCGCCGATGACGAAGGGCTCGTCCGACTGCAGGTAAAAGACGTGGTCGCCGAGGCTGTCGCCCTCCTGCACCGGGACGAGCATCATCCCCGCGACCTCGCTGCCGGTGTCGGCGTCCTCGGTGCGCGTCCAGCTCACGGAGCTCGCGTTATAGAGGCCGTTCTCCGCCCCGACCGAGTTTAGCCGGACGAGGATGCGGTCTCCGTCGTTGGGCGTGATGCCGTCAATCGGGAACAGCCCGGACAGCATGATGTTCGTGGTGGTGGCGAGGCGGACGGGCGCCTTGTACGCCACGCCAGCCCCGCCCTCCCCTCCGCCGCCCGAGACGGTGACCTTGGTGGACGAAGAAGCGATGTCGTCTTCCACCACGACGCCGACGCCCTTGAGCCAGAGACGATCGCGCGGCGGCAGGTTGGTCCCGAGCTCGCCGACGGCGATGTGCTTGTAGCCGAGGAGGTCGGCAATCCAGGACTCGTTGGCCATCGTCTGCCCTCTTACCGTCGGAGTCCGACGGCGATGTCGCCAAACTGGTTGCCGAGCAGAAACCGGCCGTGCGCAAACCCCACGGCGGTCCACTGCAGGATGCCGGTGGGGCCGTTGACGGCGCGCCGCTCCCACGTGAAGCCATCATCAAACGAGACGGCGAGCTGCCCGTAGGGACCCGCCGAGGCGACGATGGCGCCGCTCACGGGGTCTGCCGCGATGCCGTTGCCGAACCCGCTCGGGTAGGTCGTCTCGCGCAGCTCCCACGAGTAGCCGGTCTCGCTGACGACGATCTCGCCCTTGGTGGAGACCGCCGCAAACACGCGGCCGTTGAAGCAGACGCGGTTCAGTCGCGCCTTGAGCGGCGGGACCGTGTAGGTCTCGCCCCAGCTCAGACCGTCGGGACTCGCGATGATCCGCGGCCGCAGACTGTTGCCGCCCACGGCGACAAAGGTCCCGAGGCCGTACTCCACGTCGAAGAGGCCGTCGTCGAGCCCGCTCGCTTGCTGCGCCCAGGCCACGCCGTCTGCAGACCAGAGGACGTAGGCTTCGACCTCGGTCATGTCGCCGACGACGACGAGCTCGCCCGCCGGCCCGACGGCGATGCCCCGGATGGAATACTGCGCGGGCATGGAGCGCATGACCCAGGCGCCGGAGCCATCGGAGGTATGGATGCCGTCCTCGCCGATCGCGACCCACAGGTTCAGCGGATACGAGTAGGCGGCGGCGTTCTTGGCGTACTCCGGCGTGAACTCGGTCGTCCAGTTGATGCCGTCGTAGGAGCGGACGATGTCGCTGCCGAGAGAGAGCGTCTTCTCGATCCGTCCTCCGACAGGGATCGCATGGGTGAGCCCGGCGGCGAAGCTCACCGTGCCGCCACCGCCGGTCGCCGCTTGCTTGAGGGTGTAGTTGCCGGCGGCGACTGCGCGCGCGTAGGCGGCGTTGTCTGCTATCGCCTGAAGCGGGCCGTTGTAGGTCGCAGCGTCGTGCTGGTCGCCATCGTTGGGCAGCCCGATGACCGTCCGCACGCGGCCGGTCGGGGTGTAGTTGGTGGGCACGAGTCAGCCTCCCCAGTAGCGCAAGTTGGCAGGGCGCCGGTAAGGGTCCTGCGAGACGAACCGCGCGGCCTCGATGTCGCCCGAGAGCACCAGGACGATGTTCTCGACCTTGAAGTGGCCCGTCTTGAACTGCCGGACCGCCGCGCGGGTCGCCTGCACCAGCTCGCGCGAGGCGGTCGAGCCGATGGTGCCGCCGTCGCCCAGCATGCGCTTCTGGCCAAGCGTGCCGACGGTTTTCACCAGCGGATGGCTCGCGACGATCCAGACGCGCGACCAGTGCGCGAGGTTATCGTCGAGCGTGGTGCCCGCCTTGGCGGGTAGAAACTGAATGTCCTTGAAACCGAGCGCACCGAGCTGCTCCTCGACCCCCTGATAGGTGCCGGCTAGGCGCCAGATGCGCCACGCGTCGTGGACGCGCGCGCGGTAGCCTTGCTCGCTCTCGCCCGGGTACCGAAGCAGCCGCCGCTCGGCGCCGTGCAGCGGCAGCGCGTCTTTGGGATAAAGTGGCGACAAAAGGTGTCGCATCAGCATGCCGCGCAGCGAGCCCTCGGCCATGGCGTCGAAGATGAGCCCCATTGCGCCCATGAGGCGCTGTCCGTAGACGCCCGCCAGCCACGGCGGCGCGAGGTTCAGCATGTGCTCGCGAAAGTCCGCCGGAGCTCGCAGCGGCCCTACTCCGCGCGCGCTGGCGAGGTTGCTGAGCCCGCCTCCGCCCGTCTCGACCACCGGCGGAATCGGAGTCGGCCCCTCGAACTCGGTCAGCACGCGGCGGAGGTTGCCGCCCGAGTCGATGACCGCCGCCTCCACGCTCACGGTCTGCTGCCAGCCATTGACGCGCCGGACGATCAGCCGCACACCGTTGGTGAGAAAGACGCGCGAGCTCGTCGCGTAGTCCGGTGAGAAGGCGGTGCCGTCGTAGATCACGCGGTCGCCGGCGTAGACCGTGACGATCGCCAAGACGCGATCGTCGGTCGCCTCGATGACCACCGGGTCATCCGCCCCGAGCACGCTCCCGCCGGGCGGCGCGACGGTGAGCAGCGGCGGTTGCTGGTCGATGCCGCTCAGGACGTCGTCAGGCGGGTCGAGCAGAAGCCAGGCTTCCTCGTCGAGCAGCAGCCGGTCGACCAGGTTCGCGGCGTCGTCCCAACGGCCGAGCTCGAGTGGCGCCAGCTCCTCGAACAGGTGGTCGGTGAAGTCCGCCATGGCGGGCTACGGGGAGCTCTCGGGCGAGACGGCGGTCCACGGCATGATCAAGTGGCCGAGCGTGATGCGCGGCTGCGCGCCGGCGACGTCATAGGTGGTCGGGTACTCCCGCGCGGACTTATTCATGAACCCGTGCTCGAACCGCCCGATGTGCCGACTGCCGAGGGCGGGCACGAGCAGCCACGGGCGCTCGGTCCGCACCTTGCCGTTGTTGCCGGGGGCCTGATAGGTCGGTGGCGTCGCGCCGATGCCGATGTTCTGGCTGTAGCCCGTGGTGCAGAGCGCGAGGGTATCGCCGCCTCGCCACGCGGAGCTCACGTTGATCGGCCCGGTGTTGCCGTTGCCGACCGTTCCCCAGACGCGCGACCACGAGCCGAACGCGCACGCAAGCGGGTGGTTCACGCCAGTGTCGACGTCGGTCAGAGACTCCCAGATGCCGCCCATCACCGGGATGTTGGCGCTCTTGTCCCAGACGGCGAACCACCACGGGCACACGTTACCAGCCCGCGCCGTGTTCTCGACGGCGATCTGCAGCCAGCACTGTCGCGTCGAGCCGATGGCGTACTCCGTGCTGTTGCTCGACGTCACCTCCGTGACGTTGGGCGACGTGATCGGCCAGGCGTTGCCCGCCAGAAAAGCGCTGTTACCCGTGAGCGCCGGCGGCTGGATGGCCGTCGCGCCGCTGCTCGCCACGCCGGTCGCCACGCCCACCGAGAGCGCTGAGGAGTCGGTCGTACTACCCGTGTTCTGACAGCGCTGCATGAGCAGCACGCGACCTGAGGGGATCTCCTCGAGCAACAGCCACGCCCTGGGCTGCGTGATGCTGCCATTGCGGACGGTGTTGAACACGCTCGCGTCCTGAGACCACGCGGGGCTCGCGGTGAAGACGTCATAAGGTCCCGCCGTCTGCCCCATCAGCTGCACGGCGGCCTTGCCGTCGCCGCTGCCGCGCACGCGCCAGAGGCCGCTCGCAACGAGCGCGTCTCGGAGAGCGATGATGAGGTGCCCGAACTTGTCCTCGAGCGTCGGCAAGAGGATGTTGCTGGTGAAGACGAATGCCATGGGTCAGGTCCTCGGGTTGGCGCGTCTCACACGCTGACGTAGCCAAACTGCATGACGGGCACGACCACTTGGTTCGCCCGTACTTCGCGGTCGGCTTGCGGCGACGTGAACTGCACGTTGCGCACGCCCGTGACGCTCAGCATCGCGCGGAAGAGCTCGCCGAGGATCACCCGGCCGGCGGCGTCCACGGTGATGCGCGTTCCGCCGATGGGAAGCAGTTTGAAATAGTCGCGCAGCCGCCGAACGACCTCGAGCTGCGTGGCGCGCGTGTTGTAGCTCGACTGGATGTAGACGGTTCCGCGCAGCGGTAAGTCCAGCCGGTTGGCGGACTTGACCTGAAGGTCTGCACCGAACGCCACGCGCCGCAGCCCGTCCACGTCGCCGGTGAAGAAGGTATTGACTGCCTCCACCGCGACCGAGGAGATCGCGCCGGCGTCGCCGGCGATGTAGACGTCGAGCGAGTCCGGGCCGCGCGGGTTCTGGTCGTCGACCCAGACGCGCCGCACCGACTCGTGCGCCTCAAGCGCCCAGTGCTGGTAGGCGAGCGCGGGGCTGCCGATGCCGAGGCTTCCCCACTTGCTGGCGTTGCGCTCGCGCAGCGCCTCGTCGCTCTCGACGTCGGAGCCGTTCTTGGTGATCCAGCTGGTCGCTCCAGACGGCAGCGGGTTATCCGCCGAGACGCCCGCGAGCGGCGTGCGCATGACGGTGATGGTGTTGGTGGCGACATCGCCCACCGAGCCCGGCGCCTCCGCCCGCACCAGGAGATCGACCGACTCATTCGCGTTGATGAGGCCCGGGTCGACGTTCCGAAATGCCTGCCCCGTGATCGAGTCGGCGAACACAAGCTCGCTCGCGCCAAACGAGAACGGCCCCGGCGAGGTGGAGGACGCGGTCATCCGCACCAGCCCCTCGGTCGAGACGGCCGGCTTTCTGCCGTTGCGATAGTGGCTCTTTGAAAACAGGTCCAGGAACTCGCCGGTGGAGGTCTCGTTGAAGCCCGCCTCCGTCAGCTGCCGGACCACCTCGGTGAAGTTGGCGTAGGTGCGCGCGAACACGCGGACGAGCGTCAGCGGGACCGAGCCCTCCTGCCAGGCGCGCGCGTTGATCTTGAGGGCCTGCAGCTCGCCGAGAAGCAGCTCGAGGGCTTCTTCCTCGGTCACGACCTTGGTGAGCTGCGCGAGGGTGAGCGGCATCAGGTCGCCTCCAACATCAGGTCGAGGGTGAGCTCCGAGACCCCGAGGACGAAGCGGAACGGCCCCGCTGCGTCGGTGACGCGCGCCGAGACGCGCAGCATGTCGCCCTCGAGCGCGACGCGGACGTCGATCTCCCGCACTCGCTCATCCTTGAGGGCCTCGTTCTGCAGCTCCGTGGCGATGCGCTCGACCGACTGGATGCCGCCGTGGAGCGTCAGGAGCAGCCCCGCCCCGTAGCTCGGTGCGTAGAAGAGCCCGCCCGGAGGCGTGATCCAGCGGCGGACAATCGCCTCCGCCAGCGCGCGTCGCCCTTCGACCAGCGGCAGCGACGGGTCGATGTCGGTGACGCAGGCGAGGTCGTTGCCGAGGTCGGCCATGCTTCAGCTCCAGGGCAGAACCGTGTAAGGCGGCGCCACCATGGTCGCCAGCCCCGTCCGCATCCAGGTGTCGATCACGCTCGCCAGCCGGGCGATGGCCTCCGCACGGGACGGCGCATAGGGCGGCGCGAACGCAGCCGAGAAGCCCACCGGCCCGACCGGCGGGACCGCCACGAAGGCCGGCGCCATGCCGAGCCCCACCGAGGTGGCGAACGTCTTGAAGGCGAGCTCCAGCTGCGCGAGCGAGCCCGGAAACGGCGACGAGAACGCAGCGAGGAGCGCAGTCTGCAGACTCGCCTGCGCGGCGGACACGGTGAGCGACGGCGGGACAATCGCGGCGGCGTACGCGCCCACCGCCGTCCCCCACTCGGCCGCGCACAGCTCGCGTGTCAGCGGGTAGTCGCGGCCGCCCGCTCCAGGCAATCCGGGCGAGCTCGTCAGCGCGGCGAGGTTGAGCGGCATCAGCGATCCAGTTTGTGGCGTTGGGAGAGAAACTGCGCGAACGCCGGCGCGTTGATGGGCGTGCCGGAGGGACCGAGCGCCGTCGGCACCGTCAGCTGCTCGAGCAGCGTCTTGAGGATGTCGCCGAGGACCTGCTGGTGGGTCGCCTCCGCCGCGCCGAGGCAGGTGTCGCTCTTGAGCGTGATGCGCGTGTCGGCCGAGAGCACCACCTCGAGCACGCTCGACCCGTCGGGCCAGAGTGCGCAGGCGGGCTTGAGCGGGTCGCCCTCCTCGAAGAAGAGGATCACACGCTCGCCGAGCTTCACCTTCACGGTGACGCCGGGTAGCCCGTGGCGGATGGGGACCTTGGTGATGCCGTTGCCGCGGATGCCCTCGTGGTCGGGGTACAGCTCCACCGTGCCGTCCGACTCCTGCTTGACCACCTTGGCCGGGTACCACTGCGAAAAGAGCAGCGGGCCCTCGACCGTGCGGCGGGTCGCCTCGAGAAACTGCGCCGCAGCCCCGCGGGTGCGACCGGACTTGTCCTCGAGCGTGAGCGTCTGGGTGACCGTGCCGGATTCGATCTCGGTCAGCACCTCCACCACCCGATGCTGGTCGACCGCCACGCCAGGGCGCGCAAGAGGGCTGTCCTCGGGCGTGATCTCCATCGTCCCGAGCGCCGGGTCGCGGCTGGTGAGCACGTACTTCATCGAGACGGTGGGGAACGTGTCCGCCTTGAAGACCAGCACCAGCCCCCGCCGGGTGACGCGGTAGCTCGCGCCGGCCTGCTTGAGGACGGCGGTGAGCGAGGACTGCGCCTCGAGCCCGGCCCTGGCCCAGCGGCCTAGCGCCATCGCCAGCACCACGCGGTCGCTGTCCGGGTCGAGCTTCTCGCCGGTCTCGCGCAGGATGTCCTCCACCACCTGCCGCACCGTGGTCCGAAAGTAATAGCGGGCGTGGAGCCGCTCTCGGAGCCCATCCTGGCCGCCGACGACGCGGACGATGGTGCGCCCGCCCTCCACGTCTCCGACTGCCCAGCCCGACCACCTGGCGTCTCCGATGGCGAGATCCACCACGCCGTCGAGATCGCCGTCCTCGGCGTCCAGCTCGAGCCGCGCGGTCCACGCGCCGCGCGCCGGCTCGCGCAAGGTCCCCGCCAGCACGAGGCGGCCGTTGCAGAGGACCTGCACTCAGAGCTCCACCGTGGTGAACGTCACGACGCCGACGTCGTCCGGGTTGGTGGGGTCAAGGCGCACGCCGCGCTGCCCAGGGAAGCGGCCTAGCGCCGCCGGCGGCTCGAGCGGGTTGCGGTAGGCATCGTTGCCGCCGCCGGGGCCCTCGGGCGTCTCCGACGCTTTCTGCACGGGTTTCGGCTGCGGGGTCCACTCGTAGGCCCGGAGCTCGATGGTGAGAATGCCCCGGGTGACGTCCACGGCGTCGATCTCGTGGATGAAGATGTTCTCGATGCCCATGAGCAGCGTCTTGGGGTGCGTGATGCGGAAGGGCTTTCTGCTCGCGCCTTTTCGACGCGGGTGAATGCTCGGCATGATCTTCTGCAGCGCGTCCCACTCCTCGCGCCCGTAGATGCGGCCGATCAGCGTCAGCTGCGGGGGCTGGTAGCCCTTGTCCTTGAGCCGCGCGCCGTCGGTGCTGACCGCCTTTTTGACGTCCATCTCGCGGCGCACGGAGAAGTCCACCGTCCACACCCCCGGCATGACCCACGCGCCGAGCGTGAGGGAATCCCACTCGGCGGGGCTGTCCTCCCAGTGTGGAATCGGCATCAGGGCGCCTCGCTAAGCGGTCCGTCGGCGAACTGTTCCATCGCGCGCCGGGTACCCTTCTCGGCCAGCCGCGCGGCCTCAGCGGGGTCCTTGCTGCCGACGACGGTCACGTTCGCGGTGTACTGGCCACCACCGCCCGCCCCCGCGCGGAGCGATGGCTCGCCCGGGCGTGCTTCAAACCCCGGCGTCTGGCCGGTCGGGTCGTAGAAGGTCTCCGGCGTGACGCCGCCCGACCAGCGGTTGATGTCATTGAGCCAGCCCTCGCCCCTCCAATGGGGTTGGAGGACCGACCGGATCTTCATCTGCTCCTCCGACAGCGACTCTCCTTTGGCGTTGACGGTCGCCTTTTTGATCGTGCCGCCTGGACCACCAAAGTCCGGCTCGGTGAGGGCTTTGACGGCGAGTTGCGCACTTCCCCCAAAGAGCGGGATCAGCTTCACCGCTGCGCCGTAGATTTCGCCGAGGCCCTTGGCGATCACGCCGAAGTCCTCGCCCATCTTGGCGAAGTCCATCTTGTCGATGGTCGCCACCAGGCTGTCTACGTTGAAGCCCTCGGCGAACTTGGTCGCCAGCTTCTCGATGACGGGGAGCAGCTTGCCGGCCAGCTCGATCGACTTGGCGAGGAAGTTGCCGAACATCTCGCCCATGCGCCGCGCGGTGTCTTCGCCCCCCTTGGCATCGCCGAGGGTCAGCGCCTTGATGATGCGATCAAACGATGCGGAGAAGCCCGCCGCGAAGTGCGGGACCAGCTCCGCCGCACGGGCCAGGGCGCGCACCATCTGGTTGACGAAGCCGACGAGCTGCCCGCCGTCGGCGGTGTTGAAGGCGTTGACGAGCTTGCGCATGCCCTCGAGCAGCGGCGAGGTGTCAATTCGCTCGCCGACGCGGAGCAGAAAGTTTTTCGGGGCGTTCTGCAGCTGCTTCCACGCGCCGCCGAACGTCGAGAAGGCGTACCTGCTCGCCGCCTCGCCGGGCTTGCTCTCGTGGAGCTTGGTCATGATGGCTTTTTGGATGGCGTCGATGGCCTCGACCGCGCTGATCTTGCCGGCGGCCTGCATCTTGATGATCTGCTCACGCGTCTTGCCGAAACGCTTTTCGAGGTGGCCGTAAACGAGGTCAAGCGATAGCCCTGCCTCCGCCAACATCATCATTTCGTCGCCCTGCAGGCGCCCGGTGGCTTTGATCTTCGAGATGGCGTTGATGGCGCGTCCCGCCGCATCCGCATGCCCGGTGACGGTCGCGAGGTCCGTGGACAGCTTTACCAGGGCTTCCGACTGCGCGACGGTGAACTGCGCGGCCATGAGGTCGATGAAGCCCTGCGAGGTCTCCTCGATGCCCATGCCGAGCTCCATCGCCGTTCGACGTGCGGCGACGAACGCTGCGGCGCCCTTGGTGACCGAGCCGGTGAGCGCCGCGAACGACAGCCGCGCGCGCTCCGCGAAGATGGCCGACTGCAGAACCTCCTTGGTGACCCAGGCGGCGGCCAGCGCGCTGAGCGCGTAGCTCAGCTTCGCAGCGTCCCAGGCGCAGCTGGCGAGGTACTTGCCGAGGTCCCAGAGCGCCCCGCCGACCGCCTTGACGCCGGAAGCGACCATCCCGAGCGGTGTCGACATGAACGCGCCCGCCATGTCTTTCCACCCCGACATCGCTTTGCCGGCGGCGGTGTTGAGGGCCGACAGATCGCCCACCATTCCTTTGGCTCCGCCGGCGAGCGCGGCGCCCCAGCCACCACCGCCTCCACCACTGGCCGCAGCGGGCGCGGCGAGCCCTGGGACCCCCTTGAGCTTGCCGCCAAAGGAGCGCCGAGGGAGCCCACCACCCGAGAGGAAGCGACCCTTGTCATCGACCAGCCGGCCGGCGGCGTTGAGGCGTCCGCCGCGCATCTGCGCCACCTGCGCCGCCTTGGCGGCAGCGGCGAACTGACGGAGCCCCGCCGCGCCCGCGCTTGCGAGGTTGCCCGCGCCCATGGTCGCCATGCCCATCTTCGAGACGGCTTTTTCGGCCTCGTTGGTCGCCTTCTGCACGAGCTTCTGCTCGCGCCCGAGCCCCTTGAGGGCGGAGGCCATCTTTTTGGCGGGCGCCGTGAGCTTGTCGAGAAGCTTCAGGACGTACTCGGGACCACCGGCCATCCGAAACCCCTCAAGTCTTGAGCTCCACGATCGCGGAGCGCAGATAGTGAATGTCCGCCAGCGCGTCGCACAGGAGCAGCGCGCCCTCGAGTCTCAGCTCGGGCTCGGCCTTAGGGTCGAGCACGGCGAGCAACGCCACCGCCGCCTCCCACGGGCGCGCGCGGAGGTGGCCTAGAGTTTTGCCAGCGGCTCCTCGTCGCCTGCGCCGGCCAGGTCCTGCAGCTTCGAGGCGATGTTCAGCGGCAGCCCCGGACGCCGATCGAACAGCGCGCGGACGGCGAGGATGTCGGGCTCGCCGTCGTCTTTCACCGGGTGGACCAGACAGTCGCAGCACAGCTGCTCGCCGGGCGCGGTCATGTTGCCGTTGCGCTTGTCGACGATGCGCAGGGTGCTCTGATACCGCATCCACTCCGCCCTCGTCGGCGAGCGAAAGACGTACGTCTTGCCGCCCTGCACGGTGTGGATCAAGTCATCGCCGTGCTGCGTCTGCAAGTTGATGATGTCGGTCTTGCTGAGGGTCGGCTCTGCGCCGCCCGGGACCAGATGAATCGGAGACTGAGCCATCCGTGACTCCTTTCTAGGGGTTGTGTGGCAACTGAATCAGAAGGGCTTGCCGAGGTTGTCGACGACCGCGTGGAGGCCGCCCTTGATCACGCGCTGGATGAAGATGTCGACCTCCACGACGAGCGGGTCGGTGCCGCGCTGGTGGCCGTCGCGCTCGCGGATGATGCGCGCGCCTGCGATGCGGTCGACCAGCGTCCTGCCGGAGACGGGCTCGGAATACGTGCAGAGGATCGCGAAGGACTTTTCCATGTAGCCAGTCGCCAGCGCCGGCGGCAGCAACTGCAGCGCCTTACGCAGCGCCGCCATGTCCTCGATGTACGCGGAGAAGGAGCCATTGGCGGAGTAGTCCCCGCGCGTGGTCCTGAGCACGTAGGGGCCCGAGCCTCGGAGCTCGCCGATCTCGAGGCCGTGCTCGTAATTGACGCTTTGAAGTGCGATCCGCATCCCCGCCACCACCGCCTCGTAGGAGGTGAAGGAGATGGCGTGACCGGGGACCAACTGTTGGAGAACACCAGGCATGATCGGCTCCTTTACGCGGTGACGTTGAGGGCGAAGCCGATCTCAGTGCTCAACCGCTTGGCATAGGCCAAGGGCTGCACAGCGACCGTGGTCGGCAGAATCTGCGTGCTCGTGATGTTCGCGGCGCGGTCGACCGCATAGTCGATCGCCGTGACCTGCCCCGCGCGCCCGGAGGCGTTCTTCGGAATGAGCAGCGCCTGCTCGAGCGCTTCCCGGACGGTCTCCTCCACGATCACCGCCTCGCGCTCGTCGATGCTGCCGTCCGGGTTGGTGCGGAACTCCGCCGACACGAACTGCTGCTGCGCCGCGTAGGTGACGCGGCTCGCGACGTCCATGACCCGGCGGTGCTGCCAGTAGAGATAGTCAGACCCGACCGGCGACTTCATGCGGGCGTTGGTGAGATAAAAGCCCGCGACGCCAGCCCAGGTCCTGGCGGTAGTGAACTTCGCCGCGTCCATCTCCTCGGTGACGAATTCGTCGTGCGTGATCGCCAAGACGCCCGGCAGTGGCCCGTCCGCAAAGCGCGCCAGGTCTGTCGAGACGACGACGCGCCCCGCGCGCGCTGCCACGCTATTGAGAAGCGGCGTGCGAGGCGCGCCGAAGCCGGCGAACGCCTTGCTGGTCGCGCAGACTTGCTCGCCATAGACCACCGAGATGCGGCGTGAGGCGACCGAAGCGAACGCAGTCTTGACCGCCGCGCGGGTGTCGGCGGAGCCCGCGTCCATGATGCCGCCGACGTAGCGATAGATCGCCTCGAGCGAGGTGAGGTGGACGTCGAGCGCGCCGAACACCGTGGCCGCCTCGCTGCCCGTCTCGTTGGTGCCGGTGAGGACGATCGCATCCAGCGTGAAGTCGGGCGCACCCTGGAAATAGGTCCTGAGCGCGGCGATGGCGCCGGCCAGCTCGGTCGTCGAGTAATGGGGCGCGGTGGTCTCGAAGGTGAACTTGTCCCCGAGCTCCAGA
>Ga0207682_10000581_pt1 | contig 16931 bp, 14 predicted proteins | sample KBSM63metaG_FD_184332 | JGI IMG/M metagenome (GOLD analysis project Ga0207682, IMG submission 184332) | Miscanthus rhizosphere microbial communities from Kellogg Biological Station, Michigan, USA - KBS M6-3 metaG (SPAdes) (version 2) | ecosystem: Host-associated > Plants > Roots > Rhizosphere >... | reverse complement strand
GGAACTTCAAGGAGTTCCTTCGCCGCCACCAGATTCCGACGCAGGTCTGGTACAGGGCCTATCCGGGGCTGACCGCGGTGGATCTGGAGAGGAACTCACGCGTGCGGCGCGGCATCGACACGCCGCAGCTCGGTGAACGGGACGCGGCCGAATGGGTGGAACTGCTGTGACACCTCGGGCGGTGGACTTTCGGGATGTTCAGGGTCTCGTGCGCTTCGGCTACAAGCACCTCAAGGCCGCGCGTTATGCCGTCCTCCGCGTACGGGAGCCGGCCGCGGCCCGGGCCTGGCTGCAGCAGGCGCCGGTGACCAACGCCGAGTACGTCCAGCCGCCACCGCCGTGGGCGCTCCACGTCGCCTTGAGCGCAGCGGGTCTCGCCGCGATCGGCGGAAACCAGAATTGTCTTTTTCATGTGGAGTTAGCTCAGTTCAGAGTAGGTACGCACGCCCGGCGTCCCTTCGCGGGATCACCAGGCGAACCTGCCTTTCTGGCTGAGGCGCGCTTGCATGTGGATGCTCTGCAGGACCCCTACCGCCAGGAAGGTCGCCAAGACAGACGACCCCCCGTAGCTCATCAGCGGCAAAGGAATCCCGGTGATCGGCATGATCCCCAGGTTCATCCCCACGTTTACGAAGACCTGGAAAAGCAGCATGGCGGCGATGCCACCTGCGACCAGGGTTCCGTAGGAGTTCTTCGAGAGCGTCACAATCCGCAGCGCCCGCCAGATCAGCAGGGCGTATAGGGATAGGACCAACGCGGCGCCGAGGAATCCGTAGCGCTCACCGATCACGGCGAAAATGAAATCGGTGTGCCGCTCAGGGACGAAGTCGAGCCGCGTTTGGGTGGCCCGATCGCCCCGTCCGGTCTTCTCCCCGGAACCGATGGCGATCTTGGCCTGGTTTTGCTGATAGCCCGCGTCGGCGGGGTCCGCGCTGGGATGCAGGAACGAGGTGAGCCTCTGCTCCTGGTAGCCCTTCAATACCGGCGTCCCGACTGCGGGCGCCACGACGAGGACCGCCGCCGTCAAAACGACGAAGGCTGCGCCGATCACCGCGAAGTGCGTCCAACGGACGCCCCCCACGTACATCACGGCGAGGGTAATCGCCCCGTACACCAGAGAGGTGCCGAGGTCCGGCTGCAAGAAGACGAGCGCAGCCGGTGCCAGGCCGAGGCAGAGGTAACGCACTGTGCGCTGCCAATCCGACCCGTTCCTGGCGCCATCGATGACGAAACCGGCAAGGGCCAAGACGAGCAGCACCTTGCCCAGCTCCGATGGCTGGAAGCTGAAGAAGGGAAGTTCGAAGGCGCGCCGCGAGCCGCGCGCGGCGAAGCCGAAGACGAAGACGAGCGAGACGCTGACGCAGAGGAAGGTGTAGATGCCGACCCGCAGCTCGCGGAAGCGTGAATAGTCGATGCGGGTGAGCAGGTACATGCCGATGATTCCGAGCACGCCGTAGATCGCCTGCCGGTCGACGAAGTAATAGGGACTGCCGGGGACGTCATGCGTCGTCGCCTGGGCCAGCGTGAAGACGCTGAAGACGACGAGGGCGGCGGCGGAGAAGGCCAGCTGGCCGTCCATGTAGGGCAGGCCGAGACGCTCGGCTATGCCGGGATGGAAGGCGAAGGGCTCGGGCCGGGCACGGCGCGCACGGGTCGCGTACATCGTCGCCTCAGCCTTCGCTTTCTTCTTCTTCGGTGCTCGCGTCGTGGGCGAGCTCTTTGGCGAAATACGCTTCCAGGATCTTCCTTGCTGCCGGCGCGGCTGATTCAGCGCCGAAACCGCCTTCCTCCATCGTAACGAAGGTAACGATACGTGGATTGGGATAGGGAGCGAGGACGCCGTACCACGACTGGTCCGCGTGCGGTGGGCGCTGGGCGGTGCCGGTCTTGCCGGCGACCGGGATCGGGAAGTCGCCGAAGACCGCGAACGAGGTGCCGGCGCCGTTCTGGGCGGCGTCGTGGAGCCCTTCCAGGATCGTGGCGCGGTATTCGGGGTCGATGTGCACGTGCCGGCGCGGCTTCGGATCGAATTCCTTCATCACCCGGCCGGCCGCGTCATCCACCTGCAGGCCGATGTGGGGCGTGACGACCGTGCCGCCGTTGGCGAGCGTCGCGTAGGCGACCGCCATCTGCAGCGGGTTGGTCTGCAGGTCGCCCTGGCCGGTGGCGAGCTGGATGTTGTCGCCGGCGGACCAGGGCCGGTCGGTTTCGCCTTCCTTGTAGAGCTGGTTGCGCCAGTGCTGGGAGGGCAGCAGGCCTTCTTCGGCACCGGGCAGGTCGATGCCGGTCGGGCGGCCGATGCCGAGCGCGTGCGCCCAGTGCTGCAGCTCGCCGGTGTCCCACATGCGCAGGCCGAGCGTGTAGAAGAAGACGTCCGAGGAGACTTCCAGCGCCGTGACCAGGCTGACCGTGCCGTTGGCCGCTTCGCCGGCATTTTTGAAGTGCTGGCCGCCGACGACCAATTCACCGGGGTCTTCGATCGCTTCGTTCACCTGCAGGTTGCCGCTTTCCAGAGCCGCCAGCGCGGTTATGAGCTTGAAGGTCGAACCGGTGGGATAGAGGCCGGCGATCGCCCGGTCGGTCAGCGGCGCCGCCGGATTGTTGTAGGTCGCGTCGACCTGGGCCTGGGTCAGCGTGGGACGGGCGAAAAGAGCGGGTTCGAAGGTCGGGAAGGAGCCGAGCCCGAGGATTTCGCCCGTGTGCACGTCCATCGTGATGAACGCGCCGGGCAGGCCGCGTTCGGCCATCGCCGCTTCGCCGGCCTCCTGCACGTTCTGGTCGATCGTCAGCTTCAGGTTGTCGCCTGGCACCGGCGGCTTGGAGACGAGGCGGCCGTTGGGCGTCGGCTCACCGAGGGCATCGACCTGGATCCGGGTCAGGCCCGGACGGCCGCGCAGGTAGCGGTCGTAGGTGTCCTCGACCCCGCTCTGGCCGATCTCATCGCCCGGCACCAGGCCCTTGTAGCGGGCTTCCTTCAGCTGTTCTTCGTTGATCTCGCTGACCGAGCCGAGGACGTGAGCGCCAAATGTGCCGTGGGGGTAGGCGCGGACGAAGACCCGCTGCACCTCCACGCCCGGGAAGCGCTCCTGGTTTTCCTGCAGGTAGAAGACGAGGTAGTGACCGACGTCGTTGCGCAGGGTGACCGGCGCCGCCGGCGCCAGCTTCAGCTCTTCGTGCATCGTGCGGCGCACGCGGCGCAGGGTGCTGTGGGTCAGCTCGGCCAGCTTCGAGAGCTCGGCGCGGCGTTCGGTCGGGTCCTCCGGCAGTTTGCGCGGGTTGACCTGGAGGGCAAGGCTGGTCCTGTTGGCGACCAGCAGCTTGCCGTTGCGGTCGAGGATCTCGCCGCGCGGAGCGCTGGTGCGGAACGAGCGGGTGCGGTTGTTCTTCGCTTCCGCGAGGTACTTTTCGCCGTCGAGGACCTGCAGCAGCCAGAGCCGGAAGAAGAGGATCGCGAAGAGGACGACGGCGAAGCCGCCGAAGAGCGCGATCCGCAGCGCCAGGCGATTGGTCATCGCCGGACCCCGCTCGTCGGAACGCAGGTACATCAGACCCCCAGCGTGCGCGGCTGCCGGCGCCGGCGCACCTTCGGCTCCTCGACCAGGGCCGGGCGCAGCAGGCGCTGCACGAGCAGGTAGAGCGGCCAGCCGATGAAGAAGGCGTAGACACTCTTCAACAGCAGGTCGCGGATGATCAGTGGGCTGACCGGCGCGTCGATCCCGAACAGCAGCTGGATCACCGCGTAGCCGATCTCGGCCGCGAGGGTCAAGCCCATGCAGAGCAGCGCCGGCACCAGCGAGCTGTGGATCTCGAAGCGCTCGCGGAAGAGGCCGGCGAAGTAGCCGATGCTGAGCAGGACCAGCGAGGAGATGCCGAGCGCCTCGACCAGCAGGCAGTCGAGGAAGAAGCCGATCGAGAAGCCGGCGACGGCACCGGTGAGGCTGCCGCCGAGCAGCGCCAGGCAGACGACCAGGGCGGGCAGGATGTCGGGACTGACGTGAAAGAGCTCGACCCGGGAGAAGAAGGAGAGCTGCAGGAGCACGCCGAGCATGCCGATCAGCGTGATGCGGGCGACGATCTTCGGAGTGAAGATCACCCTCGAGAGCCCCCCGTCAGCACCTGGACCAGGTCGAGGTTGCGCAGATCGGCGAAGGGACGCAGGTCGACCTGTTCGTTGGCCTCCTGTTCGATCACCGAGGCCTTGGTGATTTCACCGATCGGCAGTCCCGGCGGGAAGTGCGAGGCAAGGCCCTGGGCGCGCCAGCCGGAGGTGACGACCGATTGGCCGCCGTGCACGCGTTTGGTCGAGTCGATGAAGTCGAGGATCAGATGTTCAGGATCGCCTACTTCGGGCTTGACCACGCCCTGCACGCCGGCGGGCAGGACCTTGCCGGAAATTGCGCTGGCGTGATCGGTGAGCAGCATCACCTGGGAAGAACCCGGCTCGGTCGCGGCGATGCGGCCGACCACGCCATCGCCGGAGATGACCGGATCGTCGACGTGCACCCCGTCGCCACTGCCGACATCGATCGTGACGCTGGAGCGCCACAGCGTCGGCGAGCGGGAGATGACGCGGCCGGTGACCGGCTCATAGGCCGACGCGGCAAGCACCGGGTCTTTGTCGAGTTCGACCAGCTTGCGCAGCTGCGCGTTCTCCTGCATCGCCTCCTGACCTGCAACCGCCTGGGCTCGCGCCTTGTTCAACTGATCCTTGAGGCGGCTGTTTTCACCCTTGGCGTCAAAGGTCTCGTCGAACCAGTCGACCAGGTCGCGGGCCGGCTTGAGGGCGCGGTCGGCCACCCCCTGCACGGGGCTGAAGATTGTGCTGACACCGCGCTGCAGACCGTTCGATCCCTGCCCGTAGGTGATCGTCAAGAGCACGAACGAACCGACGATCAGCAGCGCGAGCACCGCCCTACGGCGGCGTACTTGCTTTCGGTACACGGTGAAGACCTAAGTTTGGGGCTTGCGATGAAGGAGACCTAAGCAAAGTGCCTGGTCCCGGAATTCTGCTTGCTGGCGCGGTGGATGGTCTCGAACTCCTCGAGGGAGATTCCCGATCCCACCGCCACGCACGTAAGCGGTGACTCTGCCAGTTGACAGGGCATCTGGCATTCGTCGCGCAGGCGCTGTTCCAGTCCTTGCAGCAGCGCACCGCCGCCGGCGAGCGTGATGCCGCGGTCCATGATGTCACCCGCCAGCTCAGGCGGGGTGCGATCGAGGGTGTCCTTGACCGCCTCGACGATGTGCCCGACTGGTTCCTCCAGGGCCTCGCGCACCTCCTCGGAGGTGAGTTCGATCGTCTTCGGCAAGCCGGAAACGAGGTCGCGGCCGCGGATCTCGGTCCGCACCTCCTCCGGCAGCGGCGAGGCGGAGCCGGCCTCGAGCTTGACTTCCTCGGCGGTCTGGGTGCCGATCGCCAGCTTGTACTCGTGCTTGCAGTGGTTGACGATCGCCTCGTCGAGCTCATCGCCGCCGACCCGGATCGACTGCGAGACGACGATCCCGCCGAGCGAGATCACGGCGACCTCGGTGGTGCCACCGCCGACGTCGACGACCATCGATCCGGTCGGCTCCGCGACCGGCAGGCCGGCGCCGATCGCGGCCGCCATCGGCTCCTCGATCAGATAGGCCTGGCGGGCGCCCGCCGAGAGGCACGCCTCCTCGACCGCGCGCTTCTCGACGCCGGTGACGCCGGAGGGAACGCAGACGACGACTCGGGGGTGGGCAAAGCGATTGGAGTGAACCTGTTTGATGAAGTGGCGCAGCATCTGCTCGGTGACGTCGAAGTCGGCGATGACGCCGTCCTTGAGCGGCCGGATCGCGGTGATCGTGCCGGGCGTGCGACCCAGCATCCGCTTCGCTTCGGCGCCGACCGCGTGGACCTGGCCGGTCTGCGAGTCGATCGCCACCACCGACGGCTCGGACAGCACGATGCCGCGCCCGCGGACGTAGACGAGCGTATTGGCCGTGCCCAGGTCGACGGCCATGTCGCGACCGCCAAGCCCTCTGAGGTAGCTGAATAGGCCCATGCGTGGAAAAGGAGTGCTGCTCGGCAAAGATGATCCCAAACGCGCGTAAGCGCGTGTCTCGCCGCACTCTGCGCTGGGTGAAAAGTCCCGGAGGTGGGCTCAGTGACGGGTGAACAGCTCGGGAGCCAGCTCGAAGAGCAGGCCCACCGGCAGACCGACGACGTTGGAGACGCTGCCCTCGATCCGCTCGACCAGGGTCGAACCGAGGGTCTGGATCGCGTAGCCGCCCGAGCGACCCTCCCACTCGCCGAAACCGACGTAGCGTTCCTTTTCGGCCTCGCTCAGCTCCCTGAAGACGACGCTGGTCCGTTCCAGCCCACTGCGCTCCTCACCGTCAACAACGACGACCAGGCCGCTCATCACCGTGTGCGCCCGTCCCGACATCCGGTCCAGGTAGGCGCGGGACTCGGCGGCGTCGGCGGGCTTGCCCAGCGCCTTGCCGTCGAGGACCACGTCTGTGTCGCAGGCGATGACGGTTCCCTCGCGTGCGACGGCCCGCGCCTTCATGCGCGCGTTCTCCAGCACCTCGAGCTCGGGGTCGCCGCCGCTCAGCTCCTCGACGCCGGAGACGACCACCTCGAACTCGATCCCCAGCTTGCCGAGGATCTCGCTTCGCTGCGGGGAAGCGGAAGCGAGGACGACGCTCAAGACAGCTCTGGGAACCAGATGCCGATCTCGCGCTCGGCCGACTCCTCGGAATCGGAGCCGTGGACCATGTTGAAGGTCACCTCGAGCGCGAAGTCGCCACGGATCGAGCCGGGGGCCGCCTCGACCGGATTGGTCGCGCCGATCAGCTGGCGCGCGGCGGCAACGGCTTCGTGACCCTCGAGCACCGCGGCCACCAGCGTGCCACCGGTGATGAAGGAGACGAGCTCGCCGAAGAAGGGCTTGTCGGTGTGCTCTTCGTAATGCTTGTTGGCGATCGGCTCATCGGCCCGCATCGTCTTCAGCGCCGCGATCCTCAGGCCCTTGCGCTCGAAGCGGGCGAGTACCTCGCCGGTCAGGGCGCGCTGGAAGGCGTCAGGCTTTACGAGGATCAGCGTCCGGCTCACGGGCGGGGCTCCTTTGGGGTCGTTTGGATGTTGCGGTCTCTGCGTCCTGCTCGGCGGCGGGAGCCTCTTTGGCTTTTGCCGGCGGCCGCCGCTTCGGGCGCTCCTCCTGCTTGGCGCGTTCCTCGCGCTTGGGGCGTCCCTCGCGAGGGCGCTCAGCGGCGGCGGCCCGCCGTTTCTCGGCGGCTCCACGCTGGCGCCGCGGGCGCTCGGCGATCGGGTTTTCGCAGTAGGGACAGAGCGCCCAGCGCGGGTCGACCGGCTTGCCGCAGCTGGAACAGGGGTCCTTGAGGCGGTGCTGGCACTGCGGGCAGCGCAGGAAGTCCTTCTCGGTCGGATATTCGCAGTTGGGACAGGAGGCCTCGGTCAGCTGGCGCACGCGCAGCTCGGCGGCACGGATCTCCAACTCGCGTTCGTGGGCGTCCTCGAGGAACTCCGGCGGGCGCACGATCGCGTAGACCGCGGTGCCGATGTAGGGGAAGAAGGAGCCGATCGTCGCGCAGGCGACCAGGAAGGGATCGGAGATGCGGCGGCGGGCATCGAAGTAGGTGTAGACGATCAGGGCAAGCCAGACGACCACGATCATCAGGACGAAGAGGGTGACGGCCAGGTTGAGGCCGCTGTTTGAGATGCCGAAGATCGCTAGTGCCATGGCTGAGGGCGCCGCCGGAGAGGGGAGCGGCAGTCTACTTCGCCGCCGGGTCGGGGAACCCTGTCAGCCCGCTCAGACGTGGTCGGCGTCGGATACGCGTCTACAGGAAGAGGCTGCCGAAGAGGTAGCCGAGGCCGAAGAAGACGAGGATCACGGCGGCGACGACGGCGGCGACCAACGCCATCATCGAAAGCAGTTCTGAGCCGGCGCTTTTGCTGCCCGAGGCCATCGGCTCAATCCTCGCACAGGGCGAAGGCGGCGCGAGCGGGCGCAAGCAGGTAATGCGAGCCGGTGACCAGCAGGACCCCACCGGCGCGCCGGCGCGCCAGCTCGCGCCCGCGGCGCAGCGCGGCCGCCAGTTCGGGCTGATGCTCGGCGGGGACACCCGCCGCGGCGCAGGCGTCCGCGAGTTTGCCGGCGGAATGCGAGCGGACCCCGGGCAGCCCACGGGCTTGCAACGCCGCCGGATCGAGCTCGGTGCAGACGGCGTACTCGAGGGCCGGCGCCAGGGCGCGGATCATCGCGCCGGCGTCCTTGTCCGCCAGCGCGGCCAGGCAGGCGACCACCGGCCGGTCGCCGACCACTTCACCCAGCGCCTCCGCCAGGGCAGCGGCCCCGTCGGGGTTGTGGGCGACGTCGAGAAAGGTCGGTGGATCCTCGCCGAGGCGCTCGAGGCGGCCGGGGACGACGAGCGTGGCGGCGACCGCAGCGACCGCCTCGGGATCGAGTGCCCCGAGGAAGGCCTCGGCCGCCGCGCGGGCAAGGGCGAAATTACGCCGCTGGAACCGCCCCGGCGCGCGCAGCTCGATCGCCTCGCCCGGATCCTCCGGGGCGACGATCAGCTTCGCCCCGTGCTCGGCGGCGGTGCGGCCGGTGAGCTCGGCCACCGACGAGCTCACTCGACCGCGGACCAAGGTCGTGTGATCGCGCAGCACAGCGAGCTTCTCAGCCGCGATCTCGAGCTCGGTCTCGCCCAACAGCTCGGTGTGGTCGAGGCCGATCGAGGTCAGCACGGTCACCTTCGAGGGAATCGTGTTGGTCGCGTCGAGCCTCCCTCCCAGCCCCGCCTCGATCACCGCGACCTCGACCCGCGCCGCGGCGAAGGCGACGAACGCCGCCCCGGTCGCGACCTCGAACTGGGTCACCGCGTCGCCCTCCTCGAGGCCACGGTTCACGCTCTCGGCCGCTCGTGCGGCGCGCTCGACCGCCACGGCGAAAGCATCGGCCTCGATCTGCTCTCCTCCGATCAGCACTCTTTCCGACCAGCGCTGCGGATGGGGCGAGACGCAGGCGCCCGTGCGCAGGCCGTGGGCCTCGAGCAGTGCGGCGATCATCCGCGTCACCGATGACTTGCCGTTGGTGCCGACGACGTGGATCGAGGCGAAGCGGTTCTGGGGCATCCCCAGCGCCGTGTTGAGGCGGTGCATCCGCTCGAGCCCGAGCTTCCAGCCCAGCGGCTCCAGCGAATCCAGGTAATCCTGAGGATCTATTCGGTGAGCTCCTCGAGCTCGGCCCGGTGGCGCTCCAGCTTGGCGCGCTCCTCCTCGACCAGCTCGGCCGGGGCGCGGGAGACGAACTTCTCGTTGGCCAGCTTGCCCTCGGCTCGGGCGACCTCGGAGCGCAGCTCCTCGCGCCGCTTCTCCAGCCTCGTCGCCACCGCGTCGGCGTCGATCTCGGCCGAGGCGAGCACCCGTACCGGGCCGACGGCGGCGATCGGATCACCGCCGTCGCCGCCTAGCTCAAAGCGGCTGAGGCGGCCGACGAACTCGTGCGGTGCCTCGCCCTCGACCCGGGCCGAGAGCTCGCTCTTGGCGGGGACCTCGACCATGTCGCGCCAGGCACGCAGGCGCCGGGTCAGCTCGATCCCACGCTCGACCTCGGCTTCGGCCTCGGAATCGAAGAGCGACTCCTCCACGACGGGGAAGCTGTGCACGGCCAGGTGACCCTGACGGCTCGGGTGGTAGGACCAGACCTCCTCGCTGACGAAGGGCATGATCGGGTGCAGCAGCGCCAGCGTCCGCTCCAGCAGCCAGAGCAGGTTGGCCGAGACCGCCTCTTCGCCCTCGTACAGCCGTGGCTTGACGATCTCCAGGTACCAGTCGCAGAGCTCGGACCAGAAGAAGGAGTAGGCCTCCGCCGCCGCGTGGGCGAAGTCGTAGGAGTCGAGCTTCTCCGTGACGGAAGCGATGGTGCGCTCCATGCGCGAGAGGATCCACTTGTCCTCAGCCCGCTCGGCGACGGGCTTGGCCTCGACCTCGGCCGCGTTGAGCAGGATGAGTCGGCTCGCGTTCCAGAGCTTGTTGGAGAGGTCGCGCCCCTGCTGGACCTTGGCGTCTGAATAGCGGACGTCCTGGGTCGAGGACATCGCCAGCAGGCCGAAGCGCAGCGCGTCTGCGCCGTGCACGTCGATCTCCTCCAGGGGATCGATGCCGGTGCCGAGGCTCTTCGACATGCGGCGGCCGTCGCGGGCCTGGATCACCGAGTGCACGTAGACGTCGTCGAAGGGCACGTCGCCGGCGAACTCCAGCCCGGTCATGATCATCCGCGCGACCCAGAGGAAGAGGATCTCGCGGGCGGTGGTGAGGAAGCTGGTCGGATAGAAGGCGCGCAGCTCCGGGGTCTCGTCAGGCCAGCCGAGCGTGGCGAAGGGCCAGATCGCCGAGCTGAACCAGGTATCGAGCACGTCCTCCTCCTGGCGCAGCTCGCCGCCGCAGGAGCCGCAGCGCCGAGGCGCCGCCGTCGGGTCCTCGGCGACGAAGGTCTCTTCGCAGGCGTCGCAGTACCAGACCGGGATCCGGTGTCCCCACCAGAGCTGGCGCGAGATGCACCAGGGCCGGATCTCCCGCATCCAGTCGAGGTAGACGCGCTTCCACTGGCCGGGGGCGATCCTCACCCGGTCGCTCTCCACGGCCTCGATCGCCGGCGCCGCGAGCTCGTCCATGCGGCAGAACCACTGCAGGGAGATCAGCGGCTCGATCCGCTCGCCGGAGCGGTGTGAAAAGGGGACGGAGTGGGTGTAGGGCTCTTCGCCGCTGAGGGCGCCCTCCTCGCGCAGCGCCTCGACCACCGCTTTCTGCGCCTCCGCGGCGGTCATCCCGGCGAAGCGCTCCCCCGCCTCCTCGGTCAGCCGCCCGTCGGGACCGATCGCGACGATCTCCTCGAGCCCGTGCTTGCGGCCGATCTCGAAGTCGTTTGGGTCGTGGCCGGGAGTGATCTTCAGCGCCCCGGTGCCGAACTCGGGATCGACGTGCTCGTCGGCGATGATCGGCAGGCGCCGCCCGACCAGCGGCAGGACGCAGTGCCGGCCGACGAGATCCCCGTAGCGCTCGTCGTCGGGGTTCACGGCGACGGCGGTGTCGGCGAGCATCGTCTCCGGGCGCACCGTGGCGACCGTGAGCACCCGGTCGGAGTCCTCCACCGGGTAGTCGATCGAGAAGAGCGTGTCCTCGACCTCGCGGTTCTCGACCTCCAGGTCGGAGATCGCCGAGTGCGAGCCCGGGTCCCAGTTGACCATGTAGTTGTCGCGGTAGATGTAGCCCTTGTCGTAGAGCTGCTTGAAGACGCGGTAGACCGCCCTGACGTATCCCTCGTCCAGGGTGAAACGCTCGCGCTCGTAGTCGCAGGAGGCGCCGAGCCGCTTGTACTGCTCGACGATCCGCGAGCCGTACTCCTCGCGCCACTCCCAGACCCGCTTGACGAACTCCTCGCGGCCGAGATCGTGCCGCGAGACCCCTTCCTCCTTGAGCTTTTTCTCGACCACCGACTGAGTCGCGATCCCGGCGTGGTCCGTCCCCAGGATCCAGAGCGAGTTCTTGCCCCGCATCCGGTTCATCCGCACCAACGCGTCCTGCATCGACCCGTTCAGCGCGTGCCCCATATGCAGCGCCCCGGTCACGTTGGGCGGCGGAATCGCCACCGAGAAATTCTCCTCCGGGGAGCCCTCTGCCGGCGGGTGAAAGTACCCCGCGTCCATCCATTCCGAGAAGATCCGCGACTCGACCTCGGTCGGGTCGTAGCGGGTCGTCTCTTCAAGTTTCTTGAGGCGTGCCTCGTCCACGGGGCGAGTCTAAATAGGCGGGACCGTAGGGGTGGTGGTGCCCTCCGCTGAAAGCCGTCGCGCAGCTGAGGCGAATATCCACTTCGACGCGTACCCCCTGAGCTTTCCGCGGAGGGCACCACCACCCCTACCGCGCTCGACTAGCTCGACACCGCGAACGCATCAGGGTCAAGAAGCTCTGACGGGAAGCTCCGTAGGGACGTAGAGGGGTCGGGTGCCCCTCCAGCAAAGCTCAGGCGGGTACGCCGCGAAGTGGATATTCAATTCAGCTGCGCGACGGCTTTGAGGGAGGGGCACCCGACCCCTCCCCCTCGCTACGCAGATTCTTCGCTCAGTTCGTTCTCGATCCCACTGATGTCTTGAGGAGCCGCCTCGGTAACAAGAGTCGGCCGGCGTCCCTGCTCAATCGTCTCCTTCGTGACCACGCACTTGGTGACGTCCCTGCGCGAAGGCAGCTCAAACTGCACGTCCAAGAGCGTCTCCTCGAGGATCGAGCGCAGGCCGCGGGCGCCGGTCTCGCGTTCGAGCGCCTTGTTGGCGATCGCCTCGAGGCTGTCCTCGGCGAAGACGAGCTCGATCTCGTCGAACTCGAAGAAGCGCTGGAACTGCTTGGTCAGCGCGTGCTTGGGCTCGGTGAGGATCGTGATCAGGTCATCGCGGCTGAGCTGGTGGATCGCGGCGACGACCGGCAGGCGGCCGATGAACTCGGGGATCAAGCCGTATTCCATCAAGTCCTCGGGCAGCACCTGCTCGAACCACTCGCCGGCGTCCTCCTTCTCCTCACGCGAGGAGATCGCGGCGCCGAAACCGACCCCGCGGTCGCCGACGCGGCGCTCGATCACCTTGTCGAGTTCGGCGAAGGAGCCACCGCAGATGAAGAGGATGTTGGTGGTGTCGATCGTGAGGAACTCCTGGTGGGGGTGCTTGCGCCCTCCCTGCGGCGGCACCGAGGCGGTCGTCCCCTCGAGGATCTTCAGCAGCGCCTGCTGCACGCCTTCGCCGGAGACGTCGCGGGTGATCGACGGGTTGTCCGCCTTTCGCGCGATCTTGTCGATCTCGTCGATGTAGATGATCCCCGTTTCGGCCTTTTTGACGTCGTAGTCGGAGGCCTGGATCAACTTCAAGAGGATGTTCTCGACGTCCTCGCCGACGTAGCCGGCCTCGGTCAGCGCGGTCGCATCCGCGATCGCGAAGGGGACGTTGATGATCCGGGCCAGCGTCTGGGCAAGCAGCGTCTTGCCACAGCCGGTCGGGCCGAGCAGCATGATGTTGGACTTCTGCAGCTCGACGTCGGTGTCCTCGCTCTGCACCATCTGGACGCGCTTGTAGTGGTTGTAGACGGCAACCGAGAGGGCGCGCTTGGCGGCATCCTGGCCGACCACGTACTCCTGCAGGACGTCGTGGATCTCCTGCGGCTTGGGCAGGTTCTCGAGTTCGACCTGGCTGGTGGGTGGCGTCAGCTCCTCATCGATGATCTCGTTGCAGAGGTCGATGCACTCATCGCAGATGTAGACGCCGGGACCTGCGATCAGCTTCTTGACCTGGCGTTGTGACTTACCGCAGAAGCTGCAGAGGAGTTGCTCGTTCGAGTCTGTCGGCCGTGCCAGCGAAATCCCCTCCTTCGGGGCTGGTGGTTTGCCTCCCGGCTCGCGCTCCAAAGCTTAGACGGCGCGGCAAGTGGGCCCTGTTCGTGGGCTGGATCTACTCCGCCGAGGACCCCCTCCCTGCCTGTGATTGCAACCTTGCGAGATACGGTTGAGCTGTGTCCCCCGCGCCCCGCATCGAGCCGATAACCAGCGAACAGCTGGAGCGGTTGCTGCCGATGATCGCCGAATACCAGCGCTTTTACGAGGTCGAGGAGATCGACGAGGAGCGCAACCGCGAGTTCTTCGCCCGCTTCGTCAGCCCCAGCGAGAACGGCATGCTGCTCGGCGCTTGGCGCGACGACGACCTCATCGGCTACGCCTGCCTCTACTGGCACTTCACTTCGCTGGTCCCTGCCGAGACCGTCTTGATGAACGACCTCTTCGTAGCCGAAGCGGCCCGGGGCCAAGGCGTCGGCCGAGCCCTGATAGAGGCCGGCGCATCCGTCGCCCGAGATCGCGGCGCCCACCACCTCGAGTGGGCCACCGCCCCCGACAACGCAACAGCCCGACGCCTCTACGACTCAACCGGCGCCGAGCGCTCCACCTGGATCGAGTACGAGCTGGAGCTCTAGAAGCTTCTCGCCGGAAACTGCATGCCGCGAGAGGGGTCCTCGCTACGCAGTCCCGAAGTAGGGGTTAGGTGGGGAGGGGCCCATCAGCAAGCCCCTCCCCTTGTCCCCACCTCAGCTACTAGAAGTGAACGATCGGGATGATCAGGATCGCGACGATGTTGGCGACCTTGATCATCGGGTTGATCGCGGGACCGGCGGTGTCCTTGTAGGGGTCGCCGACGGTGTCGCCGGTGACCGAGGCCGCGTGGGCCTCGGAGCCCTTGCCGCCGTGAGCGCCGTCCTCGATCAGCTTCTTGGCGTTGTCCCAGGCACCGCCACCTGCCGTCATCGAGACGGCGGCGAAGAGGCCGACGACGATGACGCCGATCAGCAGACCACCGAGCGCGTCGACGCTGAGCAGGCCGACGATGACCGGAACCACGATCGGGATCAGCGAGGGAAGGATCATCTCCTTCTGCGCCGCCAGAGTGACGATGCTGACCGTCTTGGCGTAGTCGGGTTTTTCGGTCCCCTCCATGATTCCCGGGTGCTCGCGGAACTGCTCGCGCACCTGTTCGACCACCTGACCGCCGGCGCGGCCGACGGCCTCGATCGCGAAGGCGGCGAAGAGGTAGACCATCATGCCGCCGATGATCAGCCCGATCAGCACGTCCGGACTCGAGAGGTTGAAGAGCCCGTTGAGGTCGAACCCGGCGGGCGCCTCTCCGGCCAATTCGCTCTTGAACGCCGCGAACAGCACCAGCGCCGCCAGGGCGGCGGAGCCGATCGCGTAACCCTTGGTGACGGCCTTGGTCGTGTTGCCGACCGCGTCGAGCGGATCGGTGACCGCCCGCACCTCCTCCGGCAGCTCGGCCATCTCGGCGATGCCGCCGGCGTTGTCGGTGATCGGCCCGAAGGCGTCGAGGGCGACGATCAGGCCGCAGAGCGAGAGCTGACCCATGACGGCGATGCCGATGCCGTAGATGCCGGCGAGCTCGTTGGCGCCGAGGATCGCCAAGGCGATCACAAGCGCCGGAGCGGCGGTCGACTGGAAGCCCTGGGCGAGGCCCTGGATGATGTTCGTCGCGTGTCCGGTCTCCGATGCCTGGGCGATCGTCTTGACCGGGCGGAAACGGGTCGACGTATAAAATTCGGTGATCACGAAGAGCAGGGCCGTGACCGCCACTCCGATCACAGAGCAGAGCCAGAGATCGGTGACGCTGACCGCATTCGCCCCGGCCTCCAGGCCGAGTCGCACCGGTTCACTCATCAGCCAATCGGTGATCGGATAGAAGGCTGCGATCGAGAGGATCCCGGCCGCGATCACGCCGGTGTACAGCGCGCCCTCGACCCGATCGGTTTTCGTCCGCACCAGCAGTGCGCCGATGATCGAGGCGATGATCGCGACGGCGCCGATCACCAGCGGGTAGATCGCCACCTCGCGGGAGAATTCACCGCCCGCGCCGGAGAAGGTGAGCACGCCGAGCAGCATCACGGCGACCGAGGTGACCGCGTAGGTCTCGAAGAGGTCGGCGGCCATGCCGGCGCAGTCGCCGACGTTGTCGCCGACGTTGTCGGCGATCACCGCCGGGTTGCGCGGATCGTCCTCGGGAATACCCGCCTCGACCTTGCCGACCAGGTCGGCGCCGACGTCGGCGGCCTTGGTGAAGATGCCGCCGCCCAGCCGGGCGAAGACCGAGATCAGCGAGCCACCGAAGCCAAGGCCGACAAGCGCGTCGACGGCCTCCTTGTCGGTGCTGCCGGTGATCACGAGGATGCCGTAGTAGCCGGCAACGCCGAGCAGCGCCAGGCCGACGACGAGCAGACCGGTGACCGAGCCACCCTTGAAGGCGACGTCCAGCGCCGGCGGCACGCCACCGCGGGCCGCCTCGGCGACGCGGGCGTTGGCCCGAACCGAGACGTTCATGCCGATGAATCCGGCCGAGCCGGAGAGGATGCCGCCGAAGACGAATCCGATCGCGGTCTTGTAGTCCTGGAGCAGCCAGAGCACGATCGCGATCGGTATGGCGACCGCGGCGATGATCGTGTACTGGCGGTTCAGATAGGCCTGTGCGCCTTCCTGAACGGCTCCCGAGATTTCCCGCATGCGCTCGTTGCCCGGTGACTTCGAGAGCAGGCGCTGGGTGATTATCAGTCCGTAGACGACAGCCGCCCCGGCGCACACTAGGGCGACGACGACTCCGTAGTCGGTCAAGAAACTGGTCAAGTTAGGTCCTCCGGCTGGTTTCTAAGCGGCGCGGGAGTCTATATATGCGAGCGGCGAAAGGCGCTCACAGAGCGAAAGCCGGGCGCCCCCCGCGTCCGGAGACGGCTTTATGTCCGTTCGGCGCCCTGGGGGGCGCCGACGTAGGTGCGCTTCGTCTCGGCGACGGCGTCGCGGTAGATGTCCTCGATCGAGAGACCGGCGTCGAGCGCCTCGCGGGCGCGCTGGGCGCCGTTTCGGGCCGGCAGCTCGACCTCGATGCCGAGCCGGCTGCGCGCCGGCTCGGTCCAGGCGAGCAGCTCCTCCAGGGCGGCTGCCGCCGCAATCTCCTCGCCGCGACGGAAGTCGATCAGCTTGCCGCTCATTCCGTAGCGGATCGCCCGCCAGAGGTTCTCCTCGATCTCGCGATCGCGCAGCGGCGCCCCCGCCCCTTCGTAGCCGTGTTCGTCATAGGCGATCGCGGTCTGGGCGATGCAGGCCGCGATCAGGCCGGCGAGCGCGAAGGACTCCTCACCACGGGTCTGGGCATCGCAGATGCGCACCTCGACCGTGCCGAAGGCGTGGTGGGGGCGCACGCTCCACCAGAGCTGGGTCGACTCGACCGCGGAGTTGACCCGGCTCAAAAGACCGACGAAGTCGGCGTATCCGTCCCAGTCCCGAAACGGGCTGGGCACGCCGCAGCGCGGGAAGGTGCGGGTGAAGATCTCGGTGCGCACGGTGTGC
>Ga0207682_10000578_pt1 | contig 16958 bp, 10 predicted proteins | sample KBSM63metaG_FD_184332 | JGI IMG/M metagenome (GOLD analysis project Ga0207682, IMG submission 184332) | Miscanthus rhizosphere microbial communities from Kellogg Biological Station, Michigan, USA - KBS M6-3 metaG (SPAdes) (version 2) | ecosystem: Host-associated > Plants > Roots > Rhizosphere >... | reverse complement strand
CACCTCTCGAACATCGCGGACGACGAGATCGTGGCGCTGGAAATCCCGACCGGCCAGCCGATCGTCTATGAGCTGGACGACGCGCTGGGGGCGGTGGAGCGTTATTTCCTCAAGGACCGCTGACCCAAGCGGTCATCCCGGCGAAGGCCGGGATCTCGAGACAGGAAGTCTCGGCGGTCTCCACGAGACCCCGGCCTCCGCCGGGGTGACGGCCTGTCGGGGCCGTCAGAATTCCTTCACGCGCTCGCGGTTGCGGGCGGCGCGGCGCAGGACCTCCTCGACGGTGTCGCCGGGCAGGATCGAGGCGACGCTGGCGGTGGCGTGGATCGCCACCTCGGCATGGCCGAGATCGAGCGGATGGGCGGCGATGCAGCGGGCGATGCGCTCGGCCGTGTCGAGCGCCGAATCGGCGTCGAGATGGTCGAGCAGCAGCGAGAAGGCGGCGGCGCCGTTGCGGGCGGCGATGTCGCTGGAACGGATCAGGCTCTTCAGCTGCCGGGCGACATGGCGCAAAGCGGCGTCGCCGGCGACGCGGCCGTAGCGGTCGTTGATGTTCTTGAGGTCGTCGATCTCGACCGAGAGCAAAGCCGCGGGGGTGCCGTGGCGGGCGGCCTGGCTCAGCACCCGCTCGATCTCGCGGACCAGCTGGCGCGCGTCGATCAGCGAGGTCAGCGGATCGCGATCGGGATCCTCCTCGGCCTCGTTCAGCCGGGCGCGAGCATCGGCCAAGGCGGCGCGGAGCAGGGCGTTTTCGTCGGCCAGGCGAGACAGCTGGTCGAGCGCCTCGCGGGCGTCCGGATCCGGCTCTGGGTTGTCCTTTCGGCGTGCCATGCAGCGCACCTTAGAACAGGAAGGTTAATGCATCTTTTAGGCCGCGCCGCCGATTGCCCCTAGAGCGGCAGGGGGCTAGGGGATGGCGCTCCGAACAAGGGTTGGGGCATGGACTCGCCGTCAGTCGGCATCATCATGGGCAGCCGCTCCGACTGGGAGACGATGCGCCACGCCGCCGAGACGCTCGACGCGCTCGGCGTCCCTTACGAGACCAAAATCGTCTCCGCCCACCGCACGCCGGACCGGCTCTATGCCTATGCGCGCGAGGCGGCGGCGCGCGGGCTCAAGGTGATCGTCGCCGGCGCCGGCGGTGCCGCCCATCTGCCCGGCATGGCCGCCTCGATGACCCGGCTGCCGGTGCTCGGCGTGCCGGTCGAGAGCAAGGCGCTGGCCGGGCTCGACAGCCTGCTCTCCATCGCCCAGATGCCGGCCGGCGTGCCGGTGGGGACATTGGCGATCGGCAAGGCCGGGGCGGCCAATGCCGGCCTGCTCGCCGCGGCGATCCTGGCGACCGCGGACGAGGCGCTGGCCGGGCGGCTCGAAGCGTGGCGGCAGGCGCAGACCGACGGCGTCGCCGAAACCCCGGAATGATCGTCCCGCCGGGCTCCGTCATCGGCATCGTCGGCGGCGGCCAGCTCGGCCGGATGCTGGCGCTGGCGGCGGCGCAGCTCGGCTATCGCTGCCACGTCTACGCGCCGGATACCGAGGGGCCGGCGGCGGCCGTCGCCTGGCGATTCAGCGAGGGCGCGTTCGAGGATGAGGCGGCTTTGGGCCGGTTCGCGAACGAGGTCGACGTCGTCACCTACGAATTCGAGAACATACCGGTCGCGGCGCTTGCTTCGATCGCGGAGCGAATCCCCCTCTATCCGCCGACGAAGTCGCTCGAGACCGCGCAGGACCGGCTGGCCGAGAAAAGCTTCGTTCAAGGTCTCGGCGGCCGGCCGGCGCCGTTCGCGCCGGTGGACGACCGCGCCGGACTGGACGCGGCGCTGGAGGAGATCGGCGCGCCGGCGATCCTGAAGACCCGCCGCTTCGGCTATGACGGCAAGGGCCAGGCGCGGATCGACTCGGCGGCCGACACGGATGTGGCCTGGGCTGCGGTGCGCGGCGCGCCGTCCGTGCTCGAAGGCTTCGTCCGCTTCGACGCCGAATTCTCGATCCTGCTCTGCCGCGGCGCCGACGGCGAGACCGTGACCTGGGATGCGCCGCGAAACCGGCACGAAGGCGGCATTCTCGCGCAGTCGCAGGCGCCGGCCGGGCCCGAGCTTGCCGCCGCCGTGGCCGACGGGGAAGCGCTGGCGCGGCGAGTCGCCGACGCGCTCGGCCATGTCGGCATGCTGACCCTGGAATTTTTCGCGGTCGGCGACCAGGCCCTGTTCAACGAGATGGCGCCGCGCGTGCACAATAGCGGCCACTGGACGATCGAGGGCGCGCTGACCTCGCAATTCGAGAACCACATCCGCGCGATTTGCGGGCTGCCGCTCGGCGCCACCGATCTGATCGTGCCGCGCGTGGAGATGCGCAACCTGGTCGGCGGCAGCGCGAACGACTGGCGGGAGATACTCGAGGATCGCAGCGCCCATCTCCACCTCTACGGCAAGGACGAGGCGCGGCCCGGCCGCAAGATGGGCCACGTCACGCGGCTGCTTAAGGACTGAGCCCCCCGCCGGTCGACCCGGCGGGGGCTCCGAGCTTCGCTTCGAGCCCGCGCTTATTGCTGCGGACGCGCCGCAGGCACCGCCGCCATGCCCGGCAAGGCCATCACCTCGATCGGCATGTTCAGCGCCTCCAGCTGCGGCCGGATCCGGGCCGCGTCGCCGACCACCACCCAGACGAAATTGTCGGGATCGATGTAGCGGCGCGCCGTCGTGTCGAGCGTCTGCGCGGTCATGCCGCGATAGCGGTCCGCCACCGTTTCCCAATAATTGTCGGGCCGGCGGTAGAGCGCGTTCGAACGCAGCGCACCGAGCACCGCCGGCGAGGTTTCGAACTGGCCCGGCAGGGTGCCAGTGCTTCCGGCGATGATCCGCTGCAGCTCGTTCGGCTGAACGCCCTCATTGCCGAGGAAGGCGCGGACCATCCGGATCGTCGCCGCGATCGAGGGACCGGTCTGGTCGGTCTGCACCGGTGCCTGGATGATATAGGGCACCTGATGCTCGCGAAGCGACGCCGAGCCGAACGCGCCGTAGGACCAGTTGAGCCGTTCGCGCAATTCCATGTTGATCCGGGCGAGGAAGTCGCCGCCCAGCGCCTGGTTGGCGGCGGTGAGCTCGAGCAAATCCTGCGTGCCCTCCGCGGGAATCACCTGCCCGGCGAGGATGAACGATTGCGGCGATTGCGGCCGGTCGATCAGGACGATGCGCGGACGCGGCGCCGGAATGGCCGCGTCGAACGCCTTGGTCCCGCGCGGCACCGAGGGCGCCCGCCAGTTGCCGAAGCGGGCTTCGAGCAACGGCCTCAGCTGGGCCAGCGGCAAATCGCTGACCGCGAAGATCGTCGCATTGTCCGGCCGGATCCAGCCTTGGTGGAAGCGGATCAGCTCCTCGCGCGTGAGCGCCTGAACGGCCGCAGGATCGCCGGTCCCGGAGACCGGCCGCCCATAGGGGTGATCGGGGCCGAACAGCAGGCCCGGCAAGGCGCGCGCCGCCATCGACGGCGGGCTGGTCAGCTCCTGGGCGATGCCGGCGAGCTGCTGCTGCCGGATCCGTTCCACCTCGCGCGGTTCGAAGGCGGGATTGCGGACGATATCGGCGAGCAGGTCGAGCGACGGCGCCAGCGCCGGGGTCATCGCGGTCAGCGTGACCGCGGTGCGATCGAGGCTGGCGCCGGTCGCCACGGTCGCGCCGAGCCGTTCCTGCGCCTCGGCGAGCTGGGTCGAATTGAGATGGGTGGTGCCCTCCTCCATCAGATCGAGCATCATCGCCTGGGTGCCGAGCCGGTTGGCCGGATCGGCGGCGACGCCGGCGTCGAACTCGACCGCGACCCGGGTCACCGGGACGGCGGCGCGGCGGGCATAGACCACCTGGATGCCGTTCGAGAGCCGGGCCCGCTCGATGTCGGGGAAATCGAGCGCCGGCGCCGGCCGGACGCCGGGCGGGGTGCGCTGGTCGTCATAGGGCGAAGGCGCGAGCGGCTGATCGCCCGGCTGCGGCGGCGTGTAATAGCGCGGCCGCTGGCTGGGGGTGCTGACGTTGACGCCGGCGCGGGCGCCGGTGACGCCGGGCGCCTCGTCATAGGCTTCCCGCTCGCCGGGATCGACCCGAAGCGCCAGCACCGGCCGGCTCAGCCAGCGCTGCATGACCCGGCGGACCTGCTCGGGCGTGACCCGCGACAGCTGCTCCAGGCGGGCGCGATAGAAATTCGCGTCGTTCGCGTAGAGCGCGCCCTCGGCCAGGGCCACCGCCTTGCCGCCGAACCCGCCGACCTGCTCGAGCCCCTGGACCCGGTTCGAGAGCGTCCGCATCACCGCCCGGCGGACCTCGTCCTCGGTCGGGCCGGTGCGGACATAATCGGCGATGATCTGATCGAGCTGGCGCGAAACCGCGTCCGCGTCCGCGCCCGGCTTCACGTCGACCTGCACTTCGAACATGCTAATCCGGTGGAACTGCTGGAGGGACGTGCTGACGCTGACCGCATTCTGGTCGCGGCGGACGAGCTGGTTGTCAAGCCGCGAGCTGGACAGGCCGCCGAGCACCGACGCCGCGACCTGCAACGGCGCGATATCCTCATGCGTCTGCCCGGGAACGACCCAATCGCGATAGAGCCGGGTGTTGGCGACGCGGTCGTGCATCACCCGGTCGACGCGCGCCGGCAGCGTCGGCACGGCGGCCTGCGCGGGCTCGTTGACCTGACCGCGCGGAATCGGGCCGAAATAGCGCTCGACCAGCGGCCGCGCCTCGGCGGCGTTGATGTCGCCGGCGAGGACCAGCACGGCATTGTTCGGGCCGTAATTCTCGGTGAACCACTGACGCGCCGTATCGAGCGTCGCCGCCGACAGATCGGTCATCGAGCCGATCGTCGAGTGACGATAGGGATGGTTTTCGGGGAACAGGGCGTCGAGCTGGGCATATTCGACGAGGCCGAACGGCTCGTTGTCGCCCTGCCGCTTCTCGTTCTGGACGACGCCGATCTGGTTGGTCAGATTCTCCTGGGTCAGCGCGCCGAGCAGGTGGCCCATGCGGTCGCTTTCGAGGAACAGGGCCTGTTCGAGATTGGGGCGCGGCACCGTCTCGAAATAATTGGTGCGGTCGAACCAGGTCGTGCCGTTGAGGTCGGTCGCGCCCATCGCCCTCGTATATTCGAAATATTCGCCCGGCGCGTTCTCCGAGCCGTTGAACATGATGTGCTCGAACAGATGGGCGAAGCCGGTGCGGCCGGCCGGCTCGTCCTTGGAGCCCACATTGTACCAGATGCTGACCGCGACGATCGGCGCCTTGCGATCCTCGTGGACGATGACGCGAAGGCCGTTCGGCAACGTGAAGGTCTCGTGCGGGATGTCGACCCGCCGGACCAGCTCGCGGACCACCTGGGCCGAGACCGCCGGAGCCGGCGCGGACTGGGCGAGGGCCGGGCCGGCGAGCGAAAGGCCGGCCACAATAGCAAAGACTTTGAAAAGGTTGCGCATGCGATTCCCCATGTCGAGCAGGAGGCGGACACTAGCGCGGTGTAGGGGTAAAGCAATACGCTCGCCAGCACCGGCGTAAGTTTCCCGGCCGCCTTTACAGGCGCCGCGGCGGGGCTCAGACTGCGCCGTCGATGCCGCGGAGGAAATGCGTATGTCGCGCTTTGCCGGTCCCGCCCACCCCGCATCCCCGAAGGGAAGCGACTCCCGCCGCGCCGCCGCCGCCCAGCCGCGGCCGCTGAGGCCGTGGGAGCCGCCGGCGCAGCTGCTTCGGGGCAAGCCGGCGGAGCGGGCGCGGCCGAGCCTCGGCGGCCTGCCGGAGCGGCTGCAGACCGGGATAGAGGCGCTGTCCGGCCTAGCGATGGACGACGTGCGGGTGCACCGCAATTCGGCGGAGCCGGCAAGGCTCGGCGCGCTTGCCTTCACCAAGGGCAGCGAGATCCACCTTGGTCCCGGACAGGAGCGGCATTTGCCGCATGAGGCCTGGCATGTGGTGCAGCAGAAGCAGGGGCGCGTCGCGGCGACCACGCAGTTGAAGAAATCCGGCGTAGCGATCAATGACGACCAGGCGCTGGAGCGCGAAGCCGATCGGGCCGGCGCGCACGCCGCGAGGATGAGCGACGAGGCAGCAGCTCCGGCGGCCGCCTGCCCGCCCTCGGGTGCCGCCGTCACCCAGCGCCTCGTCGGCGACGCCGTGATCCAGCTCTACCGGATCGCGGGCGGCGACATGATTTCGCAGGACGACCAGCTCGCCCTGAGCGGACCGAAGGAACTCTATGCCAGCGACGACAAGATCCGCGAGGCGAACTCGCTCGCCGGGGCGGTCGAGTTTTTCGCCGCGCCCGGCGCCCGCAAGACGATCGTACGTAAATGGTGGCAGTTCGACCGCAGGCTGAGCCGGGTCGGCCTGCGCCTCAAGCCGAGCGCGGAGCTACCGCTTCCCTACAGCGACTTCGGCCCGACCGACGCGCGGGGCGCTATGGTCCACTACCAGGCCGACACGATCGCCGCGGACTTCGCCGCCGCCAATCAGACGCGGCGGGATGGGAACGACCTGAACGAGGCCAATCTCGCGGCCTATATCGCCCGTGAGGATGATGCCGGCGACGCGCAGATCCTGCCCAGCGACTGCGACCTGATGCGTAACTTCCTCACCGGCCAAGGCCAACCGGGCGCGCTCGGCGCGAGGATGACGCCCGGCTCCTATTACAGCTATCGGCCCGGCCCGGACCCCGACGCGGCCGAATGGAAATTCCACTGGGGAACCGTGGTCATGACCGACGGCGACGACCATGTCACTCTGGAGGGCGCCGCCGCCAAGGCCTCCGAACGGTTCAGCAAGAAGGAGTTCGACAAGAGCTGGTCCTTCAAGATGTACGGCAGCGCCGCCGACCAGACCTTCCAGCAGGCCTATCATGCCGAGATGGGCGCCGGGGCGACGGTCGGCCGTCACGCCCCGGTGGTGCCCCAGGCGCCGGAGGGGTAGCGCGACCGGCAAGCCCGGCCGGCGATCGCGGGGAGGCCGCGCGCCCTTTACCGGCCCGCCGGGAAAGCTCATGATGCCGAGTCGAGTCGCTCGCGATCGGTGCCGAAGACATCGACCCCGCGCCCGCCAGGGAGGCGTTATGACTAGCGTCGCCGATCGCGTCCGGGTGCCGGGAGCCACCCAAAACGGAGCCGGTGGGCACCGCGCTCGCGGTCCGGCGCCCAACCGCCCGCGACCGCCCTGGGCGCCAGCCCAGCGGATGGAGCGCAGCCGCGCCGCTTCGCCGGCAACGGAAAGCAGGCCGGCCCCCACGAACCGGACCGGCCTTCCCGACGCGCTGAAGACGGGAGTCGAGGCGCTTTCCGGGCTGGCGATGGACGAGGTGCGGGTGCACCGCAACTCGAGCGAACCGGCCAAGCTCGGCGCCCTGGCCTACACGCGAGGCAGCAACATCCACCTCGGCCCCGGCCAGGAGCGGCATCTGCCGCACGAGGCCTGGCACGTGGTGCAGCAGAAGCAGGGGCGGGTGCCGTCTTCGCCAACGATACCCGGAGAGTCCGCCGTCAACACGGATGTCACGCTCGAAAGGGAGGCGGATGATGCGGGCAGGACCTCGACTAAGCCGGACGTGAGCATTGTTTCGCACCCTCGGCACGAGGCCGCGTCCGGCGGCGGACCGAGCGGTGACGTCGTTCAGCTCCAAGGCGTGGAGCCGAAGGCTCCTGCCGGGATACGCGTAGAGTTTGATGAAGCCGCTCGCCTTCAGTTCGGGTTGACTAGTGGCGAAGCGAACTCGGCGAACGCCGCGTTCCTGATCCGGCTCTTTCAGGAAGAATATGGCATGGAGGTCGCGTTCCAGTCCGGAAGGCTAGTTTACGTCAAGGACGTAGGCACTCCCAACTCGACATCGCCGCTGGCGAGATCATTGTGGATGAAACAGTTCACCCAGCCTAGCCGCCATTCAATACTTCTAAGCTGGGACAGTTCGGACATTGATATCGCCCACAACGTACCTGGCCTCGACGAAGAGGGAATGGATATTCCCAAGAAGTTGTTAAAAAAACTACCAATAGGTGAAACATACACCAGAACCGAGATCGACTTGGTCGAGTTCGACCTGTCGGATTATTCCGTGACCACGGTTCAGTACCAGAATGTACCGGCTCGGGCCTTCAATCTTGCTCGAATTTTAGAGCATGAGCTGCTCGTACATGGTGAAATGAATACAGAAGACAATTACTCACATTCCAAGAATAAAGACAGTCACGGTTATTATGACCAAGAGAAGCATACCGGATGGACTGTGGACGTAGCAAACAAATTTGCCAAGCAAATGGGCTTGGCGCGCCGCACTGTCTACACGGCTCGAGCCGGCAAGCCGTACCAAGGGCCGAATGGTCCTACGCAAGATGTCCAGATCACCTTTGAAGGCGGAAAGGTCATTTGGAGCATGCCGTTTCCAGGCGAGATCGAAGAACGCGGCAGCTTCTTCGAGCGATTGCTCAAGACCACGTTTAGCCGGCCCCGTTATCGAAAGCGGCTGCGTCGATAAGCCGGGCTCTGGTGTTGCACAAAGGCGACACTACATGGGCTCCGAACGGATCAGAGGCAGCATATGAATCTCGAGAAATTCACCGACCGCGCGCGCGGCTTCCTGCAATCGGCGCAAACCGTGGCGTCGCGGATGAACCATCAGCGGATCAGCCCGATCCACGTGCTGAAAGCCTTGCTCGAGGACGAGCAGGGCATGGCCGCGGGCCTGATCGCGCGCGCAGGCGGCAGCGCCGAGGCGGCGCGGCGGGAGACCGACGAGCGGCTGGCGAAGATCCCGGTCGTCTCGGGCAGCGGCGCCAGCGCCGCGCCGGCGCTCGACGGCGAGACCATCCGCGTGCTCGACCAGGCCGAGCAGATCGCCCAGAAAGCAGGCGATTCCTACGTCACCGTCGAGCGGATGCTGCTCGCCTTGGTCCTGTCCAACACCGACGCCGGCAGGGCGCTCGCCGATGCCGGCCTCAAGGCCGAGGCGCTGAACGCCGCGATCAACGAATTGCGCGGCGGCCGCACCGCCGACACGCAGAGCGCCGAGGACCGCTACGACGCGCTGAAGAAATTCGCCCGCGATCTCACCGAGGCGGCGAAGGAGGGCAAGCTCGACCCGGTGATCGGCCGCGACGAGGAGATCCGCCGCACCGTCCAGATCCTCGCCCGCCGCACCAAGAACAATCCCGTGCTGATCGGCGATCCCGGGGTCGGCAAGACCGCGATCGCCGAGGGGCTGGCGCTGCGCATCGCCAATGGCGACGTGCCGGACAGCCTCAAGGACCGCCGGCTGATGGCGCTCGACATGGGCAGCCTGATCGCCGGCGCCAAATATCGCGGCGAGTTCGAGGAGCGGCTGAAGGGCGTGCTCGACGAGGTGAAGGGCGCCGAGGGCGATGTCATCCTGTTCATCGACGAGATGCACACGCTGATCGGCGCCGGCAAAGGCGAGGGCGCGATGGACGCGTCGAACCTGCTGAAGCCCGCGCTCGCCCGCGGCGAGCTGCACTGCATCGGCGCGACCACGCTCGACGAATATCGCAAGCATGTCGAAAAGGACCCGGCGCTGCAGCGGCGCTTCCAGCCGGTGTTCATCGGCGAGCCGACGGTCGAGGACACGATCTCGATCCTGCGCGGCCTCAAGGAGAAATACGAGCTTCACCACGGCGTCAGGATCACCGACGCCGCTCTGGTTTCCGCCGCGACGCTCTCCAACCGCTACATCACCGACCGTTTCCTGCCCGACAAGGCGATCGACCTGATGGACGAGGCCGCCTCGCGCATCCGCATGGAGGTGGAATCCAAGCCCGAGGAGATCGAGACGCTCGACCGGCGCATCATCCAGCTCAAGATCGAGCGCGAAGCGCTGAAGAAGGAGAAGGACGCCGCCTCCAAGGAGCGGCTGAAGGCGCTGGAAAGCGAGCTCGCCAATCTCGAGCAGCAATCGGCCGAGCTGACCCAGCGCTGGCAGGCGGAGAAGGAGAAGATCGCCGGCGAGGCCAAGATCAAGGAGCAGCTCGACGCCGCCCGGCTGGAGCTGGAGCAGGCGCAGCGCTCGGGCGACCTCGCCAAAGCGGGCGAGCTCCAATATGGCCGCATCCCCGCGCTCGAAAAGCAGCTCGAGGAGGCGTCCGTGGCCTCCGGCAGCGCCATGCTGCGCGAGGAGGTGACGTCGGAGGACATCGCCGCGGTCGTCGCCCGCTGGACCGGCATTCCGATGGAGCGGATGCTGGAGGGCGAGCGCGCGAAGTTGCTCGCCATGGAAGAAGAAATCGGCAAGCGCGTGATCGGCCAGCAGGACGCGGTCGCCGCGGTCAGCCGCGCGATCCGCCGCGCCCGCGCCGGTCTGCAGGACCCGAACCGGCCGATGGGCTCGTTCCTGTTCCTGGGCCCGACCGGCGTCGGCAAGACCGAGCTGACCCGCGCGCTCGCCGAATTCCTGTTCGACGACAGCCACGCCATGGTGCGCATCGACATGTCCGAGTTCATGGAGAAGCACTCGGTCGCCCGGCTGATCGGCGCCCCGCCGGGCTATGTCGGCTATGAGGAAGGCGGCGTGCTGACCGAGGCGGTGCGGCGGCGGCCCTATCAGGTCGTTTTGTTCGACGAGGTCGAAAAGGCGCATGGCGACGTCTTCAACATCCTGCTCCAGGTGCTCGACGACGGCCGTTTGACCGACGGCCAGGGCCGGACGGTCGATTTCACCAACACGATCATCATTCTCACCTCGAACCTCGGCAGCCAGTTCCTGACCAGCCTCGCCGACAACCAGAGCGTCGAGGATGTCGAGCCGCAGGTGATGGAGGTGGTCCGCGCGCATTTCCGGCCGGAATTCCTCAACCGGCTGGATGAGATCATCCTGTTCCACCGGCTCGCCGCCGAGCATATGGGGCCGATCGTGGACATCCAGATCGCCCGCGTCCAGCAGCTGCTCAAGGACCGCAAGATCCAGCTCGACCTGACCGACGGCGCCCGCGCCTGGCTCGGCCGGGTCGGCTACGATCCCGTCTACGGCGCGCGGCCGCTGAAGCGCGCGGTGCAGAAATATCTGCAGGACCCGCTCGCCGACGCGATCCTGCGCGGCGACGTCCGCGACGGGCAGACGGTGCACGTGGAAGAGGGGGATGGGGCGCTGAAGCTGACGTAGCAGAGCCACGTCATCCCGGCGAAAGCCGGGATCTCGTGGAGCCCCCCGAGACCTCTCGTCCTGAGGTCCCGGCCTTCGCCGGGACGACGGAGAACTAGATCTCGTAGCCCATCCGCTCCGCCCAGGGCGCGAGGATCGGGAGGACCGGCTCCATCTGCCTGCGATAGCGCTGCCAGCGGCCGGCCGCGCGTTTGTAGATCGGCTCGGTGACCTGGGCATAGCTGGCGGTCTTCACGTGGCCGCGTTCGGCGGCCGCCGCCTGGTTGTCGAGCACCTTCGGATCCCAGGGCAGGCCCAGGAAATCGAGCAGCGGCCGCATCTCCCCCTCCAGATCCTCGACCATCCGCTCGTAACGGATGCGATGCACGTCGATCGGCAGCAGCGCCGTCGCCCGGGTCCAGGTTTCGAAGACGGCGTCGTAGGTCCGCGCCGCCTCCTCGAGGTCCACGAAGCTTCGCATCGCATGGTTGAGCTGGAAATTGGACATGAAGCAGCTGAGCACGACGTCGCACGGATGGCGCTCGAGAAAGATTACCTTGGCGTCGGGAAACAAGCGGTGGAGGATCGGCATCCGCGCCATCCTGAGCGGATGCTTGTCGAGGATCGTCTTGCCGGCGGGCGCCGGCGCCATCTCGTCCAGATATTGGAAATAGAGCCGGCGCAGCCGGTTCGCCTCCTCGGCGCTCAGCTCCGCCAGCCGCGCCTCGTCGCCCAAGGCCAGGTCGACTTCGGTGAAGATCGGGGTTTCCTCGAGCACGTGCAGGCTCGGCATGTTCATCAGCAAGGTGTCGAGCAGGGTCGTGCCCGAGCGCGGGAAGCCGACCAGGAAGATCGGCGAGGCCGGCTCCCGCTCGATTTCGAGCTTGCTCCAGGACCCGGTCCAGGCCGGCGTCAGCAGCGCCGCGCTCTTGCGGACCTCCTCGCGATAGCTGACCGCATAAAGCGGCTGGCGCGTCGCCAGCGTCGCCCGGTTCATCTCGGCGAAGGCTTCGAAGGCGCGGTCGCTCTGGCCGAGCCGGTCCGCGATCTCGGCGATCAGGCGGGCGCGCCGGACCGGATGGATGGTGGGCGGGATCGCCTCGGCGAGCGGCTGCGCCTCCGCGAAGCGGCCCTGCCGCCGCAGCACCCAGGCCCTGAGGAACCCGAGCTCGGCATCGGCCATGCCGTTCGCCTCCGCCTGCGCGACCAAAGCGGCGAGATCGTCGACCCGATTGAGATTCTCGAACAGCAGGCCGAGCTCGAGATAGGCGGACAGAAAGCGCGGATCGATGCGCAGCGCCGCGCGATAGGCGGCCTCCGCCTCGGCATAGGCGCGCACCGAGGATTCGGCGAGGCCGAGCTCGGTCAGCACCTTCGCATTGTCGGGTGCGATCCCGGCTCCGGCCCGCATCAGCCGCTGCCGCGCCTCGTGGCGCTCTACGGAAGCCAGGGCTTCGGAGGCGTTCAGGTAGATTTCGACGATATCGGGCCGGAGCTGGATCGCCCGCTCGAACGCTTCGAGCGCGGCTTCGCCATCGCCCTGGGCCGCACGGACGTTGCCGAGATTGTTCCAGCTCTCGAAATCCTCCGGAAAGGCCGCGACGACCTTTTCGTAAGCCGCCGCGGCCTGGTCCAGCCCGCCCTCTTGCTGGTGCACATAGGCCGCGATTCGCAACAGCTTCGGATCGTCGCCACCCCCCGCGCAGACCTTCGCCGCTTCACCGAGGGCGTCCGTCGCGACCAGCGCGGTGGCCAAGTTGATCCGGGTGCCGAGATCGGCCGGCGCCCGCTTCAGCGCCCGCCGGAAATAGGCCGCCGCGCTCGCCGGGTCGCCGGAATCCGCAGCGAGCAGGCCGCCGAACGACAGCAGCTCGAAATCACCCGGCTCGCGCTTCAGGGCGGCGTCGATCGCCTGCCGGGCGCCGGCGCGGTCGCCGCGGCGGAAGGCGGCGAGCGCCGGCAGGAGGTTGGCGGGCGGGGCGAGCGGGCGGTTCATTGCGGCGGCTTGGCGACGTCGAACGCGACCGTCAACCGCTCGCCCTCGGCGAAGGGGATGGTCCCGTGCCACAGGGTCGATGGGAAGAGGACCAGCCGGCCGGGCCTGGGCTCGATCGTCCGGAACGGCGCCAGATCGAGGCCGAGCGCCGCCTCCGGCTCGCCGAGCTTCAGCCATCCCTCCTCGCCCCTGCCCATCGCTTCGGGCAGAGCCACGTAGAAGGCCGAGCTGATCCAGCCTTGCGGATGGAGATGGTTGGCATGGAAGCCGGCACCGGCCAGCCGCACCGACCAGGAGCCGGCGAAGCGGACCGGCGCGCGCCTCGCGACCAGCGACGGATGCCCCGGTTGCGGCGCGGGCAGCTGGGAGATGTGACGCTCGACGGCGGCCACGATCGCCGCTCTCAATGTGCGGATCTCGGGCTCGATCCGGGAAAAGAGCGGGCCGTCCGTCTGGGTGCCGCCGCGCACCGACTGATCGAGCGGCTGGCCGAAGGAATGATGGAGCGTCCGCAGCCGCTCGGCGAGCGCGGGAAGCGACGGGATCGCATCGCCGATGTCATAGACGCCGATCAGCCGCGGATCGCCTTCCTGTGCCTGCCAGCGCGGGTCGCCGGTCAGGCGCCAGGCCGACGCCAGATAGGGCCGGACCGAATCCGACGCCGCCTCGCCCAGCCATTGCTCGCCGAAGCGAGCGGCCTCCGCCGGCCTGCCGGAGCGGAGCAGGTGGCGCAGGTAGCGCACCGCCATGCCGATCTGGCCGATCGGGCCGAGCCCGGCGAACAGGGCGTCGGCGGCGTCGGTCTCGCCTTTTTCCGCGACCGCGATCGCTTCGAGCGCGTCGAAGACCGGATGGCCGCCGGCAGCCGCACGACCGCGTGCGACGATCGCGATGACCTCGTCGTAGCGCTCCGCATGGATCAGGATGTCGGCCCATTCGTGCCAGATCAGGACGTCGCGCGGCGCCCAGGAAACCGCCGCTTCGAGGCTGGACGCGAAGGTCTCGCGATCCCCGGTTAGCCAGCGCAGCCGGCTGAGCGACGCATGACCGGGCAGCCAGCCGGGATTGGCGGCGAGCCGCGCCGTCACGTCGGCGAGGGCGTCGTCCGGCCGGCCCTCGGCGAACCTGGCGGCCACCAGGCCCAGGATGACCGCGTCCTCTTGCGGCGCGAGCACCAGCGCGCGCTCGAACCGGTCGACCGACGGCAGGCCGGCCTCGAGCAGTGCCCGGGCAAGGCTGTGCGCGATCAGCGCATCGTCGGGAGCCAGCGCCGCGGCCTTCTCGAATGCCGCGACCGCGGGCGTCAGGTCCTCGCGCCGGCGGTAAGCGAGGCCGAGCACCTGCCAGAGGCGCGGATCGCCCGGATGGCGCTCGACCGCCGCCGCCAGCACCGGCAGCGCCTCATCTTCCAGCCCGAGCTTCACCGCCCTCGCGCCGGCTGCGTAGAGCCCGTCGGCATCGGCGGGACTGGTCATTCGGAGCCGAAGCACCGCCTCGCTCGTCACAGGCCTTCCAACGGGTCGGCCGCGTCGGTCGCCGCCATCACCGCCGCCACCGCCTCGCGCTCCGCCAGCGACAGGTCCGGATGCCAGGTGTCGACGATCAAGAGGACGCGAAGCGCATCACTCGGATTGGCCGCCTCGTGCTCGATCGTGTCGTCGAACACCCAGGCCTTGCCTACTTCCCACGCGCGCCGGTCGTCGCCGACCCGGAACCAGCAGCCGGGCGGCACGATCAGCGGTAGATGGCAGACCAGCCTGGTGTTGGCGACGCCGGTATGCGGCGGGATCTGGGCGCCCGGCGCCAGCAGCGAGAACATCGCATTGGGCCCGCGCCGGGGAATCGTCGGCTGGTCGAGCGTGCCGAGCAGGCCCATCACAGCCGGGCAATGCCGGGCATTGGCCTCGATCGTGACCCCGTTCTGGACGAGATGGATCGCCGTCCAGGCCTTGTTGCGGTTGAGCGCCGCCCATTGCCGCAGCGGCACGTCGTCGGGATATTGGATATAGGGAACGAGCTCGGCCCGCTCGGCCGCCATCACCCGCTGGAAATCCTCGGCGATCGCCGGCGTCGCCGCCTCAAGCGCCGCGAGCCACGGGAACAGCCCCCGGTCGTGATATTCGCGCTCCCTGAGACCCGGATAATGGAAATGGGTCGGCTCGGAATGATAAGGCCGGGTCGTTCGGACGATATTGCTCCGGAACCGGGCCAGCCGGGCCTGCTCGTCGCCCGACAGGGCGACGTGCGCGCCGGCCTTGGCGAGCCGTGCCGCGCTCTCGGCGACATGCGCCTCGTGGCGCGCTTTGGCGTGCGCGACCATCGCTTCGAGATGGTGCGGGACCGCGGCCGGCGCCTGAGCGAGGGCATAGCCGTAGGTTTCGCCGGCCTCCGCCGCCTGGCCGAGTTTTTCGAGAAGATTGGCCTTGAGCAGCAGCGGCACGAAGCCGAGCGGATCCACTCGAAGCGCGCCCGATACGGCGGCCAAAGCGGCGGCGAGGTCGCCCTGCGCCCGGCACATGGCGGCGAGCTTCAGCCACGCTTCGCCGCGCGTGGGATCGGCGCTGGTCGATCGTTCGAGCAGCGTCCGGGCCGATCCCGCATCGCCTCGCCCCGCGGCGCGGTCGGCCTCCGCTTCGAGCTCCGCGGCATTGCCTGGCTGATCGATCGTCTGGGTCACGCTGGCGCTTCTAGCGTCTGTGGGAGCCAAAAGAAAACGGCGGGCCGAAGCCCGCCGTCGAGTTGTGACGTTGCCGCCGGTCTTAGAAGTCGAGCGTGATGCCGGCGAAGATGTACCGGCCCAGCGCGTCGTAGACCTGCGGGAAGGTGTTGCCCGAGCAAACCACGCCGGGGCAGGCGTTGACGACCGCACCCGTGCCGTTCGAGCCGATGATCGGCGGCTCGCGGTCGAAGATGTTGTTGACGCCCAGGCGGAAGTTGTAGTGGTCCCCGATCCGCGCGGTGAGCGCGTGACCAGCCCGTGGACGGGCTCGCTCGTCACGATCGACGAGCAACGGGCCCGCTGGAACCGTACACTGTCGAGCTACAGCTTCCGCCTCGCGTTCGACGGCGTGGGGCCGCAGCGCACGTACGTGCTGACCGCCTCCTTCGACCGCGCCGCCGGCGAAGGTGAGGCGGCCCGGTTCTTCGACCGGATTGTCGTCGGCATCCTGATCAATCTCGAAAAGGCGCCCCTGTTTACCGTCCCGGAGCGCGTGGACATCGCCCGCACGGTTCTCAAGGGATCACCCAATGTCGAAGTGGACACCTTCGATGGGCTGCTGGTCGACTACGCTCGGCGGATCGGCGCAACCGTGATCGTCCGCGGACTGCGCGCCATCTCGGACTTCGAATACGAGATGCACCACTTCTTCTTCAGTGCCCCGATCCCGAAGTACGCCTACGTGTTCGGCCGCTTCCTCGGCGCGCTGGCGACCTTGGCCGTCGTGTTCTCGGCCATCCTGCTCGGCACCCTGCTGGGGACCGTCCTGCCCGGCATCGACCACGCCCGCGTCGGGCCCTATTCCGTGGCCGGCTACCTGCTGCCCTACTTCCACACGCTGCTGCCGAACCTGTTCATCTTCGGCGCCATCTTCTTCGCGCTCGCGGCGCTCACGCGGCGCATGCTGGCCGTGTACGTCGCCAGCGTCGTCATGCTGATCGGTTACATCGTCGCGCCGTCGCTGGCGCGCGACCTCGACTACAAGACGCTCGCGGCGCTGATCGACCCGTTCGGCACCACGGCGCTGATCCGCCTCACCGAATACTGGAGCCTTACGGAACGCAACACGCTGCAGGTGCCGTTCGCCGGCGTGTTCCTCGTCAACCGCGCGATCTGGTCGGCATTCTCGCTCGTCGTCCT
>Ga0207682_10000576_pt1 | contig 16980 bp, 16 predicted proteins | sample KBSM63metaG_FD_184332 | JGI IMG/M metagenome (GOLD analysis project Ga0207682, IMG submission 184332) | Miscanthus rhizosphere microbial communities from Kellogg Biological Station, Michigan, USA - KBS M6-3 metaG (SPAdes) (version 2) | ecosystem: Host-associated > Plants > Roots > Rhizosphere >... | reverse complement strand
GCCGTAGCGCAGGTCCCGCCAAGGCTCGAACGTGGCGAGGTCGGGCGTCCAGTCGTCCGCTTCCTGCTCCCGATAATAGCGCCAGTCGAAGCTGATCAGCTTGCCCGCTTTGCATGCCGGGCAGAACGACTCGCCCTCCAGCTTCGAAGTCGAGATCGGTTCGAGGGCCATTTCAGGTGATGTATCGGGGGACGAGCCACCGCTCAACCGGCGCTTGCCCGCAAGCGCTGCCGTCCCTAGCCTTGGACGATGGCCGGGGCGGAACATCTCGACGTGCTCATCGTCGGCGCCGGCATTTCCGGGATCGACGCGGCCTACCATTTGCAGAAAAGCTGCCCGGGCAAAAGCTGGGCGATCCTCGAGGCGCGCGACGCGATCGGCGGGACCTGGGACCTGTTCCGCTATCCCGGCATCCGCTCCGACAGCGACATGTACACTTTGGGCTTCCCGTTCCGGCCGTGGACCGGCGACAAGGCGATCGCCGACGGGCCCGACATCAAGGCCTATGTCGAGGAGACCGCGCGGGAGTTCGGCATCGACCGCAAAATCCGCTTCCGCCACAAGGCGCTGCGTGCCGACTGGTCGTCCGCCGAGGCGCGCTGGACGGTCGAGGTCGGGACGGAGGAGGGAACAGAGCGGCTGACCTGCGCCTTCCTGTTCCTCGGCAGCGGCTATTACGATTACGAGCAGGGCTACCGCCCGTCCTGGCCCGGCGAGGAGCGCTTCCCGGGCCGCTTCGTCCATCCCCAATTCTGGCCCGAAGCGCTCGACTATGCTGGCAAGCGCATCGTGGTGATCGGCAGCGGCGCGACCGCGGTCACGCTCGTGCCGGCGCTTGCCGAACAGGCCGCGCAGGTGACGATGCTGCAGCGCTCGCCTTCCTTCGTGGTGCCGCGTCCCGCGATGGATCCGCTGACCCGCTGGCTTCGCCGCCTGATGCCGCGCAAGACCGCCGCGGGAATGATCCGGCGCAAGAACATCCTGCTCGGCATGCTGTTCTTCAATCGCGCGCGGAAGAAGCCGGACAAGGTGCGCGCTTTGCTCCTCAAGATGGTGCGCGGCGCGCTCGCGCCCGGCTACGACGTCGAGCGCGATTTCTCGCCGCGCTACAATCCCTGGGACCAGCGCGTCTGCCTCGCCCCCGATGGCGATCTGTTCGCGGCGATGAACGCCGGCAAGGTGTCGGTCGTCACCGACAGGATCGAGACGTTCACCGAGACCGGCATCGCGCTCGAATCCGGGAGGACACTGGAAGCGGACATCGTCGTCACCGCCACCGGGCTGGTCGTGAAGCTGCTCGGCGGGATCGCGCTGACGGTCGACGGCGCGCCGGTCGATGTCGCCGAGAGGTTCAACTATAAGGGCATGATGCTGAGCGGCGTGCCGAACCTGGTCCTGTCCTTCGGCTACACCAACGCCTCCTGGACGCTGAAATGCGACCTCACCGCGCGCTGGTTCTGCCGGCTGCTGCGCCACATGGATCGCCGCGGCCTGGCGATCTGCGCGCCCCGCCTGGCCGATCCGGCGATGGAACGGCAGCCGATGCTCGATTTCAGCTCCGGCTACGTGACCCGCGCGGCGAAGGCGATGCCGGCGCAGGGACCGAAACCGCCCTGGCGGGTCCACCAGAATTACCTGAAGGACTTTGCCGCACTGAGCCTTCGCCCGATCGCCGACGACGTGATGGAATTCCGCCGCGCCGGTTGACTCGGCCCGCCCGGCAGGGCACTTGACGTTTACGTAAAGGAGAGGTCGCCATGGACGATCTGGGTGAATTTCGTGAAGATGTCCGCGCTTGGCTGGAGGCGAACTGCCCCCCCGAGATGCGCGAGCCGATGCGCGACGAGAGCGACGCCTGCTGGGGCGGCCGCAACCCGGTCTTCAAGAGCGAGGCGCAGAAGCATTGGATGGAAGCGATGGCCGAGCGCGGCTGGACCGTGCCCGACTGGCCGACGGACTATGGCGGCGGCGGCCTCTCGCCGGCTGAGACCAAGATCCTGAAGCAGGAGATGGCCCGGATCGGCGCCCGCAATCCGCTGATGAGCTTCGGCATCTCGATGCTCGGCCCGGCTTTGCTGAAGTACGGCACGGAGGCGCAGAAGAAGCTCTATTTGAACCAGATCGCCCGCGGCGAGATCCGCTGGTGCCAAGGCTATTCCGAGCCGGGCGCCGGCTCCGACCTCGCCAGCCTGCAGACCAAATGTGAGGACAAGGGCGATCACTGGCTGGTCAACGGCCAGAAGGTCTGGACCAGCTACGCCGACAAGGCGGACTGGATCTTCTGCCTGGTCCGCACCGATCCGCAGGCGCCCAAGCATCAGGGGATCAGCTTCCTGCTGTTCGACATGGGCTCGCCCGGCGTCTCCACCAAGCCGATCCTCCTGATCTCCGGTTCTTCGCCCTTCTGCGAGACGTTCTTCGACGATGTGCAGGTGCCCAAGGACCAGCTCGTCGGCGAGCTCAACAAGGGTTGGGACGTCGCCAAATATCTGCTCGGCCACGAGCGCGAGATGATCTCCGGCATGGGCCTCGGCGGCCAGAGCGGCAGCCTCGGCGAGGCGCTGGGAGCCGCGCTGGCGGACGATCCGATCCTGCGCGCCGACGTCGCCCGCTTCGACGTCGACCAATTGGCCTTCCGGGCGATGTCCGAGCGCTTCATCGACGAGCTCAAGGCCGGCCAGGCGCATCCCGCTTTGCCCTCGATGATGAAATATGCCGGCACCGAGCTCAACAAGGCGCGGCACGAGCTGGTCATGGCCGCGGGCGGCTCGAACGCGCTGGAATGGGAGAGCGACCGCTCGAAGAAGGGCAAGTCGGCGCGCGAATGGCTGCGCACCAAGGCCAATTCGATCGAGGGCGGCACCAGCGAGATCCAGCTCGGCATCGTCGCCAAGCGCATCCTCCAGCTGCCGGGAGCCTGAGCCGATGCCGCTCTATCTCAACGATGATCAGAATATGCTGCGCGATACCGCGCGCGACTTCATGGCCGCCGAGGGCGCGATCCCGAAAGAGCTGCGCCACTGGCGCGACAAGGGATGCGGCGACGGCTTCGGTCACGCATTGTGGAAACAGTTCGCCGAGATGGGCTTCACCGGCATATTGATCGACGAGGCCGACGGCGGCCTCGGCCTCGGTCATGTCGAGGTCGGGATCGTGCTCGAGGAGATCGGGCGCAACCTGACGCCCTCGCCTTTCCTGGTCAGCGCGGTCGCCTTCGTCGAAGCGCTGAAGGGAACGGCTTTACGTGAGCGCTGGTATCCCGGCATCCTCTCCGGCGACACCGTCGCCGCTTTGGCGATCGACGAAGGCGCCAAGCACCGGCCGGAAGCGATCACGATGCGTGCCGAGCGGTCGGGCAACGGCTTCAAATTGTCCGGCCGCAAGCAGTTCGTGGTGCAGGGCGCCTCGGCCGACGTGACCCTGGTCGCGGCGCGCACGGATGACGGCTTGACCCTGTTCGCCGTCGAGAAGGATGCCAGGGGCCTCGAGGTGGAAGGCGTTCGCCTCGCCGATGCCAGCATCGGCGCGCGGCTGACCTTCGGCGATGTCGAGGTCGACGCCGACGCCGTGGTTGGCGAGGTCGGCGGCGGCGAAAAGGTGCTGGCGCGCGCGCTCCGGGCCGGCCGCACCGGCGCCGCGGCCGAGTTGGTCGGGGTCGGCTCGGCGTCGATGGACATGACCGTCGACTATCTCAAGCAGCGCAAGCAATTCGGCCGGCTGATCGGCGAGTTCCAGGCGCTGCAGTTCCGCGCCGCGCATCTTTATTCCGAGCTGGAGATCGCTCGCGCCGCGACGCTCAAGGCGCAGCAATTGCTCGATGAGGGGAGCGACGAGGCGGAGACGATGGTCTCGGTCGCCAAGGCCAAGGCCGGCCGCGCCGCGCAGCTGGCGGTTCAGGAAGGCGTGCAGATGCACGGCGGCATCGGCATGACCGACGAATATGATATCGGCCTCTACATGAAGCGCGACCGCGTCCTGAACGAGCTGTTCGGCGACCCCGCTTTTCACGCCGACCGGCTGGCGCGGATGAAGGGATATTGAGTTCCGGCTGGTCGCGGAGCGTGCTAGCCAAGCGACATGATCGCAGGTCTTCTTCACCGGTTGCGCTATCGCCGGGCCGACGCCTGGCGTGCGGAGGTCGATGCGCTCGAGAAAGACTTGGCTAGTCCGCCGGAGGATCGGGATGTAGCCACGCTGGTCCCGATCATCCTCCCGACTGAATGTCTGACCGATGCTTGGCCCGGTCCGATCGTCCCTCTCGGTCGGCTGCCGTTCGCGGTCGCGTGGGCGACCGTGCCGGAGCAGAATCGCTTCATCTACGTGACCGACGAGCTCGCGGCCTATTGGCGGGACCTCGGGATCGACTGGCGCGCCAAGGCCATGCAAAATCTGGCCGAGATCAGCGAAGGTCGCTGGTGGGGCGACAAATGCGACGGGGCGGGGAAGCCGTTCGTGCTCGCTTTGTTGCCCGATGACGCTCTTGGACCGTCGCGCTTGCTGCTGCCGCACCTGTTGGATGGGGTGCTCGGGCCAGATTATCGGGTAGCGATCCCGGAGCGGACCTGCGCGATCGCTTATCGTACCGATCTCGACGCCGGCCAACAGGCGGATGTGGACGCGATGATCGAAGGCTGCTTCAAGCATGGAACCGAGCCAATGAGCGATGAACGCTTCGACCCGGCTGAGTTCTGGGCTCCCTTTGTTTAAGCGCCAAACCAAAGCAGGGAAGCGCCGTTGCCAAGCCCCGCGCTGACCAGCCCGAACCGCGATTATGCGATGGGCCTGGCGCGCGCCTTCGCCGGATCGATCATCTTCGGCCTGCCGCTGCTGATGACGATGGAGATGTGGTTCCTGGGCATCGCGGTCCATCCGTCGCGGCTGCTCGCCTTCCTGGCCGTCAACCTCTTCATCCTCACCGGCCTGTCGCGCTTCGGCGGCTTCGAACGCACCGACACGCTGGCTGAGGATGTGATGGACGCGCTCGCGGCCTGCGGCGTCGGCATCATCGGCGCGGCCGGCATACTCTGGCTGCTGGCCATCGTCGACGCTTCGATGCCGCTCGACGAGATCGTCGGCAAGATCGCCATCCAGAGCGTGCCAATGAGCTTCGGCGCGATGGTCGCGCGCAAGCAATTGAGCGGCGGCGGCGCCGAGCCGGCGGACGAGGAGAAAGCGGTGCGCGGCGCCGGCTATCGCGGCCAGCTCTTCCTGATGATGGCCGGCGCCCTCTTTCTCGCCTTCAACGTTGCTCCGACCGAGGAGATGGCGCTGATCGCCTATATGATGTCGACCTGGCACCTGCTCGGCCTGATCCTGGTCTCGCTGCTGCTCCTCCATCTTTTCGTCTACCGCCTCGGCTTCGCGGGCCAGGAGGAGCGGTCTGCCGACCACAGTCCGGCGCGGACCTTTCTGGCCTACACGATCCCGGGCTACGGCATCGCGCTCACGGTCGGTCTGTTCGTACTCTGGACGTTCGGGCGGACCGACGGCACGGCGGTCGACCAGGTCGCGGCGACGATGGCGGTGATTGCCTTCCCGGGCGCGCTCGGCGCCGCGATCGCGCGGCTGGTGGTGTAGGAGAGCGGCGTGACAAAGACCAAAGCACCGCCCCCGCTGCTCGAATGGATCGCTTCGGCGATCGGCCTGCTTCTGACGCTGGGGGTCATGGCGGTGATCGCCCGCGACGCCTTCAACGGCAGCGCGGGGATGACCCCGGACATCGCGGTCTCCATCACGCGCGTCCAGCCGGTCCGGGCCGGCTTCCTGCTCGAATTCGAGGCGCGCAACCTGTCGCCGGTCACCGCCGCGCAGGTGACGATCGAGGGCAAGCTGCCCGATGGCGAAACCGGCACTGCGACGATCGATTATGTGCCCGGCCGCTCGGCGCGGCGCGGCGGCCTGTTTTTCGCCCACGACCCGCGCGGCGCCGAAATACGCGCGCTCGGCTATCAAGATCCCTGAGCCCGGAGCCCCCATGCCCCTCGACCCCGAAACCTTCGACGCGCTGATCGAGACGATCCGTCGCTTCGTCGCCGAGCGGCTCAGGCCGCTGGAGGAGAAGGTCGCGGAGGAGGACGAGGTCCCCGGCGAGATCGTCCGCGAGATGCGGGAGATGGGGTTGTTCGGCCTCTCGATCCCGGAAGAGTTTGGCGGGCTCGGTCTCACCATGGCCGAGGAGGTGCGGGTCGCGCTCGAATTCGGGCGAACGACGCCGGCCTTCCGCTCCGTCTTTGGCACCAATGTCGGCATCGGCAGCCAAGGGCTCGTCATGGCGGGCACCGACGCGCAGAAGGCAGAGTGGCTGCCGCGCATCGCCAGCGGCGAGATCGTCACCAGCTTCGCGCTGACCGAGCCGGGCGCGGGCTCCGACAGTGCCTCGGTGCAGACCCGGGCGGTGCGGGAAGGCGAGGTCTACAAGCTTTCGGGGAGCAAGCGCTTCATCACCAATGCCGACAAGGCGTCGCTGTTCACGGTGATGGCGCGCACCGGTGGGGAAGGGGCGCGGGGCGTCTCCGCCTTTATGGTCCCGGCCGACCTGCCGGGCGTCTCGATCGGCAAGCCCGAAAAGAAGATGGGCCAGCAGGGCGCCCATGTCTGCGACGTCAATTTCGACGCGGCGCCGGTGCCGGCCGGCAACCGGCTCGGGGAGGAGGGCGAGGGCTTCAAGATCGCGATGCGGGTGCTCGACCGCGGCCGGCTGCACATCGCCGCGGTCTGCGTCGGCGTCGCCGAGCGGCTGCTCGCCGACTCGGTCGCTTATGCCGCCGAGCGCCGGCAGTTCGGCAAGCCGCTCGCCGATTTCCAGCTGATCCAGGCGATGATCGCCGATTCCAAGACCGAGGCGCTGGCGGCCCGCGCTTTGGTGCTGGAGGCGGCGGCGCTCAAGGATCGCGGCGAACCGATCGTGCTCGAAGCCGCCGCCGCCAAATATTTCGCCAGCGAGATGGTCGGCCGGGTCGCCGACCGCGCCGTCCAGATTTTCGGCGGCGCCGGCTATATCGCCGATTACGGCATCGAGCGGCTCTACCGCGATGTCCGCCTGTTTCGCATCTACGAGGGCACCAGCCAGATCCAGCAGCTGGTGATCGCGCGCGAGACGATCAAGAACGGGGGCTGAGCGCTGGTACCGTCACCCCGGCGGAGGCCGGGGTCTCATGGAGACCCGCCGTTACCTCTTGCCCTGAGATCCCGGCCTTCGCCGGGACGACGGCTAGGCGCGCCGAAGCAGCACGTTCACCTGCGCTGCGGCGATCGGCTTGGCGCGGTCGAGCTGCCAGGCATGCGCCTCGACATTGGCGATGCGGTTGCCGAGCCGGGTGACGGTCGCGGCGGCGAAGGTGTCGTGCTGGGCGCCGCCGCGCATATAGTTCACGGTGACGTTGACCGGCTTCACCATCACCCCTTCGCTCGAGCCCAGCGCCTCGTAGAGCGCGCCGAAAGCGGCGAATTCGAGCAAGCCGGCAATGGCGCCCCCGTGCAGATAGCCGGGCCGCCCGACGACGACGTCGGCGAAGGGCATGACGAATTGCAGCTCGCCCGCCTCGGAGCGTGCGGCGCGGATGCCGAGGAATTGGGCGTAGGGCGGCAGCGAAGTCATAGCGAGCGCCTAGACGCTGGCCGCAGGCCGGGCAACAAGGGCGGCATGGATGGAGACGCGCTGTTCGAGGCAGCCGCGGCCAAGCTCAGGGCCAATCGGGTCGAGGAGGCCCGCGACCTGTTTCGCCGTGCGGGAGAAGCCGGGCGCCACGACGCCGCCGTGATTCACTGCAACCTCACCGCCAGCGGCGGGGACTGGCGCGGCGGCCTCGCGCTGCTCGCCGGGCTGGCGGCGCGGGACCGGCGCTGCCGCCGGCAGCTCGAGCTGATCCGCGCGATGAACCTGTCGGCCACTTTGGTGGGCGAGGTGGTGAGCCAGAGCCCGCATCTCACCTTCTTTCGCAGCCTCTTCACCGCCGAAGAATGTGGCTACCTGATCGAAGCGGCGACGCCGATGCTGGCGCCCTCGGTGGTGATCGATCCGGCGACCGGCGCGCACCGCCCCGACAAGGTGCGGATCGCCGACAGCGCCGGCTTCACCCTGCCGCTCGAAAATCCGGCGGTGCACGCGCTGAACCAGCGGATCGCGGCCGCGAGCGGCACCGGCTGGGCGCAGGGCGAACCGCTGCAGGTGCTGCGCTACCGGCCGGGCGGCGAATATAAGCCGCATTTCGACGCGATCCCGGGCTTCGGCAACCAGCGCATCCTGACCATGATCGTGTGGCTGAACGAGGCCTATGAGGGCGGCGAGACCCTGTTCATGAAGACCGGCGCGAAGCTCAAGGGCCGGACCGGCGACGCCTTGCTGTTCCGCAACACCTTGCCTGATGGGGCGCGCGATCCCGCTTCCGCCCATGCCGGCCTGCCGGTGACGGGCGGCGAGAAGTTGATCGCGAGCCGCTGGATCCGGGCGCGGCCGTTCGAACTAGCCTAGGACTCGGCGGCAGATCGCGTCGAGCTTCGCCATCATTGTGGGATCGCGGGCGTCCGGGGGGGTGATGATCGCGGCGTCGAGATTGGTGTCGATGGGGGAGGGGGGCCTCTCCTTCGGCAGGCGCCGAGCCAGCTCGACGATCAGTCGCCGCGCAGTATCGGCATTGGCATGGAGCTGCGCCAGGATCTCGGCGACGTCGACGGCTTCGCCCTCGCGCCAGCAATCGTAGTCGGTGGCCATGCAGACCGAGGCGTAGGGCAGCTCGGCCTCGCGCGCGAGCTTCGCTTCCGGCATCCCGGTCATGCCGATCACGTCCCCGCCCCATTGCCGGTAGAGCCGGCTCTCGGCGCGGGTCGAGAATTGCGGGCCCTCGATCGCCAGATAGCAGCCGCCGCGCGTCACCCCGGCGCCGGCCGCCTCGCCCGCATCGGCGGCGAGCGCGGACAGGCGCGGACAGACGGGATCGGCCATCGAAACATGCGCGGCCAGGCCGGGGCCGAAAAAGCTCGCCTCCCGGGCGAAAGTCCGGTCGACATATTGATCGACCACCACGAACCGCCCCGGCGCCAGCGCCTCGCGAAGCGAGCCGACCGCGGAGATGGCGAGGATGTCGGTGCAGCCGGCCCGCTTCAGCGCGTCCACATTGGCGCGGAAGTTGAGCTGGCTCGGCGGAATGCGATGGCCGCGGCCGTGGCGGGGCAGAAAGACGAACTTCACGTCCTCGATCCGGCCGGTCAGCAAGTCGTCCGACGGGGCACCCCAGGGCGTGTCGACGGCGAGCCATTGCGCGTCTTCGAGCGCGTCGATCGCATAAAGGCCGGAGCCGCCGATGACGCCGATTGTCCACGCGCTCATCCGCTCGTCCTACGGGGCAACGAGGATGATCCGCAAGTCGCTGAAATTGGTGCCCGTCGGGCCGGTGACGAACAGGTCTGCGCAGGCCGCGCCGTCATTGGCCGCCAGCGCTTCGGCCGCGCCGGGGATGGGGATGCCGCCGAAGAAGGCGCCGGCGGCGCCGCTGCTGCCGTCGAGGCCGTCGCTGTCGGCGGCCAGGCCCTGGATGCCGCCGCGCCCTTCGAGCATCAGCCCGGCGCTGAGGGCATATTCGAGATTGGGGCCGCCCCGGCCTGGGCCGGTCACGGCAACGGTCAGCTCGCCGCCGGAGATCAGCGCCGAGCCGGGCGCCGCCTCGAGCGCCAGTCCGGCATGTCGGCGCCCGATTTCGCGCGCTTCGCCCGCGCATTCGCCGAGCAGGATCGGGCGATAGCCGAGTCGCTCCGCCTCGGCCGCGGCAGCCGCAAGCGCATCCGCCGGTCCGGCGACGATTCGGAATTCGCCTTCGACCTGCTTGGGCGTCTCCGAGAGCCGCGCGGATAGGCCGTAGCGGCCGAGAATATCGCGCGCGTCCGCCATGGTGGTCGGATCGGCGAGCGTGGGGCCGGAGCCGATCGCCTCGGGTGGGCCGGTCACGTCGGAAATGGCGAGCGTGACCGGCCTCGCCGGCGCCGCGGCGAGCGCGAGGCGGCCCCCCTTGATGCCGGAGAGATGACGGCGGACGCAGTTGATCTCGCCGATCGAGGCTCCCGAACGGAGCAGGGCTTCGGTCAGCGCCCGCTTCTCCGCGAGCGACAAGCCTTGCGGCAGGCAGGCGAGGGCGGAGGCGCCGCCGCTCAGCAGGACGAGGACGAGGTCGCTTGGGCCGGCATCGGCTGCAAGCGCGAGCAGGCGCTCGGCGGCGACGACGCTGCTCCGGTCGGGAACGGGATGGCCGGCATGGAGCAGCGCGATCCGCTGCAGCTCGGCCTCGACCCCATGCGGGACCACGGCGACGCCACGGACGCGCGGGTAGCGCGCCTCGGCGACCTTCGCCATCTCCCCGGCGGCCTTGCCCAGCGCCAGGACGACCACGCGCTCCGCCTCCGGCAAATGCGCCTTCAGCACCCGCTGCGGGTGGCAGGCCGCGATCCCGGCGTGGAACAGCTGGATGAGATGATCGCGCATCGCGCTCTTTCTGTCGGCCGGGCGCGCCGCTAGCACAAGGGCGTGAAGAGGCTCGGCTCCAAAGGCAGGCGCGCGCTCGTCTGGCTGCTCCGGATCGTGGCGGGGATCGTCGCGATCCCGCTTGGCTATTTCGCCGCCGCCTTCATCCTCGGCGCGGTGCCGGCCAACGTCGCCTGGCACGAGCCGGAGCGCGGCATCACCATCTTCGTCCGCTCGAACGGCATCCACACCTGGATCGTGATGCCGAAGGTGACCGGGGAGATGGACTGGCGGCCCTATGCGCAGCCGGCGCACCTGCGCGATCCGCGCTGGGGCCGCGCCGATCATGTCGCGATCGGCTACGGCAACCGCGAATTCTATCTGAACACGCCGACCTGGGCCGATCTCTCGGTAAAGACCGCGGCTCTGGCCCTGTTCGGCCGCGGCCCGACCCTGCTCCATGTCGAGCATGTCGACCGGCCCCGCGCCGAGGAATGGCAACGGCCGATCCGGATCACCCCCGCCCAATATCGCCGCCTCGCCGGCTATATCCAGCGCCGCTTCCAACTCGATGCCGGCGGCCGGCCGATCCCGGTGCTCGGCCGCGGCTACAACGACTGGGACATGTTCTACGAGGCGAACGGGGGGTACAGCTTCGTCATGACCTGCAACGAATGGACGGGCCGCGCGCTGCGCGCCGCGGGCGTCCGCATGGGCCTCTGGACGCCGTTCGAGCAGAGCATCATGTGGCGTCTCGATTGAGGCTCCCGCTTGCGCTAAAGATGCCACCGTAACGAAAACAGGGGACGCAATCATGGCCAAGCTACTCGGCAACTTCCATCTCGCTTTGGGGATCGGCGTGCTGCTGCTGATCGGGGCGATGTTCGGCCTGCACGGCGACGCGATCGGACAGGAAGGCTATTGGGCGCAGTTCCTGCGCTACGTCCACGTCTTCGCCGGCGTGCTTTGGATCGGCCTGCTCTATTATTTCAACTTCGTGCAGATCCCGACGATGCCGAGCGTCCCGGCCGAGCTGAAGCCGGCGGTCTCCAAATATATCGCGCCGGCCGCCCTGTTCTGGTTCCGCTGGGCGGCGCTGGCCACGGTCGTGCTCGGCCTGCTGGTCGCCGAGCTCACCCAGCCCGGCTATGCCGGCAAGGCGCTGATGCTTGAGGAAGGCTATCGAACGATCGGCATCGGCATGTGGCTCGGCCTGATCATGGCGGCGAACGTCTGGTTCGTGATCTGGCCGAACCAGAAGCGCGCGCTCGGCATCGTTCCGGCGGCGGACGACGCCAAGGCGAAGTCCGCGAGCCTGGCGATGATGGCCTCGCGCACCAACCTGATCCTGTCGATCCCGATGCTCTATTGCATGGTCGGGCAGACCCATATCGGCTGAGGGTCCGCGGGAAGCGGCGGCACGAACAAAACGGAGTCATCCCGGCGAAAGCCGGGACCCATGAACACTGTAGTGGCAGGAAATGTCGAGGCGGCGGCGCCCGAAACTCGAACGCTTCGGTTCATGGGCCCCGGCCTTCGCCGGGGTGACTCTGAATCAGGAACCGAACGGAGCGGCGACAATTTGATACACGATTGCGCCGCGCCGAACATAGTTCGGCGACACGGACCCATCATGAGGGGCGGCCTTATGCGTGTGAGAGTCGCCCTGTTGCTTGCCGGCGCCCTGGCGGGCTGCACCACCGTCGGCCCGGATTACCGGGCGCCGGAGGCGGGCGCGCTGCCCGTCCCGGACGCCTATTACAGCCGCCCGGGCGAGGCCGCTGCGCCGGCCGATCTGTCGCGCTGGTGGGAGCAATTCCAGGATCCCTTGCTCACCCGCCTCGTCGACGAGGCGAGCGCCGGCAATCTCGACCTGGCCCAGGCGAGCACTCGGCTGGTCCAGGCGCGCGAATCGCTCGCCCAGGCGCGGGCCGGGCTGGTGCCGGAGGTCGGCGCCTCGGCGGGCGCGGGCCGCGCTTTCGGCGCCGGCAACGACCGCAACAGCTTCAATGTCGGTGCCGACGCCTCCTGGGAGATCGACCTGTTCGGCCGCATCCGCCGCGGCATCGAAGCCTCGCGGGCCGACGCCGAGAGCGTCTGGTTCGACCGCGAGGCGTTGCGCGTGGCGCTCGCGGCCGAGGTCGCCACCAACTACATCCAGGCCCGCCAGGCGCAGGCGCGGCTGGAGGTCGCCCGCGACACGCTCAGGATCGCCGACGACAATCTGCAGCTCGCCCAGTGGCGGGTGCAGGCCGGGCTCGCCTCCTCGCTCGATTCCGAGCAGGCGCGGGCGGCGCGGGCGCAGACCGCCGCCGTCATTCCCAATCTCGAAAACGCCTTCACCAGCGCGACCTTCCGGCTCGCCGTGCTCACCGGCCGGGCGCCCGGGACGCTGACCGCCGCGTTGACCGAGCCGAAGCCGATCCCTGAGGGGCCCGAGGACGTCGCCGTCGGCATCCCCGCCGACACGCTCCGTCAGCGTCCCGACGTCCGCTCGTCCGAGCGCAACCTGGCCGCGCAGACCGCCCGGATCGGCGTCGCCCAGGCCCAGCTCTATCCGGCGCTCCGGCTCAGCGGCAATATCGGCACTTCGGCCTTTTCGCTCGGCGGGCTGGTCGACGCGATCACCGGCGGCATCTTTTCGAGCCTCAGCCAGACCCTGTTCGACGGCGGCCGGCTGCGCTCGCAGGTCCGCGCGCAGCGTGCCGCGACCGAGGGCGCGCTCGCCGCCTATCGCCAGTCGATCCTGACCGCGCTCGAGGATGTCGAGAACGCCTTGAACGCGCTTCGCGCCGCCCGCGAGCGTCAGGCGCAATTCGCGATCGCCTTCGAAGCCGCGACCAACAGCGCGGTCCTCGCCCGGATCCAGTATCGCTCCGGCCTCACCGATTTCCAGCAATTGCTGGACGCCGAACGCTCCTTGCTCTCCGCCCGCGACGGCATGGTGAGCAGCCGCGCCGACGAGGCGCTGGCCCTGGTCCAGCTCTATCGGGCATTGGGCGGCGGCTGGGATGCAGCGGCCGCTCTGCAGATTGGAAGAAACGGATGAACGACGCCAGCAAGACCACGACCGTCAGCAACACCGCCGGGCCGGTCGAGAAGGAGCGGCTCGAAGTCTTCCTCGGCGCGCCGGCGGCGAAGCCCTGGTACAAACGGCCGGTCTACCTGGTCGGCATCCTTGTCGTGGTCGCCCTGCTGCTCCTGCTCTCGCGCTGCTTTGCCGGCGAAGCTGCCGGCGGTTACGCGACCGAGACGGTGCGGCGCGGCCGCCTGACCGTCACCGTGTCCGCGACCGGCAATCTGCAGCCGACCAACGAGGTCCAGGTCGGCTCCGAGCAATCCGGCCTGGTCACTCAGGTGTTCGTCGACAATAACGACCGCGTCGTCCAGGGCCAGCCGCTCGCCCGGCTGGATACGTCGCGGCTGCAGGACACGATCACCCAGGCCCAGGCCGGGCTCGCTTCCGCCCAGGCCGGCGTCGCCACCGCCGAGGCTTCGGCGGCGCAGGCGCGCGCCAACCTCGCCCGGCAGGAGGAGGTGTTCCGCGTCTCCGGCGGCCGGGTGCCGTCCGAGACCGAGCTCGACGCGGCCCGCGCCGAGAATCGCCGCGCCCAGGCCGGCGTCCGTTCCGCCCAGGCCCAGGTCGCGCAGGCGCGGGCGCAGCTCTCCTCGGCGCAGACCAATTTGTCCAAGGCGACCATCTATTCGCCGGTGACGGGCGTGGTGCTGTCGCGCCAGATCGATCCCGGCCAGACCGTCGCCGCCTCCTTCAACGCCCCGGTCCTGTTCATCATCGCCGAGGATCTCGGCGCGATGAAGCTGGAGGTCCGCGTCGACGAGGCCGACGTCGCCCAGGTCAGCCAGGGCCAGCGCGCCAGCTTCACCGTCGACGCCTATCCCGGCCGCACCTTCCCGGCGCGGGTTACCCGCATCGACGTCGGCGCCAACGCTTCGGGCGCGACCGCGTCCGGATCGAGCAGCAGCGCCGCGGCGGGCACGGGCAGCGTCGTCGCCTATACGGCCGAGCTCGCGGTCGACAATCCTGAGCATCTGCTCCGGCCCGGCATGACCGCGACCGCCGAGATCGTCACCACCGAGCGGCGCAACGTCCTGCTCGTCCCCAATGCGGCCTTGCGCTGGTCGCCCGAGCGCGACGCGGCCCAGGCCAGCCAGCAGGGCGGCGGCGTGACCAGCGTCCTCGTCCCGCGCGGTGGCCGTGGCGGGCGGGGCGGCGGCCGCGGCGGCCGCGCCCAGCGCGAGGTTTCGATCGGCCGCGGCAGCCGGCAGACCGTCTACGTGCTCGGCGCCGACGGCACTCCCACCGCCGTCCGGGTCGTGGTCGGCGAAAGCAACGGCTCGGTGACCGAGATCACCGGCGGCGACCTGCGCGAAGGGCAGGAGGTGATCACCGCCCGTCTCGCGCCGGGCCAGACCCAGGACAAGAGCGGACGAGGCAGCGGCGAAGGCCGGCGCGGCCGTCGCGATCGCGGCGGCGACGACGAGGGCCAGGGCAACGCCGTCCAGAGCAACACCGCCCAGCCGCAGGCGCCGGCGCCGATTCCGGGACAGCCGCCGGCGCAGGGGCAAAGGCAGCCGCCCGCGCCCGCTACGCAAAACAACGTCCCGAAGGCCGGTGAGGAGACGCCGCGTCGCGGCGCTGGTGAACGCCGCGGCGACGGCCAGGGCCGGGGCGGCGGCATGCGCGGGCCGGGCGGCCAGCGGATTCGGGACATGACTCCCGAGCAGCGCCGCGCTTTCTTCGAGAGCATGACGCCCGAACAGCGCCAACAGATGCGCGAACGGCGGCAGCGGATGCGCGAGCGCCGCCAGGCCGAGGGAGCGCCTCCGCCCGATGGCGAATGAGCCGATCATCCAGCTGAACGACGTCACCAAGACCTATGGCGGCGGCGCCACCGCTTTCCAGGCGCTGAAGGGCGTCGACCTCGAAGTGGCCGAGGGCGATTTCGTCGCGGTGATGGGACCCTCGGGCTCCGGCAAGTCGACGGCGATGAACATCCTCGGCTGCCTCGACGTGCCGACCACGGGCAGCTTCCGCTTCAAGGGCGTTCCGGTCGAAAGCCTGGACCGCGACCAGCGCGCGCTGCTCCGCCGCCGCTATCTCGGCTTCGTCTTCCAGGGCTTCAACCTGCTCGCCCGCACCGACGCGCTCGAAAATGTCGAGCTGCCTCTGCTCTATCGCGGCGAGACCAAGGCGCAGCGGCGCGAGTCGGCGATGGCTGCGCTCGACAAGGTCGGGCTCAAGGACTGGTGGGACCATACGCCGGCGGAGCTCAGCGGCGGTCAGCAGCAGCGCGTCGCTATCGCCCGCGCCATCGTCACCAACCCCGACGTGCTGCTCGCCGACGAGCCAACCGGCAATCTCGACAGCAAGACCTCGATCGAGATCATGGAGCTGCTGACCAGCCTCAACCGCGACGGCGGCATCACCGTGCTGATGGTCACGCACGAGCCCGACATGGCCAAATATGCCCGAACCGTCGTCCATTTCCGCGACGGCCTGGTGGAGACGGTCGAGGCCCATTCCGGTGACCCCGGCCCCCCTCAGCGTCATCCCGGCGAAGGCCGGGATCTCAGGCCGGAAGGTCACGGCACTTCTCATCGAGACCCCGGCCTTCGCCGGGGTGACGGATAAACCGTCATGTTCTTCACCACCATCATCCTCGCCATCCGCGAAATCAGGCGCCACCTGCTCCGCTCGTTCCTCACCGTGCTCGGCATCGTGATCGGCGTCGCCGCGGTGGTGACCATGGTCACGCTCGGCAAGGGCGCGACCGCCGCGGTCGCCGAGCAGATTTCGAGCCTCGGCGCCAACATCCTGCAAATCCGTCCCGGCCAGGGCTTCGGCCGCGGCGGCGGCGGCCAGCAGGCGCCCGATTTCGACATGGCCGATGTCGAGGCGATCCAGGAGCAGGTCGCGGGCGTGCGCGCGGTCGCGCCGCAGGCGCAGGCCGCGGGCCTCGCCGTACGCAACGCCGCCAACTGGCAGACCCAGGTGAACGGCACGACCTCGCAATTCTTCACCGCCCAGCAATGGCAGCTGACCGACGGCCGGATCTGGACCGACGCCGAGGAGCAGGCCGGCAAGGCGGTCTGCATCATCGGCAGCACGGTCCAGCAGAATCTGTTCCGCGCCGAGCAGGCGGTCGGCGAGCGCTTCCGCATCAGGGACATCAGCTGCGAGGTGATCGGCACCCTGGCGTCGCGCGGCCAGGGCGGCTTCCAGGACCAGGACGACGTCGTCATCATGCCGATCAAGGCGGTGCAGCGGCGCTTCTCGGGCAATCGCGACATCCGCTTCATCATGGTCGCGGTCGACGACGCCTTTCAGACGAGTTCGGTCCAGTCCTCGATCGAAAGCCTGCTGCGCGAGCGCCGCCATGTCGGCCGCGGCGAGCAGGACAATTTCAACATCTTCGACACGCGCCAGATCTCCGAGACCCTGCAGGGCACGACCCGGATCCTGACCGCGGTGATGGGCGCGGTCGCGGCGGTTAGCCTGATCGTCGGCG
>Ga0207682_10000575_pt1 | contig 16991 bp, 20 predicted proteins | sample KBSM63metaG_FD_184332 | JGI IMG/M metagenome (GOLD analysis project Ga0207682, IMG submission 184332) | Miscanthus rhizosphere microbial communities from Kellogg Biological Station, Michigan, USA - KBS M6-3 metaG (SPAdes) (version 2) | ecosystem: Host-associated > Plants > Roots > Rhizosphere >... | reverse complement strand
GATTGGTGACCCCAACGGGACTCGAACCCGTGTTTTTGCCGTGAAAGGGCGACGTCCTAGACCGCTAGACGATGGGGCCGCTCCAAGAAGCGGAGTGCGCGTTAGAAGAGGCTCGCGCGCCGGTCAACCTCATGCATTCATCATCGCAGTCGCTACGCCGGCAAGCATCAGGACGGCCCCTCCGGCCCGCTGAGACCAGAGGAGGACGCTCGGGCCCTTGAGGAAGCCCGCAACCCAGCTCGCGGCCAGGGCATAGAAGCCGTCGCTCAGGGTCACGACCACGCAGAAGGTGACGAGGAGGATGCCCGCCTGCGTCCAGTAATCGAGCGCGGGCGACATGAATTGGGGCGTGAAGGCGACGAAGAAGAAGATCGTCTTCGGGTTCACCGCGGTCACTGCGAACGTGCCCCAGAATGCGGTGGCGGGCCGGATCGCTTTCGGCGGCGAACCATCCTCCTTCGCCGGTTTCGCAGTCACGATCGCATATAGTCCGATAGTGACGAGATAGGCTGCGCCGCCCCATTTCAGGATTGAGAACGCCGCGGGATATTGCTCGATCAGGACACCGACGCCGACGAGCGACAAAGCCATGGCGGTGGCGTTTCCGGCCGTTGCGCCGAAGACCGACGCGAAAGCGGTCCTCATGCCTGCGGTCAGCGCATAGCCGACAATGCTGGTGACACCCGGGCCGGGCAGCAATCCGACGATCAGCGAAGCGACGACAAAGCCCGCCCACAGGGTCCAATCCATCATGCCCCCTTCGCCCGCTCAGGCGGCTACCGCAGCGTCCTCCAGATGCATTTCGGCGGCATTTCCGCCATTCCATTCGTCACGCTTGATCGTTCCCGCAAGCCACCAGCGCTTGTCGCCGGGCGATGAAAGCAGAGCCTGGCCGAGCTCGGTCGCGGCGCTCCGAAATGCGATCCATTTGAAGCTTTTGCCGTCATCGCCGCAGGCGAGCCCGCGCACGTGTCCGTCGCCGACGATGCCCGTCCTGAGCAGTCGAGCAGGACCAGCGGCTACGCGAGGCGCCGGCCAGCCGGCGCCGTACGGACCCGCCGCATCCAGCGCATCGCATAACTCACCCGCCACTCCGCGTGGCGCGAGAAGCGCGTCGAGCAGCAGCGCGCGGCCATCGATGGAGCGCTCGACGTCCGATGCCAGGCGCTCGTTGATAAAATCCCGGAATGCATCGAGCCCGCCCGGCGCAAGCGTCAGGCCCGCAGCCATCGCATGCCCGCCGCCGGCGACAAGCAAACCGTTGTCCTTGGCCGCCAGCACAGCCGCGCCGAGATCGACTCCGCTGATCGACCGGCCCGAGCCCTTGCCCGTGCCATCTTCGGTCTCGGCAATGACGATCGCGGGCCGGCCGAAACGTTCCTTCACCCTGCCCGCGACGATGCCGATCACGCCCGGATGCCAGCCTGCGCCCATCACTGTTAGAACGGGCGCACCGTTCAGCTTGTCGGCCTGCTCCAGCGCCTGCTCGCACACCTGCATCTCGATCGCGCGGCGTTCCTCGTTGAGGCGGTCGAGTTCGGCGGCGATACTCCGCGCCTCTTCCGGATCGGTAGACGTCAGCAGCCTGACCCCAAGGTCGGACTTGCCCACGCGACCGCCGGCATTGATCCGCGGCCCCAACGCAAAGCCGAGGTCGCGGCAGCTCGGCGGCTTCACGAGGCGCGCTGCCTCCGCGAGCGCGCCGAGGCCGATGTTCTGGCGCCCGGCCATGACCTTGAGGCCCTGAGTCACGAAAGCGCGGTTCAGCGTGTGCAGCCGCGCAACGTCAGCGACCGTGCCGAGCGCCACCAGATCGAGGAGGTCGATGAGCTTCGGCTCCTCGCGGCCGGCGAAGAAACCGCGCTCTCTCAGCTCCCGCACGAGTGCGACACCCAGCAGGAAGGCCATCCCCACTGCAGCAAGATGGCCATGCGAGGCGCCAAGCTCGCCCTCGTCCAGCCTATTCGGATTGATCAGGGCGAACGCGACGGGAAGCAAAGTCGCGCACTGGTGGTGATCGACCACGATCACGTCCAGGCCTGCGTCCTTCGCGTCCTGAAGCGCGTCGAATGCCTGGGCCCCGCAGTCCACGGTCACCGCGAGGCTCGCGCCGCGCCGCTTCAGCTCGACAAGGGCTGGCCCCGACGGCCCGTAGCCCTCCATCAGCCGGTCGGGAATGTACACCATCGGGTCCGCGCCGAGCCGGCGCAGGAGGAGCACGAGCAAAGCCGCGCTCGTCGCTCCATCCACGTCATAATCCCCGAAGATCGCGACCTTCTCGCCGGCCGCGATGGCGTCGGCCAGACGCTTCGCCCCCTTGTCCATGTCCTGGAAGCAGGACGGATCGGGCAGGAAGTCGCGGATGGTCGGCTTGCGGTGGCGTTCGAGGTCGGCGCGTTCGACTCCGCGGGCGAGCAGCAGCTCATCCACCAAGACGTCCATCGTCAGTCCGGGCTCGCTCGACCGGCGCCACTTCCATGGCTGCCCCGCGGCCGACCGCTCTACCCCAAGCGCAAATGTCATGTTGCGAAGCCTAGCAGGCGGTCGCGCAATTTGCGCGCCTCCCCCCTGGGGATTGCGGGGATGGAATGGCCGGTCATGCCGCCTCCGGCGACGCCGAACTGCAGGGACGAGACACCGAACAGGCGGCTGACGAAGCTTTCGCGTAGGTCGACGCTCTGGATCTTCCTCGCAGGAAGAACGGTGATCCGCCGCCGCCACCAGCCGATCCGCGTGAGAAGCCTGTCGCCGTCGACCGCATATCCGGTGCGGCTCCAGGCGAGAAAGCGAACGGCGATGACCGCGAGCAAGGCGGCCACAAATGCCGCACCTGCCGGCGGCACGAGGACCAGGTTCGCGATCGCGGCGACATAGAGCGGCGCCATGGCCGCAGCGAGGATGCCCACATAAGCCCGGGAAACCCGTACCCAGCCGATCGAGGGCGGCAGGGGAGGCCAGCCGAGCTGGTCCAGAATGTCGTCGACCTCCTCATCGCTGGCGAGCGGCGCGACCACGTGAGCGCCACGGCTTCCTTCGTCCTTGGCGAGGCTTTGAAGCCTGAGCTCGCGCCACCCAAGCCGGTCGCGAACGGGTCCGGTGGCGATAACCGCAGCCTGCGCGCGATTGACCGGCAGGGTCACGTCGGTGCGTGTGAGCAGGCCCCGCCTCCGCCGTAATCCGACGCCGGTGCGATCGAGGCGGAAGCCGAAGTCCGTCAGAACGGTGCGCACGACACCCGTGACGATACCGATCAATACCAGCAGCACCGCCCCGGCGACTGCCGCCGCGACCTGATGCGCGATGATGAAATCGCGGGCCGGGCCGCCGGCGCTCAGCACGCTCAGCCAGAAAGCGCGGCTGAAAGGATCGAAGCCGAGCACATCGCCGAAGGTTTGTGTGAGGCCGAACAGGCCCGCGAAAACCGCCAGCGAGAAATTGAACGTGCCGGCGAGGAACAGCCGTTTCAGATCCATCGCATAGATGGGCGGCGTGTCGACCGGGATCTTTTCGGCGGGCATGCCGGCCACGACCGCAACAGCCTGTCCCCGCCGCGACCGGACAAGGGTCCGAAGCTCTTGAGCGCGTCCGAGCAGGATCGCCTGCAGGACGCCTACTTCCTCGCCGGCCGACCCGCCTGTTTCGAACTTGACCTTCGCGAGTCCCAAAATCCGTGCGATCGGGCCTTGCGTGATATCGACGTCCTGGATGCGATCGAACGGGATCGAGCGATGGGTGCGATTCACGATGCCGCTGTCGATGCGGATCTCATTCTCGCCGACGCGATATTCGAACCGCTTCCAGTAGAGCAACAGCGCGGCCGCCATGAACAAGAGGAGCAGGATCGCGCCGAACAAGGCGGTCTGCAGCCTGCCCGAAACGGCGAGATAGCCGAGGCCGGCGTAGCCGCCCACCATCCCGCGCATCGATCCGGCGAACCCGGTCAGCAGAAAGAGCGGATGGAGATGCTCCGGCGGTCCGACCGCCGCATCGTCAAGCGAAGTCGGTTCGGACATGTTCACGGATGATGTCGCGGATCTGGGCGGCCCGCTTCGGTGCAAGGCCGGGGAGCGTCACGATGCTGTTGTGGGTCCCGGCTGTGTGAACCACGAGCGTCGCCACTCCGAAGATCTTCTCCAGCGGTCCGCGCGTCACGTCGATGTGCTGAACCCGGACTAACGGCACGACGGTATCCACATGAAAGAGCCAGCCGCGTACCACCTGCAGCAATTTCTCGGTCAGCCGGTAATGCAGGCGCGCGTAAATGCGCTGAGGCGCCGTCAACACGCCTGCCGCTGCCACCACGAAGACCGCGATTGTCGGGAAACCTGCAAACTCAGTATCCTGGAGAGCGGTGCGGTCGAAAACCGTCGCGGCGGCCCAGATCGCCAGCCAGAATATGAGGAAGCGCACGCGAAGCACATTCTTGTACCCCGGCTCCACCGGCTCAAGCGCCGGCGGCGCAGGCTGTTCCGGCTCCGTCGTCATCCACCCTCCCCTGTTGCGGTCCTTGTTCCCCAACCGCTGCTTGCCCGCAAGATGGTGGCGGCCGAACAGGAACCGGAACCGTCATTCATGCTTAGTGCCGTGAAGGAGAAGCGCATGCGGCAGAATTGGCCGGCGAAGCTGTGGCTGGTGCGGCATGGCCAAAGCCAAGGCAATGTGGCGCGCGACGCCGCCGACGAAGCCGGGCTGCACGAGATCGCGATCGACGTCCGCGACGTGGACGTGCCACTTTCGGAACTAGGGCATGACCAGGCCCAGGCGACCGGCCGCTGGTTCGCCGCCCTTCCGCCGGAGGACCGGCCCGAGGTGATCCTCTCGTCGCCTTACCTCCGCGCGCGCCAGACGGCCGAGGCGATCTGCCAGGCCGGCGGTCTCGCGGGTCCGGTGAAATTGGTCATCGACGAGCGCCTCCGCGAGCGTGAGTTCGGAATTTTCGACCGGCTGACGGGCGTCGGCATCCGGGCCAAATATCCCGAGGAAAGCGCTCATCGCACCAAGCTCGGCAAATTCTATCACCGGCCGCCGGGCGGCGAGAGCTGGGCCGACGTGATCCTCCGCCTGCGTTCGGCGATGAACACGATCAACCTGCACTATTGCGACCGGCGAGTGCTGATCGTCTGCCACCAGGTCGTGGTGCTTTGCATGCGCTACATCCTGGAGGAGCTGACCGAGGAAGCGATCCTCCGGATCGACAAACAGGCCGAAATCCTCAACTGCGGCATCTGCGTCTACGACTTCGAGCCCGACGCAGGCGGGCTCTGCGTGCCCAAGCTCGATGTTTGGAACCACGGTGCTCCTCTGGAGGCGGAAGGCGCTCCGCAGACCGCCGAGCCCGACATTATGACCGGGACTCGATGAAGACGGGAAGGCCGCTTACGCGGTCGGCGCTGAAGCAATTCCCGCTTCCGCCGGTCGTCGATGGCGACAAGGAGACGAAGGGGCGGATCCTCATCATCGCCGGCTGCCGCGAGCTTGCTGGCGCGGCCCTGCTCGTTGCCCGGAGCGCGATGCGTGCCGGCGCGGGCAAGCTGCGCATGGTCACCGTGGACGCGGTTGCCATCGGCACCTCGCTCGCCATGCCCGAAGCCATGGTCCTCGGTCTGGAGGAAGCACGTGACGGAGGCTTCACGCGAAAAGCGATCCGCCGCCTCGGCGAGGAATCCGACCGTTCGGACGTGGTGGTTGCGGGCCCCGGCATGGCCAATTCGGCCAGCTGCGGCGAGCTCGCGAAGGTGCTGCTTCAGAGCGAGGCATCGGTGGTGCTCGACGCTGCGCTACTGCACAGCCTTGAGCCAATCGGCCCCGACAAAAGGCACGGACCGCTGCCTGTACTCCTCCCTCATGCCGGCGAGCTCGCCTCTCTACTGGATTGCGATGAAGCGCAGATTGAAAGCGATCCCGTCGGCTGCGGCCTGCGCGCCGCGGAGCTCCATAAGGCAATTGTCCTTGTCAAAGGTGTGACAAGTCATGTCGTCACGCCGGATGGCCGCGCCTGGACTTACAGAGGCGGCGCTCCGGGCCTCGGAGTCTCCGGCAGCGGCGACACGCTCGCGGGGATCGTGGGCGGGCTAATGGCGCGGGGGGCCGACCCACTTACGGCATTGCTCTGGGCCGTCCTTCTCCACGGCGAGGCAGGAGAAGCCCTTGCCGCAAAGGTCGGGCCGATCGGCTTCCTCGCCCGCGAAATCCCGGACGAGATTCCCGCGCTGTTCCCGCGCTAATGCTCGTTCGAAGTGTGCCGCTCCAGCTCGTCGCCGACCAGCCGAACGACGTGTAGGACGTTTGTCGACCCCGCCGTTCCGAACGGGATACCGGCCATGATCACCACGCGGTCGCCGCCGGCGGCCAGATGATGGCGAAGCGCCATGCGCTTGGCCTTGCCGACCATTTCCTCGAAGCTGGAAACGTCGCGCGAGTGGATCGAATGCACGCCCCAATAGAGGCCCATGCGGCGCGACGTTACCTGCGACGGGCTCATTGCCAGGATCGGAACCGGCGGTCGCTCGCGGGCAATGCGGCGGGCCGTCGAGCCCGACTTGCTGAAGACGACCATCGCTTTCGCGTTCACGGTATTCGCGATCTGGCGTGACGAGCCCGACAAGGCATCGGCGATCGTAGGCTCGAGCTTTGTCTCCGTGAAATGGACGCGCGACGAATAAACGGGGTCGCGCTCCACGCTGTTCGCGATCCGGTCCATCATCGCCACGGCCTCGGCAGGATATTTGCCTGCGGCACTTTCCGCCGAGAGCATGACCGCGTCCGCACCGTCGTAGATGGCGGTTGCCACGTCGCTGACCTCGGCGCGGGTCGGCGTCGGCGAGGTGATCATGGATTCGAGCATCTGGGTCGCGACGACCACGGGCTTTCCGAACTGGCGCGCGGTGGCGACGATGCGATTCTGGAGGGGTGGAACCTCCTCGGGCGGCAACTCGACGCCGAGGTCGCCGCGAGCGACCATGACGCCGTCCGCGAGGGCGATGATGTCGATCAGCCGGTCGAGCGCGGCCGGCTTCTCGATCTTAGCCATCAGCGCCGCCCTCTCGCCGATCAGCGCGCGCGCCTCAGCGACGTCCTCCGGCCGCTGCACGAAGGAGAGCGCGATCCAGTCCGCTCCCTGCTCCAGCGCGAACTGCAGATCCGACTTGTCCTTGTCAGTGAGCGCGGGGATCGGGACCACCACGTCGGGTACGTTCACGCCCTTGTTGTTCGAGACGGCTCCGCCGACCTCGACCTCGGCTGTGATGCTGGCGTCCGCTGTCTCGAGCACCTTCAGGCGCACCTTGCCGTCGTCGATCAGCAGCCGGTCGCCCGGACCGATGGCCGCGAACAGCTCAGGATGCGGCAGCTCGAGCCGCTTCGAATCGCCGAGCGCATGCTCCTGGTCTAGGACGACGCGTTGCCCCTTCTCGAGCATGGCCGAACCGCCTTCGAAACTGCCCACGCGAAGCTTCGGGCCCTGCAGGTCGAACACGATCGTGGTTGGCCGACGCAGTTCCTTTTCGAGCGCGCGGATGGACGCAACGAGCTTGGCCTTCGACTTCTGGTCGCCGTGACTCATGTTGATCCGGAAGGCATCGGCGCCGGACAGCATCAGCTTGCGGATCATCTCCGGCTTGCTGGACGCGGGGCCGAGCGTCGCCAGAATCTTCACCTTGCGGGAACGTGGTCTAAGCGGCTCGGTCATCTTCACTCCGTGGTCCGCGCCCGGCCATAAAGGGTTGCGACTTTGGTTCAACCGGCTTGAGCGACCGCTTGCCGTCGCTTACAGCCCCACCGAATCCCTGAACGGAGGCAAGTGACAGATGGCGGAAGATACCGTCGCGGCCGATCAGCTGCGGCTATTCATCGAGCGAATCGAACGGCTTGAGGAAGAGAAGAAGGGCATCGCCGACGACGTGAAGGACGTCTACGCGGAGGCCAAGTCCAACGGCTACGACCCGAAGATCATGCGAATGATCGTCCGCCTTCGCAGAATGGAGACGCACACGCGCCAGGAGCAGGACGCCGTTCTCGAAACCTATCGCAACGCGCTCGGTCTCGCGTAAGGAACAGCAATGGCGGGCCATTCCAAATTCAAGAACATCATGCATCGCAAGGGCGCGCAGGACAAAAAGCGCTCGGCGATGTTCTCGAAATTGAGCCGCGAAATCACGGTCGCGGCGAAGATGGGACTGCCCGATCCCGACATGAACCCGCGCCTTCGCGCCGCAGTCCTCGCAGCCAAGGCGCAGTCGATGCCCAAGGACAATATCCAGCGGTCGATCGACAAGGCCGCAAGGAGCGACGCTGAGACCTACGAGGAAATTCGCTACGAGGGCTTCGGCCCCGGCGGCGTCGCGATCATCGTCGAGGCGCTCTCGGATAACCGCAACCGCACCGCGACCAATGTCCGCACGGCTTTCTCGAAGAACGGCGGCAATCTCGGCGCCTCCGGCTCCGTGAGCCATGGCTTCGAGCGCATGGGCCTCATCGAATATGGCGCGAGCGCGGGCGACGCTGACAAGGTGCTGGAAGCGGCAATCGAAGCCGGCGCGGACGACGTGCAGTCCGATGAAGAAGGCCACGAGATCTGGACTTCCGTGGATTCGCTTCACGAAGTCGCGAAGGCGCTGGAAGGCGCGCTCGGCGAAGCGGAAGCGGTCAAGCTCGGCTGGAAGCCCGGCCTTGAAGTCGAGGTCCGCGGCGACGACGCCGGCACGCTGATGAAGCTCATCGACACGCTCGAAGAAGACGACGACGTCCAGACGATCTGGGGCAATTACAACGTCCCCGACGAGGAGCTGGAGAAGCTTGCCTAGGCTGCTCGGGCTGGACCCCGGGCTCGGCACGACCGGCTGGGGGATCATTCAGGCCGAGGGCAACCGCCTTTCCCACATCGCTAACGGCCAGCTGAAGACGGACACGGCCGCGCCGCTGCCGGAACGGCTCGCCGACCTAGCGCGTCAGCTTGAGACACTCATCGCCGAGCACGCCCCAGAGGGCGCGGCAGTCGAGGAGGTGTTCGTCAACAAGAACCCGCAGTCGACGCTCAAGCTCGGCCAGGCGCGCGGCGTCATACTGATGACCGCCGCTCGAGGAGGAATCCCGGTCGCGGAATATGCGGCGCGCCTGGTGAAAAAGGCGGTCGTCGGCAACGGAAACGCCGAAAAGGTGCAGGTGCACGCAATGGTTTCGCGCCTGCTACCAGGAGCGAAAATCGCCGGCCCGGACGCTTCTGACGCGCTGGCGGTGGCCATCACGCATGCACATCACTTGGCGAGCGCCCGCCGCATCGCTTAAGCCTATCGAGCATGATCGCTCGCCTCACCGGAAAGCTCGCCGAAATCAGCGCCGACACGGCGATCATCGACGTCGGCGGAGTGGGCTACCTCGTCCATGCCAGCAGCCGCACGCTCGACGCGATCGGCCCGGTCGGCGGAGAGGTGCTGATCCTCACCGAGCTTCAGGTGCGCGAGGACGCTTGGACCCTGTTCGGCTTCGGCTCGGCGGTTGAGCGGGATTCATTCCGCGCACTGACATCGGTCCAGGGAGTCGGCGGCCGCCTTGCTCTGGCCATCCTCTCGGTCCTTTCACCTGACGAGCTGGCGCGCGCGGTAAGCCAAGGCGACAAGGCAATGATCGGCCGAGCGAACGGGGTCGGCCCGAAGCTGGCTGCCCGAATCGCCAACGAGCTTCAGGGCAAGCTCGGTGTCGCTACCCTGGGCGCCTCTCTCGCCACCCCTCGCGCCGGCGCCGCGGCCGACGCCTTGTCCGCGCTCGGCAACCTGGGCTTCAAGCCGGCCGAAGCCAGCGCTGCCGTGAATGCTGCACAGGACGAACTGGGACCCGACGCCGGGCTGGACGCGCTAGTCCGGCTGGCACTGAGGAAGGCCGGGAAATAGGTTCTTAACTCCCAGGTGCCATCAGTCCGCCGGGGAGCAACCGCGTGAATATCGATATCGGCTTTGCATCGGCACTGCACCGAACCGGGTTCCTGCATCGCTCGACATCGGCGCCGGACGGGCACATCATTTACCGGCTCGCGGACGGATCCGGGCACGTGCGGGTGCCCAGGCAAGAGTGGGAACAAATCGGCGGGATTTTTCAAACGGAAACGAAGGCCATTCGCCGGCGCGCGATCATTCGAATCCTTCTGCTTCTCCCGGTGATCCTGATTTTTGGACTCACGATCGGGCAAGTCCTTCCCTGGTCCGGACTCGTCATCGTCATCGCTTTTTTCGGCGGGCCACCTGCGAACTATCTGTGGCAATCGTATGAGGTGAAGCAGGTCAGCCGCGCGGTTGAAATCACACTCGCCAAGTTCCCAAGGACTTACGCATCGCCGCCCGCGCCCGGGCGTCCCCCACGCTGGCTCGACATCGCCTGCATCCTCTTGGTCGGACCATGGCTCATCCTCGCGCTCATTGGTCAGATTGGCGGGCCCGACTTCTATCGGAACACACCTCTGAAGGGCATGCACCTGAACTGGGAAGCATGGATCGCGATCGGTGTGTTGACCTTGCGGGTCGCGTGGCCCCGGATCTTCGGAAGGTTTGGCCGCCGGACGGCCTCAGGCTAAAGCGGCTCAGGACGAGTTGGGCCCCGACGCCGGTCTGGACGCGCTCGTCCGGCTGGCGCTGAGGAAAGCCGGGAAATAGGGCGATGATCGAACAGCTGCTCCAATCCGTCGTCCCGACCGTGGTTCAGGTGATCGAGCTGATCGGCGTCGCAATTATCTCAGTCGGCGCACTGGTGACGCTCGTGCAGTTCGCAGTTGCTACAGCGCGCGGGACCAAAACTGAGGAAGCGGTCGGGATACTCCGATCCAATCTTGGGCGTGCGATTCTTGTCGGGCTGGAGCTTCTGGTCGCCGCCGACATCATCCACACGGTGCTCGTGGAGCTTACCCTCGACTCTGTCGCCGCCCTTGCAGGGATCGTGATCATCCGCACTTTGCTGAGCTTCTCCCTGGAAGCCGAGATCGACGGTCAGTGGCCGTGGCAGCGAGGCCAGCAACGCGCATCGAAGTCGAAGCAATGACCACTCACACCGCCTCATGCCGCTGCGGTCAGCTGAGGGCCATTGCCGTCGGCGAGCCGGTCCGAGTGTCCGTATGCCACTGCCTCAATTGCAAGAAGCGCTCGGGCAGCGCGTTCGCCGTGCAGGCGCGCTGGCCGGACGAGCAGGTCACCATCGAGGGTCAGTCGAAAAGCTGGGTCGTTGTGGCCGACAGCGGCAACCCGGCCACGTTCCACTTCTGCCCGAAGTGCGGCTCGGACGTTTATTACGAAATCAACGGCAAATTCGACGGGCTGGTGGCGATCCCGCTAGGCGCGTTCGACTATCCCTATGTCCTCCAGCCGCGCTTCTCGGTGTGGGAAGAGCGCAAGCACGACTGGGTGGAGATAGTCGGGGACGACGTCGAGCATACGGTCTGAGCGCTCAGCCGCCCCACGCCTCGCGATAGACGCGGAGGAAATTGCCGCCCATCAGTTTCTCCAGTCGGGACTCGCTCCATCCGCGCTTCTGCAGATCCGATGCGAAGCGGCGGTAACGGTCGACCGAGTTGTACGCCTCGACCATCGGGTAGACGTCCACGCCCTCGCCCGGAGCGGCGATGCCCGCCTTGATCCGCTCGAGCGCCCATTTCCGAAGCCGCTCCTTTGCTGCCGCGTCGAGCAGCATCGGCAGCGGGCCGTTGTCTGTGCCAATCCCTACATGATCCTCGCCGGCGACGTTCGCGACATGCTCCACGTGGCGCAGCAGGTCCTCGCCCTTTGGCTTACTGTCGGGCGTCAGGAACGGCATGAAATAGACGCCGACCACGCCGCCCTTGTCTGCGACTGCCTTGATCGTCTCGTCGCTTGTATTGCGAACATGGTCGGTCAGCGCCCTCGCGCCTGTATGGCTGATGACCAATGGCCGCTTCGCATGTGCCGCCGCTTCCGCCATCGTCCTTGCTCCACCGTGGCTGAGGTCGAGCAACAATTTCTCCGCCTCGATCCGCTCGATCGTCGCGCGCCCAAGCTTCGACAGCCCCGCATTGGCCGGCTCCAGCGCTCCGTCGCCCGCGAGGTTGCGGTTGTTGTAGGTCAGCTGGACGGTCAGCACCCCGTCCTTCTTCATCTGCGCAAGCCGGTCGAGCTCGGGCCCGACCATCGCCGTGTCCTGGGTGCCGAGGATCACCCCGAGCTTCTTCTCGCGCTTTGCCCTGAGAATGTCGGCAGCATTCCGCACCGGCAGCAAATAGTCGGGATTGGCGTTGAAGATGTTCTTCTTCTCGGCGACGCCCTTTTGATATTCGGCCCACGGATCGGCGACATTTCCGACCGGCATGACCGTATCACGTATGGCCGTCACACCGGTCGCCAAAGTCTCCGACCAGCCGCGGTCGCTGATGCGCAATTGTTCTTCTGGCGTGTAGGGATCGCCGAGGCCGCCGAGTCCGTCGATGACGATCGCGCGGTCATACCACCCGGCTGAAGAACGGCGCTGCGCAAGTGCCGGCCCCGCCATCAGAGCGGCCACACCAGTCGCAATCAGAGTCCGCCGGTCGACCTGCATAAAGCCCCCCGCAAGTTCACCTCGCCGGGAGCAACAGTAAGCGCCTTGTCGCAGGCGCGTCCATCTGCGAATCAACTTCCATCGATGGCCACGGACCCCGCCCGAATCACGACGCCCGAGCGAACGAGCGAAGACGCCGACGCAGCGCTTCGGCCGAAAAGCCTCGACGAGTTCGTCGGGCAGCAGGCGGCGCGCGAGAACCTGCGCATCTTCGTCAATGCTGCGAAGAGCCGAGGGGAAGCGCTCGACCATGTGCTCTTCCATGGTCCGCCGGGTCTCGGGAAGACTACCCTTGCCGGCATTCTTGCGCGCGAGATGGGCGTCGGGTTCCGCGCCACCTCCGGCCCCGTGATTGCCAAGTCCGGCGATCTCGCGGCGCTGCTCACCAATCTGGAGGACGGCGACGTCCTGTTCATCGACGAGATCCACCGCCTCAATCCGGCGGTCGAGGAAGTGCTCTATCCCGCCATGGAAGACCGCGCCCTCGACCTGATGATCGGCGAAGGGCCTTCGGCTCGCTCGGTGCGCATCGACCTTCCCCGCTTCACCCTGGTCGGCGCGACAACCCGGCAGGGGCTTCTCACCACACCTCTGCGCGACCGCTTCGGGATCCCGGTCCGCCTCAACTTCTACACGGTGGAGGAGCTGGAGCAGGTGCTCCGCCGCGCAGCACGGCTGCTCGGCGTCGGCATCACCGATGACGGCTCCCACGAGGTCGCGCGACGCTCGCGAGGCACTCCGCGTATTGCCGGCCGCCTGCTTCGGCGGGTCCGCGACTTCGCCCATGCGGTCGGAGCGGAGGCGATTGACGCCGGCGTCGCCGACAAGGCCCTGTCTCGGCTGGAAATCGACAGCCTCGGCCTCGACGCGATGGACCGCCGCTACCTGACGATGATCGCCGATTTGTACGGCGGTGGGCCGGTCGGCGTGGAAACCCTTGCCGCGGGCCTGAGCGAGCCCCGCGACACGATCGAGGACGTGATCGAGCCCTATCTCATTCAACTGGGCCTCATTGCCCGCACGGCACGAGGACGCTGCCTCAACGGCCGCGGCTACGCCCACCTCGGCCTCAACCCACCCGCCGGCGCGCAGGCCGGCCTGTTCGACCCGGGAGCAAGCCCCAAGTGATCTCAAGGATATTGCTGTCTCTGGCCGCGCTCGTGGCGACGGCGCCCGCGGCGGCGCAAGCCCCCGCCGCCCCCGCCCCGGTCGATTATTCAAATACGGCCAACTGGCTCTGCTTGCCAGGGCGCGCAGATGTCTGCTCGACGGCGCTCGGGACGACGGCGCTCAATCCGAACGGCTACGGCTCGGTCGGGCAGAGCGTCGTTGCGAAGGACCCGCCGCTGGATTGCTTTTACGTCTATCCCACCGTCTCCCGGGACAGCGGAATGAACAGCGACCTCGTCGTCGACGCCAGCGAGCGAGGCGCCGCGCAGGTGCAGTTCGCGCGCTTCGCCGGCGTCTGCCGGACCTTCGCGCCGGTTTACCGCCAGATGACCCTCGGCGCGGTCGCAGCTGCTGCAGCCGGCGCGGACATGAAGCGCCCGGGTTTCGTCGCATACATGGACGTCGCGGTTGCCTGGCGCACCTATCTCGCGCGCTACAACAAGGGGCGTCCTTTCGTGCTCATCGGCCACAGCCAGGGCTCGCTGATGCTGCAGGAGATCATCAAGAACGAAATCGAGGGAAAGCCGGTTGCGCGCCAGATGCGCCTCGCGATCCTGCCCGGTTACAATCTCTACGTGCCACAGGGCCGGCGCGTCGGCGGCACGCTGAAGAGCACGCCCATTTGCGCTTCACCGAACGAAACCGGGTGCGTGCTGAGCTGGGTCAGCTTCCGCGAGAATAACGCGCCGCCCGTGGGCGCCATCTTCGGCATTGCGCCGCAGCCGGGAATGACCGTCGCCTGCACCAACCCCGCACGGCCGGGTGCCAACGGCTGGGAGCGGTTCGACAGCTATTGGAATTCGCGCTGGTCGCTTCCAGTACCCGGCGGTCCGATTCAATGGTCAACCGAAGGCGCTCCCTCGACGCCCTTCGTCCGAACGGAAGGTCTCGTCTCGGGGCGCTGCGTGAATGATGGCCAGCGCGGCTATCTGTCGGTTCGCGTCCACGCGGATCCGAAGGACAGGCGAACCGACCGCGTTTACGGTGAGGTCGGCCTGCTCGGCATGTTCGTCCCCGGCTGGGGCATGCATCTGGCCGATGTCGCGGAGGCGCAGGGCGACCTCATTCGTCAGGTAGGCGACATCAGCGATCGATCCAGAACAGGGTCTCGACCGGCACGCTGAGTGCCTGGGCGAGCTTGATCGCCAACAGGGCCGACGGCGAGAACACCCCGTTTTCCACCGTGTTGATCGTCTTGCGGGTCACGCCCACACGTTCGGCGAGCTCGGCCTGCGTGAGGCCGAGCTCCGTACGCCGTTCCTTCAATCCGTTCGCGAGGCGTTCAGGCATCCCGGTGCGCGCGGCGCTCCAGCCTGGCGAATGTCAGAAGTGCCGCCGCGATCGCCACGGTCAGGATGATGTGGACCGTGTCACGGCCGGAAATCGGTTCGAACATATCGACCGCGTAGATGATGATCGCGGTCAGGCAGGCCGCCCAAAAGCCGTTCACCAGTCCAGTGCGCCGATGCTCGCGCGTGGCCTCGTCGTTGAGCAGCGCCCGGACTTCCGCCGAACGGAGCCATGCGCCGCCGCTGGCGAGCATAAGCAGCAGGACGATGGAAAGTACCAGCCACGCCGCGATCTTCACATGATCGACGGCCCGCGCCGCATCGTGCATCCCCGAAAAATAGGTCACCTGCTGCGACAGGAAGAGCGCTGCCAGCACGAACAGCATCCGCGACCTCTTCTTGCTCAAACGTTCGGCAATCTCGCTGCTCGAATATTCAGTCACTGAAAAACCCCCGTCGAAGTAACCTATGGGTTACATGTAACCTTGACGTTACACGGAAGTCAAGCGGTCGATTTGCTGCGCGGGAATGGGACCGGTAAGCGAGCCGCGATGGCAAGTGCTGATCTCCACATTCCGTATCGCGGTGGCTTCGTCGGGCCCGAACACCGGTTCGCCTTGACGGTCTATTTCGAGGACACGGACACCGCCGGGGTCGTTTACTACGCCAACTATCTCAAGTTCATGGAGCGGGCGCGGTCCGACATGATTCGAGCCGTAGGAGTGGACCAGGGTGAGGCCCTTCGAGCCGATGGAAGCGCCTATTACGTCGCTGAAGTGGCAATCAAATATCGTAAACCTGCCAGGCTCGGCGACGATCTGCTCGTCCTCAGCACGGTCGAAGCGGTTCGGGCCGCCTCCGTCGACATTCATCAACGGGTCATGCGCGGCCAAGAAGTATTGACCGACGCGAGGGTGACTGCCGCCTTCCTGGACCGAGACGGCCGGCCGCAGCGCCAGCCCAAGGACTGGGTCGAGCGGTTCAACATGATCATGTCCGGGAAGTGATGCGTTTTTCCATCTCAAATCTTGCCTTGTTCGCAGCGGCCATGGTCGCGGGCAGCTCCGCGCAGGCCCAATCCCAGCTGGTGATCGCGGTCCCGCAGCTGCCGACGCCGAGGAACGTCGAGACCGAAGGCGGACAGACCGGCGTTATCGGGATCCAGATCGCGCAGCAGATCGTCTCCGACCTGCGCACGGCCGGCTCCATCTATCCCACCGGCCCGGACGGGCTGCGGCACTATACGCCGACGGAGGCGGGTGCGCCGCAATATCCCAACTGGGCAAACATCGGCGCGGGCGCTCTCGTTACGGGCTACGTCCAGGCTCGCGACGATGGGCGCATCACCGTCGCCTGTTATCTGTACGATCTGAAGCAGCGCCGCGAGATGACCCGCAAGGGCTTCGTCGTCGATCCGAAGGAATGGCGCCTCGCCGCACACCGCTGTGCGGGCGCCTTCTTCACTGCCGTCACGAAGCGGCCCGGCCATTTCGACAGCCGCATCGCCTATGTTGCCGCGACAGGATCCCGCACCCAGCCGGTGAAGCGCATCGCGATCATGAACTGGGACGGGACCGATCATAGCTATCTGACCCAGGGCGAGGTCACCGTTACCAGCCCACGGCTTTCGCCGGACGGCCAGCGCATCACCTACATGAGCTTCGCGGGCGGGATGCCGCATGTCCGGGTCGTGGACATCGACGGCAGCAATGACCGCCAGCTGGTGCAGTCGCAGTCGATGAGCTTCTCCCCCCGCTTCTCCCCCGACGGACGCTCCATCGCTTTCTCCATGGCGATCGACGGCAACACGGATATTTACATCGTCGACGCGGATGGGGGCTTCCCGCGCCGGCTGACGACAACGCCGGGCATCGACACCTCGCCGAGCTTCTCGCCAGATGGGCGGCAGATCGTCTTCGAGAGCGACCGTTCGGGCACCCAGCAGATTTACGTCATGAATGCCGACGGATCGGGCCAGCGCCGGAT
>Ga0207682_10000572_pt1 | contig 17018 bp, 15 predicted proteins | sample KBSM63metaG_FD_184332 | JGI IMG/M metagenome (GOLD analysis project Ga0207682, IMG submission 184332) | Miscanthus rhizosphere microbial communities from Kellogg Biological Station, Michigan, USA - KBS M6-3 metaG (SPAdes) (version 2) | ecosystem: Host-associated > Plants > Roots > Rhizosphere >... | reverse complement strand
GGTGATGCGCCCGGTCGGCGGCAGCGTGTCACCGGCGAGGCAATTGAAGAAGGTCGACTTGCCGGCGCCGTTCGGACCGATCAGGCCGATGATCTCGCCTTCATCGATCGCGAGGTCGGCGCCCGCAACGGCGCGCAGGCTGCCGAAGGTCTTCGAGACGTTTTCGGCGCTAAGCAGCATCACGCCTCCGGAATTTCGGCGCGATGCGCTCCCACATGTCGTGCAGGCCCCCGGGCTCGAAGCGCGCGATCAGCACGATGATGCCGCCGTAGAGAATATAGGTTAAGCCCGTGCCGCCGCCGCCGAACCAGGTGTTGGTCGCTGTCTGCAGCGGGATCAGGATGATGGCGCCGACCAGCGGGCCGTAGAGCGAGCCGGCGCCGCCGAGCGCCGCGATGATCACCATCTGCACCGAGACGAGGATGCCGAAGCCGCTTTCCGGATCGATGAACCCGGTCTTGATCGCGTAGAGCGAGCCGGCGATCGAGGTGAAGGCTGCGCTCAGCATCAGCGCGTAGAGCTTGGTGCGGCGTACCGGCACGCCGAGCGAGCGCGCGGCGCGTTCGCCCGCCTTGATGGCGCGCAGATAGTAGCCGAAGCGCGTGCGTTCGATCGCCCAGGTGATGAGCAGCAGGACGGCGAGCGTGACGAGGAAGATGTAGTAGTACGGGACCTCGCTGCGGAACGTCAGGTCGTACCAGCCGCGACCGACCGCCGGGCCCTGCAGGCCGATCGCCGCGCCGACGAAATCCCACGTCCCGACCACGAGCCGGATCAGTTCGGCGACCGCGATGGTCGCCATGCTGAAATAGTGGCCCTGCAGGCGGAAGGTCGGCATGCCGACGACGATCGCGAGCAAGAGCGACACCGCAATGCCGACCGGCACGCCGACGATCGGCGGCAGTTGCCAGTGATGATAGACCAGCAGCGGCAGGTACGCCCCGACGCCGAAGAACATGCAGTGCCCGACCGACACCTGCCCCGCGTACCCGCCGACGATGTTCCATGCACAGGCCGAGATCGCGGCGAGCAGCAGCGTCACGCCGATATCGAGATAGAACGCGTTGGGGCAGACGAGCGGATACGCGACGAACACGACCGCGAGCGCGATGGCTGCCTTCATCGCGTCAGGCCTTGCCCAGCAGGCCCTGCGGCCTGAACCACAACAGCGCGGCGAACAGCGCGTAGACCACGATGTCCTTGTAGATCGGCCCGAGGTAAAACGCCGACAGCGCCTGGATGAGCCCGATGATCAGGCCGGCATACATCGCGCCCGGCACGCTGCCGAAGCCGCCGAGCGTCACCACGACGAACGCCGTGAGTCCGAACGTCTCGCCGACCGACGGCGACCACGGGTACGAGATCGCCATCAGCGCGCCCGCGATGCCGGCACCCGCTGCGGCCAAGCCCCAGGCGAGCGCCTGCATCCGGTCCGGGCGGATGCCCATCAGCATCGCGGCATTGCGGTCCTCAGCCACGGCGAGCAGCTTCGAGCCCATCGTGGTGTGGGTGAGAAACAGGTGCATCGCGATGGTGAGCACCGCCGCAGTGATGCCGGCGACAAGCTGCGCGGTCGGCACCAGGATGCCGGCGATGTTCACCGTGCCGCCGAGCGAGGTCTGCGGCAGCGACACCACGTTGGCGGAGAAGATCCAGAACGCCGTGTAGCGCAGCAGCAGCGCGAGGCCGAAGGTCGAGAGGATCTGCGCCAGCATCGGCCCGCGCGTCACGTGCCGGATCAGGCTGACATAGACGAGGACGCCGAGCACGAACAATGCGAACGCCGCAGCGAAGCCGAACACCGCAGGCCCGCCGCCGAGCCACACCACGACCAGCAGCGCCACGTACATACCGAGCATGACGAATTCGCCATGCGCGAAGTTGATGAAGTTCATCATGCCCCAGATCAGCGTGAGGCCCGAGGAGAACAGCGCGTAGATCGCCCCGAGCAACAGGCCGCCGACGATGACTTGGAGGAGGAGCATCATGCTTGCTCGTAGCCCGGCTTGAGCGGAGCGAAAGCCGGGGTGGTCGAAGAATGGAGGGAAGAGTCCCGGATTTCGCTGGCGCTCAATCCGGGCTACGGGCGGAGATTACTTCCACCCCTTCATCGGCCATTCGAGCTTGGTCTGAGCCGCGCTTTCCGGCCAGACCAGCTCGTATTGCTTGGCCTTGAGCTGGATCAGGTAGGTCGAGGCGAGGATGTTCTGGCCGGTCTCGTCATACTTCACGCCGCGATAGCCCATCATCAGTTGCTCGGGCTTGAGATCGGTCGCCTTCAGCGCCGCCTGCATCTTGGCCGGATCGGTCGCGCCGGCGCGGTTGATCGCCTCGGCCATCGCCAGCGCGCCCTGCATGTTGCGGCCCGACGTGTCGTCGAGATCGCGGCCGGTCTTCGCCTTGTACATCTCGTTGATCTTGAACGTCGTGGTGCCCGGCTTGCCGACGTCCCACGCGCTGCGGTTCATCAGGCCCTGCCCAATATCGGCGATCGCCGGCACGAACGACGGATCGGAGAATCCGGAATCGTCGCCCAGCACCATCGGCGGCAGGTAGTCGAGGTTCTTCAGCGTCTTGATGTAGAGGATCGAGTCCGCGGTGTAGCTGATGAAGATCACCACGTCGGGCTGCTTGTCCTTGAGTTGCAGCACCTGCGCCGAGACGTCGGTCGTGCTCGCGCTATAGGGAATGCGGATCGCGACCGGGAGATTGTTCTGCTTCGCGGCGGCTTCGATCGCCTCGGCGACCGAGGTCCCGTAATCGGTGTTCTCGTTGACGATCGCGATCGAGCCGATCTTGCGGCCGGCCTTCTTCATGTCGTCGATGAAGCGCATGTAGGTCGAGGCGTAATCGGTCGCGATCGGGGTCACGCGGAACACCCATTTGAAGCCGCGGGTCGTGATGTTCAGCGCCGCTGAATCGCCGACCACGAACGGAATGCCGAAGCGCTCGGCCACCGGCGTCGCGGTGAATGTGCAGGAGCTCTGGTAGGCGCCGAACAGCGCGTGCACCTTCTCCTGATTGATCAGGCGCAGCGCCTGCTGCTGGGCGACCGACGGATTGCCCTGATGATCGATGAACACGAGCTCGAGCTTCGCTCCACCCAGGCCCGGAAACCCGGCGTCCTTGGCGAGCGGAATGCTGGCCAGCTCCGGATGCGCGTTGTTGACGATGTCGGCGGCCACTTCGAGCGCCGCCTTGGAGGCCTGGCCGGCGGCTGCCGCATTACCGGTGAGCGGAAACAGGACACCCACTTTGACCGGATCGGCGGCGCGCGCGACCCGCACGCCGGTTGCCAGGCTCGTCGCCGCCGCACCCGCGCCTGCGAGAACGGCGCGGCGATTGACGCCGCGTTTCACCATATCGACCTCCCTGCCCGCCCTGCCGGACGGATGATTGTTTTCGCGTACCGCACGCCCGACATTGCGGGTTCGCAAGCCGCCGGATAGCTTCCGTCGCGCCCGGGCGAACTAAACCCCGCACCTGCCGATGACGCAAGGGCCGATCACCTCCGCGGAGCAACCATGCCGTACGACGTGACCATCATCACGGTGAAGCCGAACACGCATATGAAGGCGTTGCCGGGCGTCGAGCAGTGGCTCAAGGACAATCCGCGCAAGGGCGAGTTCATCGGCTGCCTCGCGTCGGAGATCGGCGACCTCAACAAGATCCTGCTGTTGCATCACTACGACAGCGAGGCCGACCTTGCGGCGGATCGCGAGGTCGTCGCGAAAAGCGCAAACCGGTTCGGCTGCCTCGACCTGATCTGCGGGATGTCGAGCGACACCTTCGTGCAGTTTCCGTTCCTTCCCGCCATCAAGCCCGGCCAATACGGCCCGATCTTCGAGGTGCGCACCTACCTGCTCAAGCCCAATGGGCTGGCCCCTACCATCGAGGCCTGGACCAAGTCCGCGCCGGGGCGACAGAAACTCTCGCCGATCCTCGCCGCGATGTATTCGGTGACCGGAGAGACCACGCGTTTCATGCACATCTGGCCCTATCCGAGCCTCGACGTGCGGGCGAATACGCGCAAAACCGCGATCGAGACCGGGGTCTGGCCGCCGCCGGGCGGGCCGGACCATCTGCTCACGATGCACACCGACATCTTCCTTCCGGCCTCATTCTCCCCTATTCGTTAGGTATCAGCGGCAGACGGCCGGCACCCCTTCATTTCCAAGAAACCCAAAAGGCGAGGACCCCATGTCTTACACGCAACTCGGGCTTTACATCGACGGCAAGTGGAACCACGGCAACGGTGGCGGTGGCGAAGACGTCATCAATCCGGCCACGCAGAAGGCGCTCGCGCACCTGCCCCACGCCACAACGAGCGACCTCGATGCGGCACTCGCGGCCGCCGACAAGGGCTTCAAGCTGTGGAAGGCCAAGTCGGCCTATGACCGCGGCCGCATCATCAAGAAGGCCGCCGATCTGTTGCGCGAGCGCGCCGATCAGGTTGCCCGCGCGATGACACAGGAGCAGGGCAAGGTCTTCGCCGAGGCGAAGGGCGAAGTGGTCACCTCCGCCGACATCGTCGAATGGTTCGCCGAGGAAGGTCGCCGCGCCTACGGCCGCATCATCCCGAGCCGCAACCCGACGGTACGCCAGATGGTGGTGACTGAGCCGGTCGGCGTGGTCGCGGCGTTCACCCCGTGGAATTTCCCGGTCCTCACGCCTGCTCGTAAGGTCGCGGCCTCGCTCGCGGCCGGCTGCTCGATCATCATCAAGGCCTCGGAAGAGACCCCGTCCGGCTGCGTCGAGCTGGTGAAGTGCTTCGAGGATGCGGGCGTTCCGGCCGGCGTGATCAACCTGGTGTTCGGCGTGCCGGCGAAAGTGTCCGAGCATCTGATCGCCTCGCCGATCGTGCGCAAGATCTCGTTCACCGGCTCGGTGCCGGTCGGCAAGCATCTCGCCCAGCTCGCCGCCAAGGGCATGAAGCGCGCCACCATGGAACTCGGCGGCCATTCGCCGGTCGTGGTGTTCGGCGACGCCGATCCGGAAAAGACCGCCGACACGATCTCGGCGTTCAAGTACCGCAACGCCGGTCAGGTGTGCATTTCGCCGACGCGCTTCTACGTGCAGGAGAACGTCTACGACCGCTTCCTCAAGCGCTTCACCGACAACGCCAAGGCGATCAAGCTCGGCGACGGGCTGGAGAAGGACACCACGATGGGCCCGCTCGCCAATGCGCGCCGGCTCGACGCGATGGACGCGTTCGTCGCCGACGCCAAGAGCCGCGGCGGCAAGGTGGTCGCGGGCGGCAGCCGCTCGGGCAACCAGGGCTTCTTCTTCGAGCCGACCGTGGTCACCGACGTGCCGGATGACAGCAAGATCATGACCGAGGAGCCGTTCGGTCCCGTCGCGCCGATCGTCACCTTCAAGACCTTCGACGAGGTGGTGGAGCGCGCGAACTCGCTCGAGTTCGGCCTTGCGGCCTATACGTTCACGTCGTCGCCGAAGACCGCGACCGCGATCGGCGACGCGCTGCAGTCCGGCATGGTCGGCGTCAACAGCGTGGCGATCTCCACGCCCGAGACGCCGTTCGGCGGCATCAAGGATAGCGGCTACGGCCACGAGGGCGGCATCGAGGGCCTCGAGGTCTACATGAACAAGAAGTTCATCGCGCAGGCGTAACTCGGTGCCATGCCTCCCCTTTAGGGGAGGCCGACGCGCGCAGCGCGGCGGGTGGGGTTCGTCGTGTTTGGCCTAACCCCACCCCGGACCGCTTCGCGGTCCGACCCTCCCCTTTCAGGGGAGGGATAAGGAAAAAACATGACCCAAGTCATCGATCTGCTCGGCTACGACCGCATCGCCGAACTCGCCTCAGTGCTGACGTTCGCGCCGAAGCGCGAGCGCTTCATCTTCCTGCGCCACGGCGAAACGGAAGGAAATCGCACCAAGCGCTATCAGATGCCGCACACGCCGCTGAACGAGACCGGCGAAGGACAGGCCGCGAAGGCCGCGAAGGCGCTCGCGGCGACGCGAATCGGAAAGCTGGTCGCAAGCCCGATGGCGCGCGCGTGGCGCACCGCGAGCCTGGTCGCGGCCGAGCATGGCATCCACCCGGAAGTCGACGGGAGCTTGAGCGAGCGCTTCTACGTCAGCCTGTGGGACACGCCGATCGAAGGCGCATTCAACTGGAATTGGGATCCGGACGGCTGCGAACCGCTTGCGACCTTCGTGCATCGCGCCGCGCACAGCGTGATGCGCATTCTCGACGACGACAGACCGGACGGAGAGACGGTGATCGTCGCGCACGGCGGCATTTTGCTGGTCGCCTGCGCACTCACCAATGCGACGCTTGAGCAGGCGCATCGCCACAACGCGGTGCCGCTGCGCTTCACGCGCCAGAACGGCGCGTGGACGGCAACGCCGGTGTGATACCGTCGCCCATGGCCGACATCGAACGCCCCCTGCCCTCCGGCGCCAATGCGGCCGCCTTCGGCTCCGACGTCGTCGCCGACACGCTGCGCGCGCTCGACGTGCCCTACATCGCGCTGAACCCGGGCGCGAGCTATCGCGGCCTGCACGACTCGCTGGTGAACTATCTCGGCAATTCTGCGCCGCAGATGCTGCTCTGCCTGCACGAGGAGAGCGCAGTCGCGATCGCCCACGGCTACGCGAAGATCACCGGACGCGCGATGGCGGCGGCGCTGCATTCCAACGTAGGCCTGATGCACGCCACCATGGCGGTGTTCAACGCGTGGTGCGACCGCATGCCGGTGCTGCTGATCGGCGCGACCGGGCCGGTCGACGCCGCCAAGCGCCGGCCGTGGATCGACTGGATCCACACCGCGCGCGACCAGGGCGCGCTGATCCGCTCCTATACGAAATGGGACGACCAGCCGGCCTCGCCGGCCGCCGCGCGCGAGGCGCTGATGCGCGCCTGGTTCCTGTCGCACGCCGCGCCGATGGGGCCGGTCTACGTCAATCTCGATGCCGAGATGCAGGAGGCCAAGCTTTCCGAGCCGCTCGCTCCGATCGAGGCGGCGCGGTTCATGCCGCCGGTCGCGAGCGCGCCCGCCGCCGAGCATGTGGCGAAGGCTGCCGGGCTGCTGAAGGCCGCGAAGAACATCGTGATGCTGATCGGGCGTAGTTCGCGCAGCGAAGCCGCGTGGGCTGCGCGCGTAAAACTTGCCGAGACGATCGGCGCGCGCGTCGTCACCGACCTGAAGGTCGGCGCGAGCTTCCCGACCGATCACCCGCAGCATCTCGGCGCGCCGTCGGTGCTGACGCCGGATGCTGAAGGCCTCGCGGCGGTCGGCAAGGCCGATCTCATCCTCAGCCTCGACTGGGTCGATCTCGCCGGCACCTTGAAAGCCGCGCAGGCTCCGGCCGCGAACGCCAAGGTGATCAGCGTCACGGTGGATTACCAGATTCACAATGGCTGGAGCATGGACCATCAGGGCCTCGCGCCGGTCGACGTGCTGCTCGCCGCTGATCCTGAACACGCGGTGCCACTGCTGATCGATGCGCTCGGCACCACGCTGGCGCGGCCGGGCGCGTCGGCGCCGGCCAAACAAACCGAACTCGGCCGTGGCCCGCTCACCGTCGAACACCTTGCGCGCGCGCTGCGCGGCGCCGTCGGCAGCAAGCCCTGCTCGCTCACGCACCTGCCGCTGTCATGGAACGGCGCGTGGTGGTCGTTCCGCCATCCGCTTGACTTCCTCGGCTCCGACGGCGGCGGCGGCCTTGCGGCCGGTCCCGGCGTGACGGTCGGCGCGGCGCTGGCGCTGAAGGGCTCGGGCCGCATCGCGGTCGGCATCTGCGGCGACGGCGACTTCCTCATGGGCGCGACCGCGCTCTGGACGGCGACGCATTACCGCATTCCGCTGCTGATCGTGGTCGCCAACAATCGCTCGTTCTACAACGACGAAGTGCACCAGGAGCGCGTGGCGCGCATGCGCAGCCGACCGGTCGAGAACAAGTGGATCGGGCAGCGCATCAGCGATCCCGATATCGACCTTGCGGCGCTCGCGCGCGCACAGGGCGCGCTCGGCTTCGGGCCGGTCGAAGACGTCGCCAGGCTCGGCGCGACGTTCGCCGAGGCTATCGCCGCGGTGGAACGAGGCGAGGTCGCGGTCGTCGACGTGCGCGTCGAGCCCGGCTATACGCCGGCCATGACGGCGGCGGTTTCGAACGCGGAGAGAAAAGCCTGATGGCGACCGCGACGCGGTTCGATCCGGTTGCGCGCCCTGCCGCAGCCTCGCCGCTGCTCGTCGTCGACGACATCGTCAAGCATTTCGACACCGGCGAAAGCGTCGTCACCGCGGTCGACCACATCTCGTTCGACGTCGCGCCGGGCGAGTTCCTCGCGGTGATCGGCCCGTCCGGCTGCGGCAAGTCCACGCTGTTCAACGTCATTGGCGGGCTGCTCGACGGCTATGAGGGACGCGTCACCGTCGCGGGCGAGACGGTGAACGGCCCGCACGCCTCGATCGGCATGGTGTTCCAGGAGGAGTCGACCTTCCCGTGGCGCACCGTCACCGAGAACGTCGCATTCCCGCTCGAGATCGCCGGCATGGCCAAGGCGCAGCGCATCGAGCGCGCGCGGCATTTCATCAATCTCGTCGGGCTCGACGGCTTCGAGAAGCGTTACCCGGCAGAACTGTCCGGCGGCATGCGCCAGCGCGTCGCGATCGCACGCACGCTCGCCTCGGAGCCGAAGATTTTGTTGATGGACGAGCCGTTCGGCGCGCTCGACGAGCAGACGCGGCTTTTGCTCGGCGACAAGGTGCTGCAGATCCAGCATGAGCTGAAGCAGACCTGCCTGCTCATCACCCACAACATCACTGAAGCCGTGCAACTCGCCGACCGCGTGCTGGTGATGACCTACCGGCCGGGCAAGCTGAAACGCATGGTGCCGATCGAGCTGCCGCGTCCGCGCTCCAGCGAAATCGTGTCGAGCGATGCGTTCGGGCGCTACGTGGCGCAGATCTGGGGCGACCTGCGCGAGGAAGCGAGCCGCGGCATGCGCGACGACGAAGCGCATCGCGGAGCCGCTTCGTGATCGCGCGCGCGCAGCGCTCGCTGCTGCCGCTTGCGATCGGCGTCGGCACGCTGGCGCTGTCCATCGCCATCGTCGAAGTCCTGATCCGCGTCGGCGTGGTCAACCGCTTCATCGTGCCGATGCCCTCGCAGATCGCGGGCGCGTTCGAGCGCGTGATCCTCGAAGAAGACATCCCGCACCGCTTCCTCGTCACCGCGCGCGAGGCGTTCTGGGCGACGATGCTGCTCGCACTCGTGGGGGTCAGCATCGGCGTGCTGCTGCATCGCGTGAAGCTGTTGCGCGACGCGACCGAGACCTGGGTCGCCGCAATGGCGTCCGCGCCGACCGTGCTGATGTATCCGCTGTTCCTCGTGATCTTCGGGCGCAGCGAGCGCACCATCATCATGATGGGCTTCGTCGCGGGCCTCCCCGCCGTGATCCTGAAGACCATCGAGGGGCTCTCCGGCACGCGGCGCGTGCTCATTGACGTGGGGCGCAGCTTCAAGCTCTCGCAGACGCAGCTGTTCTGGAAGATCTACTTCCCGGCCGCGCTGCCGACGATCTTCGTCGGCCTGCGCCTCGGCATGATCTTCGCGTTGATCAACATCGTCGGCGTCGAATTCCTGATCAATTTCGGCGGACTCGGCCAGCTCATCAACGATCTCGCGGAACGCTACGATCTCCCCGGCACCTATGCGGCGATCTGCTTCGTCGTCCTGGTCAGCGTCATCTTCTTCTTCCTCACCGATCGGATCGAGCGATGGCTGAGACCGGCCGACTGACCGCGCCCGCGGCGCCCGCCGTGAGCCACGTGACGCTGGTGCGCGTCGCGATCATCGCGGCGATCCTGCTCACATGGGAGGCAGTCGCAGCCTCGGGGCTCCTGTTCCGCGACGTCGTGCCTTCGCTGATCGTGATCGGGCGCGCGCTGATCGAGCTGCTCACCGAGGCGGCCTACTACTGGCACCTCGGCGTCACCGCGGGTGAGATCGGCAGCGCATTGTTGATCGGCGGTCTCGCCGGGCTCGCGGTCGGCATCGCGCTCGGCGCCAACCCGCTGCTCAGCCGCTCGTTCGAGGCGTTCCTCTATTATCTCGGGCCGACGCCGAAGATCATCTTCTTCCCGGTCATGATCATGTGGTTCGGCGTCGGCCCCGGATCGAAGGTCGCGATGGGCGTGCTGTCGTGTTTCTTCCCCGTCGCACTCTCGGCCGCGGCGGGCATGCGCGGGATCGACAAGGTGCTGATCCGCGTCGGGCGCAGCTTCCGCGCCTCGACCTGGCAGATGGTGACGAAGATCTATCTCCCCGCCATGCGCATGCCGATCCTCAATGGCGTGCGACTGGGCCTCGGTGTCGCGATCATCGGCACCTTGCTCGCCGAGACCAAGCTGTCGAACCGCGGGCTTGGCTTCCTCATCATCAACGCCTATTCGACCTTCAACATGCCGCGCATGTATGCGCTGCTGATCGTGTTGTTCGTGCTCTCGATCGGCGTGAACGCGCTGATCGGACGGCTCGGAGGCGTCGATAGCAGGAGAACGCGATGAAGCGCCTGACCCTCCTGATGCTGGCACTGACGCTGGCAACGCCGGCCTGGTCCGCCGACCAGCTCAAGGCGACGCTCGGCCAGAAGGGCAACTGGGACACCGCAGTCATCCATCTCGGCACCAGGGCCGGCATCTTCGCCAGGCACAATATCGAGGTCGAGACGGTCTACACCTCGGGCAGCGGCGAGACCCTGCAGCCGGTGATCTCCGGCAGCGTCGATCTTGGGTTTGCGGTCGGCACGCTCGGCGCGATGGCGGCCTACGCGAAGGGGGCGCCGGTGCGCATCATCGGCGCGCAGGCGACGGGCGCTGCCGACTACTGGTACGCCAAGGCCTCCTCGCCGGTCAAAACCCTGAAGGATACCGCCGACAAGACGATCGCGTTCTCGACCCGCGGCTCCTCGACCAATTCGATCGTGCTGGCGCTCATGAAGGAGTTCGACCTCAAGGCCAAGCCGACGCCGACCGGCAATCCCGCCTCCACGCTCACCGCCGTGATGACCGATCAGGTCGATGTCGGCTGGGCCTCGCCGCCGTTCGGCCTGAAGGAGATCGAGGAGGGCAAGATCCGTGTGGTGGCGAGGGCGACCGACGCCTCGATCGTGAAGGGGCAGACCATCCGCGTGATCGTCGCCAACGCCGACGCGCTCGCCAAGCGCAAGGACGTGATCGTGCGCTTCATGCAGGCCTATCGCGAGGCGATCGACTACATGTATTCGGACAATCCGCAGGTCATCAAAGACTATGCGGAGTTCGTCGGCGTCGCCGAGCCGCTCGCCAAGCGCGTGCGCGACGATTTCTTCCCGAAGTCGCTGCTCTGGCCGGACGAAATCAAGGGCCTCGACGCGCTGGTGCCCGAAGCCGTGTCGCTGAAATTCATTACGGAGCCGCTGGCGGCGGCACAGCTTTCCGAGCTGATCCAGATTCAGAAATAACGATGTCATTCCGGGGCGCGCCCAAAAGCGCGTTTACGCGCGTCTGCGACGCGCTATGGGCGCGAGCCCGGAATCCATAACCACGAAACAAGCGTGTTGCGCCGTCAGTGCCCAAGCTCCCAAGATCGAGTGTATGGATTCCGGGCTCCTCGCTTCGCTCGGCCCCGGAATGACCAAGGAGATTCTCATGAACGCGCCCGTCACCATCACCGCACCGCTGACGCTGCCCGAGCACCGCGGCTGCTATTACGGCGGCGCGTGGCATGCGCCGAAGTCGGGCCGCGAGGCGGACACGATCAATCCCGGCACCGGCGAGTCGCTCGGACTCGTGGCCGATGCGGGCGCTGCCGATGTGGATGCCGCGGTCGCGGCGGCGAAGAAAGCCTTCAGGGAGTGGCGCCACGTGCTGCCGCTCGAACGCGCCAAGATGCTGCGCCGCATCGCCGAGGTGCTGCGCAAGCACGCGCAGGAGCTGGCGATGATCGATGCCGCCGATTGCGGCAACCCGGTTGCCGAAATGGTGAGCGACACGATGGTGGCGGCGGCGCAGACCGAGTTCTTCGCCGGGCTGGTCACCGAGATGAAGGGCTCGTCGGTGCCGATGGGTCCGGGCGTGGTGAACTTCTCGGTGCGCGAGCCGCGCGGCGTGATCGGCCGCATCATCCCGTTCAATCATCCCTTCATGTTCTGCATGGGCAAGTCCGCCGCCCCGCTTGCGGCCGGCAACACCGTGGTGGTGAAGCCGCCCGAGCAGTCGCCGCTCTCCTCGCTGCGCCTTGCCGAGCTGATCGACGGCATCCTGCCGCCCGGCGTGTTCAACGTGGTCCCCGGCGGCAAGGAATGCGGCGCCGCGCTCGCCGGCCACAAGGACGTCGCGATGGTGGCGCTGGTCGGCAGCGTGCCGACCGGACGCGCGGTGATGCGCGCCGCCGCTGACACCGTGAAGCCGGTGATGCTGGAACTCGGCGGCAAGAACGCGCTGATCGCCTATCCCGACGCCGATCCGGACGAGGTCGCCGGCGCGGTGATCGGTGGCATGAACTTCACCTGGTGCGGGCAGTCCTGCGGCTCGACCAGCCGCGCCTTCATTCATGAAAAGATTTACGACGCGGTGCTGACGCGGGTGAAGGAGCGCATCACGCACTTCAAGCCCGGCATCCCGACCGATCCCGCCACCACGATGGGCGCGATCGTCTCGAAGGTGCAGCTCGACCGCGTGATGAACTACATCGCGTCGGCGAAGGAAGAAGGCGCGCGGCTCATCGCCGGCGGCGGCCCGCCGAGCGATCCGGCGCTGGCGAAAGGGTTCTACGTCGAGCCGACGGTGTTCGCCGACGTCACCATGACCATGCGCATCGCGCGCGAGGAAATCTTCGGCCCTGTCCTCGGCATTCTGAAGTGGACCGACGAGGCGAAGATGCTCGACGAGGTGAACATGGTCGAGTACGGCCTCACCTGCTCGATCTGGACCAATGACATCTCAACCGCGCACCGCACCGCCGCGGCGGTCGAAGCGGGCTTCGTGTGGATCAACGAGGTCGGCAAGCACTTCCTCGGCGTGCCGTTCGGCGGCGTGAAGCAGTCCGGCATCGGACGCGAGGAGTGCTTCGAGGAGATGCTCGCCTTCACGCAGGAGAAGAATATTCACGTGCGGTTGCGGCCGAAGGCGTAGGCCCGATTTCCGGGCGTCCGTCGGGCTTATCCCCAGAACAGCCAGGTCCGGTTGCATCTGCGGTTGCACTGGCCTGATTGTTGTTCTACCTTTGTTCTATGGGCGGATGCCGGTCGCGACGCTGGTTTCTGGTGTCTTGTTCCGCGATTGCGGTTGCGGTGTCCGCCGGCTGTTCCAAGTCCGGGCAACGCGTCATGCGATACGAAGACGGTTTGGCAGCCCGGTTCGAGCAGGGAGACGTCAGCCTTACGCTGATGGCGCTGGCGCACATTGGCGGCTTCGCCGAGCGCCTCCCGGGCTGGCTGGCGGCGTCCCAACAAGAATATCCCGAAGCCGCGAAAGTTCGGCAACGCATATTCGATGCTCTGCAGACGAGCGATATCGCGACGATCGAGGCGGCGCTCCGTGAACCAGATATCGGCAACCTGGATGCGCTGCTGAGCATGCATCTCAAGAAATCGAGCCCGTCCAAGCCGGATTGGCTGGACCAGGCTTTGCCGCTCGTCATCAACCCATTGATCCTCCTCGGCCGCGCCGATCTCATCGCGACGCTTCATGCCAATTCGCTGCAACGTCTCGGACCAGATGGCGACTCTGAATTCACCGTGCCAGCTGCGCGGTCCCTCGCCGAGGCAGGCGAGTGGGACGCTTGTCTGGACGTGATCAGGCGCGCGCCTCAGACGTGGGGCGTCGTCGATGCCTATCTTGCGTTCGAGTCACTGATCTGGAAGCAGGCGTATCTCCACGGTCGGGTCGACAGCGTCATGCCGGTCCTGGCGGAGGTGCCGTTCTCCAGGCCGATGTCGCGTGAGGCGGAGATCAGGCCGTGGAGGCTGAAAGCATACCAGATCCGCGCTGGCGCAGGCGTGACCATACCGGTGATCGAAGGCGAGCAGCCGGCAGGCTATACCGAAGCTGCCGCCATGCAGATCGCCGCACTGGCGCACGACCCTTCTGCCGCCGAAACCGTGCAGAGTTTGCGCCGCGTGTTGAGACCGAAAATCAGCCAGATCATCGATGTCGATCGAGGCATTGCATTGTCGCATTCTGATCTACCGGACGGCTTTTCCACTGCCGAGGCGCAGATCGCGGCGCGCCGCAAGGATTATGCGAAGGCTGCGGCGCTGGCCCGCACACCGTCACAGAACGTGCTGACCGATCCGGCGACAGTGGTGATCGACGCGTTGCTGGATGAAGGCGACTGGCGCGCCGCGGCCGAGATTGCAAAGGCGCACGATCCGCGGAAGAAGGAGCTCATTCCCGGTTTCGACGATATGCGCGCCGACGAGTACGTCCGGCTGTACGAACATCTGGCGCTGTCGGCCGCTCGCGCCGGTGACGACGACGCAGCCGCCGCGTTTCTCACCGACGCCAAGACCGTCGACCGTGCCGAAGTGCGCCGCGAGGACGCAGACGCAGACGCCAGCATCGAAGCACGTTTTCGCTGGCTCGAAACGCTGTTCGCCGGCGCTGCCGAGGGCCGGTTGCCACGCAAATATCTTGACCTGCTTATCCCGACGCTTCCCTGGGTGCTCTGAGGCGGTCCGAACCTGCTAGAGTTTGTACGCCTCGAACGTCGTCGGATGAAACAGCTCCTCGACATTGACGAGGCGCGACGACAGGCCCTGCTTGTGGTGCTGCGCCAGAAAGTATTCGAGCTGCTTGCGGTTGGCCGGAATGCCGTAGGGCCAGAAGTCCGCGCCCATCAGGTCGCGCGCGGCCTTCACCTGCTCTTCCATGAACGGCAAGGTCACCTTGCTGGCGGATGTCTCTTCAAGCCGCGCGAGGCAGATCGACTTCGCCTGCGTGAAGGACTTCAGCACCGCCGCCGGCAGCCACGGATGCTGCGTCACGATCGAGCGGCGCACGCCGATCAGGTGCATGATCGGGAAAATGCCGGTCTTGCGGAAGTAGTCTTTTGCGGTCGCCATCGGATCGGCGAACAGCCAGCCGATATTGGGCTTGCCCTGCTCGAAGCAGGACGGCGTGCGCGGGCCGATGAAGGCATCGATCTCGCCCGCTTCCAGCATCGCGTTGAGCGTCTTGCCTTCCGGCGCCGGATCGAGCTTCACCTCGGGCGGCAACGTCACCGAGATCTTCTCGACGCGGCCGGGCTGCTCCAGTCCGCCGCGGATCCAGTGAATGTCCGAGGGCTTCACGCCGTACTGGTCTTCCAGCAGCGCGCGCGCCCACACGTTGGCAGTGAGCTGATATTCGGCGACGCCGACCTTGCGCCCCTTCAGGTCGGACGGCTGCTTCACGCGGTCGGTGCGCACATAGATCGAGGTGTGGCGGAACGCGCGCGACACGAAGGCCGGCACCGCCACATAGGCGAAATCGTTCTGCGCGGTCTTCACGATCGAGCTCGACATCGACAGCTCGCAGATGTCGAACTCGGCGTGGCGGAACGCGCGGAAGAATATCTCCTCCGGGTCGAGCGCCATGAACACCGGATCGACGCCGTCGATCTGCACGCTGCCGTCGGTGAGCGGGCGGGTGCGGTCATAGTCGCGCACCGCGACGGAGAGAGAGAGTTTCGACATGGAGACCTTCGGGCTGATGACGGGCGGCACTTTAGGGCGTTGCCGTCAGCGATCAAGCGGCGCATGGTCCCGAAAAGTGGGCACCGGTTTTCGGGCAAGACCATGCGCAAAAAAACTAGTCGACGCTCTTGCGCTTGCCCTTGTCGTCCGGCGTCACGTCGATCACGCGCGCGCGGCCGGTGATCGTCGCGTCCGGCTTGCAGTTGGTCATGCAGGGCTTTGGATTCCAGAACGACTTTTCAGCTGTCTCGCGGTCGTCGTCATAGAAGCCGCCGGCATTCGGCATCTTCACCTTGCCGAACGTCTCCTTCGACAGCACGAACTTCTCGTCCACAATGTCGTTGAGGAACAGCATGTAGGCGACGACGGCATAAAGCTCGTCGTTGGTCAGCGACTGCGCATCGCCGAACGGCATGGCGTGGCGCACATAGTCGAACACGGTGGAGAGGTGCGCGAAGTAGGAGCCCACGGTCTTCACGGGATCGTCGCTCTTGAGCGAGCCCGCGCCGCCCGCGACCTGCGGCCAGCGTCCGGCGCTCTCGCCGAACTCGCCGTGGCAGGCGGCGCATTTGCCCATGTAGACCGCTTCGCCGGCCTTCACCGCGCCCGCGCCGGGCGGCAGCCCCTGCCCGTCCGGCCGCACGTCGATGTCCCAGCCGGCGATCTCCTGCGGGGTCGCGACACGACCGATGTCGAGCTTGCGCTCGGTGGCGTGGGCAATTTCGAAGAGCATGAAAAGTGTGAGAACGACCAAGAGCGGCCACAGCCAACTCCGTGCCTCACCCTGAGGAGCCGCCGAAGGCGGCGTCTCGAAGGGTGGCGTCGCACTCCGCGCTCGCGGCCATCCTTCGAGACGCGCGCTTCGCGCGCTCCTCAGGATGAGGATTGAGCTACGACACTTCGACATTCTCGACCTCGCCATCCGGCTTGACGAGCCAGGTCTGGATGCCGTTGTTGTGATAGATCGAGTTGACGCCGCGCACTTTGCGCAGCTCGGTCTTGGTCGGCTGCACGTAGCCGGTCTCGTCGATGGCGCGCGATTGCAGCAGCAATTCAGCCCCGCTCCAGTCGGTCTCGGCGTAGAAGCGCACGCAGGCCTTGTCGAGCCGCTGGCCGTCGATCCTGGCCTCGCGCCAGTTCCTGCCGCCGTCGACCGAGACGTCGACGCGCGCGATCCTGCCGCGCCCGGACCACGCCAGCCCGGAGATCACCGTGAAGCCTTTCTGCCGCAGCGGCGCCTGCGGCGACGGCGAGGTGATGACCGACTTCGCGTCCATCACGAAGGTGAACTGGCGCGCCTTGCCGCTCTCCATCAGGTCAGTGTATTTCGAGG
>Ga0207682_10000565_pt1 | contig 17138 bp, 16 predicted proteins | sample KBSM63metaG_FD_184332 | JGI IMG/M metagenome (GOLD analysis project Ga0207682, IMG submission 184332) | Miscanthus rhizosphere microbial communities from Kellogg Biological Station, Michigan, USA - KBS M6-3 metaG (SPAdes) (version 2) | ecosystem: Host-associated > Plants > Roots > Rhizosphere >... | reverse complement strand
CGGGCGCGCTGCTCGGCAATTTCGACGCGACCGAGAGGTTGCTGATCCAATACCTCCCGGCCGACCGCGTCTCCAACATCATGGAGGAGATCCGCGGGCCGGCCGGGCGCAACATGTGGGAGAAGCTCTCCAACGTGCAGGAGCAGGTGCTCGCGAACTACCTGAAGAACGAATACCCGCAGACCGTCGCAGTGGTGCTGTCGAAAATCCGCCCCGAGCATGCGGCGCGCGTGCTGGCGATCCTGCCCGAAGAGCTCGCGCTCGACGTCGTGACGCGCATGCTCAAGATGGAGGCGGTGCAGAAGGAAGTGATCGAGCGGCTGGAGAACACGCTGCGCACCGAGTTCATGTCGAGCCTGTCGCAGACCCGCCGGCGCGACGCGCACGAGACCATGGCGGAGATCTTCAACTCGTTCGACCGCCAGACCGAGACGCGCTTCATCACCGCGCTGGAAGAGGCGAACCGCGAGTCCGCGGAGCGGATCAAGGCGCTGATGTTCACCTTCGACGACCTGGTCAAGCTCGACGCCGGTTCGGCGCAGACGCTGATGCGCCACGTCGACAAGGACAAGCTCGCGGTGGCGCTGAAAGGCGCGACCGATACGGTGCGGCAGTTCTTCCTCGGCAACATGTCGACCCGTGCCGCGAAAATGCTGGTCGACGACATGGGCGCGATGGGCCCGGTGCGGCTGCGCGACGTCGATGAGGCGCAGGCGCTGCTGGTCAATCTGGCGAAGGACCTCGCCGCCAAGGGCGAGATCATGATCGCCAAGAGCGGCGGCGACGACGAGTTGGTGTACTGAGATGGGCGCCCCGGTCAAATTCCTGTTCGAGGACGACTTCACCGCCGGCAACGATCGCCGCGCGAAGCCGACGGTTCCGCTGGCGCAGCACGAGGCGGCGCTGGCGCAGGCGCAGGCCGACGCTTATCGCAACGGTATGCTGGCAGCCGAAGCCAAGATCGAGGCGCGCGCCGCCAACGCCTGCGACCGCATCGCGCAAGGCCTCACAACGCTCGCACAGAGCCTGCAGGCGATCGAAGCGCGGCTCGAAGCGGAGTCGGTGGAAGTCGCGTTCTCGGTCGCGCGCAAGCTCGCGCCGGAACTGATCGCCACCGAGCCGTTCGGCGAAATCGCCGCGCTCGCGGCCGGCTGCTTCCGCCAGCTCATCGCTGCGCCGCATGTCGTCGTGCGCATCGCCGAGCCGATCTACGAGATCGCGCACAAGCGGCTCGACGAGATCGCGCGGCTGCACGGCTTCGAAGGCCGGCTGGTCGTCCTGGCCGAGCCCGGGATGGCTGCGGGCGATTGCCGCATCGAATGGGCCGACGGCGGCCTGGCGCGCGACCGCGCCGCGACCGAACAAGCGATCAGCGAAGCGGTGACCCGCTACCTCGCGGCCCGCTGCGGAAATAATGTGGAGGATTCAGGCAATGAGTGATCCGAAAGTGCCCCTGCCCGAGCTCGACGGCAGTGCCGACATCGTGGGGCGTGCCGATGAAGCTCCGCTCGCGCCGGATGCGGAGGATCATTCGCGCAGCGCCGCCGACCTCGAAGCGATCTTCGACGTGCCGGTGCAGGTCTCAGCCGTGCTCGGGCGCGCCCGCATGGATGTCAGCGAACTGCTCAAGCTCGGGCCCGGCGCCGTGCTGGAGCTCGACCGCAAGGTCGGCGAGGCGATCGACATCTACATCAACAACCGGCTGGTGGCGCGCGGCGAAGTCGTGCTGGTCGAGGACAAGCTCGGCGTCACCATGACGGAAATCATCAAGGCCGAGCGGACCTGATGTCCGCGGCCGCGAGAGAAGGAATTGAACGATGCGTCTGTTGATCGTCGGAACGCTGCAAGGCCAGCTCACGGTCGCGACCAAGATCGCGATGGACAAGGGCGCCAACGTGACCCACGCCGACGGCGCCGACATGGCGCTGCGCGTGCTGCGCTCGGGGCGCAGCGCCGACCTGCTGCTGGTCGAGGTCGCGGTCGACATCCGCGACCTGGTCACGCGGCTCGAAGCCGAGCACATCGTCGTGCCGATCGTCGCCTGCGGCATGGGCACCGATGCGCGTGCGGCGGTCGCTGCGATCCACGCCGGCGCGAAGGAATACATCCCGCTGCCGCCCGATCCGGAGCTGATCGCAGCGGTCCTCGCCGCGGTCGCCGACGATCACCGTGACTTCATCTATCGCGACGATTCGATGGCGCATGTCGTCAAGCTCGCGCAGCAGATCGCGCCGAGCGATGCCTCCGTGCTGATCACTGGCGAATCCGGGACCGGTAAGGAAGTTCTCGCGCGTTATGTCCACGCGAAATCGAGCCGCGCGCGCTCAGCCTTCATCTCGATCAATTGCGCCGCGATCCCCGAACACCTGCTCGAATCCGAACTGTTCGGCCACGAGAAGGGCTCGTTCACCGGCGCGGTCGCGCGCCGCATCGGCAAGTTCGAGGAAGCGAACGGCGGCACGCTATTGTTGGACGAAATCTCCGAGATGGACGTGCGGCTGCAGTCGAAGCTCTTGCGCGCGATCCAGGAGCGCGTGATCGACCGCGTCGGCGGCGGCAAACCGGTGCCGGTCGACATCCGCATCATCGCGACCTCGAACCGCAATCTTGCGGACGTCGTGAAGGCCGGCACGTTCCGCGAGGACCTGTTCTACCGGCTCAACGTCGTGAACCTGAAGATTCCGCCGCTGCGCGAACGCCCCGCCGACGTGCTCGAACTCGCCGATCACTTCGTCAAGCTGTACGCCAGGGCGAACGGCATGGTGCGCGTGCTGTCGACCGAGGCGCGCGCGCAGCTGATCGCCAACCGCTGGCCCGGCAACGTGCGCGAGCTGGAAAACGCCATGCACCGCGCGGTGCTGATCGCGCCGCACGAGGCGATCGGGCCGGAGTCGATCATCTCGCCGGACGGCGCGCGGCTCGACGCGCAGCGCGCGGCTCCCGCCGTGGCGCACGCAACCTTGGCAGCCGAGACGGTCACACGCGCGCTGGTCGGCCGCACGGTCGCAGACGTCGAGCGCGATCTCATCCTCGAGACGCTCAAGCACTGCCTCGGCAACCGCACGCACGCGGCCAACATTCTGGGCATCTCGATCCGCACCCTGCGCAACAAGCTCAACGAATACGCCGGCGACGGCGTCGCGATCCCGCCGCCAGGCAACGGCGGGACGGACTTCCGAATGGCGGGTTAGGGACGCACAACTCTCTCGCGCCTGGCACGGACTCACCGCCAGAACGGCTTTTCGCACTCGCGTGACGCCTCGACGCGGGTGATGCCGATATCGCGCAGCATCGCCTCGTCGAGGCCGCCGAGCGCGCGGCGCTGGCGCGTGCGCTCGATCCAGCGCTTGATCAGCAGGAAGGCGGCGACGAACGGGTGCGGCTCATGGCGCGTGCGCCAGGTGGAATACGTGCGCGGCGGGTAAAGATCATAGGTCGGCATGGCTTTCTCCTCTCGTGTGATGACGAGAAGATGCGCCTTGCCGGCGGCTTGTGTTTCGGCGTGCGCCGAAGCGGCCGGCCGAACACTTCGGCCGCGGCCGAAGCATTGGCGCGTGCCGCCCGGGCGCCGCCGCGCTATAGTTCGACCATGAGCGAAGTTCTCGACATGGCGGCGATTGCGGCGCTGATCGGCGATCCGGCCCGCGCCAACATCTTGTGCGCGCTGCTTGACGGCCGCGCACTGACCGCGAGCGAACTCGCCTACGCGGCGCATGTCACGCCGCAGACCGCAAGCGGGCATCTCGGCAAGCTCGCGAGCGCGAAGCTGATCGTGCCGGCACAGCAGGGCCGCCACCGCTATTTCCGTCTCGCCGGCGCGCATATCGCCGCCATGCTTGAAAGCATCTCGGCGGTCGCCTCGATCGCGCCACCGCGGCTGCGGCCGATCCGTATCGACGACCAGATGCGCAAGGCGCGCATGTGCTACGACCACATCGCGGGCGAGCTCGGCGTGACGCTCGCCGACGCGCTGCAGGAGCACCGCCACATCGAGCTTGGCGAGGACGGCGGCGTCGTCACCGACGCGGGCGAGGCTTTCTTCCACAAGCTCGGCGTCGATCTCGCGGCGGCGCGCGGCAATCGCCGCGCCTTCTGCCGCCCCTGCGTCGACTGGAGCGAGCGGCGTTTCCACATCGCGGGCGCGGTCGGCAGCGCGCTGGCGCAGCGGCTGATGGATTTGCGCTGGATCACCCGCAAGCGCGACGGCCGCGCGCTCTCGATCACGCCGGTCGGCTGGAGCAAGATCGAGCGCACCTTCGGCTGCTCGCTCTCCGATCACGAGCCGCGCCCGGCGCTGCGCCTCGTCGCCGGGTGACACGCGCCCTGCGCGTTTCCTTGGAGCATGATCTTTTCCGAAAACCGGTATCCACTTTTCGGGATCATGCTCTATCGTGCTCCAGCAACAGGGAGCGCCGCATGATCACCGAAATCGCGCAGATCGACGTCAAACCCGGCACGGAAAAGGAATTCGAGGCCGGCGTCGCCAAGGCCGCGCCGGTGTTCAAGCGCGCGAAAGGCTGCCACGGCCTCACGCTGGAGAAGTCGATCGAGAAGCCGAGCCGTTACCGGCTGTTCGTGCAGTGGGAGACGGTCGAGAACCACACGGTCGACTTCCGCGGCAGCGCGGATTTCCAGGAATGGCGCACCTGCGTCGGGCAGTTCTTCGAAAGCCCGCCGGTGGTCGAGCACACCGCGCAGGTTTTCAAGGGCTAGCCCGTTCAAGGCTGCGCGGCGAGATCGCTTTTTCTCTCGAAGCAGCACGCTTTCGCAGCGTCATGCTGCCGGCCGCGTGAGTCGGTCCACGTTTCGTCCCGCTTTCGCCACGCGCGCTCCACGATCTTTCCGCGCCGTGCGCAATTTTGCGCGCGGATCGTCGCATTTGCGACCAACTGCCACCGGATTTGGATGCGACCAGTCTGTCCACGGATCGGGGACGCGGGGACGCTGATTGTGAAGAGTGGTGGAGGGTTCATGTCACGACAAGCATCCATCTTGGCTGCGATCGCAACGCTCGCAATGTCACTGGGCGCGCTCGCATCGACATCGGCGAGCACCGCTTATGCTGCCGGAACCTGCAATGCCGCGCCGAAGCCGGCGGCGCCGGCCGGCAGCCGCTGGTACTACCGCACGGACCGCACGTTAGGGCGCAAGTGCTGGTATCTCGCAACGGAAGGCCAGAGGCATCAAACTGCGGCGCCGCGTACCGCCGCAACAACGGATACGGATGCGGAACCGGCCGCGCCGCCGATGGCGGAGGCCGCCGCGCGGCTGACGGAACCGCTATCGAGCCCGCCGCCGGCTGCGGCAGCGCCAGCAGCTTCCACGATCGTAGCGCAGGCAGCGCCGAGCGCGCCGCTCCAGGTTCCGCCCGCCGATTCCGTCCGGCGCGGCGACGAACCAACCGGCGCCGCGAGCGCGCTGGAGCCGGCCACGAATGCCGCGCCGGAGCCCATGGCGGATCAGACACCGGCGGCTGCGCCAACCGCCAGCGTGGCAGCCACGTCCACAACCGCGCCCCAACGCATCAACGCGATGCAGTTCGTCTTCGTCGCGTTCGTGGGAATTTGCTTTCTCGCGGGTCTCTTCTTTTACCTCGCCGCGGTCAGACGCCGGCGGAGGGAGATTCGCATCGTCGACCTGAATACGACGGCGCCCTTGCGGATGCCGGCAATGGCCGCGTTGACGGACTCGCCGAGCGTTGCGCCGGACGCGACCGGCCGCCGCGACGCTGGCGAGATTGACGATGAGCGGCTGCGGCGCTTCTCGCAAGCCTGGAAGCGACAGGCGGCTTAGCGGGCGTAGCCCGACTCCAGCGCGGCTCCCTCAATGCGCAGGAACGAAGCGACACCGGCGTCGATGCGGAAGCCGTAATCGAGGCGGCCGACGACCCGCACCGGTCGTTCGTCGCCTTCACGCGGCGCGCAGGATGCGCCGGGCAAGGTGATGACGGCGGCGGGAACCGGCGAGCAGTCGGGACAGAGGCCCGGCTGATCGACCAGCAGCAAGGCCGGACGCGGACCGTGCGCGGGGGAGAGAAACCCTTCAATCGTCACGTCGCGGCCGGACAGATGCTTCGCGGCGGCGCTGTAGCGCACCTCGTCGGTGCCGAGATGATCGAACAGGTCGGCGAAGCCGAGCGGCAGCGGCACGGTGTCACGCGGCATTGGACGCAAGGCCCTCGTCCTCGCTGTGCGCGCGCATCACCTCGCGCTCCAGCGTTTCGGTGAGGCGGGCGCGATAATCGTTGAAGCCCGGATCGGTCATGCGCCGCGGCCGCGGCAGATCGATGCGCATCTCCTCGATGATGCGGCCGGGGCCGGCGCTCATCACCACCACGCGATCGGCCAGCAGCACCGCTTCGTCGATATGATGCGTGACGAAGATGATCGTCGGCTTGAATTCGAGCCACACTTCGAGAAGGAAGTGCTGCATCAGCACCCGGGTCTGGAAGTCGAGCGCGGCGAACGGCTCGTCCATCATGATGAAGTCGGGACTCTCGACCAGCGCGCGCGCGATCGCGACGCGCTGCTTCATGCCGCCGGACAACTGGTGCGGCCGGTGGTTGGCGAATTTGGTGAGGCGCACGCGTTCGAGCAGCTGCGCGACACGCGCCTCGCGGGCGGGCTTCGGCACCTTCTTCATGGCCAGCCCGAAGCCGACATTGTCCTTCACCGACAGCCAGGGAAACAGCGAATGATCCTGGAACACCATCACCACGCCGGGCGCAGGCCCGAGAACCGGCTTTCCGTCGAGCGTGATGCGGCCGGACGACAGCGGCTCGAGGCCCGCGATCAATTCGAGCAGCGTGCTCTTGCCGCAACCACTCGGGCCGAGGATGGCGACGAACTCGCCGCTTTCGACCGTCATCTCGATGTCGCGCAACGCCGCGACGGATGTCCCGTTCAGGCCGGACCACAGCTTTCCGACGTGCTGGCAGGCGAGCGTGGTCGATCCGGTTTTCATGGCGCGGGCTGCCACCACAGGATCTTGCGCTGGATCTGCACCAGCAGCGCATCGACCGCGTAGCCGGTGGCGCCGACCATGCACATGCCGAGCAGGATCAGCTTGGTGTTGAACATCTCGCGGCCGAGAATGATCATCATCCCGAGCCCGTTTTTGACGCCGACCATTTCGGCCGCCAGAACCGCCATCCAGGCCGCGAAGAAATTGATCCGCAGCATGGTGAAGACCTGCGGCAGGACCGCGGGAAATATCACCCGGGTCCACACCTGGGCGCGCGACGCCCCGAAGCTGCGTGCGGTCTTGATCAGCCTTTGATCCACCGCCTTGACGGCCGCCACGGTCGAGATCGTGAGAATGAAGTAGACGCCCATGAAGACGACGAAGATGGCGGTGGGATTGCCGATCCCGAACAGCACGATGCCGAGCGGAATCCATGCAATCGGCGCGATCGGTGCAAGCCCGCGCACCAGCGGCATCACCATGTCGGAGAACGCGCCGGATGCCGAGATCAGAATGCCGGTCACGAGCGCCGCGGCGAACCCGATGGCAAGCCCCGCCAGCACCCGCAGCGCACTGACGACGATCGCGACCGGGATCGGCATTGCGTCGCCGCCGAAGCCGACCCGGAAGTCGCTCTCGATCGCGTAGCTCAGGAAGGCGGAGGGCGGCGGAAACAGCACCGACCCGCTCCAGCCGCTTGCCGCCGCAAGCTCCCAGATCGCGATGATGACCGCCCACGGGATGAGCGCCTTGAGCAGGCCCCAGGCCCAGGACGGTACATGACCGGGGGCGTTGCGCGCCGGCGCTTCCGCGACTGAGGCGCCGATGCTCTGCGCTCCGGTGCCGTCGCCCATGTCAGCCCAGCACTTCCTTGAGCAGTGTCGTATCGATGATCTTCGGCGGCGACTTGAGATAGCCGAGCGTCACCATGTCGGCGACGGCGATCTCCATGCCCTTGTCGCCGCCCTTGGTGATGTCGACCTGCGGCATCTGCCGCGGCAGCGCTGACGTCAGGACCTCCTTGTTGACGCGATAGAACTTGGCGGCGTCGAGCACCTCGACCGCCTTCGGAATGTCGGCCTTGATCGCCGCGTCGGCGCGCAGGATGGCCTTGAGATAGCGCTTGATGACCGCCGGCTTGCTTTCGAGATACTTCGCGGTGGTGTTGGTCACGCAGTCGGGCCCATGCGGGCCCCAGGCATCGAGGCTGCTGGCGATCGGCACGCCGCCCAGTTGGTCGATCAGACGCGTCGCGAACGGCTCGACATGCGTGGCAAGATCCAGTGATTTCGCCTCGAACGCGGCGGCGAGCGCCAGCGTGTCGTTGAACCACACGATCTCGTAGTCGCTGTAGCCGACGCCGGCCTTCACCAGCGCGCGATAGAGGGTCAGCTCGAACGTGTTGAAACGGACGGTGCCGATCTTGAGGCCCTTGCCCTTGGCCTTGGCCAGGTCGGCCATGCTCTTGATGCCGCTGTCCTTCTGCGCGACCAGAAACAGGCCGCCTGCTCCGCTGCCGGCGATGATGCGCACCGGCGCACCCTGGCCGGCCGCCACGAAGGCGTTGGTGAAGGGATTGTGGATGATGTCCATCGCGCCGCTGTTGAGCGCGGTGAGCGCATCGCCGGGATTGGGCATGAACTTCATCTGCACATCCAGGCCCTCGGCTTTGAAGTAGTCCTGGGACTTGGCGTAGAACAGCGGCGACATGCAGATGCCGACCAGATGGCCGACATTGACCACGTCGAGCCCCTGGGCCTGCGCGATGTAGGGCGTTGCCAATGCGGCGGCGCTGGCAACAGCCGCCGTGCTTTTCAAGAATTCCCGTCGCTTCATTGCACCCTCCCGCAAAACGACCGGTGGCCGGCCTTTCGGCGAGAATTCGATGCATCAACCATGCCAGCGGCAGGGCCCGACATTGCATACACTTGTGCATACGAAACCGATGCGGCGGCGGTCCTGACCGATCTTGCGGCAGCCGGTGCTGCCGAATCGGGCAGCATCAGGCATGCCGGAACGGCGATGGGAGCCCCCGGGCCAGGGCAGCACTGATCCGCCAGACCTGCCCAGCGCAGCGTCAGAATTGTCCGGGGAAATGGCAGGCTGCCAGATGGCCGCTGCGCTGCTTGGTGAGCGGCGGAACGACCTCGGCGCAAACCGGCTGCGAGATCGGGCAGCGCGTGCGGAAACAGCAGCCGGACGGCGGATCGATCGCGCTCGGCGGCTCGCCGGTGAGCGGCAACCTCTCGCGCTTTCGTTCCGCGTCCGCATCCGGGATCGGCACCGCCGAGATCAGGTAGCGCGTGTAGGGATGCAGCGAGGCGGTGAACAGGTCCTCGGCCGGCGCGATCTCCATCACCTTGCCGAGGTAGAACACCGCGATGCGGTCGGAGATGTGGCGCACCACCGCGAGATCGTGCGCGATGAACAGATAGGTGAGCTTGAAGCGCTCCTGCAACTCGATCAGCAGGTTGATGATCTGCGCCTGGATGTTCACGTCGAGCGAGGAGATCGGCTCGTCGGCGATGACGAATTCCGGCTTGAGCGCGAGCGCGCGCGCAATCGAGATACGCTGGCGCTGCCCGCCGGAAAACTCGTGCGGGTAACGGATCGCCATTTTCGGATTGAGCCCGACCGCGCCGAGCAGTTCCTCCACGCGCTCCGCGGTTTCCGCCGCAGTTTTGGTCAGGCCGTGGAAACGAATGGGCTCGCTCAAGATGTCGCCGACGGTCATGCGCGGGTTGAGCGAGGCGTAAGGATCCTGGAACACCATCTGCATGCGGCGGCGCAGCGGCCGGATCGCGGAAGCCGATGCTGCGGCGATCTCCTGTCCGGCGAAGCGGATCGATCCGGCGGTCGGCTCGTGGATGCGCACGACGAGCCGCGCGAAGGTCGACTTGCCGCAGCCGGACTCGCCGACAACGCCGACGGTCTCGCCGGCCGCCACGTCGAGATCGACGCCCTCGACCGCGCGCACGACTTTCTTCGCGCCGAAGAAGCCGTCGCGCGGCAGCGGGAAGTGCTTCACCAGCGCCCGCACCGACAGCAGCGGCTCCGCGGTTTCGGCCGGCTTCGTTTCTGTTGGCGTGACGACGGCCCGCGCGCTTGCCGTCAGCGCCGTCGCGGGCGGCGGCAGCGGTTCGCCGGACTGCGTCACCCAGCAGCGCGCCTTGCGTCCGGGGACAAGCTCAATGAGCGCCGGGTGCTCGTCGCACTTTTCGATGCGGAACGGACAGCGTGCCGCAAAGCGGCAGCCTGAGGGAATCGCGAGCGGATCGGGCGGCGCGCCCTCGATGGTGGTCAACCGGCGCGTGCCGGGAAGATGCCGGTCGATGCGCGGCACGGCGTTGATCAGCGCCCAGGTATAGGGATGGCGCGGATCGGCCAGCACCTGCTCGGTCGGCCCCTCCTCCACCACCTCGCCGGCATACATCACGATGACGCGTTGGCACACGTTCGCGATCACGCCGAGCGCGTGGCTGATGAGGATGATCGCCGCGCCGAAGTCGCGGTTGAGCTCCACGATCAGATCGAGGATCTGCGCCTGGATGGTGACGTCGAGCGCGGTGGTCGGCTCGTCGGCGATCAGCAGCGCGGGCTCGTTGGCAAAGCCCATCGCAAGCATCACGCGCTGGCGCATCCCGCCGGAGAACTGATGCGGATAGGAATTGATCGCGCGCTCCGGCGCGGTGATCCCCATGCGGCCAAGCAGCGACACGGCACGGGTGGTCGCCTCCTCCTCGTCGAAGCGGCCATGCGCCCGCATCGTCTCCACGAGCTGGCGCGCGATGCGCAGCACCGGATTGAGCGACGTCATCGGGTCCTGGAACACCATCGCGATGCCGTCGCCGCGCAGCGCGCGCAACTCGTCGGCGTTCATCGCGAGCACGTCTCGCCCTTGGAAGCGCACCTCGCCGCCGACGATGCGGCTCGGCTCGTCGAGCAGCCGCATCAGCGACAGCGCGGTGACGCTCTTGCCGGAGCCGGATTCGCCGACGATGCCGAGCGTCTCACCGGCTGCGACGGAAAACGTCACGCCGTCCACCGCACGGACGATGCCGGCGTCGGTGAAGAATTGCGTGCGCAGGTCGCGCACGTCGAGGATCGGCGTGCCGGCGGCGGGCACGCGCGCGTTCGGCCTCGATGTCGAAGCGACACTCATCGCCGGCGCGACCGCGGATCGAGCCAGTCGCGGATGCCGTCGCCGAGGAAGTTGAAGCCGAGCACCACGGTCAGGATCGCGAAGCCGGGGAACGCCGCGACCCACCATTGCTCGATCAGCTCACGCCCCTCCGACACCATCGAGCCCCATTCCGGGGTCGGCGGAATGACGCCGAGGCCGAGGAACGAGAGCCCTGCGAAGGTGATGATGGCGTTGCCGACATCGAGCGTCACCAGCACGATCAGCGGCCCCACTGAATTCGGCATGATGTGGCGCAGCAGGATGCGCGCGGGGCTGAGCCCCATCACCACCGCGGCCTCGACATATTCCTGCGAGCGCTGTACCAGCACGAGGCTGCGCGCGAGGCGGGCGAATTTCGGCCACCACACCACCAGCATGGCGATGATGGTGTTGGTGGTGCCGATGCCGAGCGCCGCCGCGATCGCCATGGCGAGGATGATCGGCGGAAAACACAACACGAGATCGGTCAGCCGCATGATGAGCTCTTCTGCGCGACCGCGCGCATAAGCCGCGATCCCGCCGACCAGCGTGCCGATGATCGCGCCGATCAGCACCACGACGATGCCGGTGGTGAGCGAGATGCGCGCGCCGTAGATCAGCCGGGTGAATACGTCGCGTCCGAGCACGTCGGTGCCGAGCCAGTGCAGCGACGATGGCAGGCGCAGCCGCGCCGTCACGTCGACGGTCGCCGGACTGTAGGGCGAGAGCAGCGGCGCCGCCGCGGCAACGAGGATCCACGCCACGATGACGAACGCGCCGAGCGCCGGAAGCCCATAGCGGCGGATCCAGCGTCGCGTCTTCGACGCGACCGGCGCGATGTCGCGGGCGGAAAGCGCGGGGGCCTCGGCGAGGCTCATCGCACCACCCGCGGGTCGAGCAATGCGTAGCTGATGTCGATCAGCAGATTGATGATCAGGTAGACCACCGCGACGATCAGCGTGATGCCCATGATGGCGGGAAAGTCGAGCGAGACGGCGCTGCGAAACGTATAGCGCCCGAGCCCGGGCCAGGAGAACACCGTTTCGGTCAGTACCGCGCCGGTCAGCAGGTTGGCGTAAGCGAGGCCGCCGAGCGTGACGACCGGGATCAGTGCGTTCGGCAGGATGTGGCCGATCACGATGCGGCTCTCGCGGATGCCTTTGGCGCGGGCGACGCGCACATAGTCCTGCTGCATGCTTTCCAGCATGCTGGCGCGCGTCGTGCGCGTGATCAGCCCGAGCGTCGCCGCCGCGAGCACGATCGACGGCAGCACCAGATGCGCCAGCGCATCGCGGAACGTGTCCCAGTCGCCGGCGAGCACGCTGTCGACCAGATAGAGGCCGGTGACCGACGCCGGCGGCAGCGCGATCGCGTCGATGCGCCCCGGGCCTGGCGCGATCTGCAGGCCGCCATAAAACAGGGCCAGCATGATGAAGGCGAGCCAGAACGTCGGCGAGGACACGCCGATCAGCGAGATCAGCCGCGCCAGATGATCGATCCAGCTATCGCGCCGCACCGCCGCCATGATGCCGAGCGGAATGCCGACGATCAGGGCGAGCAGGAACGCGATGCTGGCCAGCTCCAGCGTGGCGGGCGCGAAGTCGCGGATGTCCTGCAGCACCGGCCGCTGCGAGGAGATCGAGACGCCGAGATCGCCGTGCAAAAGCCGCTGCAGAAAGATCACGTAGCGTTGCCACAGCGGCAGATCGAGGCCCCACTTGGCGCGCCATTCGGCGACGAACTCCTTGTTCGACGCCGCAAGATCGCCGAGCTGCGCCAGCACCGGATCGCCCGGCACGGTGTTGGCCAACAGAAAGATGACCAGCGTCGCGAGCAACGCCATCACGAACGCAAGCGCGAGCCGGGACAGGATGTAACGCGGCACGCTTCACCCCGCCGGAAGGCGCGCGTGCGCGCCCCGCAATGTCCGAACGTTCACCACCCGTCTGCCCGGCTTAACCGCCGGCCGGCATCACGCCGTGCAGGTCGAGCATCCAGCCGGCAGCGGTGAGCGGGAACTCCTTGATCGTGTTGCGCACGGCGATCTGGTAGACCGGCTGGAACAGCACGAAGTGGTTGGCCTGATCGACCACGAGCTTCTGCCACTCGACCCACAGGTCGTGCTGCTTCTTCGGGTCGGACTCGGTCGCCGCCTGCGAAACGAGCTTCACGATGTTTTCCGGCGGATCCCAGTGCACGCGCTTGGCGACGCGCTGCACCACGGCGGCGGCCCAGAGCTGGTTCTCCACCGCGGGCGGATTCCAGAAGGTGAGCACGCCGCCCTTGGCCTTGCCGGTGGTGTACTCGGTGCGCAGGTTCACCTGATCGACCGGACGCAAGTTTGCCTTGATGCCGACGCGCGCGACGTCGGACTGAATCTTCAGGCCGAGGTCCTGATAGGTCACGCCCTGCACGGCGGCGTTGCCATAGATGATCTCGAACTCGAAGCCGTTCGGGAAACCGGCCTTGGCGAGCAGCTCCTTCGCCTTGGCGAGGTCCTGCTTGAATCCGATCTGGCGTGCGATCTCTTCGGTCGAGCCGCTGACGCCGATCGGCAGATAGTGCGCCGGGCGCAGCGCCGCGCCGCCGAGCATCGACTTGACGATGCCGTCATAGTCGATGGCGTAGCCGATCGCCTGGCGCGCCTCCTTCACGGCGAGCGCCTTGTTGAACTCCGCCTCCTGGGTCAGCGCCATGTAGACGAAGTCGAGGCTCGCGAGCGGGGCGAGACGCACGCCCGGCTCGGTCTTGAGCGCGGCGATCTGCTCCGGGATCAGGTTGAACGCCGCATCGATGTCGCCGCGCCGCACCGCGAGAAGCTGCGCGGCGCCGTCCGAGATGTGGCGGATCACGATGCGCTCGAACGGCGGCTTGCCGGCCCAGTAGTGCTCGTTGCGCACCAGCTGGATCTGCTGGTTGCGCTCCCAGGCGGCGATCCGGTAGGCGCCGGTGCCGCAGGAATTGCCGTTGATCCAGGCGGCGAGCTTGTCCTTGGTCTTGGCGTCCTTGTCGGCGGTGCCGCCGTTCGCCTCGGCGACCTTGCGCTCCAGCACGACGAATTCCGGCGCCGCGATGATCGAGAGCAGCGGCTCGGCCGGCAGCTTGAGGATTATGTCGATGGTCGACTTGTCGACGATCTCCACGCGGTCGACATGCGCGATATATTGCGAGGGCTGGTCGCCGAGATTGATGACGCGGTCGAACGACCATTTGACGTCCTCGACCGTCATCGCGTTGCCGGTGGAGAATTTCACGCCGTCGCGCAGCGTAAAGCGCCAGCCCTTGCCGTCCGGCGTGCGCGCCCATTTGGTGGCGAGCGAGGGCGCGACATTGATGTATTCGCCCGGCTTCATGGTGACGAGCGAGTCGTAGGCCGCCGACACCGTCATCGGCGAGGTGTATTGGGCAAGCCGCGCCGGATCGAGCGTGATGGTGTCGCTGATGTCGATGCCGAGCACGAGCGTATTCTTGCGCGCCTGTGCGAACACGTTGGCCGGCAGCCCGGCGGCAATCGCGCCGCCCCCGGCGCCGAGCAGTTGCACGAGCCGGCGCCGATCGATCCAGCCAAGCTTGTCCGTCATTTCAGTTCTCCCCATGATGGCTTGTTTGTTGGCGCGATCTTAGAGTGATCCCGCGGCGCGCGCTACTCGACCGGAGCGCGCTTCAAGCCGCGCTCACAATCCTGGCCGATGCCGGCAATTGGCATAAGTAGTGTCACGTCCCGGAAGAACAGGACACGGGTGACCACCCGCCCTCGGATTTCGCTGCTCGATCCGGGCTACGGACTGAATCACAGGTCCGATCAGGAGTTTTGATCGCCGTATCTCTCGGCTACCGCCGCAGCGACAAACCGTTTGCGCCCTTCGCGGCCGGGACTCGTGCCATGGTCGGCGCACCAGTCTGCGAACGTGTCCGGATCGAGGTAAACGCGCATGACGGGATGTCCATAGGCCTTGAGCCCTCGCTCCATTTCCTCGGCAATGACCAGCCACTCCTTCCAGGTCGGTGGCAACTTGCTGCCGTCCTCGAGAATTTTCAGGATCGCCGGGTAGTCATCTTGCTTGACCCAATAGACTCCGACCGGCGGGGGCAGGCTGTCCTCCAGGCTGGTCATCTTGGCTGTCCCGCAAATGCTGTTGTACCTGGCACAAGATGGCCATCGATCGCTCTCGCGGCGTACGCGGCGCCGATGAAGCCGTGATAGCGGCCGCAGCAGCCTTCAACGTCCGCTTCCAAAGAGACTTGGGGACAGATGCGGCAACGTCTGCTTCTTGGGATGAAACGGACTTGGTGCCGACGAACCGGACGGTTCAACGAAGGCACTGACGCATCCGACGGCCGTTCATGCCGCAGCCGACGCCTCTCCCATCCGGCCGGCGCGCACCAGTTTGCCCGGCAGCGCGCCGGTATGTTCGCCGCGCTCGAAGATCGGCGCGCCCGCGACCAGCGTCGCTTCATAGCCCTCGACGCGCTGCACGAAGCGCCGGCCGTTCGCCGGCATGTCGTGAATGAGTTCGGGCTTGTGCAGCTTGAGCGCGTCGAAATCGATCAGGTTCACGTCGGCGCGCAACCCCGGCACCAGCCGGCCACGGTCGGTCAGCCCGAAGAAATTCGCCGTCTCGCTGGTCTGCCGCTTGACCAGCAGCTCGAGCGGCAGGCGCGGTCCGCGCGCGCGGTCGCGACCCCAGTGTGTGAGCATGTAACTCGGTGTTCCGGCATCGACGATCGAGGTGCAATGCGCGCCGCCATCGGAGAGGCCGAGCAGGCAGGCCGGATCGTTGAGCATCTCGCGGATCGGCTCATGATCGCCCACGGTGTAATTCACCACGGGGAAATAGAGATACTGGTTGTCCTCGATGATGGTGTCGTAGGCGACCTCGTCCGGCGTCTTGCCGGTGCGTTGCGCGATCGCGGCGACGCTCTTCTCCGGTCCGGGTTCGTAGTCCGGGGGATTGCCCATGGTGAAGAACTTGTCGAAGCGGCTGGTGACGAGCTGGCGGAACTGCGCGAGCTTGGCGACTTCAGCCTCCGAGGGCTTCTCGGCGAGGATCTGCCGCCGCATCTGCGGATCGCGCAGCCGGCGGCGCTGCTCCTCGATCGGCAGGTGTTCGAGCGCCTTGTAGCTCGGGCGCACCGTGAACGGGTTCAGCGCCGTGCCGATGCCCATCATCACGCCGATCGGCCGGCCTGCGATCTGCGCGGTGAGCGACAGGCCCTGGGCGCGCGCGTCGTGCACCGCCGCCATCAGGCGGCGCCAGCGCTGCGGGTCCTCGTAGCGGTCGGTCAACAGGAACCAGACCGGACGGCCGGTTTCCCTGGCGAGCTTGCGCATCCAGCGCAGTTCGTACTCCTCGTCGTCGAAATCGCTGTTCATTCCGAACGCACCGGTGCCGGTGATGCCCAGCGCCGCACCGATCCCCAAAAGCTCCAGATCGTCGGCATCGCGCGACGGCACGAAGTCGCCATCCGGCGTCTTGTGCGAGTCGGTGCGCGAGGTGGTGAAGCCGAAGGCACCGACGTTGAGCGCCTCGACCGTGAGCCGCCGCATTTCGGCGATGTCGTCCGCGGTCGCCGGCTCGCGGCGGATGGCGCGGTCACCCATCACATAGACCCGCATCGGCAGGTGCGCGGCCTGCGCCGCGATGTCGATCGCGCGCTCGCGCCGCTCCAGCGCATCCATGAATTCCGGGAAGCTTTCCCATTCCCAGGTCAGGCCGGCGGCGAGCACCGGGTTGGGGATCTCTTCGACGCCTTCCATCAGGTCCATCAGCGCGCCGCGATGATGTTTCTTCACCGGCGCGAAGCCGACGCCGCAATTGCCGAACATCACCGTGGTGACGCCATGCCAGCATGAGGGCGCCAGCAGCGGGTCCCACATCGCCTGCCCGTCGTAGTGGGTATGCACGTCGACCCAGCCCGGCGTGACCAGGAGCCCGTCGGCGTCAATCTCGCGCCGCGCCGGACCCTGCTTGCCGCCGACCGCCGCTATGCGGCCGCCCGCGATTGCGATGTC
>Ga0207682_10000560_pt1 | contig 17185 bp, 20 predicted proteins | sample KBSM63metaG_FD_184332 | JGI IMG/M metagenome (GOLD analysis project Ga0207682, IMG submission 184332) | Miscanthus rhizosphere microbial communities from Kellogg Biological Station, Michigan, USA - KBS M6-3 metaG (SPAdes) (version 2) | ecosystem: Host-associated > Plants > Roots > Rhizosphere >... | reverse complement strand
TCACCTACGCCTGATTAGTTCGGGCCGGACGCAAGCCGAAGGGCAAGCGTCGGCGCTCGCGGAATCAGCGATGGATCACTAAAGGTCATAGAGGGTAGACTGCTCCTCCTCGGCGAAACGCTCAAACAGTTCCTGAAGCGCGGTAAGCTGCTCAACAAACTCCTTCAGTTCGGCGGGCGACTTGGTCGTGCCCGTGACGCTGACGGAGCGTAGGTCGAAGTTCAGGCGCAGTTTGCCCTTGTCAGCGATAGGCGCTTCGTCGCGGCGCGCCGGAGCCTCTTTAATCGGCTGCTCGATCACGGCTTCATCTTCCTCCTCTATATCGGAAGACGAATCTGCGTCGTCGGTAACGCCCTGCCCATAAGTTTCGGAAACCCCCGCCTCGGCTAAAAAGCGGTTTGTCTCCCTGTAGCTACGTAGGACCGACGGAATGGCGGTGTCGGTGAAACCTTCCTTGATCAGATAGGAGGTAATGGTGCGCTCGGATGGGTCGTCGAAGGTGTCTCGGATGCGCCGGAACAGCACTGGGGATGTCCCCGCCTTCGCAATCGCCCCCCGCTTTTCGGACTCATCGCTCCAGTGCAGGATGGAAACCGCAGTCTGAGACACGCGGACCTGCCCCTTCGCCACCTTGTCAATCAGACCATATTGGCTAAGGGCGCCCATAAGTTTCAGTGTGCGCCCAGTTAGGCCGCTGTAACCCATATGTTTAGCTGCCACCTCCTTGTCGATGGCGTTCTGGCGATCCTCTCGGAAGATTTTCCCTACAAGATCAATTGCTTGTGACAGGGGGATTTGGGGGAAGTTTGGGCTTCGCATCTTTCCCATGACGGCTCTCCTGGTCGCTCCGAAGGCCATCTAAGCCATAAGCCGGGAAATTGCAAGGGAACGAAACGTGGCCTGTGCTGAAACCCCTTGCCGTAAGCCACCAAAATCTCTAAGGGCGGACTTGCGGGCGATGAACCCGCCAGCCGAGGAGGCAACGCCGATGTGAGTTTAATTGGGATCGCGGCAACCAGAGCCGCTGAAACAAGACGGGCGACCCGAGGGCCGCCCATCCCGTCAACCAGCCCCAAGAGACATTGTGCGCCCTCGACGCGGATCGCTCACAGGCATCCCGAATCGCACATTTCGGACCGCGGGGCAACCTAGGAGACATGGGATGCCTCTTGTTCGCACCCACGTTCGCCGCGTCCGTTATCGGATCGTGCGCGTCCGCACCTACTTCCGCCGCCGATAACCCGGTCTAGGAATCGCTGGCCTCGGGCCATCGTCATCCACGCCTTCGGGCTGGGGTCGCTTCGGCGGCCCCTCTTTTTGTGCTATGGTGCCAGGATGACGGATGATCCAAGACCCAGCGCGAGAAATCCGAGCAAGCCGCCCGCCAGCTGGAGTGCGACGAGGACGAGGCCCGCTTTGACGAGCGCGTTCGGAAGCTGGTGAAGCATAGACCGATGCCGGAGAAGCCGGAATGATTGGGCTGACCGTCCGTTTAGATACTCCGCAAGAGCGCGCGCTGGAGTTTGGCGCCTCTTTTCTTGCTGTGCCACTGGTCGGCGATATCGTCGAGGTTCGGCGCGATGGGGAACTGGTACGCTTCACCGTGAAAGAAATCGCTCACATACCCACCGAGACTGGCCTGCCCATTTCCCGCCCGTCTATCCGCATCACGATTTGCTGACGGGTTTGTAAACTACGTAATCGCCGTCTCTTTTCCTTCCAGTGCGATGAAGAAGTGAGATTCCAGCTTGCGCTGGAATGACGATTCAATCTCGATCGGACAGGCGCTAGCCGCGCCTGCGGCCGACCAGGGTGCCCTTGGTGCCGCCGGTCAGCAGCTTGAAATCGAAATCCGGCCGCATCGAGCGCCAGCGCCGTGCGACGAAGCGCTCGCCCGGGCGGGCGCCGTCGTCGAGCATCACCGTCCCGCCCTGCGCGACATTGTCGAACAGGACCGAGGCGCCGCCGCGGGTGAAGGGATGGATCGACCAGGGCGGCCCATCGATCAGCATCAAATCGATGTCCCTGGGCAGCGGACCATGATCGTACCAGAGACCGGGCCAGTCCGCCGAGGGGCGCAGCGGCACCGCGCGCAGATCGGCCTTCAGCCCGTAATCGGCGAGCCACAGCCGGGTGGCGTCGACGAAATCCTCATGCTGATCGAAGCTGATCAACTGGCCGCCGTCGCCGGCTTTCTGCAGGGCGCGGGCGAGGATCAGGGTGGAGGCGCCGGTCCCGAACTCGACGACCAGCTTCGGCCGGTGCTCGAAAATATGATCGGTGACGAGGGTGAGCAGGCCGGTGTCGGCCTTCCAGCTGCCGAGATAGGGCAAAGCGTCATAAGGGAGGTCGAGCCGGTCGAGCAGCGCATGTTTGTCCGCCAGCCGGCCGCCATGCAGGCTGCGCACCAGCCAGGGCCATTGGAAGGCGCCGAAGGCGAGCATGGTCGCCCAATCCGTGAACGAGCGCCCCGCCGAGCCGATCACCGGCGTGTCGCCGATCCGGGGCAGGAGGGAGGTGGCTTCGCGAGTGGTCATGAAGAATCCTAAAAAGCCTGCCGGCCGCTAGCCGGCAAATGGGTCACGCGCGAGAATCACGTCCTCGCGCTCCGGGCTCGTCGAAACCAAAGCGACCGGACAGGCGATCAGTTCCTCGATGCGGCGGATGTACTTGATCGCGCGGGCGGGGAGCTGCGCCCAGCTGCGCGCGCCGGCGGTGGAGTCCGGCCAGCCCGGAATCGTCTCGTAGATCGGCTCGACCGCGGCCTGATCGGCGGCGTGAGCCGGGAAATGATCGAGCGTGCGCCCATCCAGACGATAGCCGGTGCAGATGCGGATCTCCTCGAGCCCGTCGAGCACGTCGAGCTTGGTGAGCGCAATCCCGGTAATCCCCGAGACCGCGCAGGATTGGCGGACGAGGACCGCGTCGAACCAGCCGCAGCGCCGCTTGCGGCCCGTGACCGTGCCGAATTCGCGGCCGACCGTGCCGAGCCGTTCGCCGATCTCGTCGTCGAGCTCGGTGGGGAACGGGCCGGAGCCGACCCGGGTCGTATAGGCCTTGACGATGCCGAGCACGAAGCCGGCCGCCGAGGGGCCAAGGCCAGTGCCGCTCGCCGCCGTTCCGGCCACCGTGTTGGACGAGGTGACGAAGGGATAGGTGCCGTGATCGACGTCGAGCAGAACGCCCTGCGCGCCTTCGAACAGGATTCGGCGGCCGCGCCGGCGCGCTTCGTTGAGCGTGAGCCAGACCGGCCGGGCGAATTGCAGGACGAAAGCGGCGATCTCGCCGAGGTCGCGCTCGAGGCGGGCGCGGTCGATCCCGGGCTTGCCGAAACCGGCGCGAAGCGCGTCGTGATGCGCGCAGATGCGGTCGAGCTGGGGCCCGAGCGCGCCGAGATGGGCGAGGTCGCAGACGCGGATGGCGCGGCGGCCGGCCTTGTCCTCATAGGCCGGGCCGATGCCGCGGCGGGTGGTGCCGATCTTGCCGGCGCCGGACGCGTCCTCGCGCAAGGCGTCGAGATCGCGGTGGAAGGGCAGGATGAGCGGGCAGGTGTCGGCGATCTGCAGCGTTTCGGGCGTGATCGAAACGGCCTGGGCGCTCAATTTCTCGACTTCGGCCTTCAGCGCCCAGGGATCGAGCACGACGCCGTTGCCGATCACCGAGAGCGTGCCGCGGACGATGCCGGAGGGGAGCAAGGAGAGCTTGTACGTCTCGTCGCCGACGACGAGGGTGTGGCCGGCATTGTGGCCGCCCTGGAAGCGGACGACCAGGTCGGCGCGGCTGGCCAGCCAGTCGACGATCTTGCCTTTGCCTTCGTCGCCCCACTGGCCGCCGATCACGGTTACGTTCGCCACAACAGTCCTTCTCTGGGGAATGGGCCGCCCTCTAGGGGGCCGTGCCGTCGACGTCCAGCCACGCCCCGCCGCACCTGAACCGATCGTTGTTTTACGTTAATGAAACCGGGTGCACCCTGGCCGCGTTGGGGGTGCACAAGTTTGTTCCAGAGGAGTGTATCATGCGCAATCTCGTACTCGCCGTGTCGGCAACGGCCATGGCCGTTCCGGTCACTTTCGCCCTGCCGACGGACAGCGCCGAGGCGCAACGCCGTTATTACGACCGCAACGGCAATTATGTCGGCCCGACCTGGCGCGGCCGCGACGGCCGCTATCATTGCCGTCGCTCGAACGGCACGACCGGCCTCATCATCGGCGCCGCCGGCGGCGCTCTGATCGGCCGCTCGATCGACGGCGGCCGCAACCGGACCGCCGGCACCGTGCTCGGTGCCGCCGCCGGTGCCCTGATCGGCCGCGAGGTCCAGAGGAGCAGCAGCCACCGTCGTTGCCGCTAAGCGCTCGGCCAGATTGAAAAGAGAGGGCCGCTCCCCACGGAGCGGCCCTCTTTTTCTGTCCGCTAAGTCAGGACTTCTTGCCGCCGGTTTTGCCGGCCCGCTTGCCCTTTGCGGCCGCGGGCTTCGCCGCCGCCTTCTTCGCGGGCCCGCGGGTCTTTTTGGCGGGTGTGGGCGTCGCCGCGGCAGCCTTGGCCGCCGGTTTCGCGCTGTTCTTCGCAGCGGGCTTGGCCCCGCCGCGCGCGGCCGGCCTTCGCGCCGCCTTCGGCCTGGCGCTCGGCTCGGCACCGGCGCCCGTCGCGGCTGCGGTGGCCGGCGCGGCCTCGCCCATCATCCGGCGGACCGCCTCGGTGGCGGCGTTGATCATCGCGGCGCCGATCTTGTTGGCGCTCTCCGCGGCGGCGTCGGCCGCCGCTTCGGCGGCGTCCTGCGCCTGACGGGCGCTTCGCTTGGCGCTTTCGCGGACGTTCTTGTTGGCGGCGAGCGCGGCCGCCGCGGTGACGAGGCCGGCGGCGAGCAGGCTGCGCGCGACCGGATTCTGCGCCAGCTCGGCGGCGCGTTTGCCCGCCTCGCGAAGCGCGTCGGGGATCATGTCGGCGGCGCTTCGGCCGCCGCCGCCGCCCGCATTGCCGCCGCTCGTGGATTTCTTGGCCATGACGGAGCTCCTTCAAGTTCGTATCTATAGCGTAACAGACCCGCCAGCGCGCGAACAGTTCCCTTGCAAGCCAGGTTAAGCGCTAAGCGTCCTCGACGAAGGACTGGCCCCGATCCTGATGGGCCGCCTGGTCGCGCTGGATCTCGTAGCGCTCGCCGTCGGGCGCGACCCGGCCCTCGCCGGGCGGGGGTTCGTCGCGACCGTCGTCGCCCAGGCCCTTTTCCTGCTCCAGATGCTCCGGAATCTCCTCGTGCCGGGCTTCCTCGCTCTCAGGAAGCGGGTGGCCGCTCCCCTCGCCGCGCCTGTCGTCCTCGTCCATGCGACCCTCCTTTGCCGAACAAGCGAAAGGCCGCCGCGAAGGTTCCGCGGCGGCCTCTCGACATGGTCAGCGGCCGGAAGCCGACTGAACGGAAGACATTGGAAAGCTTAGGCTTTCATCTCCCGAACGGACTTGACCGACCTCTCTGCTGAACCATGAGACATCGGATCACCTCCTTTCGCTGTGTTGAACGCAACCCCTGTATGATTCGGGCCGAATCGCGGATCAAGTCTTGATCTCAAATTTTTTGCCGCTAGGATTCCATGCTTCGCGGGCGCTTCGGGCGCCCTTTTTCTCAGCCCCGGCAATCCTCCGCCACCCGCGCGATTTCCGGCCAGGCCGGAACGATCAAAGCGGGGCCGCCGTCCGCCTGGACAAGCAGGCGGCCGCGGCTGAACGCCATCTGATCGAGCAGCGGATCGTTCGCGGCGAGGCCCGCGAGCATCTCGTTCAAATGGACCGGGGTCGCCGGCAGCCGCCGCTCGCCATAGCTGGTGCGGACGATCAGCGACGACGCCTGCGCGCCGGTCAGCGCGACGGTGACCGAGCGGTTGGGCTCGCAACGCAGGGTTAAGGTCAGCCGATCCGAGCGGAAGCTGGCGAGCGCGGCCGGCCCGTCTCCGCGATAAGCCCAGTCGCCCGGGCTGAGCGCGCCCGCCTGCCAATCGACCGGCGGCGGCGGCGCTGGTTCCGCCGGCGGAGGCGCCGGACGAGCCGGCGGCGGGGCAGAGGCGGGCGCGGGCGGGGCGGCGCGCGGCACGCACGCCGCGGCCATGGCAGCAAGCAGGGCCGTGCTCCCGATCCGCGCTATTCGCATCTTCGCCTCTCTGGTGCGGACAATTGCTGTCGGCTGGGCGGGTTCAGTCGCCGGCGTCGGCGGCTGCATTGGCCGTCGCCGTGCGGTTGCCGCCCGCCTCCGCGCTGCCTCCGCGCGAGGCGTCGCCGCTCCCGCATTCGGCGACATAGGCGCCGACCAGCGGGCTGGGCGGCAGGTTGAGCGGGGCCGAATCGCCGATCCGGATCGCGATCGGCGTGGCGGCGCGGCCGAGGACGGTGATCAGCTGATCGCTGGGCGGAACCGCGGCGCGAAGCATTGGGTTGGGGCCGCCGCTGCCGGTCATCGCGAGCCGGCGAGTCTCGCTGCCGACCGAGACGAGCATCACCGGCAGGTCGCCCGAGGGCGCCGGGCCATGGCGCTGCAGCAGGATGCCGCGACGAGCGTCGCAGCGCAGGCTGAACAAAGGTGGTGCCCCGGTCGGCCCGAATTCGAGCGCCTGCTGCTCCTCCTGCAGCGATTCGCGCCATTCGCCCAAGGCGAGCTCATCGTCGTCGCTGTCCGGACGCACCGTCTCGACCTTCTGCACGGCCTGATTGGCGTCGGCGGGCCCCATGCTCGCATCCTCGGAGCGCGCGCAGGCGGCGAGCAGGAGCAGGGCGAGGGCGGCGGTGGCGCGGGTCATGGCTTTCCTTCCGAAACAAAGCGTCGACGCTTCTTAGCGGGGGGGAGGGCGTCGCGCACCCTCCGAACTTGACAGGCAAGTTGATTGAGCATTCAAGTACGACGATGAACGCCACGACCCGCCAGCGCATCGTCATGACCGCGATGGAGCTGTTCTGGGAGAAAGGCTTCCAGTCGACCTCGATCGCCGACATCCTCAGCCGCTCTCAGGTCCATTCGGGCAGCCTCTACCATTTCTTCCCCGGCAAGCAGGACGTGCTCGCCGCGGTGCTCGAAGCCTATCGCGACGGCATCGAGGAGTGGCTGCTGAAACCCGCCTGGTCGGGCGTCGACGATCCGATCGAGCGGATTTTCGCGCTTCTCGCCGGCTACCGCGCCCAGCTCGTCACCACCGAATGCACCTATGGCTGCCCGATCGGCAGCCTAGCGCTCGAGCTGCACGAGCCCGACCCCTGGATCCGCGAGTTGCTTTCCGCCAATTTCGCCAACTGGACCGCCGCCGTCGAGCGCTGCCTCGACGAAGCGGAGAAGCGGCTGCCGCGCGGTCTCGACCGGCGGCGGCTGGCCGAATTCACGCTGACGGTGATGGAGGGCGCGATCATGCAGGCGCGCACCTATCGCGACATCGCCAGCTTCGACCGCAACATCGCGGTGCTTCGCGAGCATTTCGACCTGCTGAGCGAAACGGCGAAGGGGGCGGCGGCGGAGACGATCGAGGCTTAGGAAAGACGACGAGGGGAGGGGAAGATGGAATTTCCAGCAGTGAATTATCTCGCGGTGCTCGCCGCCGCGGTTTCGGCCTTCGTGCTCGGTGGGCTTTGGTATTCGCCGATACTGTTCGCCAAGCAATGGATGGCCTATACCGGCAACGAATGCGCCGAAGGCGAAAAGCCGAAGGGCAACATAAGCGTGATCTTCGGCGGCGCCTTCCTGCTCTCGGTGATCGCGGCCTATCTGTTTGCCCTGATCGTGCCCTTCGACGCCGATTGGCAGAGCGGCGCGATCGCCGGCGCAATCACCGGCGTCGGCTTTGCCGCGACCAGCTTCGGCATCTCCTATCTGTTCGAACAGCGCCCGTTCGGCCTGTGGCTGATCAACGGCGGCTACCACGTGCTGCAGTTCACGCTCTACGGGATCGTGTTCGGACTGATGGGACCTTATTCGATTTAGGCAGCGCGGGGGACGATACGGTCGAGATCGCCGTTCAGGGCGCGTTTGGCTTCGAGTAGTTCGTAGTCGGTCTGCAGACCGAGGAAAAAGCCCTCGGACATGCGAAAATAACGCGCCAGCCGAAGATCGAGCTCGGCGTCCATCGCCCTCGTACCGTCGAGCACGGCCTGAAGATCCTCCAAGCGCACGCCAATCGCCGACGCAAGCGCCTCCGCGTCGAGTCCGAGCGGCTCCATGAACTCGCCAGCCAGCATCTCGCCGGCATGCGGGTTGTGAAGCCAGTCAGGGTCAGTGATAGTCCGTGATCTCGACACCGTCAGCGCCTCCGTCGCGCCAGACGAAGCATATACGCCATTGCTTGTTAATGGAAATGCTGTGCTGGCCGGCGCGGTCGCCCTTTAACGCGTGCAGGCGATTGCTGGGCGGGTTGCGCAGGTCGTCCAGTACCTTGGCCCGGTTGAGCATCCTGAGCCGAACCAGCGCGCGATCCTGCATGTCGGGCGGCAGCTTGCGGCTACGCTCACCGTTCCAGATGTACTCAGTCTCTTTGTCCGCGAATGTAGAAATCATGTCGCATCGCTAGCCGAGTTCGATTGGCGTTCAAAATCTGGGCAACAGCGGTCATCTCTTCCACTTTCGTTGCGTCTTGCCGTAGCGCGTCTTCCGCGTCCCCGGCTTCCCCTCGGTCGAACCGCCCAGCACTGGCGCGCGACTGTGCTCCGTGGCGAGGCCGAGCTCGCCCGCCTCCAGCCGGCGGATCTCGTCGCGGAGGCGGCCGGCTTCCTCGAATTCGAGATCGGCGGCGGCCTTGCGCATGCGTTTTTCGAGGTCGTCGATATAGGCGCGGAGGTTGTGGCCGACGAGGTGGGGGGCGTCCTCGTCGCCGGTCTCGACCATGACGGAATCGCGGTTGGAGACGTCGGCGAGGATGTCGGCGATGTTGCGCTTGATCGTGGTCGGGGTGATGCCGTGCTCGGAATTGTACGCCTCCTGCTTCTCGCGGCGGCGGTTGGTTTCGTTGAGCGCGCGCTCCATCGAGCCGGTCATCCGGTCGGCGTAGAGGATGACCTTGCCCTCGACGTTGCGGGCGGCGCGGCCGATCGTCTGGATCAATGAGGTTTCGGAGCGAAGGAACCCTTCCTTGTCGGCGTCGAGGATCGCGACCAACCCGCATTCGGGGATGTCGAGCCCCTCGCGGAGCAGGTTGATGCCGACGAGGACGTCGTAGACGCCGAGGCGAAGGTCGCGGATCAGCTCGATCCGTTCCAGCGTCTCGACGTCCGAGTGCATGTAGCGGACGCGAAGGCCGGCTTCGTGGAGGAACTCGGTCAGGTCCTCGGCCATCCGCTTGGTGAGCGTGGTGACCAAGGTGCGGTAGCCTTTGGCGGCGGTCGCCTTGGCCTCGACGATGAGGTCGTCGACCTGATCCTCGACCGGCTTGATCTCGACCGGCGGGTCGATCAGGCCGGTGGGGCGGATCACCTGCTCGACGAAGACGCCACTGGTCTGCTCGAGCTCCCAAGGGCCTGGCGTGGCCGAGACCGCGACAGTCTGTGGCCGCATCACGTCCCATTCGTTGAAGCGAAGCGGCCGGTTGTCGATGCAGGAGGGGAGCCGGAAGCCGTATTCGGCCAAGGTCAGCTTGCGGCGATGGTCGCCGCGCGCCATCGCGCCGACCTGCGGCACGGTCTGGTGGCTCTCGTCGACGAAGAGCAAAGCGTTTTCCGGCAGATATTCGAACAGGGTCGGCGGCGGCTCGCCGGGCAGGCGGCCGGTGAGGAAGCGCGAATAATTCTCGATCCCGGCGCACGAGCCGGTGGCGGCGATCATCTCCAGGTCGAAATTGGTGCGCTGCTCCAGACGCTGCGCTTCGAGCAGCCGCCCTTCCGCCTGCAGCTCCTTCAACCGCTCGGTCAGCTCGAAGCGGATCGCCTCCATCGCCTGCTTCAGCGTGGGGCCGGGGGTGACATAGTGCGAGTTCGCATAGACCCGGACATGGTCGAGCGCGGCCGCCTTCTTGCCGGTGAGCGGATCGAATTCGACGATCTCCTCGATGTCGTCGCCGAAGAAGGTGATCCGCCAGGCGCTATCCTCATAATGGGACGGGAAGATCTCCAGATTGTCGCCGCGCACGCGGAAATTGCCGCGGGCGAAGGCCTGGTCGTTGCGCTTGTACTGGAGCGCGACCAGCTTCCTGACGATCTCGCGCTGGTCGACGCTCTGGCCCTTCTTCAGATCGAAGATCATCGCCGAATAGGTTTCGACCGAGCCGATGCCGTAGATGCAGGAGACGGAGGCGACGATGATCACGTCGTCGCGCTCCAGGAGCGACCGGGTCGCCGAGTGACGCATCCGGTCGATCGCCTCATTCACCGAGCTTTCCTTCTCGATGTAGGTATCTGAGCGCGGCACATAGGCCTCGGGCTGATAATAATCGTAATAGCTGACGAAGAACTCGACCGCATTGTCGGGAAAGAAGCTCTTGAACTCTCCGTAGAGCTGGGCCGCGAGGATCTTGTTCGGCGCGAGCACCAGCGCCGGCCGCTGCAGCGTTTCGATCACCTGCGCGGCGGTGTAGGTCTTGCCCGAACCGGTGACTCCGAGCAGCACCTGAGTCTTCTCGCCGGCCCGGATCTGCTCGACCAGCTCGGCGATCGCCTGCGGCTGATCGCCCGCCGGCCGATAATCGGAGACGAGCTTGAACGCCTTGCCCCCCTCGGCCTTTGCGGGCCGCTCGGGGCGGTGGGGGATGAAGGCCTGGCCGGTTTCCGGCTCTTCAAGGCTGGTTCGGATCTGGATCGCCATGTTCGCGATATGGTCTTCCGCTCCTGGCCGCGCAACGTCGCCGATTGCCTATCGCGGCGGTTTCCGACACAATCCGGGGCAAGGCCGAGTCCGAAAGCGGCCTCAAACGGGGAGATCTTCATGAAACGACTCGCACTGCTGGCGCCGACCGTGGCGCTGATCGTCGCCTGTTCGAGCAATACCTCGCTGCAGCCCGGCAATTGGGAAATGACCACCAAGATGACCGACATCGAGATTCCGGGTCAGCCGCCGGCGGTGGCCGCCCAGATGAAGCAGGCCATGGCCTCCCAGGCGCAGACGCAGACGCGCTGCATCACGCCGCAGGAAGCCGCGAACCCGGCGGGCGGAATGATGAGCCCCAGCGGCAACGCCCAGGGCTGCACCTTCTCCAAGCAGACCTTCTCGGGCGGAACGATCGACGTCGCCGGCTCCTGCCCGGTGCCGACCGGCGGCCGGGCGGAAACGAGCCTCACCGGCACCTATACGGCGACCGAGATGAACGCGCGGATCGCGGCCAACGTCACCGGCGGTCCGCAGCAGATGCGGATGTCCGGCACGCTGACCGGCCGTCGCATCGGCGATTGCCCGGGCTAAGCAACGGAACAGCCGACGACATGCGCGCCGCCGAGCCCCAAGCGGGCTTCGGCGGCGCCTTTCGTTGCGCCGACGGACATGCGCCTTGGAGCCTTCGTGGCGCTGCTCGCCTTCGTCCTGCCGGCTTGCGACGGCCGGCGTGAGGAAAGCGGCAATATCTCGGCGAGCGAGGTGGCGAACCGGCTCGCCGAGGTCAGCATCGAGCCGGGCTTGTGGGAAACCAGCAGCGAGGTCGTCGGCGTCAGCGCGCCGGACCTGCCCTATGAGGTGCGGCGGCGAATGATCGGGCCGCGTCCGTCGGCGCGCGGCTGCATCGCGCCGGAGCAGGCGGGCCGCTTCATCGCGGGGCGCAATTGCCGCTATCGCCAATTCTCGATGACGGGGGGCCGGCTCAACGGCGCGATGACCTGTCCCGCCTTGCCGCGGCCGACGATCGCGACCATGGAGGGCCGCTACGCGCCGCGTCATTATGCCTTCACCATGCGGATGGAGACGGCGATGCCGGATGGCGCGGCGATGACGCTGGAGATCAGAGGGCAGGGGCGGCGCATCGGCGATTGCCCCGCTGAAGAGGAGGGACGGCGACGATGATCGGCTATGTGACGGTGGGCAGCAACGATCTGGAGAAAGCGCGCTCATTCTACGACGCTTTGTTCGGCTCGATCGGCGCCGGACGGCTGATGGAGTTCGGCGACAATTTCACCTTGTACGGCACGCAATGGGGCCGGCCGGGCGTCGCCGTCTGCAAGCCCTATGACGGCGAAGCGGCTACGCCGGGCAACGGCAACATGGCGGCGATCGTGCTCGACAGCCGCGACAAGGTCGACGCGCTCCATGCCAAGGCGCTGGAGCTGGGCGGCAGCTGCGAGGGACCGCCCGGGCTTCGCGGGCCCGAGGGCGACCAGGCCTTTTACGGCGCCTATTTCCGCGATCCCGAAGGCAACAAATTCTGCGCCTTCCGCACCGGCCCCGCCTGAGGCTCGGCCATGAAGGTCCGGGTGATCGTCAACAAGGGGGGCGGCACCTCGAAGGGGGATGAGGAGGAAGCGGCACGAATTGCCGCAGCCTTCGACGCGCATGATGTCGCGGCCGACGTCCGGCTGACCGACCCTCAGGATCTGACCGATGCCTTTCGCGATGCCGCGGCGGCGCCCGGGCTCGACGCGGTGGTCGCGGGCGGCGGCGACGGCACGATCAGCTGCGCCGCCGGCAAGCTCGCCGGTACCGATCGGCCGCTCGGACTCCTGCCGCTCGGCACTTTGAACCACCTCGCCCGCGACGTGGGGATCACAGGCACGATCGAGGATGCAGTGGCGGTGATCGCGGCCGGCAATAGCAAGGCGATCGACGTGGCAGAGGTCAACGGCCAGGTCTTCGTCAACAACAGCTCGGTCGGCCTCTATCCGGACATGGTCCGGCTGCGCGAGGCGCAGCAGGAGCGGATCGGCCGCGGCAAGCGGCTGGCGATGCTGTCCGCCAGCTTCGCTTCGCTCCGCCACTTCCGCCGTCACCGGCTGTGGCTCAGCGCGCCTGGGCTGGAGACGCCGGTGCGCACGCCTTTGCTGTTCGTCGGCAACAATCGCTATCAGGTGAACCTGTTCTCGCTGGGGCGGCGGGAGCGGCTGGATGAGGGCGAGCTCTGCGTCTATGCGATCCGCGCTCGGAGCCGGGCGCATCTGTTCTGGGCCGGAATTCGCGGGGTGTTCGGCAAGCTCGACCAGCAGCGCGACTTCGTCACCGCTTATGTGGACGCGCTGGAGATCGCCGCCGACCGGCCGCTGCTGAACGTCTCTGCGGACGGCGAGGCCTATGTGATGGAGACGCCGCTCCGCTACCGGATCCGGCCGAAGGCGTTGAAGCTCATCGTGCCGCCGGCACCCTGAACGTCCGCCCGGCTTCGGTCGCGACGAAACGCTTCGGGCCGAGTCCGCGATTCCGGGCGAGCGCGGCGATGGCGCGGGGCGGCGCATCGATCGGCTCGAAGGTGAGCTGGAAGGTGCCCCAGTGCACGCCGAGCGCGCTGGTCGGGTTCAGCACCACGAAGACGCGCATCGCTTCCTCGGGCTCGACGTGGCTGTTCTGCATGACGGCGCGCGGCTCGTAGGCGCCGATCGGAATGATGGCGAGGCGGAACGGGCCGTGCCGCGCCGCTTCGTGCGCCCAGCTGCCGTCGCCCCAGCCAGTGTCGCCGGCGAAGAAGATCGCACCGGCCGGCGTTCGGATGGTGAAGGCGGACCAGAGCGCGCGGTTGCGGTCGCTGCCCCAGCGCGAGCCCCAATGATGGTTGCGCTCGACGATCACGTCTACGCCGGGGCGGATGGATACGTTCTCGCCCCAGTCGCGGGCGACCGCGGCGATGCCGGCGCGGCGCAGGATGGTGTCGTTGCCGAGGCTGGTGACGATCGCCGGCCGGTCGCGCTGCCAGAGGCGGCGCAGCGTCGGCAGGTCCATGTGGTCGTAATGATTGTGGCTGATCACGACGAGGTCGATCCGGGGCAGATCCGCGAAGCGCACGCCAGGGGCGCGCACCCGGCGCGGGCCGGCGAAGGCGAAAGGCGAGGCGCGGTCCGACCAGATCGGGTCGGTCAGGATGTTGAGGCCGTCGACCTGGACGAGCACGGTAGCGTGGCCGATCCAGGTGACCAGCATGTCGCCTGCGGCGACTCGGCGCGGCGGCACCGTCTGCCGCACGGGAACCTGCTCCGGCCAGACCGCCCGCTCGCCACGCCAGCGGCCGAAGAAGCGGCCGGGGTCGACCGCCTTGGCCGGCCGCGCGCCGGGATTGAAAAAGCGCCGGCCGTCGAAATGGTCGCTGGCGGGGCCTTGATAGTAGATGCGGTCGAGCAGCGGCGGGACAAGGGTCGGCGCGAAGCACAAGGCGACGAGGGCGAAGAGCAGAACCTTCCCCAGCCATTTCAGCGCCGTGCGCATGTTGAGTCCCGCGCTTAGGGGACGAAGGTGAAGCCCGCGGGCGCGCGGGTCTCGCGATGCTCCTCATGGTACATGTCGAAGACGATGCGGGCGGTGTCGGCGCCGCAGCCGACCTCATAGGCCGAGACCACCGAGCCGAAAGCGCCGATGCCGACCTCGCTGCGCGCGCCGATGCGCAGGGCGCCGCCGCCGGGGCAGCGCAGGTGGACGAGATAGGCGCGCTCGCCGTCGGGGCCGCCGACCCGGACCGGGTTTTCGGCCGTGCCGAGCGGATGGGCGTCGGCGGCGGCGATCAGCTCGCGCAACTCGTCCTCGGGCGAGGCCTGGTTCATCTGGGCGATCATCGCTTCCGGCGATTGGGTGCGCGCGCCGAGCTCCTGCGCGGCGGCCGGGGCGGCGAGGAGCAGGGCGATGGCGGCGAGGGGGATACGCATTGGACTCTCCGAGGGTGGAGGCCGACTTAGAGGCGGACCGGCGCGCGGCACAAGCGAAACCCGGCACCTCAATGGAAATCGCGGGAGCGGATGCGCATGCCGCCGTCGCGGGTCGAGGAGAGCGCGGGCCGGAGGAGGCGTTCGCGCGGATCGTAGCCGCCGTTGCGGGCGCCGTCGCCAGGGCCGGTCTTGTGCGGGAAGCTCATTTCGCCGACCTGGCGTAGCAGCGGGGTCAGGTCCTCGAGCCGCTCGGTTACGATATGGGTGACCTTGCCCTCGCGCTGCAGGGTGCCGCGGACGCCGATCATCGCCGAGGAGAGGATGATCCGCCGGTTCGCCTCGAAGACGCGCTGCCAGGCGAGCGCGTTGGCGATGCCGGTTTCGTCCTCCAGGGTGATGAAGGTGACGTTGCCCTTGCCGGGGCGCTGGCGGACCAGGACGATGCCGGCGACATGGACCTTGTCGCCGTCCCTATAATGTTTGAGGCCGGCCGCGGTGACGATGCCGCGCCGGTCCAGCTCCGGTCTCAGGAAAGCGAGCGGGTGGCGGCGCAGCGAGAGCTGGACGGCCCGATAATCCTCAACCACCTCGCGGCCCTCGGTCAGCGGCGTCAGCGCGACCTCGGGCTCGATCCCGCGCGTCTCGGCGGCGGCGAACAGGGGAAGCGGCGCGCCGCCCAAGCCGCGGACCCGCCAGAGCGCCTGCCGCCGGTCGAGGCCGAGACAGGCGAAGGCGTCGGCATCGGCGAGCTTCTCCAGCGCCGCGGCCGGCACGCCGGTGCGCGCCATCACCTCCTCGACCGAGGCGAAGGGCCGGTCCATCGCCGCCGCAGCGATCAGCGCGCCATGGGCGTTGGAAAGACCTTTTACCATGCGCAGGCCGAGGCGGAGGGGGAGATAGGAAGGACCGTCACCCCGGCGAAGGCCGGGGTCTCGATGAGCATCCGGTGCATATTCTCCCTGAGATCCCGGCTTCCGCCGGGATGACGAAGAGGGGGCTTCCAGCGTGCAATCCCAGCGGCTGGCGTTGACGCAGACGGGGCGCACCTCGACGCCGTGCTCGCGCGCGTCGCGGACGAGCTGGGCGGGGGCATAGAAGCCCATCGGCTGGGCGTTGAGCAGGGCCGCGCAGAAAATCTCCGGATGATAATGCTTCATCCAGGAGGAAGCGTAGGCGATCTTGGCGAAGCTGGCGGCGTGGCTTTCCGGAAAGCCGTAGCTGCCGAAGCCCTCGATCTGCTTGAAGGTCCGCTCGGCGAAGTCGCGGGCATAGCCGCGCTTCACCATGCCTTCGACCATGTCGTCGTGGAATTCGCTGACCCCGCCGGTGGTCTTGAACGTCGCCATCGAACGGCGCAGCGCATCGGCCCGGGCCGGCGAGAAGCCGGCGCCGACGATCGCCACCTTCATCGCCTGCTCCTGGAAGAGCGGGACGCCCTTGGTCTTGCCGAGCACCTCCTTGAGCTCCTGCGAGGGATAGTCCTCCGGCTCCTTGCCCTCGCGGCGGCGCAGATAAGGATGGACCATATTGCCCTGGATCGGCCCGGGGCGGACGATCGCGACCTGGATGACGATGTCGTAGAATATGCGCGGTTTGAGACGCGGCAGCATCGACATCTGCGCCCGGCTTTCGATCTGGAAGACGCCGATCGTATCGGCCTCGCAAATCATGTCGAAGACGGCAGCGTCGTCCTCCTGCATCTCGGGGGAAGCAAGGGTCAAGCGCTGCCCCTTGTGCTCGGCGAGCAGATCGAAGGCGCGGCGCATGCAGCCGAGCATGCCGACGCCGAGGATGTCGACCTTCATGATCTTCAGCGCTTCGAGATCGTCCTTCTCCCATTCGATCACCCGGCGATCGACCATCGTCGCCGGCTCGATCGGAACGAGCGCGTCGAGCCGGTCGCGGGTGAGGACGAAGCCACCCGGATGCTGGCTTAGGTGGCGGGGCGTGCCGGTCAGCTGACGCGTGAGCTCAAGCGCCAACGCCAGCCGGGGATCGTCCTTGTCGAGGCCGAGCGCCTCGACATGCCGCTCCGCGACGCCGTCATTGGACCAGCCCCAGACCTGGCTGGACAAGGTTGCGGTGACATCCTCCGACAGCCCCAGCGCCTTGCCCACCTCCCGGATCGCGCCGCGAGTGCGGTAGCGGCTGACCACGGCGGTGAGCGCCGCATGCTGCTCGCCATAGGTTTCATAGATCCACTGGATCACCTCCTCGCGCCGCTCATGCTCGAAATCGACGTCGATGTCGGGCGGCTCATCGCGGTCGTCGGAGAGGAAGCGTTCGAACAGCAGCTTATGCTTGACCGGGTCGATCGAGGTGATGCCGAGCACGTAGCAGATCATCGAATTGGCGGCCGAGCCGCGTCCCTGGCAAAGGATCTGCTGGCTGATGGCGAACTGAACGATCGAGTGGACGGTGAGAAAGTAAGGCGCGTAGCGCCAGCGGGCGACCAGCCTCAGCTCGTGGGTCA
>Ga0207682_10000559_pt1 | contig 17198 bp, 17 predicted proteins | sample KBSM63metaG_FD_184332 | JGI IMG/M metagenome (GOLD analysis project Ga0207682, IMG submission 184332) | Miscanthus rhizosphere microbial communities from Kellogg Biological Station, Michigan, USA - KBS M6-3 metaG (SPAdes) (version 2) | ecosystem: Host-associated > Plants > Roots > Rhizosphere >... | reverse complement strand
GAGGACCAGCAGAAGTCAAACGCCTGGTGTAGATCTCCGGGGATGGCATTCATGTCGACCGAGCGAAAGTGCAGCCGCGCCGTGGCTTCCTCTCTGGAGCACAGGCCGGGCATCCAGATGCTTTCCAGGGAATCGGCGTGTTGCTCACCGTCTGACCAGCCCTTGGCTCTCGCGTCGGTCGATTGCAGGTCAGTCGCCAGGACGTCGCTTCCTTCATGGACGAAGAGGCTGGCCAGGGGCTCCTTTCCACAGCCGAAACTGAGACCTCGCATGCCTTCGCGCAGCATGCCGGCCTCAGACAAGACCTGAGAGATATAGGCAAACTCCCAGAGCTTGCGGTGATACGCCGGTCGCATGCCGATGCGAGCGGCCCAGTAAGGCAGCCATGCCGAATCCCAATCCTGCGACAGGCAGATCGAGCTGGGCAGCACATCGGCCGGCACCTCGGCCAGATCGGCCAGGAACGGCCGCCCCTCTTGCAGACAGCGCTGCCGAGCCAGCTCGTAGGCGACGACCTTGATGTTGTTCGGGGCCCGGAGATGGGCATGAACCTGGCGACGCTGCTGCAACAGCGCCTGCAAAGCGCCCGTGACAGCAGAGAGTCGCATGTTGAATCCTCTCGTTCGTCGAGTGTCTGGCGCACTCTGGCCAACTACTGCCGCGCTCACGCGAATGGAGCCACCCGGCTCGGGGATCGTTTCGGCAAGGCGCGTGCCCTGGGTGCGCACTGCAACCCCGTCTTACACTCGGCCGTGTCGTGCGACGGACTGATGACGTGAGCGCAGAAGGCGGTGTGGCCTCGGTCGAGCGGGCCTTGTCGGTCCTCGACGCTCTCACCGACGATCGGGTGACACTCGCCGAGCTCACCAAGCGCACCGGCATCGTCAAGAGCACAGTGCTTCGGCTCATCACGTCTCTCGCCAGATTCGGCTACGTGCTGCGCCTGGAGGATGGCTCCTACCGCCTCGGCCCCAAGGCCTACCAGATCGGCTCGTTGTACCAGCGGCACTACCGGGCCGCCGATGTCGTGTTGCCCGTGCTGAAACGGGTCGTCGAGCAGCTGCAGGAGAGCGCTTCGTTCTACATCCAGGACGGCGACAAGCGAATCTGCCTGCATCGCGTCAACGGGTCTCGCGCTGTTCGCGACTTGATCAATGAGGGCGATCCGCTGCCAGTAACACTCGGCGCGTCGGGTCACGTCCTGCGGGCGTTCAGCGGCGCCAAGGGCAAGAAGTTCGATGACATCAGGAAGGCGATGTTCGCGGCGTCCTTCGGCGAGCGGGATCCGGAGCTGGCGGCCATGGCGTCGCCGGTGTTTGGGGTCGATGGGCGGTTGATGGGCGCGCTGAGTGTGTCGGGTCCTCGCTATCGTCTGGAATCGCTCGTGGAGCACGTCGTCCCGGTGCTCTTCAAGCACGCGAAGGAACTGACGAGAACTCTGGGAGGGGACGTTGACGCGCCAGGCCTTTCGGGGTGGCGAGAGCCTCCCGCCCGGCCGCAAGTCACGGGTCGGAAGTCCGCCAAGGTAGCTGTCAAACAGAGTGCCACCTAGTGTCCTTTAGCCACCGAGCCGGTCGGCTCGACCCTGAAGGACTCACGATGAAGCGCCGCCAGCGACGAAAGAATCAACTCTTCTTCACCTGTGCCTAGATGAGCCCTGTCATCGTTCGTCCCGTCGAGCAAGCCGATCTTCCCGCTTGGAAGCCGCTCTGGGACGGCTACAACGCGTTCTACGGACGCACCGGCAAGACGGCGCTGCCGGACGACGTCACCAGGACGACCTGGCAGCGCTTCTTCGATCCGGGCGAGCCGATGTTCGCGCTGGTGGCCGAGAGCGACGGCGGCCTCGTCGGACTCGTCCACTACCTGTTTCACCGGAGCACCAGCCGCATCGCGCCGACCTGCTATCTGCAGGACCTGTTCACGCTGCCCGCCGCGCGCGGCAAGGGAGTGGGACGGGCCTTGATCGAGGCGGTCTACTCGCGCGCCCGCGACCAGGGGCTGCAGCGCGTGTACTGGCAAACCCACGAGTCGAACGCCACGGGCAGGCGCCTGTACGACCGGGTCGCGGAGAACGAAGGATTCATCGTCTACTCGCACACCCTGTGAGTGGGCTCTAGGCCACTCGAAGATCGGGCATCGCGGGCGCCGCTCCCTTGTCCTGCGGCTTGTCGGCGTGCATGGCGCCCTCCGTCGGGTTGTCGTCCGCGACGTCGATCGTTTCGCATCGATAGATCTCGGTCTGGCGCCGCATGTCCTTCGGGAACTCCATCGACCAGTTGTTGGTATGGGATTGCTCCGCGAAGACCAGATGGTTGGTGGGCAGCACGCACAGGCGTCCGTTGTGCAGCGCGACCCACGAAAACTCCTTCGCCTGCTCCGGATAGAGGCTGAAAGCGTCGCCGACAGGGGCGCAGGTGAAGAGGTAGCGACCGCGCAGCAGCTTCTCGCGGCCGTGGATGTCGCACCGCGCCATCACCTCGAGGTCCGCGAGGTAGTGGTAGCGCAGCGCCGTGAATGTCTCGCCGTAGCAGTCCCAGGCCTGCGCGTCCTTCGGCGTCCAGTCCGGCTCCGGGTCGCTGCGGAAGGCGAGCGCGTGGACCGGGAGGTTGCGGAAGATCGCGCCGGATTTGAGCATCACCGTGCAACCCCACAAGCGGCCTCGCATCGAGACCAGCCCGAACCAGACCGCCTCGACGAACCCCTGCGGCTTCTGGTGCGTGAACGTGGTGTCGATCCAGACGTATTGATGCTTGGGCAATTCGCCGACGAGTGTGAACATGGAATCTCCGAAGCCCGACTGGCATGCCGGCGGGCAAGGGCGGGCAAGCAGGATGCCCGCGTCGCTGCTGGCATTTGCAACCCGCCCCTCTCGGCACCTCTTGTCGACGGGGTCAGCGGATCTTCACCGTCAGCCGTGGTCGCACACCGCCAGCACGACATTGGCAACGGTGAGCGCGAATCAGCAGCCAGAGCGTGTTGCGCTCCGAATCAGGCGCTCGGCTGGCTCGCTGTCAGCATCGCCGGCATCGGCGGGTGGAGCCGGCTCTTCTTCGGCCGCGCAGCCTGCCCGGCGAGCACTGTCGCGTCAGCCGCGCTGCTGGGCACGGCCACGGCTTTCGTCGGCAAGGCAAGAAGGACGGACCGGATCTCCGCGATGGCGGCCCTGCCTCTCGTCGGCTGGGTTGCCTTCGCGACGATCCTCACAGCCGACATCTGGCGCCGCAACCGCTGACGCGGGCGACGATGCGGTTTCCGAGCCCGCCCGCTGCGGCGAGCTCGTCCTCGGATTTGTCGACATCCGGACAACCGGCGCCGTGCAGCATTCGATTGCGACTTCGCAGCTCCCGAGCCATGGCAGGGTGATCCAAAGCGCCTGCGCTGACGTACGACACGGCAGAGCTTTCGCTTCGTCGAGAAAGGCAGCATGTCGAACCGCACCGCGGTGGGGGTCCACTGGGTCGAGCAGGGCCGCGTGCCCGACCGCGTCGTCAGGCTCGGCATCCAGCGTCTGCTGAAGGCGCGCCTCGCCGAGCTGCACGACGGCGACGCCGCCGCGACAGCGGCGCTGAGCGAGGCCTTCGTCGCCGAGATGCGCGATGCGGTGATCGCGCCGTTGCCGGAGAAGGCGAACGAGCAGCACTACGAAGTGCCGGCCGCGTTCTTCGCCGCCGTGCTCGGGCCGCATCGCAAGTACAGCAGCTGCTTCTGGCCCGATCGCGAGGCGACGCTCGAGCATGCCGAGGCCGCCGCGTTGCAGGCGACTTGCGAGCGTGCCGGCGTGGCCGACGGCCAGCGCATCCTCGAGCTCGGTTGCGGCTGGGGCTCGCTGACCCTGTGGATCGCCGAGCGTCATCCGCGCAGCAGCATCACGGCGATCTCCAACTCGTGCTCGCAGCGCGAGTTCATCGCCGCCGAGGTGGCGCGGCGCGGCCTCGCCAACGTCGAGGTGCTGACGCGCGACATGAACGGGTTCGACACGGAGCAGCGCTTCGACCGCATCGTCTCGGTCGAGATGTTCGAGCACCTGCGCAACTGGCCGCGCGCGTTCGCGAACGTGGCGCGCTGGCTGGCGCCTGGCGGCCGCTTCTTCATGCACGTGTTCGCGCACCGCGGCGCGCCGTACCCGTTCGTCGAGCGCGACGCGAGCGACTGGATGAGCCGCCACTTCTTCTCCGGCGGCCTGATGCCGAGCGACGACCTCGCCCTGCGCTTCCAGGACGACCTGCGCCTGCTCGAGCGCTGGCGCTGGGACGGCACGCACTACCAGCGCACCGCCGAAGCCTGGCTGCGCAACATGGACCGCCGGCGTGCCGACCTGATGCCGCTTTTCGCGACGATCTACGGCGCCGACGCCGACGTCTGGTGGATGCGCTGGCGCCTGTTCTTCATGTCGGTCGCCGAGCTGTTCGGCCACGCGGGCGGGCAGCAGTGGTGGGTCTCGCACTATCTGTTCGAAAGGCGCGATTGACGCCGCTCCTCTCCGTCGCCCTCGAGGCGCTCGCTGCGATCCTCGTGCTGTCGTTCGCGACCTGGCTTGCCAGCCTGGCGCGCCGCGACGTCAGCCTGGTCGATCGGATGTGGCCGGTGTTCATCGCCGTCGCGGCGCTCGTCTGCCGGCACGAGCTGCCGGCATCGGGCCCGCGCGCCGACGTCATGGTTGCGCTCGTGCTGGCCTGGGCGCTGCGCCTTTGCGTGTACGTGACTCGGCGCAACTGGGGCCACGGCGAGGACCGCCGCTATCAGCCGATCCGCGCTCGCAACGAGCCCGGGTTCGCGCTGAAGAGCGTCTACCTGATCTTCGCCCTGCAGGCGGTGCTCGCCTGGATCGTCGCCGCGCCGTTCCTCGCCGGCATGGCCGGCACGCGCTCGTTCGGCCCGCTCGACGCGGTCGGCGCCGCGATCTGTGCCTTCGGCATCGTCTTCGAGGCGATCGGCGACGCGCAGATGAGCCGCTTCAAGGCAGCGCCCCAGAGCGCCGGCCAGGTGATGGACCGCGGACTCTGGCGCTATACCCGCCATCCCAACTATTTCGGCGAGGCCTGCGTCTGGTGGGGGTTCGCCGTGATCGCGGTCGGCGGCGCCGGTGTCGCCGGCGCGTGGTGCCTGGTCTCGCCGCTGCTGATGACGGTGCTCCTGCTGAAGGTGTCGGGCGTGAGCCTGCTGGAGCAGGACATCGGCGAGCGGCGGCCCGCCTATCGCGACTACATCGCGCGCACGCCGGCGTTCGTCCCCGGCATGCCGCGCGCCCCTCATTGACCCCCCTCCCAGGACATTGCACCCATGCAGAGAAAGTCAGTCGCCGTCGCCGTGAGCGTCGGCGTCGTTGCCGCCGTGCTCGCCGCCTGCGCCGGCACGCCCGATCGCCGGCTCCCGCCGCTCGCTCTTGTCGCCGACGTCGATCTCGCCCGCTACATGGGCGACTGGTACGTGATCGCCGCGATCCCGACCGTCTTCGAGCGCGACGTGCACAACCCGAAGGAGAACTACGTGCTCGGCGCCGACGGCAGCATCGCGACCACCTTCACCTTCAACGAGGGCGCCTTCGACGGGACGAGCCGGCGCATCACGTCGACGGCCTCGGTCGTCGCCGGTAGCGGCAATGCGGTCTGGCAGCAGCAGTACCTGTGGCTGCTCAAGGCCGACTACCGGATCTCGTACCTCGCCGCCGACTACTCGCAGGTCGTCGTCACCCGCGAGAAGCGCGACTACGCCTGGATCATGGCGCGAACCCCGACGATCGCCGCCGCCGACCTCGACCGGCTGACGGCGTTCGTCGCCGCGCAGGGCTACGACATGAGCGGCCTGCGCCGCATGCCGCAAGCCGCAAGCCGCTGACCCGCCGGACGCCGCCATGAACATCAAGCAGGTGCTGATCGCCTACCCGGTGACCGCCGTCGTCTTCCTCGCCCTCGATGCGATCTGGCTGACCACCATGGCCGAGCGGCTGTACCGGCCCGCGCTCGGCAAGCTGATGCTCGACCGTTTCGAGCCGTTGCCGGCGATCGCTTTCTATGCGGTCTACATCGCCGGCGTGCTCGTCTTCGCCGTGATTCCGGGCCTGGAAGGCCGGCGCTGGACGATCGCGCTCGGCCTCGGCGCGCTGCTCGGCCTGGTGGCCTATGCGACCTACGACCTGACCAACCAGGCGACGTTGCGCGGCTGGCCGTGGCGCGTGACGCTGGTCGACCTCTGCTGGGGCACGTTCGTCACTGCCGTCGCGGCGGCAGCGGGGTGTCGCGTGACGGCGTGGCTGACCGGCTCGGCGGCGACGTCCTGAACGTCTGCGATCGCCGGTCGCTGCGGCGCCGGCGCCGCCATCGGCGCTACATCCCGACCAGCGACCCGAGCACGCGCGCGATCCTGCCGTCGAACGCGACCCGGCCCTCGACCGACGCGAGGCAGATGCACTCGCCGCCCGGCTCGACGACCGGCTGGTGATGGATGCTGCCGTCGGCTTCGTCGAAGTCGCCGGCATCGAAGCGCTCGCGGCCGTCGTGGAACGCACCGTGCAGGACCTGGGTGAGCTCGGTGCCGTCGTGAGTGTGCGCGGGCAGGCTCTTGCCGGCGGCGATGCGGAGCAGGAACACGTTGGCGGCGTGGTCGTCGGCGAGCGTCACGCGGCACCAGCGCATCCCCGGGCCGAGCCAGCGCCAGCCCGTGTTCGTGCTGCCGCGCAGGCTGCGCGGCCACACCATGCCTGTCGGCAGGCTGGCCAGGAACCGCGCCTCGGCGCGCGCCGAGGCCGACGCGGCGGCCGGTGCCGGCAGCGCAGGCGCAGCGTCGATTCGCGCCAGCGTTCGCGCCAGCGCGTCGGGCGCGAGCACGGCCGGCTCGGCGGTCTCGAGCAGGGCGCCGCCGACGGCGTCGAGTTCGCGCAGGCGGGCCCGGCAGCGCGGGCAGCGTTCGACATGGGCGGCGGCGACGACGGCGGCGCCACGCGCCAGGCGGTCGGCGGCGAGCGCCATCAACATCGCGTCGTCGGGGTGGTGGCGAATCATGGTTCGGTGGCGTCGATCAGGCGACGCAGGTTGATCATGGCAAGCCGGATTCGCGACTTGACCGTGCCGAGCGGGATGCGGAGGTCACGCGCGATCTCGGCGTGCGGCGCTTCGGCGAAATACGACAGCTGCAGGACGCGCGCCTGTTCGGGCGAGAGTCGGCGCAGCGCGGCGCGGACGCGCCGTTCGCGTTGCAATGCGTCGAGCCGCTCGTCGGGCGACGCAGCCGGGTCGGCGTGCCGGTCGGGGTCGGTGGCGTCGTCGTCGCCGTCGTCGAAGCTCTCGAGGCCGGCGCCGCCGGCACGGCGGTGCCTGTCGATGCGCAGGTTGCGCGCGATCGTGAAGATCCAGGTCGAGACGCCGGCGCGTGCCGGATCGAAGCTCGCGGCTCTGCGCCAGAGGACGACCATCGCCTCCTGGGCCAGCTCCTCGGCGCTCGCACCCGGCGTGCCGCCGCGCATCAGGTAGGTCGCGACGCGCGGCGCGAAATGCTTGAACAGGACCGCGAACGCCTGGCGGTCGCCGGTCGTCGCGACCGCCCGCACCAGCTCGTTCAACTCCTCGCTCGTCGGCATCGCTCCCCGGCCTCGCTGCGGCGTCACGACAGTCAGCCGCGCCGCGCCGGTCGCGACCGGCGCGCGGGAGCTGACTCGGCGCGCGATGTCCATCCCGCTTCTACGTCGGCGCGGGCGGATTGGATCACAGCGCGCGCCGGGCCGTGATCCAAATCCGCAGACGCCACGTACAACAGTCCAGGCGCTCGCTTCCGTCCGCGCGAGAGACGGCAGCGAGGCGCCCGACGGATGGACACGATGACGCCTGCCGGCCCGGCCGAGAACGATCCCGCGACCCCGCTCGACATCGCTGTCATCGGCGCCGGCATCTCCGGCCTGGCGGCGGCCTGGCTGCTCGCGCAGCGCCATCGCGTGACGCTCTACGAGGCCGACGCGCGGCTCGGCGGCCACAGCCACACCGTCGACGTCACGGTGCGCGGCACGCCGGTCGCCGTCGACACCGGCTTCATCGTCTACAACGAGCCGGCGTATCCGAACCTGACCGCCCTGTTCGCGCACCTGGGCGTGCAGACCCAGGCGTCGGAGATGTCGTTCGCTGTCAGCCTCGACGACGGCGCGCTCGAATACTCGGGCACCGACCTGCGCGGCCTGTTCGCGCAGCGCGGCAACCTCGTCAACCTGCGCTTCTGGTCGATGCTGCGCGACCTCGTCCGCTTCTATCGCAGTGCCCCGCTCGACGCCGCGCGCGCCGGCCTGATGCCGCTCGACGACTACCTGACCGAGCAGGGCTACGGGCGTGCGTTCCGCGAGGACCACCTCTACCCGATGGCGGCCGCGATCTGGTCGACGCCGGCGGCACAGGTCGGCCGCTACCCGACCGAGGCGTTCGTGCGCTTCTGCGAGAACCACCACCTGCTGACGCTGAGCGAGCGCCCGGCCTGGCGCACGGTCACCGGCGGCAGCCGCGAATACGTGCGCCGGCTCGCCGCCGCGCTCGGCGACGGTGTGCGCAGGGGAAGCGGCGCGCTCGCGGTGCGGCGCGACGCGCGCGGCGCGTCGGTCGTCACCGCCGAGGGCGATGGCGGCCGACGCTTCGACCACGTCGTCATCGCCTGCCACGCCGACCAGGCGCTTCGCCTCCTGCCCGATGCGAGCGGCGAGGAGCGGCGCCTTCTCGGCGCGTTCGCGTACAGCCGCAACAGCGCCGTGCTGCACGGCGACCCGGCGCTGATGCCGCGCCGGCGTGCCGTCTGGTCGAGCTGGAACTACGGCGCCGATCGCAGCCGCCCGGACGCCTTGTGCGTGACCTACTGGATGAACCGGCTGCAAGGCATCGACGAGCGGCTGCCGCTGTTCCTGACCCTCAACCCGAGCCGCGCGCCGCGCGCGGACCTGGTCCTGCACAGCGAGCACTACGAGCATCCGCTCTTCGACGCGGCGGCGATCCGTGCCCAGGACGAGCTCTGGTCGCTGCAGGGGCGGCGCCGAACCTGGTTCTGCGGCGCCTACTTCGGCGCCGGCTTCCACGAGGACGGCCTCCAGGCCGGGCTCGCCGTCGCCGAGGCGATCGGCGGCGTGCGCCGGCCGTGGTCCGTGGCCGGCGAATCGTCGCGGATCCGCCTGCACCGTCCCCCCGCGAGCGTCGCATCGGCGTCGGCCGCATGAACTGCGCGTCCGCGCTCTACGTCGGCTCGGTCATGCACCAGCGGCTGAGGCCGGCGCGCCACCGCCTCAGCTATCGCATGTTCTCTCTCCTCGTCGACCTCGATGAGTTGCCGACGCTGGCGCGGCGCCTGCGCCTCTTCTCGCTCGATCGCTTCAATCTCTTCAGCCTGCACGAGCGCGACTACGGCGACCTCGCCAGCCGCGCCGATGCGGGCCTCGGGCTGCGCGGCTACGTCGATCGCCAGCTGAGCGACGCCGGCCTGCCCGCCGCCGCGGCGGTCCGCCTGCTGACGATGCCGCGCATCCTCGGCTACGCCTTCAACCCGCTGAGCGTCTACTTCTGCCACGGCGCCGACGGCGCTCTGCAGGCGCTGATCTACGAGGTCAACAACACCTTCGGCGAGCGCCACAGCTACCTGATCGAGGTCGACGCTAGCGAGCGCGCAAGCGCGCTCATCGTCCAGCGCTGCGCGAAGCAGTTCCGCGTCTCGCCGTTTCTCGCCCTCGACCTCGACTACCTCTTCCGCGTCGAGCCGCCGCACCCGGATCGCCCCCGGCTCAGCATCGGCGTGGTCGCGAACGACCGCGAAGGCGCGCTCGTCAATGCACGCTTCGACGCCGAGCGGCGCCGGCTCGGCGACGCCGCGCTGGCGCGCGTCTTCGTCAGCCATCCGCTGCTGACGCTCAAGGTGATCGCCGCGATCCACTGGGAAGCGCTGCGCCTCGCGCTCAAGGGCGTCAGGCTGCAGGCAGGCAAGCCCGCGGCGCCCTCCGTTCCCGTGACCCTCGTCAAGCCTCTCGACCCATGACCGCTCCGAGCCCGACCGCGACCACCGTCACCCTGCCCGAGGCCGACGCGACGCGACGCCCTTCCTTTCGCGACGGCGCGGTCGCGTTGCTCGCCTGGCCGCTGCGCCGCCTGCTCGCGCGCCTGCTGCGCGAGGTCGCGTGCGGCTCGATCGAGATCGCGCTTCCCGATGGCCGGCGCCTCGCCGGGCGCGGGCCGATGCCGGGGCCGCACGCGGCGATCGCGCTGCGGCGCTGGCGCGCGCTCGGCCGGCTCTTTCTCGCCGGCGACATCGGCCTGGCCGAGTCGTATCGCGACGGCGACTGGTCGACGCCCGACCTCGCCGCATTGCTCGAGTTCGGCATCCGCAACGAATCGGGTTGGGGTGACACGATCGAAGCCGCATGGCCGGCACGCTGGCTGTTTCGCGCGATCCACGTCGCACGGGCGAACACGCGCCGCGGCAGCCGCCAGAACATCGCCTTCCACTACGACCTCGGCAACGACTTCTACGCGCAGTGGCTCGACCCCGCGCTGATCTATTCGAGCGCGCTCTACCGGGACCCGGCGCAGTCGCTGGAGGACGCGCAGGCCGACAAGCTCGATCGCGTCGTCGAGCTGCTCCGCCTCGATGCGCTCGGCGCCGACGCGCAGGTGCTCGAGATCGGCTGCGGCTGGGGCGCGCTGGCACTGCAGCTCGCGCGTCGCCATCCGGCGCGGCTTGTCGGCCTGACCTTGTCAGAGCGCCAGCTCGAGCACGCGCGACGCGCGGCCGATGGCGCCGACGTTGCCGGCCGGGTCGACCTGCGTCTGCAGGACTATCGCGACGTGCGCGGCGAGTTCGATCGCATCGTCTCGATCGAGATGCTCGAGGCGGTCGGCGAGCGCTACTGGCCGGTCTACTTCGCGACGCTGAAGGAGCGCCTGCGCCCCGGGGGCGTCGCCGTCATTCAGGTGATCACGATCGCCGACGCGCATTTCGACAAGTATCGGCGTGGCGCCGACTTCATCCAGCGCTTCATCTTCCCGGGCGGGATGCTGCCGTCGCCGGGCGCAATGCGGAGCGCGGCCGAGTGCGCCGGCTTGACGCTCGACACCGCCGAGCGCTTCGGCGCCAGCTACGCGGCGACGCTGGTCGAGTGGCGCAGCCGCTTCCTCCGGTCGTGGCCGGCGATCGCCGCGCTCGGCTTCGACGAGTCGTTCCGGCGCCTGTGGGAGTACTACCTCTGCTATTGCGAGGCGGGCTTTCGCTCGGGACGCGTCGACGTCGGTCTATACGTCTTGGAGCATTCGAACGCCGTTGCTGCGCCATCACGGCCGAACGTCGCGACCGCGGCGATGGGGCCGCGATGTCGCTAGCGTGATGCCTGCAAGGCTGCGATAGCCTCAGGCAGGAGCCCGCGGGGTGGCGATACATCAAGCACTGAGGCGTCACCACCCGTCGTAAGATGATCCGTGCATGTCCCATCGCTTTAGCGTGAAGATGATCGCCGCTCACTCGGCCGGGGGCGGCCGGCGGGAGCCTGGTGGCGCTGGATCGTCGGCGGTCAGCATCACCGTGCCGCCCTCCACGTGCACGGCGAACCTTCTTGCCTCCAGCGTCGGCCCGTCCGATGGGCAGCTGTCCAGGCCGAAGGTCAGCCCGTGCACCGGGCACTTGACGCGCGTGCCCTGCACCTTGCCGTTGCTCAGCGAGCCGCCGCCGTGCGGGCAACTGTCCTCGATCGCGTAGATCGCATCGCCGATCCTGAACAGCGCCAGGTCGAGCCCGGCCTTGCAAATTCGCCGGCCGCGGCCTTCGGGCAGTGCGCTCAGCTCGATCAAGGGAATCGTCGCAGCCATCGGAGCATCCTGCTGCCGCCGCACGGGCCTCAGTCCGGCTTGAAGCCGATGGCCTTCAAGGTCGCGCCATGCTTCTCGGACGCGGCGCGCAGCGACTGCGTCAGCTGCTCCGGTGTCAGCGGCTGGCCGACATCCGTGCCCAGCTCCTTGAAGCGCTCGGCCACCTTCGGCTGCTGCAGCACTTTCAGGGTCGCCTCGCGAACCTTCGCCTGGATGTCGGCTGGCACGTCTGGCGTGGTCCACAGTCCCATCCAGCCGATTCCGTCGATCTGCGGGTAGCCGAGCTCGGCGAAGGTGGGCACTTCGGGCAGTACGCCCATGCGCTTGGTCGAGCTCACCGCGAACGCCTTGATCCGGCCGCTCTTGAGCATCGGAATCGACGTCGCGGGGCCGTCGAACATCAGCGCGACATGGCCGCCCATCACGTCCTGCAGCGCCGGCGGCGAGCCCTTGTAGCCGACATGCGTCATGTCCAGGCCAGCCAGCTTGTTCAGCTCGACGCCCATGGTGTGCGACATCGTGCCGGTGCTGTACGAGGCATAGCTGACCTTGCCCGGATTGGCCTTGACGTAGGCGACGATCTCCTTCAGGTTCGATGCCGACAGCGATGCGTTGCCCACCAATACCAGGCCCGAGCGCGACAGCTCGGCCAGCGGCCTGATGTCCTTGAACGGATCGAAGCGCGGCTTGGCAACGTACGGCACCTCGCTGACCAGGGCGTTCGGCGCGATCAGGAAGCTGTAGCCGTCACGCGGCGACGACAACAGGTCCTGGGTGGCGATCGCCCCCAGGCCCCCGGCCTTGTTGTCGACGATCACGGTCTGGCCGAGCAGCGGCGTCAGGCCGTCAGCCAGCGTGCGCGCCACGATGTCGGCAGTGCCGCCCGCGGGTGCCGCGACGACCAGACGGATGGGCTTGCTCGGCCACGCCTGGCCCAGCGCGGCCGGCGCGACGGCCAGCAGGGCAGCGCCGGCGATGGCGCCGAGCAGGGCGCGGCGCGGCGCGTTCTTGACGTGTTGCATCGACGTGACTCCCTTGGGTGAATCGTGCCAGTCCATCAGGCGGCCATGCGCAGCGGCGAGCCACGTTCTCCGGCACGCCGGTTCGGCGAGTAGCCGAGCCTGGCCAGCGTCTCGTCTGCGCTCTTGTAGTGCGTGCCGATCTGATAGATCTGCTTCGCTTGCTCGCCGCTGGCGACCTCGCGGTACAGCTCGCGGGCGATGCGCACCGTCTGCTCGATCTGCCTGACGCTGCTCAGGCGCTCACCTTTCCTGCCCCACAGGTTGTCCTCGATGCCGACGCGCACATGCAGGCCCATCGCGATGGCCATCGTGTTCAGCGGCAGCACGTTGCGCATCAGGCCTTCGATCGTGAGCACAGCGCCGGCGGGAACACGGCGAACGAACTCCATCATGTTGTAGGGGTTGGGGCCGTCCGCGCCGCCGCCGATCATCACGTGGTTCAGCACCAGCGGGCCGGTATAGACGCCGCGGCGGATCAGCCGCTCGACGGTCTCGAGCTGGCCGGCGTCGCCGAGCATGAAGTGCGGCTGGATGCCGGCGGCTTGCAACCGCTTCAGGTGTTCGGCGACGAAGCCCGGGCCGGATGAAAAGGTCATCTCGGTGTATGCAGCCTGGTAGGCGGGCAGCGCCAGCGACGTGCCGGCGACGTCGTCGTGGGTCAGCAGCTCGCAGACATTCATCTGGTTGGTGTTGATGGCGATCGTCACCTGGTCGGGCTGGGGCTTCAGCTCGGCCAGCATGTGGCGCGTGTCCTCGCTGAGCCACTTGGCGTCGGCACCCTCGCCCTCGGGGGCGAAGGAGATCGAGCCGCCGACCTGGAGGAGCATCTTCGGCACGGCGGCGCGCAGGCGATCCAGCAGCTCGTTGAACATCGACAGGCGCTTGCTGCCCCTGCCGTCGGCTTCGCGGCAGTGCACGTGCAGGACGGTGGCACCGGCGTTCCAGCAGTCCACGGCCTTTTGCACCTGCTCTTCCATCGTCACCGGGATGTCGTCGGAGTCGCCGGGCAGGAACTCGGGGCCGTAGGGGGCGACCTGAATCACCAGGGGTTGCTGGTTCTCGGGCAGCAGCGAGTCGTCGAGGAATTGCATCGGAGGCTCCTTCGAGAGGTTGTGGAAGTCAGCGGGTCACCGTTCAGGTGTCGTCAGTGTGTTCAGTGGGTGCATTCTTCGATCGAGGGCCGATTCGGACTTGACGATCCGGGACATTGACTTTTCATTTCGGGGCATGCCGGGCGAGGCCTCGGTCTCGACATGGGTTGACACGTATTGCCCACCGGGGACGCCGGCCTAAGCTGCTCGCAGCACGACCCTTCCCAGGAAGTCCCGCCATGACAACAACCCGTCTGCTGCTTGTTTCGGGACTGCTGGGGCTCTCTCTCGCCACAGGCGCGCACGCGCAGACGCCGGCACCCAAGCCTCCGGCGCCCGCAGCCTCCGTCCCGGCCGCCTCCGGCAAGGCTGACAGGCGCAGCCTCGACGTCGGTACGAAGGCCTGGAAGGGCGACTTCGACGGCATGCTGGAACGGCGGTCCGTCCGGTTCTACGTACCCTACAGCCGCTCGCTGTACTTCATCGACAAGGGCCGCGAGCGCGGCATCTCTGCCGACCTGATCCGAGAATTCGAGCGCTGGGTCAACAAGAAGCACGCGGCTGAGCTCGGCAAGCGCCCGCTGACCGCGGTCGTCATCGTCGCCACTCGCGACAAGCTGCGCGAAGATCTCCTCGAAGGGCACGCCGATGTCGCGGTCGGCAACATCAAGGTCCTGCCCGAACTGCAGAAAGACGTCGACTTCGTGGCCCCCGACGAGAAGGCCGCCGGCGTGGAGATCCTGGTGACCGGCCCGGCCACGCCGGCCATCGCGACGATCGACGACCTCTCTGGCAAGACCGTGCACCTGCGCGAGGTCTCGAGCCAGACGCTGAGCATGAAGGCCTTGAACGAGCGCTTCAAGCAGGCCGGCAAGCCCGAGGCCAAGCTCGTCTACCTGCCGAGCGCGCTCGAGGACGAGGACATGCTCGAGATGCTCAATGCCGGGCTGCTGCAGGCGGTCGTGGTCGACGACTGGAAGGCCAGGATGTGGGCCCAGGCACTGCCCAAGGTGAAAGTTCACGAGGACATCGTGCTGCGGCCGAAGACGAAGCTGGGCTGGGCGATCCGCAAGAACAGTCCGAAGCTCGCTGCCGAGCTGAACGAGTTCTATGCGTACTACGCCAAGCAGGCTGGTGGAATCCCTGCGCTACAGCGTCAATACATGGCCCGCGTCAAGGCGCTGAAGGACGCGACGGCCTCTGCGGACCAGAAGCGCCTCCTGGCACTGGTAGAGATCTTCAAGAAGTACGGGCAACAGTACAACTTCGATCCTCTCATGCTGGCTGCGCAGGGCTACCAGGAGTCGGCACTCAACCAGGATGCCAAGAGCCACGTCGGCGCGATCGGCGTGATGCAGGTCATGCCCGCGACCGGCGCCGAGCTCAAGGTCGGCGACATCCGCCAGGCCGATCCGAACATCCATGCCGGCATCAAGTACATGGACCAGCTGATGACCAAGTACTTCAAGGATGCGAAGTTCGACGAGCAGAACCGCACGCTGTTCGCGTTCGCGAGCTACAACTGCGGCCCCGGCAACGTCTCGAAGATGCGCAAGGAGGCGGAGAAGCGCGGCCTCGATCCGAATCAGTGGTTCAACAACGTCGAGATCGTCACCGCCGAGAAGATCGGTATCGAGACCACGACCTACGTGCGCAACATCTTCAAATACTACGCAGCGTACAAGCTGGTGACGGAGGCGCAGGCCGCAGCGGGCAGTGCGAAGCAGCAGGTCCCCGCCGGGAAGAAATAGCCCTGCCGATCAGCGGAGCGTCGACCGGGAGGTTTCGTGTGCTGCCAGCTCCTCCTGCAGGATCGGCGCGCCCAGGCTCATCGTGTGGATGCCCAGCACGCTGGTGAGCTGCAGCACGGCGGTAATTTCTTCTCGGGTGGCGCCGAGCTTCAGCGCCTTCCTGATGTGCCGACGCACGCCGGGGCCGTACATGTGCGTGCATGAAGCGTCGACGGCGATGGCGAGGAACTCCATCGTCTTGGCGTCGAGCACGCCCGAGCGCATCGGCTCCACCCCCATGGTCATGAATTTTTCGGTCCAGTCGGGATCGAGTTCGTAGAACGGATCCCAGTTCGGATTCCATTCGCCGGCCGCGCGCATGCGGTCGCACAAAGGGGTGGCAGCGAGGGTCGGAGCGTCGGGCATGGGGGCCTCGGATGGTGTTGTCACAGGCCGATCGTCTTCCAGCGGGGGCCTCGTCGACTTGACCGATCGGGAAATCGATTTATCATTTCGGGACACGCGTCAGCCTCCAACCGCGCAGGCTGCTTCCGGACTCATGACCGCCCTCATCCGCAGTGCCGTGCTGACTTCCTTTACCGAGGTGGCGTCGTCGTGCGGCCTGAATGCGCACGCGCTGCTGGCCGATACCGGCCTGCCGCAACGCTGCCTGGACGAACCCGACCTGAAAGTGCCTGCGCGGGCGATCGCCCGCTTGCTGGAGCTCGCGGCCGAGCGCGGGAACGAACCAGCTTTCGGCTTGCGTCTGGCCGAGTCCCGCCGCCTGTCGAACCTGGGCCCGTTGGGCCTGCTGGTTCGCGACGAGCCTACGCTGCGCAACGCCTTGGAGGCGGTGACGCACCATCTTCATGTGCATAACGAGGCGTTGACGATCGGCGTCGAGCAGCACAGCAACCTGGTCGTCGTCCGCCTGGAGCTGACGGTTCAAGGGCGAGCCTCGCTGCGCCAGTCCATCGAGTTGGCCGTCGGCGTCACCTTCCGCGTGCTGCAGATCTTCATGGGTGCGAGCTGGCAGCCGCGCCTCGTGTGCTTCACGCATTCGAAGCCGGCCAGCCTGACGGCGCATCGGCGCTTGTTCGGCCGCGCGGTGGAGTTCGGCCACCAGTTCAATGGCATCGTCTGCAACGCAGCCGACCTCGACGTTCCCAACCCCGGCGCCGACGCTGTGATGGTGCGCTATGCGCAGCGGCTGCTCGCACAGACGCTCGACACGAGCTCGCGCATGAGCGATCGCGTGCACCAGCTCGTGGTGCTGCTGCTGCCGCGCGGCCTGTGTCGCGTCGAGGTGGTCGCGCAGCACCTGGGCGTCGACCGGCGCACGGTCGCGCGCCGATTGGCCGAAGAGCAGACCTCGTTCAGTGCGCTCGTGAACGACCTGCGGCGCGATCTCTTCGCGCGCTACCTGAAGGACGGCGCTCGCTCGCTGACCGAAGTGTCGGCGCTGCTCGGGTTCTCGGCATCGAGCGCGTTCTCGCGCTGGCATCGGCAGCAATTCGGCGTCACGGCAAGAGAGCTCAAGTCGCG
>Ga0207682_10000557_pt1 | contig 17207 bp, 16 predicted proteins | sample KBSM63metaG_FD_184332 | JGI IMG/M metagenome (GOLD analysis project Ga0207682, IMG submission 184332) | Miscanthus rhizosphere microbial communities from Kellogg Biological Station, Michigan, USA - KBS M6-3 metaG (SPAdes) (version 2) | ecosystem: Host-associated > Plants > Roots > Rhizosphere >... | reverse complement strand
TGGGGGTGCTGGCGCGGCAGGCGCCCCAGCAGTGAGCAAGCGGGACTGGCGCTACTACCGCGAGCGGCAGCGACGGCGCGGCCGCGCACAGCGGCGCCAGGAGCCCCGCAACGCGCGCGAGGCGATGGAGCGCCTGCTCGAGGACCGACTCGGTCGCCGCGGATTCCCGGCGGCGCTCGAGGCGGAAGCCGGCCGAGTCGCCGATGCGGTCGAGCGCGCCCCCGGGCGTCGCCGCGACCTGACCGAGCTGCCGACCTTCACGATCGACCCGGCGACGGCGCGCGATTTCGACGACGCGATCTCGGCCCGGCGCGAGGGGGACGGAACGCGCGTCTGGATCCATATCGCCGACGTCGCCGCTCACGTCAAGCCCGGCACGGCGCTCGACCTAGAGGCGCGCCGGCGGGCCAACAGCACCTACGTGCCGGGCACGGTCGAGCCGATGCTGCCGCGAGCGCTGAGCGAGGACGCCTGCAGCTTGGCGCCCGACGTCGAACGGCTCGCGGTGACGGCGGAGATCGAGCTCGGCCCGGCGGGTGAGCCCCGCGCGGCCGGCTTCTACCGCAGCCTGATCCGCTCCCGCGCCCGCCTCGACTACGATCAGCTCGACCGCGTCTTCGCCGGCCGGGAGAGCGCTCCTGAGGCGGTCGCCGAGCCGCTCGCCGTGGCGCGCCGGGCCGCCGCTTCGTTGGCGGAGCGGCGGGGCTCGACCGGGCTGGACGTCGAATCCGCCGAGCCCGAGTTCAGCTTCGACGCCGCTGGTGAGATCACTGGTGCGCGCCGCGTCCCACAGACCGAGTCGCACCGCTTGATCGAGCGCTTGATGATCCTCGCCAACGAACAAGTCGCACAGCTGCTCGAGCGCAAGCGGGTGCCGACGGTCTACCGGGTGCATCCGCAACCCGATCCGCAGCGCATCGAGCGCCTGATCGAGCAGTTGGCGGCGCTCGGGGTGCCGACGCCCCCGTTGCGAGGTGGGCTCGCTCCCGCCGAGGCGGGACGGGTCGCCGCCGAGGCGAGTCGCCTGGTGGTAGCCGAGGCGGCACGGCGCGGTCACGGCCGGGAGGCGTATACATCGCTCGTGCTCCGTTCCCTGATGCAGGCTTCCTACAGCGATCGCAACAGCGGCCACGCCGGCCTCGGCAGCCCCGCCTACTGCCACTTCACTTCGCCGATCCGCCGTTACCCCGACCTGCTCGTGCACCGGGCGCTGCTGGCGACCCTCGGAGAGGGGGAGGAGGCTCCGCGGGCGGCCGAGGCGCGCGAGGTTGCCTGGCACTGCAGCGAGCAGGAGCGCGAGTCGGCGCGGATCGAGCGCGACGGCGACGATGTCTGCGCCGCCTACCTGCTGCGGCGTGAGCTGGCCGAGCGCGGGGAGGAGGCCGAGTTCGACGGCGAGGTCTCGGGGGTGATCCACGCCGGTGCCTTCGTCGCCTTCGGCGGCGAGCTCGGCGACGCCTACGAGGGCTTCCTGCCGGCGCGGACGATCGGCGTCGAGCGTTTCGAGCTGAACGAGACCGAGACGGCGCTGGTCGGGCGCGACTCGAATGCGTCCCTGCGCCTCGGCGATCCGATATCCGTCCGCGTCAGCGACGTTGCCGCCGAGCGCGGCCGCGTCGACCTGGAGCTGGTCGATGGCTAAGAAGCAGAAGAAGCAACGCGAGCCGGTCTCGGGCGATGTCGCCACCAACCGCCGCGCCCGGCACAAATTCGAACCGGTGGAAAAAATGGAGGCCGGCATCGTGCTGCGCGGCTCCGAGGTGAAGTCGCTGCGCAACGGCAAGGCCCAGATGACCGACTCCTACGCCGTCGTAGACAAGGGCGAGGTCTGGCTTCGCAAGCTGCATATCCCGCCCTACGAACCGGCCAGTCGCGAGAACCACGAGCCCGAGCGCCCGCGCAAGCTGCTCCTGCACAGGGGTGAGATCGAGAAACTGATCGGCAAGACCGCCGAGAAAGGCCTCACCCTGATCCCGCTGCGGATCTACTTCAAAGACTCGCGGGCAAAGGTCGAGCTGGCGCTCGCGCGGGGCAAGGAGGGGCGGGATCGACGCCGCGAGATCGCGGACCGTGACGTGCGGCGGGAAGTCGAGCGGGAATTCAAGGGCCGGATGAGGTAGCTTCGAGTCCGATGCGTTCAAGGATTGCCCCGCTCCTGTCCGCGGTAACCCTCGTCGCGCTGGTCGTGCCGGCCCAGGCGCAGGCTGACTCCTTCCCGAGCGAAGCCGGGGACTTCGTCAGCGACAACATCCAGTACTTCGTCGCCGCTCTGCTCGCGGCGGTGCTGCTGCTCTTGCTGGTCGTCAGCATCAGCCGGCGCCGAGCCAAAGAGAAAGAGGAGAAGGAGCGGGCTGCCGCTGGGACGCCAGGAGCGCCGCCCGCCCCCGGCAAGGCGCCGGCCGCGCCGCCGATCAGCCAAGCCCAGACCACCGAGCTGCCGCAGACGCCGCCTTCCGGCTCCCCGCCGCCTCCTGGGTCCACGCCTCCACCGGGCTCGCCCTCAGGACAGCCGCTGAGCTCAAAGGACAAGCGCAAGCAGGCCCGCGAGCAGCAGCGCGCGGCGCGCGTCGAGCACCGCAAACGGCGTCAAGAGGAGGCGAAACGCCGCAAGGAAGAACGGATGGCGAAGCGGGCCGAACGGCGGGGCAAGCCGGCCGGAGGCGGCCGTGCCGACAGCCGCCGAGCGCGCAAGGAAGCGGCCAAGGCCGAGCGTCGGCTGGCTGAAGCGCGTGCCGCGCAGGAGCGCGAACAACTTCAGCAGGGCACCGCGGCGGTCCCACCGGTCCCGCAAGCGGGCGCTCCACCTCAACCACCGGCTCCGACCGTGCCGGTGCCGCCCCCGCCGGCCGCCCCCGCCGTGGGCTCGTCTCCGCCCCTGGGCGCCCCGCCGGTTGCCGCGGTGCCCGGCGCTCCGGTCGGCTATGAGGACCCGGCCACCGCCGAACAGCGCGTCCGCGACAAGGTGGCGGAGATCCAGCGCGAGGAGGAGCGGATCAGGGCCGAGGCGGATCGCCGCATCCAAGAGGCCGAGCGCCTGCAGCACGAAGCTGAGGCGCGCGCGGCGGGTGCGCAGGCGGGCCAGGTCACCCAGAGCATGGCGCCGGCACCCCCTCAGTCACCATCGGCTCCGGCTGCGCCGGTCGCGCCGGGGGCTGAGCCGGCGGGACTGGAGACCGCCGAGCAGCGCCTGCAGCAAGAGCGCCAGGCGCAGGAGCGCGCGATGGTCGAGGCGCAGGAGCGTCTGCGCCAGATCGAGGAGCGCACCAAGGAAGCCGAACGCCGCGCCGCCGAGGCCGAGCGGCTGGCAAAGCTGAAGTCAGAGGAGGAGGAGCGCGAGCGGCGCCTGCAGGAGATCCGCGACAGCGTCGCCCAGGCCGAGGAGCGCGCCCGCGAAGCCGAGCGCCGCGCCGCCGAAGCCGAGCAGGCGGTGATTCAGTCGGTGCAGGCCGGTCCAGGGCAGCAGTCGCCTCCGCAGCCACCCGCGCCGCCTCAGCCGACTCCTCCGCCTCCGGCTCCGCCCGCACCCGAGCCGCCGGCCCCGCAGCCGGAGCCACCAACCCCGACGCCGCCCGCGCCGACGCCGCCCCCGGCTCCGGTCCCGCCGCCGCCTACGCCGGTGCCGCCGACTCCACCTCCGGCGCCGGAGCCACCGGCTCCGGCCGCTGCCGCGCCGGCTGAGCCGAGCGCTCAATCCGGAGGCATGATCGATCTCAACTCGGTCACCTTCGAGCAGCTTCGCAGCGAAGACCTCTCGGTCACGCAGGCGACGCGCCTGCTCGCCCACCGCGAGCGGCTTGGCCGCTTCGGCTCGGTCGACGAGCTCGACGAAGTCCCTGGCTTCCCCCAGGACGTCCTCGAAGACCTCAAGCGCCGCTCGCGCGTCTAAGCCATTAGCGCGTCTAGAGCCCGTAGGCCTCGAGCAGCTTGAGCCAGATCTCGCTGCGGCTCGGATAGGCAGCGACCGCGTGCCTCAGCTGGGGGAGAGGAACCTCGCCGACGATCGCGACGGTTGCCGCGTGGAGGAAGTCGGCGGTCTCGAAGCCGGTGAAGGTCGCGCCGATGATGACTTTTCGGCCTTCGTCGACGACGATGCGGCTGGTGCCACCGGTGTCCTTGCCCTGGAAGCTGGCACCGGCGGTCCCGTCGGTGGGCACGTCGACGGCGCGTGCGTCGACGCCGGCCTCCTCGGCTTGCGACAGCGTCTTGCCCACCGCCGCCACCTGGGGGTCGGTGAAGGTGACGCGGGGCACGCCGATACCTTCGGAAGCGGCCTCGGTAGTGCGGCCGAGGATGTTCTCGGCGGCGACCCAGGCCTGGTACTTGCCCATGTGGGTGAAGAGGGCGCGGCCGTTGACGTCACCGACCGTGTAGAGCCACTCGCTACCACCCACCCGCAGCCGCTCGTCGCTGTCGAGGAAGCCGTGCTCGTCGGGCTCGACGCCGACGCTATCGAGCCCGATCTCGCCGGTGCGCGGGGCGCGGCCGACGGCGACGAGGATCTCGGCGGCGGTGACAACGCTGCCGTCCTCAAGCTCGAGGCTGACGAGGTCGCCGTCGCGACTTACCTTGGTTGCCTTGGCGCTGGTGCGCAGGTCGACTCCGTGCCGCTCGCGCAGCGCCTTGCCCACCTCCTCGCCTGCGAAGTCCTCCTCGCGCGCGAGCACGCGGGGGCCGCCCTCGATCAGGGTGACGCGGCAGCCGAGCGAGGCCCAGGCCTGGGAGAGCTCGCAGCCGACCGGGCCGCCGCCGAGCACGATCATGCTCTCCGGCACGTGCTTCGAGGTCGTTCCCTCACGGTTGTTCCAGGCTCCGACCGAATCGAGACCCTCGATCGGCGGCATCGCGGCGGCGCTGCCGGTGGCGATGACCACAGCGCGACTTGCGGTCAGCAGGTCATCTCCGACCCGCACCCGGCGCTCGCCCTCGAGCCCGCCGCTGCCGCGGAAAAGCTCGATCCCGCGTTCTTCCAGCCAAGGCAGCTGGCCGGAGTCGTCGAGATCATGGATGACCTCGTCGCGGCGGGAGAGAACGGCGCGGGCATCGAGCCTGTCGTCGACCGCGATGCCGGGGAGCCGCTCCGCCTCGCCGAGCAGGTCCGCCGGCCGCAGCAGCGCCTTCGAGGGCATGCAGGCGTAGTAGGAGCACTCGCCGCCGACCAGGTGCTGCTCGACGATCGCCACCGAGAGCCCACCGTCGGCAAGTCGGCCGGCGCAGACCTCGCCCGGAGCGCCTGCCCCGAGCACGATCGCGTCGAACTCTCGCTCGCTCACAGGGGTATTCCTACCCCACCGCGTACAATCGGTGCACATAGCACGGGGGCGACAGGCTTCGATCTGGTCGGTCCGTGCGAACGGTTGCAGGTCGAGGTTGCCGGAGGCCTCGTTAAACCCCGGCACCAACCAATACGTGCGGACCATGAGTTCGCCCTCGCTGCCTAGCTAGAACCTAGGCGATGAGAGTCGGTCCTCCCTCGCCCGCGGGGAGGGTCACCGGCTTCAAACCGCGGGCTTACCCGGGTGGATCGCCCCGTCCACCAGGGGAAATTTCAGAGGGCTTTGGCTCCCGTAGTGCCCGCCGGTGCGGACCCCGGGAGACGAGAATCAAGCACCGGCTAAACCTGTAGATGCCTTCGCGCTACGACCAGAGACGCCGGTTCAATTCCGGCCGCCTCCATCACTTCGCCCGCCCGCGCAGCCAGCCAAGTACCTCGCCGGCGTCGCGGTCGGGTGGGAAGACGGGGTAGAAGACCTTGACGATCTCGCCGGCTTCGGCGACGAAGGTGAGGCGCTTGTAGAGAGTCATGCCGCCGGCTTCGAAGGTGGGCAGGCCCAAGACCTCGGCGAGGCGGAGGCTCGAGTCGCTGAGCAGCGGGAAGGGGATGTGCTCGCGCGCGGCAAACGCAAGCTGTTCGGTTGGGCTCTGAGCGCTGATGCCGACGATCTCCGCGTCCAGCTCCCCGAATTCGGCGACCGCATCACGGTAGGCGCAGCTCTGCGGCGTGCAACCGCGGGCGCCGGGGATGGCGTCCCAACCGTTCGGGAGCGGCCGGCCGGGTACGCCGGTGCGAGGGTAGACGTAGGCGACAAGGAGCCTGCTTTTGCTCTGGGCAAGGTCGAACGAGTCGCCCTGGGTTGAAGGCAAAGCCAGCTGGGGAACCGCCGATCCCGGCAGGTGATCAGCACCGCCGTCGTCTTCGGGCGCCGGCAGGTCGGCCGGCAGCCGGCTGAAGTCAGCGCTCACGCCGTCATGCTCCCATGACCGCCGCTCGCTGGAGACGTATCGTTGCCGCCGATGGAGAGCTACGTCGCCTTTCTGCGCGGGATGAATCTCGGTGGCCGGCGGATCAAGAACGAGGAGCTGCGGGCGGAGTTCGAGACGCTTGGCTTCTCTGAGGTCGGCTGCTTCCGCGCCAGCGGCAACGTCGTCTTCGCCGCCGACGAGAAAAACGAGGCGAAGTTGACGCGGCAGATCGAAGCCGGGCTCGGCGAGGCGCTCGGCTACGAAGTGCCGGTCTTCCTGCGCAGCGCCGCCGAGCTGCGGGCGGTTGCCGGCCAGGAACCCTTCGACGCAAGAGCGCTGAAAGCGTCAAAGGGGAAGCTCCAGGTCACCTTTCTCAAGGAGAAGCCGAAGGCAGCCGCGCGCGATAAAGCGTTGGCGCTGGCCAGCGACGACGACCGCCTCGCGATCGAGGGACGCGAGCTCTACTGGCTGCCGAAGGGCGGCCTCTCGGACTCCGAACTCGACCTAAAGGAACTCGCCGTCGCTCTCGGCCAGAACACCGTCCGCACCATGGGCACGGTCGAGCAGATCGCCGCGAAGTACTTCTCGAATTAGCGCGAACCGAGGCGCTGGAGGATTCGCGGTTTCATCATCGCGTACGCAATCGCGGTCCCCCAGGAAACTGGAACGAGAATGAGCGGTGGCGCTTCGAGCAAGAAAATCGCGAGGCCGGTGGCCGTTGCCACGATGGCGCTGAAGACCGATGCACCCCACGGCGGCTTGAAGAGCTTTGCGATCACGTCCATGCCCCGATGATAAATACGAGGATCGCCAGTGGCCAGCCAAGGGCAAAGCCTTCTCCGATTCCCTCATTGACCCGCTGTCCAAGGGTTTCGGGGGGTTGGGATTCGGCCATGGCCTGGCTTGCGGAGTAGCCGCTCGTCCACGCCATGGCTCCACCAAGAATCGAAGCTGCTGTCACTGCGGCTTCGAGGAGCTCACGTGCGCCGGAGGCATCGATTGAAAGCACTCGGTGAAGCTAGTGGGGCGAGGCGCACGAGTGGTACGTGCACTCTCATATCTCTGCGGGAAAGTCCGCGCGAGGGAGCGCCGCCAGCTCGACGTCGCGACTGACGGCGCCGATCTCCTCGGGCAGCACTGCCAGACGTACGTCGGAGACGAACTCCATCCGCTGTCCCAGCGGGCGGAAGAAGTTGTCGTAGTGCGTCGGCACCACGACCTTGGGATCGAGGGGGGGAATGATCCGTCGCCAGTAGTCGTCGGTGAAGCTGCGGCCGGCGATGCCGGCGAGGAAGACGTCGACGTCGCGCACGCGGATTGCCTCGTCGATCAGGTTGGCGCTGCCCTGGTGGTAGAGGTGGACCCCCGCGATTTTGATCGAGATGCCCCAGACCTGCCCACAGCGGTAGGCGGCGGGCGAGAGCGCATCGAGGTGCTCACAGGTGAGGTCGCCGTCATAGGGCACGGCGAGGCCGAGCAGCAGCTTCGAGTGCACGCTGGGTGTGAAGCTGACCTCGAACGGGCCGAGCTCGTAGGTGCGGTAGGGCTCGACCTCGACCGCCCGCTCGGCGAGGCCGTGCAGGGTCATCAGGTTCACCAGCGAGTCCGACCCGTACGCGTTGCAGCCGAAGCGGCGGGCGATCGCCGGCGCGTCGACGGCGTGGTCGAAATGGGTGTGGCCGATCAGGACTCCGACTACTTCGCCTGGCGCCCGGACGAAGCGGTCAAGGGCAGCCGGGTCGGGCAGGGCCGCCCGCCGGCGCAGTAGCTCCGAGAAGGGGACGCGCGAGAGATAGGGATCGATGAAGAGCGTCTTGCCCTCGGCGCTGAGCCGGTAACCGGAGACGCCCAGCCATTCGATCTCGAGCCCCTGAGGCAGCTGCAGGGCGCGTGCCTCCAGCTCGCTCAGCGCTTGGCCGTCTTCGCGCCGGGCCGCGGCTCTGGTCAAGCGTGCCTTGGCGAGGTCGCCGAGGTGTCTCAGGGGTCCCGCCATCGCCGCTTCAGCCTACGCCCCGAAAGGCCGGATCCGCGTACTGTCAGGAGCCGATGGCAATCGCGACCGCGACCACAATCGGCGTCTACGTCGGTGGACAGCTGCTCTTCGCCGATGTCTCCTTCAAGCTGGAGCCGCGTGAGCGGATGACGCTCTCCGGTCGCAACGGCGCCGGCAAGTCGACGCTACTGCGGGTGCTGGCCGGCGAGCGGCCGCCCGACTCAGGCAGCCTCGCGATGCAGAAAGGGGCGCGGGTGGCCCTGCACGATCAGCGACCGCCCCGCGACGCCGCGGTCACGCTCCGCGAGTACGTCTTCTCCGGCCGCGCCGATATGGAGAGGACGGAGGCGGAGCTGGCCCGTCTGGAGGGGGCGATGGCATCCGGGGAGCCCGATGAGGAGACTCTGCGCGCTTACTCCGCCGCCCAGCAACGGCTCGAAGCGGGCGGCGGCTATCGCTGGCGTGACGACGTGCTCTCGGTCCTATCGGGCCTGGGCTTCGACGAGGAGGCGACGGGCAGGCGGCTTTCCACCTTCTCCGGGGGTGAGCTGACCCGCGCTTCACTTGCCCGCGCCCTCGCGGCTCGCCCCGACCTGCTGCTGCTCGACGAGCCGACAAACCACCTCGACATTCCCTCGCTGGAATGGCTGGAGCGTTACCTGGTCGACCTCGACGCCGCAGTCGTCCTCGTCGCTCACGATCGCTGGTTCCTCGAGGCGGTGGGCACGTCGGTGCTGGAGCTGGAAGCCAAGCGCGGCCGCTTCTTTGCCGGTCCCTGGCACGCCTGGCGCAAGGAACAGGCGGCCCGCGAGATTGCCCGCGGTAAGGCGATCGAGCGCCAGGAGGCGGAGATCGCACGGATGGAGCGCTTCGTCGAGCGCTTCCGCTACAAGGCCTCGAAGGCGCGCCAGGCGCAGTCGCGGGTGAAGAAGATCGAGAAGCTCGAACGCGACGGGGCCAAGGCTGAGGTGCGCGACAACCGCCATCTGCACTTCACCTTCGTCACCCCGGAGCGGCCGGGGCGGATCGTGCTGAAACTCGTCAATGGCAAGCTCGAGGTCCCGGGGCGCACCCTCCTGGAGCGTGCCAACCTGGAAGTGGAAAGGGGCGAACACATCGTTGTCGTCGGCCCTAACGGGACCGGAAAGACGACCTTGATCGAGACCTTGGCCGGCAAGCGTGAGCCCGACTCGGGCTCGGTGCGCACCGGCCACAACGTCAAGATCGGCTACCTCTCCCAGCACGCCGAGAGCGCCGCGGGGGAGGGCACGGTGCTCGAGGCCGCGCAGCGCCAGACGGGTCTGCGTGGGCAGAAAGCACGCACCCTGCTCGGCCGTTTCCTCTTCTCCGGAGCGGACGTGGAGAAGTCGCTCAGCGACATCTCCGGCGGTGAGCAGCGGCGCCTCTCGCTGGCGATCCTGGTCGCTTCCGGCGCCAACGTGCTGATCCTCGACGAGCCCACCAACCACCTCGACGTCGAGAGTCGCGAGGCGTTGGAGGACGCACTCGCCGCCTTCAAAGGGACGGTGATCCTCGTCTCCCATGACCGGGCCCTGCTCGAGGCGGTGGGCAGCCGCACGGTGCTTTGCGAGGGCGGTGAGCTGCGCAATCACGACTGCGGCTGGGCCGAGTTCCAGCGCCGCCGCGACGAAGAGAAGGAAGCGGCGTCAGCGGCCACCGCCGCGGCGAAGCGCTCCGGCAAAGGCGGCAAGCGCCGGCGTCCCCAGCTCGTCGCCCAGAAAGCCGAGCGCCGGGCGAGTCGCCTGGCCGAGAAGGTCGAGGCCGCCGAAGCCGAGTTGCGTCAGGTCGAGGACGAGCTCGCCGATCCGGCCAACTGGTCGACGCCGGCCAAATCCGAGCGGGCCAACGAGCGGCACGAAGCCGCCAGGCGCAAGGTCTCCGAGCTCTACGCCGAATGGGAGGAGGCCGAACGCGCTGTCAGCGCAGCGGCCGATCCAGCCTGACGCGGGTGCCCTTGCCGGGGGCGAGGGTGATGTTGCGGACCCTGACCTTCTCCGGGCGTTGGTCGGGGGCGCTGAGCTCGGCGCGGGAGACGAACTCGCGCAGGACGATCCGCATCTCGTATTCGGCGAAGGCGGCGCCGATGCAGCGGCGGACGCCGCCGCCGAAGGGGATCCAGGCGTAGTTGTCGGCCTTGCCCTCGAGAAAGCGCTCGGGGCGGAACTCCTGCGGCTGCGGGAAGAGGTCCTCGCGGTAGTGCAGGGCGGCGATCGCCGCCATCACGAAGCTGCCCTTGGCCAGCCGATAACCGCCGATCTCGGCCGGCGCGGTGAGGCGGCGGGCGACGTCGACTATCACCGGTCGCGCCCGCAGCGTCTCTTTCACCGTCGCGTCGAGGTAGTCGTCCTCGCCGGCGGCGATCGAGTCGCGCAGCTTGGCGAGAACCCGCGGCGTGCGCAGCAGCCTCTCCATCGCCCAGGCGAGCCCCGTCGCCGTCGTCTCGTGGCCGGCGCCCAGCACCGTCACCAGCTCGTCGCGCAGCTCCTCGTCGCTCATCGGGCTGCCGTCGTCGTGGCGTGCCTGCAGAAGCAGGGAGAGCACGTCGTCATGGCCCTCCTCGCCGCGCTCGACCTCGGCGCGGCGCAGGCCGATCTCCTCGTAGACGAACTTGTCGAGCTTTTCGCGCGAGCGCAGGAAGCGTGGCCAGGGGCTGCCGGGGCCGAAGTTGCGGCGCAGGGCGGGGAAAGAGGTGATCACCCCGACCCGCTTGCTGAAGTCGTTGATCAGCGCCTCGAAGCGGGCCAGTCGCTCCTCGTCGTGGACGCCGAAGACGGCGCGCATGATCACCGCCAGGGTGATCCGCTGGGTGTGGGGACGCAGCGCGAACGTCTCGCCGACCGGCCAGCTCTCCATCTGCTTCTCGGTCATCTCGCGGATCAGCTCGCCGTAGCCGCGTACGCGCTCGCCGTGGAAGGGAGGGAGGAGCAGCTTGCGCTGCTGCATGTGCGGGGCGTCGTCGAGGGTCAGCACCGAGTTGGGCCCGAGCGCCGGCTCGAGCACGGTCGCGTTTGCCTCCCCGGCGTGGAATTGCTCCGGCGAGCCGGTGAACAACGCCTTGACCAGAGCCGGGTCGGCGACGTAGTAGAGCCGGCCGAAGAAGGGGAATCTGAGGCTGAAGATGTCGCCGTAGCGGTGCTGCAGCTTGACGAGGAAGCCGAGCGGGTCGCGGGCGTAGTTGGCGGCCTGTAGCAGCGATGGCGTCCGCGAGCCGGGCGGGGGCTCGCTGCGGGCGCCCAGCGGCGGATGGGGAATCGTCGCCTGCTCCATCCTCTCGGACCATAGACCAAACTGGCTATCCAGCCAGTGGGCGTCAGAAGACGATGGTGCGGGCGCCGTCGAGGAGAACGCGGTCGTCGATGTGCGCCTTGACGGCGCGGGCGAGGACGAGGCGCTCGATGTCGCGGCCGATCCGCTCGAGGTCGATCACCTCGTCGCGGTGGCTGACCCTGGTCACGTCCTGATCGATGATCGGGCCCGCGTCGAGCTCCTCGGTGACGTAGTGGGCGGTGGCGCCGATCAGCTTGACGCCGCGCTCATGGGCGCGGCGGTAGGGGTCGGCGCCGACGAAAGCGGGCAGGAAGCTGTGATGGATGTTGATCGCCGCCGCGTCGAGTTGCCGCAGAAAGGCGCCGGAGAGGATCTGCATATAGCGGGCGAGGACGAGCAGGTCGATCTCGCCCAAGAGCTCCAGCAATCGCGCCTCTGCCTGCCGCTTGGCGCCGGCCTCGACCGGCACGTGGTGAAAGGGGAGGCCGAGCATCTCGACCTGCTCACGGTGCTCGGGGTGATTGGAGACGACGGTAACGACATCGGCGCCGAGCTCGCCGCTGCGCCAGCGCCAGAGCAGGTCGGAGAGGCAATGGTCTTCGCGCGAGACCATGATCGCCACCTTTTTGCGCTCGCTTGACTCAGCGAAGCGGTAGTCCATCTCGAAGCGCTCGCCGACCTCGGCGGCGAAGCGGCGGTGCACTTCGTCGCGCTCGTCCGCCGGGACGGCGTCGAAAACCATGCGCATGAAGAAGCGACCCTCGTTGCTCGAGTGCTGGTCGGCGTCGACGATGTTGAGGCCCGCCTCGGCGAGGAAGCCACTGACCGCGGCGATCAGGCCCGGCCGGTCCGGGCAGGCGAGGAGCAGGCGCGTCGTCGGGGCTTCGGCCATAGGGGAATCATCGCGGGTAGGGTGGCGCCATGCGGATCACCGCCGTGCCGGACAACCTGACCGAGCGGATCGGATTGGCGCTGAATCGTGTGCCGACGCCGATCGGCGAGGCGATGTTCTCGATGCCGATCGCTCGCTCGCTGCAGGTCGCACAGCGCACCGGCATGCTCACCGCGCTGGCGGAGGGTCCGCGCGAGCCGACCGAGCTGGCCGAACACCTCGGACTGCGCCCCGAGGGCACCAGGCGGGTGCTCGACGTGATCGCCTCGCTGGGCCACCTCGAGCTGCGCGCCGACGGGCGCTACGAGATGAGCTCGCGAGCGCGCCGCTGGTTGGATCCCCACTCCGAGCACTACGTCGGCGACTTCCTCGACGACACCGGTGAATACTGGGAGTGGTGGGGGAACCTCGAGGGCCTGGTTCGCGACGGCCGCCACGCCGAGTTGCACGACCGCTCGGCCGACGACCCCTACTGGCGCTCATACATCCGTGGTCAGTACCAGCTGGCCCGGCTCAGCTCGGCCGAAGTCGCCAAGGCGGTTCCACTGCAGCCGAACGCTCACTCGCTGCTCGACGTCGCCGGAGCCCACGGCGAGTACTCGATGGCGCTCTGTCGCGCGCACCCGGGGCTGAAGGCGACGATCATCGACCTGCCGGGCAGCGCCAGGATCGGCCGCGAGATCGTCTCCGGTGCCGGCATGGAAGACCGGGTCCACCACGTCGAGGGCGACATGTTCGAGGCCGATTACGGCGGCCCCCACGACGGCGCCCTCTGCTTCAACATCGTCCACCACCTCTCGCCCGAGCAGGCGAAGACGCTGTTCTCCCGAATCCGTACGGCGCTGCGGCCGGGGGCGCCGCTCTGCGTGCTCGAGCTCTATGATCGCCCCGAGGGGCAGAAGCCCGACGCCGGTTCGGTTCTCGGGCTCTTCTTCCACCTCACCTCTGGCGCCGACACCTACACGGTCGAGCAGGTTTCCAGCTGGCTCGCCGACTCCGGCTTCGGCCCTTCGGAGAAAAAGTCCTTCCGCAGCCTTCCCGGCCTCTCGATGCTCAGCGCCAAGGCCGTCTAGGCCGCTCAGGCAACTCCTGCGCCTGCACGATCGGACCCAGCTCGAAGTTGCAAAACGCACTTCGTGCCTGAGTTCGTTTCAAACGTCACGCACTATGTGAGGAGTGTGAGCGCGCTCACGTTCCGGCGCCGCAAATACCGGCACGGTCCCGCGCTTGCTCACAAAACGCACATATTTCGCTGTCTCTGTCCTAATGCTTCTCGTCATTCCGGCCGTTGCCCTGGCGACCCCCGGCAAGGACGGATCGCAAGCGCGAACCGGAGTTGCCGCCGCTGTTCCGGCCAAGCCCTTCATCCTCAGTCGTTCGACGGTGAGCTTCCGCCACACGATCAAGGTCACGGTCGCCCATCTCGAAGCGGCCCGCCGGGCCGAGCTTCGACGCAAGCGGCGCCGGCGCGAAGCGATCTTCGCCGACCTCCCTGGTGGTGTCTCGCAGGAAACTCTGGACGCGATCGCCTCCTGCGAGTCCGGCGGTGACCCGACGGCCGTTTCCTCCGATGGCAGCTACCGAGGCAAGTACCAGTTCGACTACGGCACCTGGGAATCGGTCGGCGGCTCCGGCGACCCCGCCGCAGCTCCCGAGCAGGAGCAGGATTACCGCGCCGCTCTTCTCTACTCGCAGTCGGGCTCCTCGCCCTGGCCCATCTGCGGCTGATCCTGAGCTAGAGGTCGGGCGCCGCTCCCGGCGGCTTGTACTTTTTCGGCGATTCCTCGAGGCGACAGCCACTGCGTCTCCACCGAAAAAGTTGAGCCGGGAGTGGTGCCCGACCTCTCCCTTACGATTCGGTCGATGAGTGAGGCGGTCCCGACACCGGATCCACAGGGGCCGCAGCGAAAGCCGCCCAAAGAGGCGATTGCAGAAGCGAAGGTCAAAGCGCCGACGCGGGGGAACCGGAAGCTTGAGTCGTTCCTGGAGGCGGTCAACGGGGACGATCAGGTGCGGGCCTGGTGGTACATGACGCAGGTGCATGCCGAGCGATTGGGGATGTCCGATCACTCGTGGGTGCACATGCAGATCGTGCTCAACATCGCGCTGCGGCTGTTGCGTTTGTTGGTCAAGGCCGGGGTGGAGCCAGCCGTTGTGGCCGACCACGGGATGTCGCCGCGGGACGCGGAGGTGGTGGTGGCCGGCGGCGCGCTTTTGCACGACGTCGGGATGTCGATCCACAGGCAGGACCACGAGGCGTACAGCTTGTTCCTGGCCAATGGAGCGCTGGAACGGCTACTAGCGGATAGCTACCGGGAGCCGGAGCGGACGATCGTCGCTTCAGAGATCCTGCACGCGATCATCGGGCACAGACGGCGGGGAGAGCCCTACACCTTGGAGGCGGGCGTGGTGCGGGTTGCCGATGCGCTGGATATGGCCCAGGGGCGGACGCGGTTGCCGATCGAAGCGGGGCAGGAGGGGATCCACTCGATCTCGGCCGCTGCCGTCGACAAGGTGCGGATCGACGCGGGGGAGACGCGGCCGGTGCGGATCGAGATCGAGCTCAACAACTCGGCCGGCATCTTCCAGGTCGACGACCTGCTGGCGACGAAGATCCGTGACACGCCCCTGGAGGGCAAGATCGAAGTCGCGGCCGAGATCGAGGGCGAGACCGAGAAGCGCCTGCTCAGCGGCTTCCGACTCGACTAAAGCGGCTCAGCCGTAGCGCTCGAGGTCGTAGCGGCGGCGTTCTTTGCGCTTCTCGAGCTTGCCCTGGACGATCGAGAGCACGATCACGAGGATCGCGAAGAAGGCGATCACGCCGAAGCAGAAGAAGGTGACGGTCTTGTCCGTGGTCGGACCGGCGAGGCCGACCCCGTTGTCGGCCAAGGCCAGTGGCGCGGCAAGCAGCAGCGAGAAAAATGCGGCGCAGAGAGCGGCGGCGATCGTCGTGGCGCGCGTCGGTGCCTTCACGCCCGGGAATCTAGCGCACGTGAGCGGCGCTACCGCGCTTCATCTCGCCTTTAGGCGCTGCCATAGGATGCGCCGCCGATGTCAGCGTCAGTGCCCCTCGCGGCAATGAGCACCCTCGAAGCGATCGTCCTCGGTCTCGTCCAGGGTCTAACCGAGTTCCTGCCGATCTCCTCCAGCGGCCACCTGCGGATCGTTCCGGCGCTGCTCGGCTGGCCCGATCCCGGCGCCGGCTTCACCGCGGTGATCCAGCTCGGCACGATGGCCGCCGTCCTGATCTACTTCCGCACCGACCTCTGGAACATCGCGCGGGCTTGGCTGGGCGAACTGCGGGTGCCGATCCGTCAGGCGAGCCAGGAGGCCAGGCTGGGCTGGTTCATCGTCCTCGGCACGATCCCGATCGCGATCTTCGGCTTCATCTTCAAGGACCAGATCGAGTCCGGCGCCCGCAGCCTCTACCTGATCGGCTCGGCCCTGATCCTCTTCTCCTTCGTCATGGTCCTCGCCGAGCGAATGGGCACGAGAACGCGCGACCTGGACGAGATGAACGGCCGCGACGGGCTCTTCATCGGCGTCGCTCAGTCACTGGCGCTGGTCCCTGGCGTCTCCCGCTCGGGCGCGACGATCTCCGCCGGGCTCTTCCGCGGCTTCGACCGGCTCGCCGCCGCCCGCTACTCGTTCCTGCTCTCGGTGCCGGCCGTGGTTCTCAGCGGGCTCTTCGAGCTGCGCAAGGTCGGCGAAAACGGCAGCCCGTCGGCAGCGGCGACGGTGATCGCCACAGTGGTCGCTTTCATTACCGGCTACCTCGCGATCGCCTGGCTGCTGCGCTACCTCAGCAGCCACAGCCTCGAGATCTTCGTCGTCTACCGCATCGCCCTCGGTGTGTTGGTTCTGGTGCTCACCGCGACCGGCGCAATCAGCTAGCCGGGCCACAAAAAAGCGAACGGCCCGGGGCAGTGGGCCGTTCGCGGTGACGAGAGAGGAGTCTCGTGAGGCTCAGTGTGGCGCCGGGGTGCCCGTCCCTCGTGAACATCCGGAGAATCCTTTGAGAAGCCCCGGTAAACGCCTCCCGGGCGACTTTCCCGCAAATTAGGGATATCGACCTGTGAAAATCCTGTGAAAGCAGGCGTTTTGGCACGGCGTTCGTCGTGACAGCGACATACAATCCCCCTGCTTGAATCAACAGCAGACCATCAGGCTCGCGGTAATCGACGACGACAGCGGCTTCGTTACGGTTCTTTCCAAGCGGACCGAAGCAGCGGGTTGGCAGCAGCGCGTATTGAGCAGCGCCATCCCGCCCGAAGAGCTCGTCGCGATGAAGCTCAACGCCCTGCTGCTCGATCTCTCCGTCCTCGGCGATGAAGCCTGGGAATATCTGGGACGGGTCTGTGACCTGCTTCCCGACCTCGGCGTGATCGTCTGCACCGGCCGCTCCACCGTGGCCCAGCGGGTGCGCGGCCTGCGCATGGGGATCGACGACTGGATCGGCAAGCCCTGTCATCCCGAGGAGGTGATGGCACGGATCGAGGCCGTCTCCCGTCGTCGCCGCCGTACTCGTGCCGATGTCGAGTCCGGCCCGGTGGTCGTCGGCGAGCTCGAGATCCGCGCCGATCAGTTCCAGGCCTTTGTCGGGGATGAAAGCCTCGACCTCACCCGCCGCGAGTTCGAGTTGTTGCAGCTCCTGGCTGACGTCAAGGGGCAGGTGCTCGAGCGCGAGGCGATCTACCAGCGGGTCTGGGGCTACGCGATGGCCCACGGCGATCGCTCGGTCGACGTCTTCATCCGCAAGCTGCGCCAGAAGCTGGAGAAGCGTTCGCCGAGTTG
>Ga0207682_10000556_pt1 | contig 17211 bp, 19 predicted proteins | sample KBSM63metaG_FD_184332 | JGI IMG/M metagenome (GOLD analysis project Ga0207682, IMG submission 184332) | Miscanthus rhizosphere microbial communities from Kellogg Biological Station, Michigan, USA - KBS M6-3 metaG (SPAdes) (version 2) | ecosystem: Host-associated > Plants > Roots > Rhizosphere >... | reverse complement strand
GCCGTCGCCGCCGCCCGCGAGGTCAGCACGTACATCCCGGCACTTGCCTACACGTTCGCGCACCACCCCGTCGAAGTCGACGTGCTGCACGAGGAGCGCGCCGCCGGCGAATCGAAATACTCGATGTATCGGCTGATCCGGCTCAACTTCGACCTGATCACCGGGTTCTCGCTCGTTCCGCTGCAGCTCTTCTCCGTCGCCGGCATGATCGTCGCGCTGTCGTCGGTCGTGCTGTACGTCTTCGTCATCGCGCAGCGCGCGATCGTCGGCGGATTCGTCGAGGGGATCAAGGCGTTCTGGGATCGCGACATCCTCGCGTTCTTCCTGATCGGCTGCATCATGTTCGGGGTCGGTCTCCTCGGTGAATACGTGGGCCGCATCTACCAGCAGGTGCGCGACCGGCCGCGCTACGTGATCCGCGCCGTGCTCGAACGCGACGTCGCTACCGAGGTGCCTGCGCGCCAGGGTGTCGAGAGCGTGCAGCTCATCCGCTGACGTCGGCGCGAACGTGACCGATCGGGAACGCGCCGCGGCCGCGCCGGTTCGCACCGTCGTATTCGCGTATCACAACGTCGGCGTGCGCTGCCTGCGCGTGCTTCGCGCGCAGGGTGCGATCGTGTCGCTCGTCGTCACGCACGACGACGACCCGGCGGAAATCCAGTGGTTCGAGCGCGTCGCCGACGTCGCTGACGACCTGGGCCTGCCGTGGATCGCGCCGGATGATCCGAACCATCCGGACGTCGTTGCGCGAATCCGGGCGCTCGCGCCGGATTTCCTGTTCAGCTTCTACTACCGGCGAATGCTGAAGCAGCCGCTGTTGCAGGTCGCGCCGCGCGGTGCGCTGAACCTGCACGGCTCGCTGCTGCCGCGCTACCGCGGACGGGCGCCCGTGAACTGGGCGGTGCTGAACGGCGAGCGGCACACCGGCGCAACGCTGCACTACATGGACGAGCGGCCGGACGCCGGCGATATCGTCGCGGCGCAGTCGGTGCCGATCCTGCCCGACGACACGGCGCGCGAAGTGTTCGACAAGGTCACCGTCGCGGCCGAGATCTGCCTCGACGGTGTCTTTCCGGCTCTCGTCGCGGGCACGGCACCTCGCCTGCGCAACGCGATCGAGGTCGGGTCGTATTTCGGCGGCCGCACGCCGGAGGACGGCCGCATCGACTGGTCGAAGCCGGCGACGGTCTTGCACGACCTCGTACGCGCGGTGGCGCCACCCTACCCTGGCGCGCTCACGTCCGTAAGCGGCCGGCCGGCGCGCGTCCTGCGCACGCGCGTGCTCGACGCCGCGGCGCCCGCCGGCGCACCCGTGCTCGCCCTTCGCGCGGACGCCCCGGGCACGACTTCCGAATCGCTGGTCGCAATCTGCGGCGGCGGCGGCACGCTGCGGATCGACGCGCTCGAGATCGACGGCGAGCACCACACGCCCGCCATGGTTCGCGCGCGCTTCGGCGACACTGCGCTGCCGCTTGGCTGACGCAGCGCGCGCGGCGGAGCACTCGAGGGCGCACCGCAGGCCGCGCGGTACAATGCGCGCGCCTCGCCCGCGAACTCCATCCGCATGAAACGCGTCCTCATCCTCGGCGTCAACGGCTTCATCGGCCATCACCTGTCACACCGGATCGTTGCCAGCACCGACTGGGAGATCTACGGGATGGACATGCAGACCGAACGCATCAGCGGCCTGCTGGAGGAACCGCGCTTTCATTTCTTCGAAGGCGACATCACGATCAACCGCGAGTGGATCGAGTACCACGTCAAGAAATGCGACGTGGTGCTGCCGCTGGTCGCCATCGCCACGCCCGCGACATACGTCCGTGAGCCGCTGCGCGTATTCGAGCTCGACTTCGAGGCGAACCTGCCCATCGTCCGCGCGGCAGTGCGGCACCGCCGCCGCGTGATCTTTCCGTCGACCTCCGAGGTGTACGGCATGTGCACCGATGCGGAGTTCGATCCCGAGCACTCCGAGCTCGTGCTCGGGCCGATCAACAAGCCGCGCTGGATCTACTCGTGCGCCAAGCAGCTGATGGATCGCGTCATCCACGCGTACGGCCAGCAGGAAGGGCTCGACTACACGCTGTTCCGGCCGTTCAACTGGATCGGCGCCGGCCTCGACTCGATCAACACGGCCAAGGAAGGCAGCTCGCGCGTCATCACGCAGTTTCTCGGCCACATCGTCCGCGGTGAAACGATCAAGCTCGTCGACGGCGGCACGCAGAAGCGCGCGTTCACGTACATCGACGACGGCATCGCCGCGCTTATGAAGATCGTCGAGAATCGCGATGGCATCGCGACGCGGAAGATCTACAACATCGGGAATCCGGCCAACAATTACTCGGTGCGCGAACTCGCGACCATGATGCTCGACCTCGCTCGCGAGTATCCGGAATACCGCGAGAGCGCCGCCGCGGTGCAAATCGTCGACACGACGGCGGCCGAGTACTACGGTGCCGGGTATCAGGACGTGCAGAATCGCGTGCCGAAGATCGACAACACGCGCGCCGACCTGCATTGGTCGCCGACCGTCGGCATGCCGGATGCGCTGCGCAGGATCTTCGACGCCTACCGGGGCCATGTCGCCGACGCCCGCGCACTAGTGGAATGAGCGCGCCGGGCGAGGCTGCAGGCCGAGCCGAATCCCGCAGGGAGTGGCGGCGCGCGAGTTCTACGAGGCCGACGCTCCGAGGTCGCGCGTTCCCCAGCGGCGCAAAGAGGCCGGGAGAATGAGGATCGGGCTCAAGGTCGACGTCGACACGCTGCGCGGCACGAAAGAGGGCGTACCGAGGCTGCTCGAACTGCTCGACCGCCATGGCTTGCGCGCGACGTTCCTGTTCTCGCTCGGACCCGACCACACGGGACGCGCGATCCGGCGCGTGTTTCGCAAGGGGTTCGTCGGCAAGGTCCAGCGGACGTCGGTGGTGCGGCACTACGGCGTTCGCACGCTGCTGTACGGAACGGTGCTACCCGGGCCGGACATCGGCCGGCGCGCCGTCAGCGTGCTGCGCCGCGTGCGCGGCGAAGGACACGAGACGGGCATCCATTGCTGGGACCACATCCGGTGGCAGGACGGTGTTGCGAGCGCCGACGGCGCGTGGACGCGACGTGAAATGCAGCGCGCGTGCGACCGCTACGTGGATGTGTTCCGCGAACCTCCGACGACCCACGGCGCTGCCGGCTGGCAGATGAACGTCCATGCGCTGCGCCTCACGCAACAGCTCGGTTTCGATTACTGCTCGGACGGACGGGGCGCGTACCCGCACCTGCCGGTTTGGCGCGCCGAGTTGATCCGCTGTCCGCAGTTTCCGACGACGTTGCCGACACTCGACGAGCTGATCGGCACCGAAGGGATCAGCGAGGACAACGTCGCCGACTATCTGATCGAGCGAACCGGCGTACCCAACGCGGACGGACACGTGTTCACGCTCCACGCGGAGCTCGAGGGCGGCCGCCTGCGCGGCGTGTTCGATCAATTGCTCACCGGATGGAAGGCGCGGGGCTGGTCACTCGGACCGGTGCGCGACCTGCGTGAAGCGGTCGAGCCCATGGCGCTGCCCCGCTGCGAGACGCAGTTGGCGTCGGTTCCGGGCCGCACAGGCACGCTATTGGTACAGGGTGACGAATTTCTGGGAGACGTCGATGAAGCGTATCGAGAACTTTGAGATCGAATCCACGCACGGCATGTTCCGGTTGGCGGACCACGTCGGGCACCCGGTCGTGCTGTATTTCTATCCGCGGGACAACACGCCCGGCTGCACGACCGAGGGCCAGCAGTTTCGCGACCTCTATCCGAAATTCCTGAAGGCCGGCGCCGTCGTCGCGGGCGTGTCCCGCGACTCGCTGAAATCGCACGAGAGCTTCAGCAAGAAGATGGACTTTCCATTCCCGCTCATTGCCGACCCGGACGAAGCGCTGTGCAAGCAGTTCGACGTGATCCGGATGAAGAACATGTACGGCAAGCAGGTTCGCGGCATCGAGCGCAGCACGTTCGTCATCGATCGCGAGGGCAAGCTGGCGCACGAGTGGCGCAAAGTCAAGGTCGAGGGTCACGCGCGCGAAGTGCTCGAATTCGTCGCGAAACTGTAACGTTCGAGCGCACCTCTTCTTGATGGGCGGTGCAATTCCAGTCCCAGGGCGCTGTGCCGTTTGCACCACAAAATGTATGGTGCGCGGCACCTTTCGTCGCAACCCCTTGTACCCCGCGGCGAAACCGGCCTACAGTAGACTCGAAGCGGCCCCGGTAGCGGCGGCTTCCCAATGAAATCTTCCAGGAGGCCCATGGTCGAACGCAAGCTGCGCCCCGCTCCCTCCACCCTGCATTTGCTCCCCTCCCGCAAGCCGGCCCGCACCGGACCGTCCCCTACGACGAAGCTGTTTGTCCTCGATACGAACGTGCTGATGCACGATCCGACGAGCCTGTTCCGTTTCGAAGAGCACGACATCTACCTGCCGATCCTGACGCTCGAGGAGCTCGATTCGCACAAGAAGGGGATGACGGAGGTCGCGCGGAACGCTCGCCAGGCATCGCGCTTTCTCGACGAGCTCGTCACGCTTTACGCGGGTCCGGGCACCGAAGGCATCGCCAGCGGCATACCCCTGACGGAGAAGTCGAATGGCGCGGCCACGGGGCGCCTGTTCCTGCAGACCGAGATCATCTCGACGGCATTGCCGCCATCGCTTGCGAACGGCAAGGCCGACAACCAGATCCTCGCCGTCGTCATGCACCTGACGCGGCTCTCCCCGAAGCGCAGCGTGATCCTGGTGTCGAAGGACATCAACATGCGGATCAAGGCGCGCGCGCTCGGCATCGCGGCGGAGGACTACTTCAACGACAAGGTACTCGAGGACACCGAGCTCCTCTACTCGGGCGTGCGCGAGCTGCCGGCGGACTTCTGGGACCGTCATGGCAAGGGCATCGAGTCGTGGCAGCAGGGCGGGCACACGTACTACCGGCTGACCGGGCCGCTGGTGCCGTCGCTGCACCTCAACGAGTTCCTGTACCAGGAGAAGGAAGGCGAAGCGCCGCTGTACGCGATCGTCAAGGAACTGCAGGGGAAGAGCGCGCTCTTGTCGACGCTCAAGGATTATTCGCACCAGAAGAACAACGTGTGGGGCATCGTCGCGCGCAACCGCGAGCAGAACTTCGCGCTGAACCTGCTGATGAACCCGGAGATCGACTTCGTCACGCTGCTCGGCCAGGCCGGCACGGGCAAGACGCTGCTGACGCTCGCCGCGGGCCTGATGCTGACGCTCGAGTTCAAGGTTTATTCCGAGATCATCATGACGCGCGTCACGGTGCCCGTCGGCGAGGACATCGGCTTCCTGCCCGGCACCGAGGAAGAGAAGATGAACCCGTGGATGGGCGCGCTCGAGGACAATCTCGACGTGCTCAACAAGACCGACGACGAGAGCGGCGACTGGGGCCGCGCGGCGACGCGCGATCTGATCCGTTCGCGGATCAAGGTGAAGAGCCTCAACTTCATGCGCGGTCGGACGTTCATCAACAAGTTCCTGATCATCGACGAGGCGCAGAACCTGACGCCGAAGCAGATGAAGACGCTGATCACCCGCGCCGGGCCAGGCACGAAGGTCGTCTGCCTCGGCAACATCGCGCAGATCGACACGCCCTACCTGACCGAGGGCAGTTCGGGCCTCACGTATGTCGTCGACCGGTTCAAGGGCTGGAGTCACTCGGGTCACATCACGCTGCAGCGCGGCGAGCGGTCCCGTCTCGCCGATCACGCGGCCGAAGTGCTCTGACATCCGCCGCTCGGGGGCTGCGCGCATGCGGCGGACGCCGCCGTACGGGTAAAATGGCGTGATGCAAGCGCCCGCCCGCCCCTGCCGCCGGATCCGCGCGCGCGTGGCGCGCACGCTCGGTGCGATGCTGATCTGCGCCGCCGTTGCGCCCGCCATCGCACAGCCCAAGTGGTCGATCGCCCGTCCGGTGACCGATGGCAAGCAATCGCCGCTCGCCGCGACACCGCTGCAGAAGCGCGCCGCCTACGACAAGGAGATGGCCGCATTCGACAAGCTCTTGGCCGAGCGCAATCCCGTCCAGCTCGAGAAAATCGAAGTCGAGGGGATCAGCGAATCGGAGGGCCGGCGCGAGCCGCCGCGCACAGCGGAGCAGCGTTTTGCCGACGTGCTGAACGAGGGCAGCCCCGAGCTGATCGCCGGCCGCACCTACAAGGGCTACTACTACGACGGCACGCTGTTCTGGGGGTCGGATCCGTTGTCGTTCGCGTGGAAGAACGTCTCGCACTGGCTGTCGCACTGACGTGTCGTTCGGTTCACTCGCGCCGCAGCGCGGCGACGAACGCAGACTCGACATCGGAATCGCGCGCCTGGCCGTCGGCTAGCGCGCGCTGCGTTGCCTCCAGGTATTGGCGCCCGAAGCGCCGATCCGGCTCGAGGTGCGCCCCCTCGGCCCATTCGTTCCATGCGTTGACGAACATCAGCCGCTCGCCCGGCGGCTTGCGGCGCGTCTGTGCGACGACTTCGCGCGTCCACAACTCGTACACCTCCGGGCTCGCATGCGCGAACACCAACGCCTGGTGCATGCGGCGTGCCGTATTGTCCCAGCCGGGCATCACCGTGCGGTGCAGCGTGTACGACGGGTCGCGCGTCGTCACGCAATCGACGACGAACTGCCGATAGTCGACGACCGTGCCGCGGAATTCGGGATCGCACAGGTCGAGTTGCTCGTTCATCGTGACGGTGCGCAGGCCATGCGGCGGAAATTCGACGACGGCGTCGAAGCCGTAGACCGTCGGATCGCCGGTGTCGTACGTCTTGGCCGCGCACAGGTACAGTTCGCCGATCCCTTCCTGCTGCGCGATGCGACGCCACAGTTGCGCCGATGCGGCGACGTTGGGCAAAACGCCGATCCGGTAGACGATGAACAGCGGCTTGCCGTTGATCCGGATATAGCGTGGATCGCGAAAGTGCGGCAGCAGGTCGCGGATCAATCGCTCGTCATCGGCGCGCGACGGATTCTGCGCGATCAACACTTCCTGGTCGGCCCCGTCCCAGCGGCGCGTCCAGTTCTCGTTGGCCCAGCACAGGCAATACGGAAAGTCGGGCTCGCCCGTTGCGAGCATCGTCTCGACCGGCGTCTCGAGGAGCCGCTTGCCGGCGAACCAATAGTAGTAGTAGCAGAAGCCGTGGAGGCCGTAAGCAGCGGCCAGGGCCGCCTGCTTCGCGCGCGTGTCGGCGACGCGCAGGTCGTAGAAACCCATATCGGCCGGCAGATGCGGCTGATAGTGTCCGACGAAGCTCGGACGCGCACGCGTGACATTCGTCCACTCGGTGAAACCGGGTCCCCACCACAGGTCGTTCTCGGGAATCGTGTGGAACTGCGGCAGGTAGAACGCGATTGCGCGCACCGCGTCGTCGCTGGCGTTGGTCATCGGCACTGGATCCGTCGTCATCCGCGCAGCCACTGCGTCACCGCGTCGGCATAGGCACTCGCGAGCGATCGCGGGTCGAACAGACGCAGCACCTTGGCGCGCGCCTTGACACCCGCATCCCGGACGCGCGTTCGATCCGTCCGCAGCGCGTCGATCGTCGCAACGGCCGCGACGTCCGAGTCGTAGACCCAGCCATCGGCGCCATCGTCGATGTACTCGGCATAGATCGATTCCCGATGGCACAGCACCGGCACGCCGGACGCCATCGCGCCGAAGAATACGCGACCTTCGTCCTCGGTCCACCAGGGCTGGCGGCGATGAAAATAGACATCGGCACCCGTGAGGAAACCAGCAACTTTCGCAGCATCGCGCGCAACGCAACGAACGGTTGACAGCATGCCGACGTCGTAGCGCAACGGGCCGGGGTCGAGCAGCACGAGCGCGCCTGCGCGATTCGCGATGGTCGCCAATAGCTCGCTATCGCTCGCGACGACGACACGCCGACGGTCCTGGCCAACGGTCGCCACGTGGAGCATCGTCGCGTCGACACGCGACGTCGCGCTGGCATCCGCAACGTCCGCGAGATCGATCGGCGGTGGCACGACGATTCCGTCGCAGCCGAACCTTCGCGCCTTCGCGTGCGACGGAAACATCAGCGCAACCGGCCGGCTGCCATCCGCTGCGATGCGACGCAGCCGCTCGAGATAGGTCGACGGAAGTGCCGACTGGGCGAACACGAGCACGCGATCGATCGAATCGCGCAGCCACCCATCCGTATCGCATTGGATGTCGGCGAGAATCACCGCACCGTCGGCGGGCCGCCGGCCGGTGGCAACGTCAATCTCGTTGCGATCGACGCGGGTCCACGAGGTTTCACGGGCTTGCTCGGACGGCGGGCGCCAGAGCGTCGGCGTGTGCGCTGCCAACAGGTGCGTCAGGCGATCGGTCACCCATGCGGCATCACCGGCGGTGTCACGAGCAGGTCCGACGACATGCAGCGCTTGCGCGGGGGCGCCAGCGGCGGCGAGCTTCCGCGCTCGGTGCGCGCCCTGCAACGACTGCCCCAGCAGCGGCAACGCGTACTCGCACACGATCTCGAGCCCGCGGCGATCGCGCGCGGCGATCGACTGGCGCACCAGTGACCAGTTCTTCTCGATCGCCGGATACGGCGGCCGCAACGCCATCGCGCTGCGCAGCAACCGCTCGGCTTCGGGAAAATCGCCGAGGCCGAGCCTGACCACGCCGAGCATGTGCAGCGCGTCGTGCGTGTGCGGCGCCTCTTCCAGCACCGCGCGGTACAGGCCCTCCGCGTCGCGGACCCGCTGCTCCACCTGGTGCTTGAGCGCGAGTTCCATCATCGCGCCGAGGCGGTCGGATGCATCCGCGCCGATCTCGGCCCAGTCACTGCCGGCCGGACGATAGCGACTCTTGTTGCCCGCCGGGGCTACGCTCGGCGCGGGCTGCGCCGCGGTCGGCAGGCTGCGCGCCGTCGGCGCGTCGCGGAGCGACCCGTGACAATCCTTGAATCGCCTGCCGCTTCCGCAGGGGCACGGATCGTTGCGCGAAACCGTGCGCTGCGCGACCGTCGTCATCGATCGCCGGTCCCGAGGCTCAAATCGGTGCGGTCGCGCCGACGCCGCCCGATCGTGCGTCGACGACATATTGAAGCGCGTACAGGTCTTCGAGATCCTCGAACGACTTGTATTCGATGCTGAGCGTGCGCGTTTCGACGCGCCCGGGCCGGCGGTTGACGATCACCGGGTCGACCATGGCTGGTTGCGTCAGCGGATCGAGCCGTTGCACGGTGAACCCCGTCTGCTCGAACAGATCGCGCAGCGAGCTCCGCGTGAAGAAGCGCACATGCGTGATGTCGAGCACGCCATTGGGCTGGTACTCGAAATGCCCGCCCGCCAGCTCGCTCAGCGTGGCGAGGTTGCGGATGTTGGGCACGCTCGCGATCACGCGTGTTCCGGGTGCGAGCCATCCGCGGATCCGTTGCAGCGCGCGCCAAGGGTCGTACAGGTGCTCCAGCACGTCGAGCAGCAGCACGGTCGAGATCGCCTCACCGGGCAACTCGCGCGCAAGGTCGACGTCATCGATGCCCGCGCAGATCACGTGATCGAGATGCTGCCGTGCGTGCGCAGCAGCGCTCGGATTGATCTCGATGCCCACGACGCGCGTGCCGGGAAACTTTTGCTTCACGAGCACGCCGGTAGCGCCGCCGCCGCACCCGATGTCGAGCAGCGTGCCCGGCGGCTCGGCGAGAAAGCTCATGATCTCGACGCGCGGATTAGTGTGGTAGCGCGGATCGAACGTGCTGGTGCCGAGATGGGATTGCCACGTATACATGGTGGGCGCCGTTGCGTCAGTAACTGCCGGGAGCGGCACGGTTCTCGAAGCGCGTGAACTCCCCGAGAAAGGTCAGGAACACGGTGCCGATGGGACCGTTGCGCTGCTTGCTGATGATGATCTCCGCGACGCCCTTGTCCTGCGTTTCCGCGTTGTAGACCTCGTCGCGATAGATGAACAGGATGACGTCGGCGTCCTGTTCGATCGCGCCGCTTTCCCGCAGGTCGGACATCACGGGCCGCTTGTTGGGCCGCTGCTCGAGCGACCGGTTCAACTGCGACAGCGCGACCACCGGAACCTGCAACTCCTTGGCGAGCGATTTCATCGCGCGCGAAATCTCGGAGATCTCGGTCGCCCGGTTCTCGCCCTGCGTCGAAGCCTGCATCAGCTGCAGGTAATCGACGATAACGAGACCGAGCTTGCCGTACTGCTTCATCAGCCGTCGCGCGCGCGATCTCACTTCGATTGCGTTGAGCGCGGGCGTTTCGTCGATGAGTATCGGCGCTTCGTTGAGCCGTCCGAGCGCCGCCGACAGCTTGTCCCAGTCGTCGGGCTGCAACCGGCCGGTTCGCAGCTTGTGCTGGTCGAGCCTGCCGACCGAGCCGATCAACCGCATTGCGAGCTGGGACGCGCCCATTTCCATGGAGAACACGGCGACGGGCATGCCGGTGTTGAGCGCGACGCTCTCGCCGATGTTGAGTGCCAGCGCCGTCTTGCCCATGCTCGGCCGCCCCGCCACGACGACGAGATCGCCCGGTTGGAAGCCCGACGTCATTCGATCGAGATCGGCGAATCCGGTGGGCACGCCGGTGACATCCGAGGGATCGTCGCGGTTGTACAGCGTCTCGATCCGCTCGACGACGTTCGCGAGGAGCTTGCCGATGATCTGGAAGTTCTGCGCGCCGCGCGAGCCTTGCTCGGCGATGTGCAGGATCTTCGCCTCGGCCTCGTCGAGCACCATCTTCGCGTTGCGCCCGAGCGGATTGAACGCGGATTCGGCGATCTCGGTCGCCGTCGACGCGAGCTGGCGCAGGATCGAGCGCTCGCGCACGATGTTCGCGTAGTGCCGGATGTTCGCGGCCGTCGGCACGTTCTGCGCGAGGGCACCGAGGTAGGCCAGCCCGCCGACGTAGTCGAGCTTTTGTGTCGATGCCAGCGCTTCGGATGCGGTGACGACGTCCGCAGGCTTGCCATCGGCGATCAGTTGCACGATCTGCCGATAGACGATGCGGTGCGCGTCGCTGTAGAAATCCTCGGCGCTGATGACGTCGCCGATCTTGTCGGCCGCATCGTTGTCCAGCATCAGCCCGCCCAGCACCGATTGCTCCGCCTCGAGCGAGTGCGGAGGCAGCTTGAGCCGGTCGAGCGGGAGATCGTCGGGCACGGGGAACCGCAAAATGCTGCTTCGAACGGGTGATTTTACCGCGACTAGTTGCGCGGTCTTCGAAAAACCGAAGGGGCCGATTGCGCGGCCCCTTCGCTTCGTTACCCAGCGCCGCTGACGCGCTCAGCCGTGCGATCAGTTACCGACGGTTTCGCCGACGACGTGAACGGTGATGTGCGCAGTGACGTCCGTGTGCAGCGCCACCGAAACCGGGTGATCGCCGACCTGCTTCAGCGGTCCCGACGGCATGCGCACCATCGCCTTCTCGACGTCGGTGCCTTGCTTCTTAAGCGCCTCGACGACATCGACGTTGGTGACGGAGCCGAACAGCCGGCCGTCGACGCCGGACTTCTGCGAGATTCGCAGCGTCGCGCCTTCGAGCTTTTCTGCGAGCGCCTGGGCGGTTGCGAGCTTTTCGGCAGCCGCTTTCTCGAGATCCGAACGGCGCGCCTCGATCGCCTTCAGGTTATCGGGCGTCGCGCGCTTGGCCTTGCCATGCGGAATGAGGAAATTGCGCGCGTAGCCGTCCTTGACCTTGACGACGTCGCCGAGATTGCCGACGTTGGCGATTTTCTCGAGCAGGATGATTTGCATGATCGTGTGCCTTTAGTGCAGGTCGGTGTACGACAGCAGCGCGAGAAACCGCGCGCGCTTGATTGCCGTGCCAAGCTGCCGCTGGTAACGTGCCTTCGTGCCGGTGATGCGCGCCGGCATAATCTTCCCGTTCTCCTGCACGAAGTCCTTCAGGACGTCGATGTCCTTGTAGTCGATCTGCTTGACGTTCTCCGCGGTGAAGCGGCAGAACTTCTTGCGCTTGAACAGGTTGTTGCCGCGTTCGCGGCGCTTGCCGTCCTTCTTGAACTTCCCTTTTCCCTTGCCTCTTCCCAGTGGGCGTGGCATGTCGATTTCCTCTCGATTCGTAGATCAGTTCTGCTCGAAACGCGTCAGGTGCAACGCGTTGCTCGATCCGGTCCTGTAGCGGCGGGCGATGAAACCTTCGCAATGCACCGACGATCCAACGTCGAGCCGCGCGAGCGCCACCGCGATGTCGCCGAACGCCACTGCGTGCAACTCGCATTCGACACGGCGCTCGCCGCCGGCTTCCTGCTGCATCGAATGGTGAGCCAGTTGCAGCTCGATGGCCGGAATGCCCGCAGGCGTGTGCCGAAGAGTTCCGAGCGCTGCGACGATGGCGTCGACTTCGACCCGGTTGCTCGCCGGCACTGCGCTCGCGTCAGGCGGGTGCCGGTTGCGCCGGGGCTGCTGGCGCAGGCGCTTCCGCTGCGGCGGGTCGCTCGGTACGCTCGGCGTCCTTGCCCGTCAGCGAGCGCGACTTCTCGTCCTTCATCATCGGCGACGGCGAGACGACGGCTTCGTCCATCGAGACGATGAGGTGGCGAAGCACGGCGTCGTTGAACTTGAACGCGTGCTCGAGCTCCGTCAGGGTCTCGGCGCCGCACTCGAGGTTCATCAGCACGTAGTGCGCCTTGTGGACCTTCTGGATCGGATATGCGAGCTGGCGGCGCCCCCAGTCCTCGAGCCGGTGAATCCGGCCGCCGGGGGTCGTCACCATCGTGCGGTAGCGCTCGATCATGGCGGGCACTTGCTCGCTCTGATCGGGATGCACGATGAATACGATTTCGTAGTGACGCATGAGCAGAACTCTCCTCTCGGTCATTTAAGGCGTGGGCGCCGGGAATCGGCGTACGCCAGCGGCCTCCCCTTCTGCTACGTAGGGTGAGGCAAGGAAGCCCGTGATTATAGCAGCAAAATCCGTTGCGGATCAATCGGCTGCGGCGGGTCTCCCGTGCCGCGCCGACATGGAAGCCGCTGCCGCGCGCGCGGACAGCGCGTCGAGCTCGGCATCGCGAGCCGGCTTGGGCAGCAGGGAAAGCGCCCGGACACGCTCGTAAAAGCGCGGCAGGTCGTCGTCGGCCTCGTGCAACACCTCGCGAAACGCAGGCACGCGATCGGTGTAGATGCCAATTGCCGCCAAGGCAGCGTTGTTCGGCTGGGCGAACCAGCGATCGTAGCCGCCGAGGCCTGGTTCGCCGGCCTTCTCGTTGTCGTACGCCGCCTTCATTGCCGCGAGCGCTGCCGCCTTGCCGCGCCGCTTGTCGTCATCCGACACCGTGCTGTCGTAGATCTCGTAGAGCCTCGCCCGCGTCGTGCGGACGAGATCGCGGAATTTGGCGCGGAGCCGGTCGGTGCGCGCCGCCTGCTGCGCGAGTTGCGGATCCTTGCGCTCCGCGAGCCAGCGGGCGAGACCGGCCTCTTCGACGGCCGTTGCAAAGGACTCGTTGAATACCGAGTCGCTTTTCACGTAGAGAAGCTGGTGCGCAAGCTCGTGGAAGATGAGCCGGGCCACTTCGGTCTCCGGCCAGCGGACGAACGAGGACAGCACCGGATCGTCGAACCAGCCGAGTGTCGAATACGCGGGAACGCCGCCGACGTAGACATCGTCGCCCGCCGCCTTCAGCCGCTGCTGCTCGCCATGCGCCTCGGTCTCGTGGAAGTACCCGCGATAGTTGACGCAGCCGGCGATCGGAAAGCACCACTGCCGCGGCGTCATCGAAAGCTCCGGAGTCGCAAACACGTTCCATGTGACGAACTGGCGTCCGAGATCGGTATACCGCGTGTAGCTGCCGTTGTCCGGCAAGCCGAGTTGGTGACTTGCAAACGCGCGCATCTCTCGAATCCGCTGCAGCCGCTCCGCAAGTGCCGCGTCGCTCTTGCCGATCACGTCCGGAATGGGCTGCGAGCGCGAGATCAGGTCCCATTGGCCGGCCGCGCCCTGCCAGTAATAGTCGACCGTTTCGAACGCCGCGCACGCGGCGAGCGTCACCGCGCCGGCAATGACTGCCAGCACGATCGGCCATCGTCGACGACGCAACCGCAGCACGCCGGGGCTCGATTTGCTTCGACCCGGATCTTCCTCGGGCAATGGGTGCAGGGCGTCTTTCACGGATTTCGCATTCATGGTCGGGACAGGAAAGCGCGCAAGCGCCGTACCCCCTCTTCGAGCTTGTGCTGGTCGATCGTGTAGGCGAATCGCACGTGCTGCCGGGCGCGATGCGTGCCGAAATCCATGCCCGGCGTGAAAGCAACGGCCGCGCCTTCGAGCACGTCGCGGCAGAACCGGTCGCTGTCGTCGGCGAAGCGCGAACAGTCGGCATAGACGAAGAAGCCGCCGGTGGGCGTGACGGGGATGCCGAACCCGAGCTCGCGCAACGCCGGGACGAGAAAATCACGCCGCGCCTCGAATGCCTCGCGTCGCTGTTCGACGATTTCGAGCGTCTCCGGTTCAAAGCAGCCAATTGCCGCGCGCTGTGACGGCGTGGACGGCGAAATGTAGAGATTCTGCGCGAGCTTCTCCAGATCGCGCACGTGCTCAGCGGGTGCCACGAGCCAACCCAGCCGCCAGCCCGTCATGTTGAAGTACTTGGAGAAGCTCGAGACGACGAACGCGTCGTCGGCAAATTCGAGCACGCTGCGCGGTGGCGCACCGTAGGTCAGGCCGAGGTAGATTTCGTCGACGATCAGCCGGCCCCCGAGACGGCGGACCGTCGCATCGATCCGCTGCATCTCGTCGCGCTCGACGGTCGTTCCCGTCGGGTTGGCGGGCGAAGCAATCAGCACGCCGCGCGTCATCGGCGTCCAGTTGCGCTCGATGAGGCTTGCCGTGAGCTGATAGCGGGTGTCGGCACCGACCGGAATCCCGATGGGAGCACCTTCGAGCAGCCGGATGAACGTTCGATTGCACGGGTACCCGGGGTCGGCGAGCAGGATCCGCTCGTCACGATTGACGAGGAGCGCCATGACGAGCAGCAGCGCCGCGGACGATCCTGCCGTGACGATAATGCGCTCCGCCGCGACGTCGACGCCGTAATGATCGACGTAATGGCGGGCGATCGCCTCGCGCAGCGCCGGAAGCCCGAGCGCCGACGTGTAGTAGATATCGCCCGCCGCGATCGCGCGCTGCGCAGCGTCGATCACCGGTTGCGGCGTCGGGAAATCGGGCTCGCCGATCTCCATGTGAACGACGTCGCGCCCGGCCGCTTCCAGCGCCCGTGCAGCCGTTTGCACCTCCATCACGTGGAACGGCTGGATGTCGGCGACGCGACCGGCAACGAGGATCCGGGTGTCCATCGAAAGTCTGAGTGGCGCAGCAGCGCGAAAGCAGTATCGTAACGCCACCGTGCACCCGGTCCGCACCCGCTGGTCTTCCCGCGCGCTCGCCGTCGCCCTCGCGGGGGCGCTCGCGCTCGCGTGGCCCGTCGCGTCCACGGCCGGTCTGTACAAGTGCGCCCGCGACGACGGCACTGTCATGTACCAGGAGGATCCATGCCCGGCAGGCCGCGAGTTGCGGGATTTCGAGCGCGATCCCGCCACCGTGTCGGTGGTGCCCTTCAGCACGCCCCCACCGGTCGGCGGCGCCGACGCCGCGGCGCGCGGGAGCGCGGACGCGGCGAGGGACTCGAAGTCGCGCAAGTCGTCGTCGGCGCGCCAGGGGAGCGCTTCCCGGACATCGGCCAAGGGCGCCGGTTCGGCGATCAATCCCGCGGAGCGCAAGTTTCTCATCCCCGGTATCGGCGAAGGCGAAGTCGTTGCGAGAGTCGGCCGGCCGGACATGTCGACGGGCGCCGGCCGCAAGACGGTTCGGTGGACCTATCTGCCGGCGCCGGAGGACCCGCAGACGATCACGACATTGACCTTCGAGCTCGGCCGGCTGATCCAGGTCGAGCGCAAGGTCGTCCGGACGCCGTGATAGCCGACTTCACGGCGAACACGCGGCGATGAGAGTCCTCGCGCAGCGCGTGCGCGAAGCGAGCGTCGTCGTCGATGGCGGCGTCGTGAGCCGGATCGGCGCGGGGTTGCTGCTTCTCGTCGGCATCACCGCGGATGACACGTCCGACGAGGGCGAATGGCTCGCGCGAAAGATCGCCGACATGCGGATATTCGACGACGAGGCCGGCGTGATGAACCGATCGGTGCTCGACACGCGCGGCGCGCTGCTGGCCGTCTCGCAGTTCACGCTGTACGCGTCCACGCGCAAGGGCAATCGGCCGTCGTGGTCGCGCGCGGCGCCGCCGGACATCGCACAACCGCGCTTCGACGCGTTCGTGCAGATGCTCGCGACACGGATCGGGCAGCCGGTGCCAACCGGCGTGTTCGGTGCGAACATGCAGGTCGCGCTCGTCAACGACGGGCCTGTCACCGTGTGGCTGGATTCGCGGCTGCGGGAATAGCGAGTCACCGCGCCACCGCCGGCGCAACCCTGGCACTCGGCGCCACCGCATAGGAGATGATCCCAGCAGCCACCAGCGCCCAGACGATGAGCGGCCCCGTCGGAACATCGAGCGCGGCCGACAACGCGATGCCGCTGACGTAGCCGGCCATGCCCACCAGCAATGCGCTGAAAAGCCGCAGGCGCACGCGGTGGCGCGTGGCGAGCGGCGGAACGATCAACGTGGCGAAGACGAGGTAGAGCCCGACGAGTTGAACGGACAGCGTGACCACGCAGGCGAACAGCAGGACCATGAGCGCGAGCGCGTACCAGGCTGCCGTGGCCCCGCCAGAAAACCAGCTCGAGGCCGCGATCCAAGCCAGGAACAACACGAAGGTGATGTGAACCCGGATCACCGTCCCGCCAATGCTGCCGATATTGATGGACCAGAGCATCGGGCTCCTCCATGGTAGCTGCTGACCGCTAGCGCGTCGAGCGACGTCACAGTCACCTTGCGCAGTGCGACCATATCGACTTGCGCTGACAGGTGCGTCGTCCTGCAGTTGATGATCGCACGTAAACCGGGCGATCCGCTTGATCTAGCTCAACAATGCGAATCTTTAATTCAGTTACGATCACTTTCGATCACGCAGAAGAGTCCCTCGATCAAGCGTCCAAGACAGGCCAAGGGAAATTACCGATGCAATCGTCGATGACTTGGGTCACCCGCGCGAACTTCTCCAGCCAGGTCGCAAAGTGGTGGCGCGCTCGACGCGCCCGCCTCGGACAAGATGGCGCGCTTCATCCAGCTGTGCGACTCCCATCGCGTGCCCATCGTC